>Ga0180429_10000153_pt1 | contig 64341 bp, 49 predicted proteins | sample SS_ome_FD_132428 | JGI IMG/M metagenome (GOLD analysis project Ga0180429, IMG submission 132428) | Hypersaline lake sediment archaeal communities from the Salton Sea, California, USA - SS_1_S_1 metaG | ecosystem: Environmental > Aquatic > Non-marine Saline and Alkaline > Hypersaline > Sediment ... | reverse complement strand
CAGAGCGTCATGGTGTGTCCGACGAGCTCCACCCTGAAGTAGTGGGGCACGTTGACGCCGAACGAGAAGGAGTCGATGATCTGGCACCCCGGAATCCAACCTGCCCCCTGCTGCGCGGCGATCTCGTAGATGGACGTCCCGGGGTCGAATATGACGACCCAGCGATCAGCATCGTCGTGGGATGAGTAATACGGTTCAGTTACGCGAAGGAAAAGACAGATGAGACCACAGCTGTTCCTGTTGGTCACCTTCACCTCAAGTGCAATATCGCCGACGATTAGGTCATCAATGAGCGCGATGCCGTCGCACCCTGGGCAGTGGCCGCAATCGTTGAGCGACGACGACCGACCCCAGAGCTCGCCGCCCTGGAACCAGAAGTCGTATCCGGCCTCGACTACGGAGAAGTGATGCCATCCGTCGAACACACCATCGTCGAAGTCATCCATGAACAGCAGCGACTGGCCGAGGGCCGCGGTCGCAAGGGACAACATTAGCAGAACGACTAGCAGTGCTCTCATGTACTCCTCCTCTTGGGTGCAGGGCAAGCTAACGCCTCGCGTGTAACCCGCGAGCGTGAGGGTGGCGCGGGGTGTGCCGGGCGACGCGAAGCGGAGCCCCCCCTTGCAGACCACGTGACACCCAAGCTCGTCGGGTTCACACGCTAGTTAGACGGGCTCGGCGTGACAGGATCGGCTCCGGACTCACATCGAGACTTCTAACGCCCCGCAAGAGACTCAGCCCGAGAACTGATGCCGCAGACAACGCCGAACTGCCGACACGCCTCCAGACTCCTGCCATACACCCGAGATACCTAGACCACCCGATCCCGAGCAACTTCCGGCACGCTCTCACGTACCGCCTTATCACCAGTAGCCGCGAGCTGCCACCAGGGCCCGCTCGTCGGCGGTTGCTCCCCCAGCTCAAGCCCCGCTAACACGAGGCCGAAATGCACCGGAACGAACCTGCGCGCACTCGCTACATCAGAGCCATCGAAGCACACACCTTCGTCGGAAGAGGCTCCGACTCCGGCCTGCCCCAGGAGCAACCGCCGCGAGCGTCAGGATGATCGCTGCTCCCAGACAGCACCTCTGCTGCAACGCCGTTCCGTTCAAGAATTTCCTATCCAACTGCCGAGCCCGGCTAACGCCATGTAGACTGCCGAGTGCGTAAGGGCGTGCTAAACGTCCCAATGGGCCGCGTAAGGCCGCATGGTTTCGGCAGCGTAGCCCCCTAGTCACGGGCGGAACGCTCGGGTGCGGGGGCGCAAGTGTGTGTAAGGCGAGAGCGACGGCAAGTATCCCTTGCATTGTACTGCATGTGTTTGCACCGCGTCAACGGGATATGGCCGTGGTTCAGCTTTCTGACGGGATGAACAGGAGCCACGGGACGAAGAGGGGCCGCCTCACCCCCTCCGCGCTCCCGAACAGCTCCCCGACACCCGTCCATGCAGCGCCAGTGCGCCGGCCAACCGCGGGCCGCGCGCCACATCCCTCGTCCCGCACGTTTGCCGCGCACCGCCACTACCCGTATACTTGTACATGGCAGGCGGCATCCCTGAAGCGCGGGCCCCGGAACGCACCTTAGGCGCGGGCCCGGCGCCACATCACATTCAGTCCGAACCGACTTGCCATCGACACCTGACCGACGAGCGGAGGCTCGAAGTGGCACGCAGACAGAAGACAGCACGCATCGCGGCGGTAGTCCTCGCAGCGCTCCTGGCCATCTCTCTGGGCCTGGCCACGGCCATGGACCGAGACGACCCCGTCGCCCGCCAGATCACGACCCCGGACGACCTCCTCGGCGGCTACACCGCCGAAGGCGTCGTTGGCGACTTCCTCCTCTCGAACGGTGAGGTCGCCTTCATCATAGAGGACGTGGGCAACAGCCACGGCGAGGGGCTCTCGGGCGGGAACATCGTAGACGGGGCCGTCGCGCCCTACTGGTACGACGAGCTGTCGAGCCACATGACGCTGCTCGAGGAGTTCCCGCGCCAGGCTGTCTACAGCACGGTCTACGTCGAGAGCGACGGGAGCGGCGGTGAGGCCGTCGTCACCGCCGAGGGCGTCGACTCGGACGACCCGGACCTCGAGATCACCACCCGCTACAGGCTCGCGAGCGGCGTCCGCTACGTCGAGATCGAGACCACCATCGAGAACACCGGCACGACGGTCAGCGGCTACGCCGCGGGCGACGCGCTCAACTGGTGGGGCGCCGGCACGCGCTTCGCCCCGGGCTACGGCTTCGACATCACTGGCACCACGACCTACACAGCGTGGATCGGCTCGACGGGCGCGAGCACCTGCTACGGCTACACCATCGACGGCGGCCTGGTCACCAGCACGCACGGTGACATGTGGTCTGACCCGCTCGTCTATTCGGGCACCATCCCGTCGGGCGAGTCACGGACCTTCTCGCGCTATCTCATAGTCGGGGCGCTCGGCCTCGCGTCCGTGTCCGACGTGGTCCACGATATCCAGGGCACGACCGTGGGGACCGTCACTGGCAACGTCACCGACAGCGACTCGGGCGCGCCCATAGCCGGCGCGAGCGTGAGCTGCGACGTCGGCGGCAACGCGACCTACACGCGGGCGTGGACGGACGAGGCCGGTGACTACTCCGCCACGCTCTACGTGGGGGACTACACGTTCGAGTCGACGGTGCCCTCATACCTGCCCGGCAGCGAGGACGGGTACATCGCCGCGACGCAGACGACGACAGTCGACTTCGAGCTGGACCCCGGCGTCTGGATCCCGGCGAACGGCGACACGCTGAGCGTCATCATGCGCCCGATCGTGTCCGTCCCGGCGATGCTCCTCCCGGGCGACTCGTTCGAGATCGACGCGATGGCGCCGCCCGAGACCTCGGGCTGGACGGCTAAGCTCAGGCGCGGTTCGATCGAGGTTCCGCTCGCCCTTACGAGCACACAGTACGATGTGAGCCGCGAGCGGTGGTTCCTGACCGCCGTCGTGCCGGGCAACACGAAGCCCGAGCTATACGACCTAATGGTGAGCGCCGACCGCCGCATAGAGGACGATGCGCGGCACGCGGTGGCCGTCAAGCGCGAGGAGCCCACGGACTACTACTTCGTCCACATCACCGACACGCACCTGCCGACGCACGCCTACCACACCGAGCAGGGCGCGGCGGCCGACTCGACGGAGATGGACGACCTCCGCGCCGTCATCCGGGACATCAACCTCATCAACCCGGAATTCGTCGTGCTCACGGGCGACGTCGTGAACGAGGGCGAGCTCGAGGAGTATCTCAACTGGCGCTCCTTCACGCGGGCGAAGCGGCTGCTCTACGAGCTGGACGTTCCCGTCTACGTCATCGCGGGCAACCACGACCTCGGGGGATGGTCCTCCACTCCCCCGCCGGCCGGCACGTCACGGCGCGCGTGGTGGCGCTTCTTCGGCTGGCGCTGGCTCAACGACCCGCCGCCCGGCGAGCAGATCTACACGCAGAACTACTCCTTCGAGTACGGAGGGGTCCACTACATCGCCATGGAGTCGTACGACAACTACGACTACTGGCGCCACCAGACCTACGGGCCCGAGAGCTTCACACCGAGACAGATGGCCTGGCTCGTCGACGAGGTCGCGAGCGTTGACCCGTCGCTTCCCATCATAGCCTTCTACCACTACGACTTCGGCTGGGAGCTTCTGCTCGACGTCTACGGCCTCGACGGAACCCTCTGGGGTCACATCCACCGCAACTACGGCGACGAGGACGAGGTCCCGTTCGACATCGCGACCGACAACGTGTGCGACGGCTCGCGGGCGATGAGGCTCGTGCGCGTCTCGGACGGTGTCGTCACGCCATGCGAGACGATGAGGTCCGGAGGCAACGGTCAGAACCTGAGAGTCGCCTACAACCGCCCGAACGACGGCACGCAGTCGACCATCACCGCGTCGGTGACGAACGCGCTCGGCGAGGACTTCGAGTACGGGATGATCAGGTTCCTCGTCCGCGCAGACTCCATCCCCTACGCGGTCGACGAGGGCGAGCTGCTCCAGACGGTCGTCGAGGGAGGCGTCGCGACCTGCTACGTCCGCCTGAACATGAGGAACGACGAGATCACGACCGTGACGATAGAACCGACGACGGGCCTGCCCGAGGGCCAGTTCGCGCTCCTCAGGCAGAGCTGGCCGAACCCCGCTCGTTCTGGCACGACCATCCAGTATGTGCTAGCATCTCCGACCGAAGTGGCGCTCGAGATCCACAACGTCGCCGGCAGGAGGGTCGCCTCCCTGGACTACGGTCTGATGAAGGCCGGACCGCACGACGTGAAGTGGGACCTCAAGGACGATGGCGGGAACACCGTCGCGTCGGGCGTCTACTTCGTCCGCCTTGAAGCAGGTGACGAGACTCTGACCAGCCAGCTGACCGTCGTGAGGTAGGTCACCGCCGAAGGTCGGCGAGCCCGAAGGCTCGCCGCGCGGACGGTCCCGACCCGCCCCGCGACCCGCCAGAGAGGAGGCGCGCGTGCCGCCGTCAACCGTCTTCTGGGTCGTAGTTCCCCCCGTGGTGCTCCTGCTGCTCACGATCATCTACTTCGTCCGCACTAGGGAAAGGAGCTGAGGATGGACCCGATCCTGGCCGGATTCATAGGCTACCTTCTGGTCGTTGTCGTCGTCGGCTTCATCACCTACCGGATGACGCACACGCTCGCCGACTTCCTGCTCGCGGGCAGGCGGCTCGGCGCGTGGGTCGTGGCGTTCAGCGAGCGCGCGAGCGGCGAGAGCGCGTGGCTCCTTATCGGACTGCCGGGACTCGCGCTCGCCAGCGGCTTCTCGGCGATATGGTCCGCCATCGGATGCGCCGTCGGCATCTTCACCTCGTGGACCCTCGTCGCGCGCCGGCTCCGCGTCCAGACCGAGAGGCTCGGCGCGCTGACCCTCCCCGACTACTTCGAGGCGCGCTTCAAGGACGGCTCGCACCTCCTGCGCATAGCGTCGATGGCGATCATCGTGTTCTTCTTCACGTTCTACGTCTCGGCGCAGTTCCTCGCCGCAGGGAAGGTGCTCGACACGACCTTCGGCATCGCGCCCATCTACGGCATGCTCATCGGCGCGGTCATCATCATCTTCTACACGATAATGGGCGGGTTCTTCGCGGTCGCGTGGACCGACCTCGTTCAGGGCATCCTCATGGCCGGCGCCATGATCCTGCTGCCGCTGGCGGCGTGGATCGAGCTCGGCGGCGTCGCGGGAGTGGCCGGACGACTGGGGGACATCGACCCCAACCTCCTCCTGGCGACGGGCGGGCAGACGGGCCGCCCGCTCATCATGGGACTCATCATCGGCAGCCTCGGCATAGGGCTCGGCTACGTCGGCCAGCCGCACCTGCTCACGCGGTTCATGGCCATCAAGAGCCCGAAGGACATCCGCAAGGGCACGATGATCGCGATGAGCTGGGTCGTCGTCGCGTTCTGGGGCGCGGTGCTCGTCGGCATCGCGGGCCTCGCGCACTTCGGCCCCGACGGCCTCGCGGACCCCGAGCACGTCATGCCGCAGGTCGCGACGCTCTTCCTCCCGGCGGGCATCGCGGGCATCGTCATCTCCGCGGCCATCGCCGCGATGATGTCGACCGCGGACTCGCAGCTCCTCGTCGCGACGTCGGCGCTCTCCGAGGACATCTACCACCAGATGATGAACAAGGACGCGTCGCAGAAGACGCTGCTGGCCATAAGCCGCGTGGGGACGGTGGTCATAGGGATCATCGCTTTCCTCCTCGCGCTCGGCGCGAAGGAGCGCGTCTACTGGTTCGTCCTCTACGCGTAGGCGGGCCTGGGCGCTGCGTTCGGGCCGGGCATGGTCCTGTCGCTCTGGTGGAAGCGGACGACCAAGTGGGGCGTCTTCTGGGGCATGGTCGTCGGCGCCGTGACGACCGTGGTGTGGCACAACGTGCCGGTGCTCAAGGACTTCGTCTACGAGCTCGTGCCGGCCTTCATCTTTGCGCTCATCGCCGTGGTGGTGGGCAGCCTGCTCACCAGTCCGCCTGACAAGGTGGATCTGGCAAGCTAGTACGGAGGGTACCGAATGCGCATGCTGGTTCTGGGCGGGGGCCTGATGGGCCGCGCCGCCGCGTGGGACATGTGCCGACAGCCCGACGTCGAGCACGTGACCGTAGCCGATGTCGACCTCGAGAAGGCGAAGGACGCCGCGGCGTTCGCGCGCTGCGACTGCATCGAGCCGCTTAAGCTCGACGTCAGGAAGCGGGACGACGTGCTCGCGGCGATGAAGGACGCCGACGCGGTCCTGGGCGCGGTGAGCTACACAGTCAACCTCGAGCTCTCGAAGCTCGCTATTCAAGCGGGCGTCCACTGGAACGACATGGGCGGCAACAACGACGTCGTCGCCGCGCAGCTCGAACTGGACGGCGAGGCCGCGGCCGCGGGCGTGTCTATCATCCCCGACACCGGCCTCGCGCCGGGCGTCGTCGCACCGCTCGCTATGCACGGCGTCAGGAAGATGGACGAGGTCGACGAGGTCCACATCCGCGTGGGCGGCCTCCCGCAGAATCCGGTGCCTCCCCTGAACTACATGCTGGTCTTCTCGGTCGAGGGACTCATCAACGAGTACGTCGAGCCGTGCGTCGCCATCCGCGGCGGCAAGCTGGTCGACGACATCGAGCCTCTGACAGACGTCGAGGAGATCGAGTTCCCGCCGCCCTTCGGCACGCTCGAGGCGTTCAACACCTCCGGCGGGACGTCGACCCTCCCCCAAACGCTGCTAGGGCTCGTGAAGGAGCTGGACTACAAGACCATCCGCTACCCGGGCCACGCGGACAAGATGCACGCGATGTTCAAGCTCGGGCTCATGGACTGGACGCCGGTGGAGGCGGGCGGCGTGTCGGTCGCCCCGCGCGCGGTGCTCGAGAAGCTCATAGCCGACCGCGTCCCCTCGGGCGAGGACGACATCGTGCTCGTGCGTGTCACGGTCGACGGCCGCAAGGACGGGCGGCCTGCCAAGGCCACCTACGAGATGATCGACTACCGCGACGAGCGTACGGGCCTGACCGCGATGATGCGCGGGACGGCGCTCCCGTCCTCGATCGTGTGCCTGATGATGGCGCGCGGCCAGACCCCGCCTGGTGCTTCGACGCAGGAGACGGCCGTCGACGGCGACCTGATGATCCAGGAAGTGCAGGCGCGCGGCATGCCGCTCGAGGTGAAGTTCGAGAACTAGGCCCTGATACCACGGGGACGAACAAGAGAGGGCGGGCCCTGGTGGCCCGCCCTCTTCGTACACGTGCTCTCTGCCGCGCTGTCGCGCCCTTCAACCAGCCTTCGGCCTACAGCCCGCCGCGCTTGACGTACTCGATCTTCTCCGCGACCGACTTACCCTGCATGAACAGCAGAAGGTAGTCGCGGCTGCCGGCCTTGGAATCGGTGCCCGACATGTTGAACCCGCCGAACGGGTGGACGTCGACGAGCGCGCCGGTGCACTTCCTATTGAGGTAGAGATTGCCGACGTGGAAGTCGCGCCTGGCGCGCTGAAGCTTCTCGATGTCCTTCGAGTAGACCGCGCCCGTGAGACCGTACTCCGTGTCGTTCGCGATGCGGATAGCGTCGTCGAAGTCCTGCGCCTTGATGACCGCGACGACCGGGCCGAAGATCTCCTCCTGCCCGATGGTGTCGCGCGAGCGCACGTCAACGATGATGGTCGGCTCGACGAAGAAGCCGTTGCCCGCGCCCTCCGCCGCCTTGCCACCGTGCACGAGCTTCCCGCCCTCCTTCTGGGCGACCTCGACGTACTTCAGGATGGAGTCCATCGCCTTCTGGTTGATGACGGGACCCATGTTGTTGGCCTGGTCCTTCACGGGACCGACGCTGATCTTCTCGGTCTCGTGGACGAGCTTCTCTATGAAGTCGTCGTAGACCTCGGCGTCGACGATGGCGCGGGAGCAGGCCGAGCACTTCTGGCCCTGGAAACCGAAGGCCGCCGCGGCCACGCCCCTAGCCGCCGAATAGAGGTCGGCGTCCGAATCGACGATTATCGCATCCTTGCCGCCCATCTCCGCCACGACGCGCTTGATCCAGATCTGGCCCGGTTGCGTCTTCGCGGCCCGCTCGACGATGCCGAGACCGACCGCGCGCGAGCCCGTGAAGGAGATGAAACGGGTCCGCGGATGCTCGACGAGCGTGTTGCCGACCGTTCCGCCGCTGCCAGGGAAGAAGTTGAGCACGCCCGCGGGCAGCTTCACCTCCTCCATGATCTCGAGGAACTTGTGACCGATGAGAGGCGAATCGCTCGAGGGCTTGAGCACGACCGTGTTGCCCGAGACGATAGCGGCCGAGGTCATTCCGACGAGAATGGCCAGCGGGAAGTTCCAGGGCGGGATGACGACGCCCGCTCCGAGCGGGATGTAGAAGTACTCGTTCTTCTCGCCGTCGTAGGGCGTGAGCTCCTGCGGCTCCGCGTAGCGGATGGCCTCACGAGCGTAGAACTCGAGGAAGTCGATGGCCTCACACACGTCGGCGTCGGCCTCGATCCAGCTCTTCCCCTCCTCCAGGACCATCGTCGCGCCGAGCTCCAGCCTGCGGCGGCGCATGACCTCCGCGGCCCTGAACAAGTACTCCGCGCGCTCCTCCGCCGGCACGTGCTGCCAGGTCTCGAACGCGGTGTCCGCCGCCTTGATGGCCTTCTCTGCCAGTTCGGGCGTTCCCTTCTGGAAGGAACCCAGCAGCATGTCCTTGTCGGACGGGTTGTAGGTCTTGAGCAGACCGTCACCCTTGACGCTCTCGCCGTTGATGTAGAGGTCGTACTCGCGCCCGGCCTCGCTCTCGACCTTCGCGATGGCCTCGGCCATGGCCTTCCTCTGGGCCTCGTCCTCGAACGTGTAGACCTCGCAGTTCTTGAACTCCGCTCGCATTGACTGCTCCTTGAAGTGATGCCCCGTGAGCTTGCCGCGTGATTGCTGAGAGACTAGACATAATACAGCAGAGCGGGGGCCCTTTCAAGTCACAAGGCCCCCGCACTGGGGTGTTTGCCGGGCTGCACCCAGCTTCCCGAACGACCGCGCTCCGCATCCCGGGCACGCCCCCCCGGGGGCGCGCTCGACGCGACACGTCCGGGGCGTCGTCGGCAGCTACTTAACCACTACGACCCGCGCGACCTCCGTGTTGCCACGATGCGTCAGATGCACGAAGTAGACACCGGACGCGAGCTCCGATCTCATCGCGAGCGTCTCGGTGTGCTGCCCGCTCCCCGACCGGCCGACGTCCCGCTCCGCAAGCAGCCTGCCGGCCACGTCGTAGAGCCTGAGCGTAGCCGCTCCGTCACCAGGCAGGACATACTCGACCGTGACGTCCTCGCCCGCCGGCGACACCACCCGCACCGAGAGCGCGAGTGCGCTGTCGTCGATCCCGGCCACGTCGGGCGGCGCGACCGCAAAGTCGCCTGTGTTGCCGTTGAAGTCGACCGCCGCGAGCTTGTAGAAGCTCAGGATCGGGCCGTCGTCGTCATGCTCTGTGCCGACAAGCGTGGTCACCAGATTCAGGGCGTCGGGCACGAAGCCCTCACTGTCGCCTCTGTGGAGAGTGAAGTAGTCGAAGTCGGCGTCGGGGCACTCGTCCCAGGAAAGTTCGTTCGTGTCTCCGACGCGCGCCAGCGTGAACGCCCCCGGCGCCGCGGGTGCGAGATTGTCGACCGAATATCCGGAGTCGACCGCGGAGTCGTAGTAGACGAACGGGTCGTCCGTGACGCCAGAGACGAAGAACGCGCTCCAGTGCATCCCGCTGGCGTTCGAGTCGGCCAGCGTCGGCACGACCGCGTTGTACTCGGTCTCGCCACGCGCCGGGACGTCGAGCACGAAGTCCCAGCTGCCGGGCGGGTAGAGGCGCCCGTCCTCCTGCTCCTCGGCTCGGACACCGTCTATGCGACGCCAGACCGTGTAGTGGCTGACCGGGTCCGCGGCTCCAGGGTCGTCGTGGCACGACCGATTCCAGCTCAGGCGGACGTACCGGCCCTGGTCGTTCCCCACGTCGTCTATCGAACCTATCGGAGGGGCGTCCATCGTCGACATGTTGACCACGCCGGAGGTGCCGGGATAGCCGTTGGTCCCGGCAGACCCACCAGACCCGCCCTCCGCGAAGTTGAAGCCGACGTCGTCTATCGTGCAGTAGAAGAACTTGATGCGCCCGCCGCCGCCACCGCCGCCGCCCTTGCGGGTTCCGCCCGAGTCGCCACCGTCACCTCCCCTGGCCTTGGTGTTGCCGTAGTTCACGATGTCGTCGGCGACGATCAGGATCCCGCCGCCGCTGCCACCGCCGCCGCCGTCCATCGACCCGTTCGCACCGTCTCCGCCGTTCACTTCGATAGAGCCGCCGTTGAAGAACGACACGGCCCTGAATGTGACCATGGCTCCGCCGTGCGCCCCCACGCTGCCGCTGCTCGTGTTGCCGCCGCCTGAGCCCATCTGGATGTCCATGCCGGTGTCCGTGCCGTAGGTGGAGCCTCCGGGATTGCCCCAGCCGCTGGCGCCGCCCGGTCCGCCGTAGCCGCCGCCGGCGCCCGGATAGGTCGTGCTGCCGCCGGGTCCCGACTGGCGCCGGTAGCCGCGTCCAACGCCGTTGATGGTCCCGTAGGTGGTGATGGTGGGGGCCGAGAGCTCCAGCCACCCCGTGTTCGCGCCGCCGTCGTAGGTCGCGACGTGGAGGGTGCTGCCACCCTCCAGCGTCACGGAGACGTTGTAGCTGTGGCTGCCGCCGAGGGTGTAGGTCTCGCCGGAGGCCAGGTAGAGCTCGTCCTCGTTGTCGATCACCGCGGAGGCTGCCTGCGCGAGGATGAGAAGCGTGGCGCAGACCGCGAGGATGAGACCGAATCGTCCGTTCATCGTTCGACTCCCCCTTCGTTCTGCATCGCTCGAGGGGCGGGGCCTGGGCCCCCGCCCGCATGTAGTGTGAATACCCTTCAATAAAACCACATTCGGGCTCGTCAGTCAATGAGGTGGCCGGACGCGGCGGCCCCATGTAGAATCCACGGGTAGGAAACCAGCACGCGGAGAACTCTGGGGAAACACGCACAAGACGCGACGGAGGCCAAATGAGAGTCCTCGTGACCGGCGGCGCCGGCTTCATCGGCAGCAACTTCGTCCGCATGTACCTCGAGCGCCACCCCGACGGCGAGATAGTCAATCTCGACAAGCTCACCTACGCCGGCAATCTCGAGAACCTCCGGGACGTGGAGGACGACCCGCGCTACACCTTCATCAAGGGCGACATCTGCGACGCCGAAGTGGTAGCGCGCGCGATGGACGGGGCGGACGCGGTCATCAACTTCGCGGCCGAGACGCACGTCGACCGTTCGATCGGCGACCCGGACGGGTTCCTCAAGACTGACATCTTCGGAGTCCACGTGCTGCTCGAGGCGGCGCGCGAGCGGAACGTCGAACGCTTCATACAGATCAGCACCGACGAGGTCTACGGCGAGGCGCGCAATGAGGCGTTCACCGAGAACGCGCCGCTCAACCCTCGCAACCCGTACTCCGCGAGCAAGGCGGGCGGCGAGTACCTCGCGCGGTCGTACTTCATCACGTACGGGTTCCCGGTCATAGTCACCCGGGGCGCGAACAACATCGGGCCCAACCAGTACCCCGAGAAGGTCGTACCGCTCTTCACGACGAACGCGCTCGAGGACCAGCCCCTCCCCCTCTACGGGAGCGGCGACCAGGAGCGTGACTACATGCACGTGCTCGACCACTGTACGGGGCTCGACCTCGTGATGGAGCGCGGTGAGCCTGGTGAGATCTACAACATCGGCGCGGACAACCACATGAAGAACATCGATATGGCGAAGCTCATCCTCGAGGAACTCGGCAAGCCCGAGGACCTAATCGTCCACGTCGAGGACCGCGCCGGCCACGACTTCCGCTACGCGATGGACAGCTCGAAGCTCAGGGCGCTCGGGTGGGAGCCGTCCTTCGACGCGAAGGCGGCGATACTGGACGCCGTGAGGTGGTACGTGAACAACCCGGACTGGTGGCGTCCCATCAAGTCCGGGGAGTTCAGGGAGTTCTACGAGAAGCAGTACGGGAAGCGGCTCGCGGACGCGGGCCGCGCGGGCTAGAGTTCACGGAGCTCGCCGGTCTACGGCGCGGGCTAGCCGCGCTCGAAATACCCGCCGCCGATGAGAAGCGCGAGCCCGATCCCCACTATGACGAAGATGTAGGCCACGAACGCGCCCTCCCCCCAAAGCCTGACGGTCGCGGGGAAGACTATCTGATAGAACCCCAGCACGCCGACGAGCGTCCCGACGAACCGGCCCATCCGCGCCGGGTCCGCGACGCCGTAATCCTTGTACCCGGCCACCAGCCCCAGGTACTTCCCACGCCAGAAGACGCGCGCGAGCAGCATCAGAAGGATGCCCAGCGGCACGGTGATGAACCCGACCGTCGTGGCGGTCTGGGCCGCGCTGAACGGTAGGTCGTCCGTGCTGAGCCAGGGTATCAGGATCCAGAACAGGAGTATGCTCGAGAGCGCTGGCAGCATGCTTCCCTCCGCCGTCTCGGGGTCCGTGTGGCACGCAAGGCGGATTCTATACGAGCCGGGCCAGCCGCGCAAGGCGCGAGGGGCCCGGCAGGCCCCATCATCGAGTGCTTGAAGACCGCGACCTCCTGTATTACTCTCCGCTCATCGTTCCTGCCAAGGGCATCCGTCACCGAAGGAGACAGATATGAGCCGAGAGGAGATTCTCGCGGTCGTTGAGAAACGTGGCATCCGTTTCATACGCCTGCTGTTCTGCGACATAGTCGGTTTCCCGAAGTGCGTGACCATAACGAGCGAGGAGCTCGAAGCGTCGCTCGACAGCGGCAAGGGCTTCGACGGATCGTCCATCGAGGGATTCACGCGCATCTACGAGAGCGACATGGTCGCGATGCCCGACCCGTCGACATTCAAAGTGATGCCCTGGGACGACGGCGGCGAGGAGGCTCTCCTCTTCTGCGACGTGCTCGAGCCGGACGGCACTCCCTACGAGGGCGACCCGCGCTCCATCCTCAAGCGCACGCTCAAGCGCATCGAGGACAAGGGTTGGACGTTCAACGTCGGGCCGGAGCTGGAGTACTTCTACTTCACGGACGCGGAGGACCCTCGTCCGCTCGACAGCGCCGGATACTTCGACCTGACCCCGCCGGACCTCGGTGAGGCGCTGCGGAAGAAGACCATCCTCGCGCTCGACGCGATGGACATCGCGATCGAGTGCTCTCACCACGAGGTCGCTCCAAGCCAGCACGAGATCGACCTGCGCTACGGCGACGCGCTGACTATCGCCGACGACGTGATGATGTCCAAGCTCGTCATCAAGGAGATCGCGCTCAGGGAGAACGTCCACGCCACCTTCATGCCGAAGCCCATTTTCGGCGAGAACGGAAGCGGCATGCACGTTCACATGTCGCTCCTGGGAGACGGCAAGAACCTGTTCTACGACCCCAACGACGAGTCCCACCTCTCTGAGTTCGCGAAGTCCTACGTCGAGGGGCTGCTTCAGCACGCGAGAGAGATCACGCTCATCACGGACCAGTGGGTCAATTCGTACAAGCGGCTCGTGCCCGGTTACGAGGCGCCCGTCTACGTGTCGTGGGCCAGGATGAACCGCTCGACGCTCGTGCGCGTCCCGCGATACAGGCCGGGACACGAGATGTCAACGCGCATCGAGCTCCGGAATCCCGACCCGGCGTGCAACCCCTACCTCGCTTTCGCCGTGATGCTGGCCGCCGGCCTCAAGGGCGCCGAGCAGAACCTCCAGCTAAGGGACCACATCGAGGAGAACATCTTCGCGATGACCCCGGACGAGCGCGAGGACCGCGGCATCCAGATGCTGCCGGGCAACCTCTCGGAGGCCATCGCCGTCTCGAAGAAGAGCGAACTCCTTCGCGAGACGTTCGGCGAGGAGATGTTCGAGAAGCTCATCAGGAACAAGACCGCGGCGTGGGACGAGTACCGCAGCATCATCACGCCGTACGAGATGGAGACCGATCTGCCAGTGCTGTAGGCCCGAGGGAAGCGCCCGCCCGGGCGGTCCGTCGCGGCCGCCCGGCGTGTCCGTGCCATCGGAGGAAGCGACATGGAACTGGGATTCGGAGGCAAACGCGCCCTTGTTACGGCAGGGTCCAGAGGGATCGGCAGGGCCTGCGCGCTCGAGCTGGCCCGGGAGGGCGCGGACGTCCTCATCTGCGCGCGGGGCGCCGAGGCGCTCGAGAAGGCCAGGAATGAGATCGCGGCGAAGACGGGGGCGAAGGTCGTCGCCGCTACGTGCGACCTGTCCTTCGGCGCCGAGATCGAGCAGCTCATCGAGACGACGCGCGCCGAACTCGGCGGCCTGGACGTGCTCGTGACGAACGCGGGCGGCCCGCCTTCGGGCCAGTTCATGGACTTCGACGACGAGACGTGGATGAAGGCCGTCGCGCTCAACCTCATGAGCGTAGTTCGGCTGAATCGCGCGGCCGTCACGATGATGCGCGAGGCGGGCGGCGGGGCGATCGTCAACCTCACGTCAATCTCCGTCAAAGAACCCATCAAGGGGCTCGTGCTGTCGAACTCGATACGGGCGGGGGTCGTGGGTCTGTCGAAGACGCTCGCGAACGAGCTCGGGCCCGAGGGCGTCCGCGTCAACGTCGTCTGCCCCGGCTACACGGCGACCGACCGCATGACCGAACTGATGACGGCCCGCGCCGAGCGCGAGGGCAAGAGCTACGACGAGGTGGCGTCGGGGTTCTACGACTCGGTGCCGCTCGGCAGGTTCGGCGAGCCCGCGGACATTGCGAGAATGGTCGCCTACCTCGCGTCCGATGCCGCGAAGTACGTCACCGGTGTCACCGTCCAGGTGGACGGAGGCGCGGTCAGGGGACTTCTGTAGCGAACACCGGGAAACTCACAGAGAGCTGAAGGAGGAGGTGCCACATGGCAAGACGGTTCATCTTCCTGTTCTGCGCGGCCGCTCTCGCGTTCGCGCTGGCATCCTGTTCGAGCAGCAGCGACGGCCCGAGTTCCGTGTCCGGCGACCCGACCGTGGATTCGACGAGCCCGGCCGACGGCGCGACGGACGTAGGTCTCGTCAAGCGGGTGGAGATAGAGTTCACCGAGGCGATGGACCCGACGACCGTGGACGAGACGACGCTGACCGTCGCCGAGAGGAGTATCGACGGCTTCGTCGAGTACGACGAGGCGACGGACACGGCTACGTTCACACCGGACACTCTCTACGCGCCGAACAGCTGGTTCGACGTGACAGTATCGGGAAGGATAAAGGACCTGGACGGCGACAGCCTGGGACAGGACGAGACCTCGTCCTTCCAGACCGGCGCCTTCGACTGCGCGCACCTGACCGACCACGCGGAGCCGAACAACTCCATTGCCGAGGCCACGCCCATCGAGATCGGGCGCACGTACCGCTCGCTCACGGGGTGCGAGACCGACACCGACCTGTTCGAGTTCACAATAGACGACACGCTGAAGGTCTTCCCTCTCGCCGAGTTCAAGCGGGCCAACGAATGGTGCTACGTCCACATGAAGAGGTACACCGGCGAGGACTACGGCTTCATGGGCGGGAACGTCGAGGCCGGCGACTTCGTCGGAGGCATCTACACGTTGATGCCTGGCACCTACTACGTAGAGGTCGCGGACGACGGTGGCGGATTCGAGGAGTGGATCCTCTACGATCTGACGGTGACCACGGGCGATCCGTGCAACGACGACGCGTACGAGGACAACGACTTCTTCGACGAGGCGTCACCCATAACGCCGGGGCTGCACGAGGACCTGAGGGGCTGCAGGGTAGACAGTGACTACTACTCCTTCCACGTCGACGCCGGGCAGACCATCACCATGACGGTCGACGCCCACACTGGAGGAACGACCACCAGGCAGTACCGGATCTTCGGGCCGTCGGAGAACCAGCTGACATACTACTGGGACACCGGAAATCCGGTGACTCTCGACGTGGTGGCGGCCCAGTCGGGCACGCACTACGTCTGCGTTCGCTACTGGAGCGACGACGTCATCTACGACATGAACGTCACCGTGACAGACTGAACCGGCGGGCCTGCGGGCCCCCAGACAGGAGCCACAAGATGCGAATGGCAACGCTCGCTATCCTGGTCGCCCTCTCGGCGGCGGCCCTGATCTCGTGCAGCGGCTCGGACGACGGCGGTCCGGGACCCGACGTCAGCTCTCCCACCGTCTCCTCAATGAGCATCCAGGACGGCGAGACCGAAGTGGGACTGGTGGACAAGATCAGCGTGACCTTCTCGGAGCCGATGGACCCGGCGACCATCAACGACACGACCTTCGTAATAGCCGAGCGCTCGGCGGCGGGCTTCGTCGAGTACGACGATGACACCAACACCGCGAGCTTCTTTCCGGACTCGCTGCTCGCTCCCGAGACGTGGCACATCCTGACGCTGTCCGGCGACCTGGCGGACGAGGCCGGGAACCACTACGAGGGCGGAACGACGTCGTTCGAGACGGGCGACGTCACCTGCGAGAACCTGCTCGACCACCTTGAGCCGAACCCCGACATAGCGCAGGCGGCGCCGATAGGCCTGGACTCGTGGGTCCGGACGCTGACCGTCTGCAACGGACGGTACGACTACGACTACTTCCAGTTCACGGTCGACGAGACCGTCAAGGTCCACGCGAGAGCGAAGCTCAGGGAGTGCATCGACGGGTTCGGTTGGATCACCGAGTTCAGGCGCGCGGACGGTGAGATGTACATCAACTCGGGCACGTCGGGAGACGCGGGCTCGGTCCTCGGCTGGTACTACACGTTCATGCCGGGGACGTACTGGGTCAGCGTGCACTCCAGCGAGTCGGCGCCGTGGGTTTTCACGCTCTACGACTTCATGCTCGAGACGGACGAACCGTGCCGCGACGACATCTACGAGGACAACGACTTCATGGACGCGGCCGCGCAGATAGCGCCCAACCAGACTCACGAGCTGATCGGATGCATGGTGGACGCCGACTGGTTCTGGGTCGACCTGACGCAGGGCGAGACTCTGACGGTGACCGTGACGACCAACACGGGAACGAACAGGCGACTGAGACTGCGCGACACCGACCAGGTCGAGGTGGACTACTACAACGGCACGAACGACCCGGCCTCGGTCAGCCACACGGCGACCAGGTCCGGCACGCACTTCTTCATGACGCGGTTCTGGACGGATGGAACGGAGTACGAGCTGGACATAACCGTAGACTAGAGGGTGATGCAGGCGGCGCGCGCTACTCCCCCAGCAGCTCGCCAAGCGCCTTGACGGCGCCCGCGGCGTCCTTCGCGTAGCCGTCGGCGCCGATGCCGTCGGCGAAGCGCCGCGTAACCACGGCGCCACCGACCATCACCTTGCACGGAAGGCCCGCGGTCCTGAGTCGCTCGATGACCACCGGCATCTGTCCGACCGTGGTGGTCATCAGCGCGGACAGCGCTACGACCGCCGCGGCCTCGTCGCGCGCTGACTCCACGATGCGGTCCGCGGGGACGTTCTTCCCCAGATCCACTACGCGGTAGCCGTGGTTCTCGAGCATGCTGGCGAGGATGTTCTTGCCGATGTCGTGGACGTCTCCCTCGACGGTGGCCACGACGACCGTCCCCCGCCCGGAGTCCTCCTCCCCCTTGGGGAACAGCGGCTTGAGCTTCGCGAAGGCTCGCTCGACGGTCTCCGCCGCCAGCATCATCTGCGGCAGGAAGCAGTCCCTACGTTCGAAGCGTCGCCCCACCTCCTCGAGCGCGGGTATCAGCACGCCGTCGTTTATCGCCCTGGGCTCAAGGCCCTGCGCGAGCGCCTCCTCGACCATCGACTCGATGCTCTCGACGTTGCCGTCCACGACGGCGCGCTCGAGCCTCGTCTCGATGCTGTCGGCGGACCTCGGCTCGGCAGCTCCCTTTCGCTTCTTCCGGCGCTTCATGTGCTCGCGGATGTAGCCCGCGGAGTCGCGGTCGCGGAGCGTCAGGACCGAAGACGCCCGCAGCGTAGACATCATCGCGCCGTCGAGAGGGTTCATGATCGCGGCGTCGAGCCCGCGCGCCATGGCCATCGCGAGGAAGCTCGCGTTGAGAACGCCCCGGTCCGGCAGGCCGTGCGAGACGTTGGAGACCCCCAGTATCGTCGGCAGGCCCAGTTCCGTGCGTGCGGCCTCGACGGCTCGCAGCGTCTCGGGCACCCGCTCCTGCTCCGCTGAGACGGCGAGGGTCAGGCAGTCGGCGATCAGGTTCTCTCGCGCCACCCCGTGCCGTTCGGCCGCGTCCACGATCTTCCGCAGGACCGCGATGCGGCCCTCGGCAGTGGGCGGTATGCCGCTCTCATCCAGCGCGAGACACACGACCCCGGCCCCGAACCGCGCCGCGAGCGGCAGGACCGCGTCCATCTTCGCGGCCTCTCCGGTCACTGAGTTCAGAAGCGGTTTCCCCGCGAGCGCGCCCAGTGCGGCCTCGAACGTGCCGGGGCTCATCGAGTCCACTGACAGCGGCGTGGGGCTCGCGTTCTCGAGCGCGGACACGACCCTCGGCATCATCGCGGCCTCGTCCACTCCGGGGACTCCGATATTGACGTCCAGAACGTGCGCGCCCGCGACGTACTGCGCCCGCGCGTCATTAAGCGCTATCTCGGTCCGACCGTCCAGGACCTCCGCGGTGAGGTCCTCTCTGTTCGTAGGGTTTATCCTCTCGCCCACGACGGCGAAGGGGAAGCTGGGCCCGATCTCGACGGTGCGCATCCTGCTCGAGAGCCGGAGCGCGCGGGCTACGTCGCGCGAGACCGGTCTCGCCTCGCCGACGCGCTCGCGGATCGCCGTGATGTGCTCGGGCGTCGTGCCGCAGCAGCCGCCCAGCATGCTTGCGCCCGCGGTCACCAGGTTCGCCGCGTGCGACGCGAACTCGGAAGGTCCGAGGCGGAAGACGGTCCGCCCGTCTATCAGCTCGGGAAGCCCGGCGTTGGGCTGGATGATGATGGGGACGCTCGTCACCTGCGCCATCCTGCCGGCGACCTCGACCATCGGCTCCGGCCCCGTGGAGCAGTTGGCGCCCACGGCGAAAGCGCCCAGCGAGGCGAGCACGTTCGCCGCGGTCGCGGGGTCCGTCCCTGTCTGAGTAGCGTACGACTCGTCGAACGACATGGTGATGGCGACGGGAAGACCCGTGGCCTCGCACGCGGCGAGCAGCGCGGCCTTCGCCTCGCGCAGGTCGGTCATGGTCTCTATCAGGACGAGGTCGACGCCTCCCTCGGCCAGCACCTCGGCCTGAGCGCGGTAGGAGTCGTAGACGTCCCAGAAGCCGAGCTCGCCCAGCGGCTCGACGAGCCTGCCTGTCGGACCCATGTCGCCGGCGACGAGCACGCGCCGTCCCGAGCCGCCGTGTACGCCTGCGGCCGGACCGCCCGTGTTCGGCGAACCGCCCACGCCCTGCGAGCCACTCGCGCCGTCCGCGGCCTCCCGCGCCAGTCGCACGCCCGCCGCGTTCAGCTCGGCCATCCGCTCGGACATGCCGATCGATGCGAGTTTGATCGAGTTCCCGCCGAACGTGTTGGAACAGATGATGTCCGAGATGGCCGCGTAGGTCCGGTGTATGCCCAGGACGTCGTCCGGCCGCTCGACGTTGAGCGGCTCGGGGGCGTGAGCGCCGGGCACGGCCTCCTGAAGGAGGGTCCCCATCCCGCCCTCGAAGATGACGATGCGCCCCTCGATGAACTCGCTGAGCTCGGCGTGCGTCATTCCGAGGCCTCCCGAAGCCGTTTGCTCCGACCTCCGCGCGTCACAGCCCGGCCTCCTCGACGATGCGGGGCGTGATCTTCTCCCACATGACGGGCATTAGGTGCACTCCCGCCACTCCGTCGATCTCGCGCAGGCTGGCTATCAGCTCGCATGCGAGCCTGACGCCCTCCTCCGCCGGCTCCGCGGCGTCCGCGATGCGACGGACCGCAGCGTCGGGGATCGACATCCCCGAGACCTCGTCCCGCATGTACTCGAGCGCCTTCGCCGACCGCACGGGCAGAACGCCCGCGATGACCTTCACGCGCTCGTGCAGGCCCAGGTCGCGCACGCCTTCCATCCAGCGCCGGAACCGGGGTACGTCGAACACAGCCTGTGTCTGGATGAAGTCGGCGCCCGCCTCGGCCTTCTTGGCGATCCGGATGAGCCTGAGCCCCAGCGGCTCGGCGAACGGGTTCGCCGCCCCGCCGAGCATCACCTCGGGAGGCCGTTTGATCTCGTCGCCGTTCATGAAGCGGCCCGCGCGCATGCCGTCCACCATGGAGATGAGCGAGACCGAGTCCAGGTCGTAGACCGGGCGCGCCTCCGGCTGGTTCCCCATTGTCATGTGGTCGCCGGTGAGAAGCAGCAGGTTCCCGACCCCGAGCGCGGCCGCGCCGAGGACGTCGCTCTGGAGCGCGAGTCGGTTGCGGTCGCGGCAGGTCATCTGGACGATGGGGTCCAGTCCCTCGTCGAGCAGGAGCTTCGCGGCCGCGATGGACGACTGGCGGACAACGCCGCTCTGGTTGTCCGTCACATTGACGGCGTCGACGTTTCGGAAGTGCTCGGCCTTCTTCCGGACGAGGTCCGGGGATGCGCCCATCGGCGGTCCCAGCTCGCCGGTTACGATGAAACGACCAGATTCGATCGCTTCCTTGAGGGTGCGTGCCAAGTCTTGTCCTCCGCACGGGCTCACTTCGGCCCTTCAGGGGCCTTCCTCCGGACGCGCCCGCCTAGGGCTCCGTCTCCCGCTTCGCCCGGTCGGCCAAGCCTACGTCCAGCTCGTCCACAACAGAGCCCACGCGCAGGACCGGAGCCTTCTCCCGTCCGCGGAAGACGTTGAGCCACGCCGACGTGTGCTCGAGGTCCCAGCGATGCGCCGGTATCATCCGCGTCAGCATGGGCACGCGCCCCAGCGTCCTCGACCGGGCGTAGATCGCGTGCCAGATGCAGCGCTTGTCGGGAAAGACCTCGCAGTAGCCACCGGGGCGGGTGCCGCCACAGGCGCCGTTCCGCAGGCGCTTGGGGCACCGCTGCGAGCAGATGAAAGCGGTGTGGCTGAGTACACAGTCGCCACACCGCTGACATCTGAACATGGGGATCTTGATGACGTTCTCGAGCAGCAGGCCCAGCCCCGAGAGACACCTCTCCAGCAGCGGCCGCGCAGAGAGGTAGCCGTCGAGCCAACTGCTGACACCCGAGTTCGTCCGTTCGCCGCTGTGTTCGCTCATCGCACGCCCGAGGCCGACCGCAGCCGCCGCCGGCCTAGTCGTCGACGTCGATGCCCAGCTTCTCGAGCTCCTCCGCGTTCATCTTGTAGGTGTGCTCTGGCTGCGGGAAGTCCTTCGACTTCACGTCCTGGATATACTGCTTGAACGCTCCGTCTAGGATCTCCGTCAGGTCGACGTACTGCCGTACGAACTTCGGCCTGAACGCCGCGAAGTAACCGATCATGTCGTGCACGATGACCAGCTGGCCGTCCGCGTCTGGACCGGCTCCGAGGCTCATGCAGATGACGTCCGGCACGGCCTCGTGGATGAGCGACATCGTCTCCGGCGGCACGCACTCGACGAGCATGCCCCAGACGCCCGCCTCCTTGAGCGCGATGGCGTCGTCGACGAGCGCCTTGGCCGCGGCCGCCGTCTTGCCCTGGACGCGGTAGCCGCCCAGCGCGGGCGCCGACTGCGGCGTGAGGCCGATGTGGCCCATGACCGGCAGGCCGGCCTTGACCATCGCCTCGATGGTGTCGGCGATCCTCGCTCCGCCTTCGAGCTTGATGCCGTCGCATCCCATCGCTATGAACTTGCCCGCGTTCTCGATGGCCTTCTCGTGCGACATCTCGTAGGTCATATAGGACATGTCGCCGACCACGAACGCGTACTTCGTTCCCCGAAGCACGGCCTTCGTCAGCATTAGCTGCGCGTCGAGCGTCTGCGGCAGCGTCGTGGGATGACCGAGCACCGTCATGGCGCCCGAGTCGCCGACGAGCATCATGTCTATCCCCGAGGCGTCCATGATCTGCGCCATCGGGAAGTCGTAGCACGTCAGCCAGGTGATGGGTTCGTTCTTGCGCTTCATGGCGCGGAGCTTGCCCAGCGTCACCTTCTTGCGTGGCTTCTTCTCTTCCGCCATTGGTCCTCCTGGCACGCGCGGCGCGCAGTCAGCGAGGCGACCGCGTTCCACGCGCGAAGTCGGTTACGGCTTCGGTATCGCGAGCCCCTCGGCGCCGATCTCGGACAGCGTGCCCTCGGGGAAGTTCTCCTGGACTATCTCGTGGATGATCGAAGCGTACTTGACCTTCTCTCTCGCCCAGCCGGCCAGCAGGTCGGGGCTCACCCACGGCTTGTAGAGCGCGGCGCCGGTGGCCGCGCACGCCGGCCCCGGCTCGACCTTGAAGTAGACCGGCGCGAGCGTCCGCACGACCTCGGGAGCGTCGTAGAAGCGCGTGAAGCCGCCGAACGACTCGGTGAGAAGCACGTGCATGTCGAGGGGGATGTCGCAGACCTGCCGGATCGTGGCGTACTGGTCGAGCGTGAGGTCGCCAACGGGATTGAAGGTGCCGGCGCCGAGGTCCTCGAGGACCTTCCCACCGGCGGCGTTGCCGTGGCCAGCGTAGACGGAGACCTTGAAAGTGACGTCCTCCGGGATGTCGCCTGCCTTCCTCATCTCGTTGAGGAGCCACAGCTCGCCCTCGTCGATCGCGAGGAAACCACGGAAACCGATGTCGATCAACTCGAGTATCTCGCCGATGACGTGCGAGAGGGCGTCGGAACCGCGGAAGCGAAGACCGGACAGCGCGCCCTCGGGCGTGGCCACCTGGCGGCCCGTGTACCAGGGCGTCCTCGGACCCGGCGTGACGATGACCTCGAGCTTCGCGTCGGCGGCCATCTGAGCGAAGTCCTTCCAGTCGCTCTTAGTGAGGTAGGTCGCTCCCATGACCATCGAGATCATGCGGTGCAGCGGGATGTCCCGCTTGTTCATCTCGTCGATGGCGGCCTCGAGCACGTTGGGGCGCTCGATGCCGGAGATCTCCATCCGGTACCACGCGCCGTCGGGGAAGCGCTTGGTGCTCGTCGGAAGGTCTCGGGCATCGGCCCCCGGGATACCGTGCTTCTCCATCAGCTTCGCAACGTCTTTGAGCTTCATTCGCTGCTCCTTTCCTGCGCGCGGCCGGGTGCGGTTGCGCGTAGCCGCGGACCGGCTCCCCGGATGTGGAGGGTGCTTCTTCGTGTTCTGCTAGCGTGCGGTGAACTGGGAGTTTAACAGACCTGGCGTGGTGGTTCAATGCGTTTTGCGAGGTGGGGACACGGGGAACGGCGCCGGCCGGCCCCGCGGGCTCCAGAGCCACGTAGGAACAGCCCGGGCGCCGTGCCCGGGCTGTCCGAGCGAACGGGACCGTTGGGAAGGCAACGGACTCACTCGCCACAGAAGCGCTTGTCGGGAAGTGAACGGCGGGGTCCCACGTGCGGGCTGCGCCTGGGCTAGACCCCCTCGCTCAACATCCACCTGTTGATGCCCTCCGACGCGACCTTCGCGTCGGCGATGGCGGTGACTGCGTCCAGATTGGTGTTGACTATGTCCCCGCCGGCGAATATCCCCCTGAGGGAGGTCATGCCGTTCTCGTCCACGCTCACCTTGCGCATCTCGGTGAACTCGAGCTGCTCGAGCTCGGCGTCGGGAACGAAGGAGAAGTCCGGACCTTGTCCGATCGCCTCGATGATCATCGTTCCCTCGAGGACCATCTCCTGATCTTCGTGGAATGTCGGCGCGAATCGCCCTTCGCTGTCGAAGACCGACCTCACCTTCATGCACAGCAGACCCTTGACGGCGCCCGACTCGTCCAGCAGCACCTTCTTGGGACCCCAGGCCGGGTTGAACTCGACCCCTTCTTCCCTTGCCTCCTCTATCTCCTCGGAGGTGGCGGGCATCTCGTCCCAGTCCTCGAGCGACACGGTCCTCGTGACCGTCTTCTCTCCCGGATGCTGGATCTGCTGGAGTCTCAGGGCCTCCCTGGCCACGTCCATGGCCACGTTCCCGCCGCCGATCACGATGACCTCTTCCGCAACGGCATTCGGTCGGTCGGTCTTGTTCGTGCGGAGGAAGTCGAGGGCCAGCCCGCACCTCTCCGAGTTCTCGACCCGTGTGGACCGGCTCTTCGTAAGCCCGATGCCCAGGTATACGGCGTCGAAGCCCTCCCGGAGTTCGGCGAGCGTCACGTCCCTCCCGACCCGCGTGTTGAATCGGAACTCCACTCCGAGGGAGGCGATGTAGTCAACGTCCTTGTCGATGCTCTCTAGGGGAAGCCTGTACCGCGGCGGCCCCACTCGGATCATCCCTCCTCCACCCTCCAGCTCGTCGAACACGACTACGTCGTGTCCCATTAGGCGCAGGAAGTAGGCGACCGACAGACCTCCGGGACCGGCACCGACGACGGCGACCCTCTTGCCCGTCGGCTCCGCGGGCGACTGCTCCAGTGCGGACTTGTAGTCACGGATGCTGTCGGACACGAACCTCTTCAGCCACCTGATGGCGACGGACTCGCCTCTGAGCCGGAGACCGCAGGCGTCTTCGCAGTGCTTCATACAGAGTCTGCCGCATATGGCTGGGATGGGGTTGTCCTCGAATATCGTCCTCAGAGACTCCTCTGGCGCGTCGTCGTAGATGGCTCTGATGTAGTCCGAGATCTTCATGTGAGCCGGACACGCGTCCTCGCAGAGGCCGCAACCCAGGCACCTCTGGGCCTCGTGCATCGCCTCGGCCCTGCCGTAGCCGATCACCTGCTCTACGAAAGACAGCTTGCGCTCGACTGGCGCAAGCTCCGGCATGGGAACCCGCTCCGGCTCGAATAGCGCGAAGTCGAGATCGGACGTGAACCCGTCGTAGTCACGTTTCCGGTGGGACAGACTGGCCTTGAGCACGGAGTATTCCCCGTCGGGAACGAACTTGTCCGCGTCGGACTTGGCGTCCTTCGGCGTGAAGACGAACGTATCGGTGTCGAAGTGGATGTGGAAGTAGTCTCTCGAGAGCCTCAGCGAGCCCGGCGGGCAGATGTCAACGCAGAGGCCGCAGAAGCAGCACCTGCCGTAGTCGAGTTGCGGGCGCTCGTTCTTCGCCCCCGGCGCCGGTTCGAGCTCTGCGATCTCCACCATCTTGATGGCGTCGTTCGGACAGATCTCGGCGCAGTTGCCGCAACCGGTACAGGTTTCCCAGTCGTTCACGTGGAAACCCCGATAGCGGGGCGCCGGCTCCTTCGACGTGAAGGGGTAGCATGTGGTCTTCGGCCTCTTGAACAGGAACGCGGCCGCCTTGAGCGGACTGAGTAGACTGCTGTTGGCCATGGTCCTCGTTCTCTCCCTGGTGCTTGCGGTTACCTGTCGATCTCCGGTGCGACCACGTAGAGACTGATCATGATGTTGCCCACGTCCGCGATGTTGGCGCCCACCAGCGCCTTCTCTAGAATCGTGAGCCCGTGCGGGTAGGACGGCGTCCTGAAGTGGACCCTGTAGGGCTTCTCCCCACCGTCGCTCACCAGATAGAGACCCAGCTCTCCGCGCGACGACTCACAGCGCACGTAGGCATCGCCGGCGGGTATCCTCCACTTGAGCGGGTTGGGGACCCGGCTGTAGACCTCGCCCTCCGGCATGGCGTCGATGAGGTTGAAGATCATGTGGACGCTCTCGATCATCTCGTCCCGGACGACCCAGATCCTCGAGTACGCGTCCCCGTCCTCTCTGGTATGAACCTCCCACGGGACCCTGTCATACGCGGCGTAGGGCTCCACCTTCCTGATGTCGTACTTCAGGCCCGTGCCCCGCATCACCTGGCCGGTTCCACCCATCGCGAGTGCCTCTTCCCGCGACACGACCCCAATGCCCCTGGCCCTCTCGAGGAAGCCCCGGTTGTTGAAGAAGGTGGAGTCGTAGTCGGGCACGCAGCCGCCGATCTTGTGAAGCGTGCTGACCATCCTGTCCGTAAAGCCTTCGGGGAAGTCCCTTCTCACCCCGCCGGGCCAGATGTAGATGTGATAGACGCGCCCCCCGGTCAGTTCCTCGAAGAGGTCCAGCACGAGGTCCCTGTGGTACATGGCCCAGTTCGCGACCGTGTCGAAGCCGAGCATGTTGGCGTAGGCCCACAGTCCGAAGAGGTGGGAACCGACCCGTGCAAGCTCCAGGTAGATGCTCCTTATGAACTGGCCTCTCTCGGGCACCTCGATGCCCGCGAGCTTCTCGACCCCCATGGCGTAGACCATCTCCATGTGGTCGGGCTCCACGACGTTGATCCTGCACACCATCGGGAAGTTCTTGATCCAGGAACGCCCCTCCATGAGCTTCTCAAAGCCCCTGTGCAGGTAGCCCGGGTTCGCCGTCGCCTCCAGGATGCGGTCCCCCTCGACCTTCAGCGTGATGCTGAAGTTGCCCACCATTCCCAGGTGCTGGGGACCGAAGTAGAGCTCGAGCTCGCGCATGTGTGCTTAACCTTCCTCCTTCACGGGCGGGACGCTGTCGAAGACATCCGCCACGTACTGCTTCGTGTCGAAGTCCTTCCTGAAAGGGGGGATCTCGTAGTCCCTCTCCAGGAAGAGCGGTGTGAGCCTGGGGTGACCTTCGAAGTGCACGCCGTACAGCTCGTGGATCTCGCGCTCGTAGGGCTCCGCGATCTCGTACACGCCGATCGCAGAGGGCACGCTCGCACGCCCTCTCGGCACGTTGGTCTTGACGAACACCTCCTGGCTGCCTTCCTCCCCACCGATCTCGTCTTCGGTGTAGCAGGACAGGAGGTAGACCAGCTGAAGGGCACCGCGGTCTATCCAGTCCACACAGGAAACGAGCTGAAGGTAGCCGTACCCTTCTTCCTTCAGGAAGGTCAGTACCGGCACGACGGATTCACCGGGAACCTGGACGACCAGCCTTCCGCTACTTCCCGACTCCACGTCGATGCTCTGGAACGTCGATCCAAGTCGTATCGCCAGGGGCAGGTTCATCCGGTTCTCCCTGTCGTGTGCGACGCGACGTCCATCGCCATCGCGGCTCCATCGGCTGTGCCCGTCCCGGTCTCCTTGGGGAACAGCGGCGGCCACTCCAGCTTGCCGAGGACCATCTCCTGGTTCGCCCGGTAGGCCGCGTAGTTCTTCCTGTAGCGCTTGTAGCCGTCGGCCATGTCCTTGTCGATGAGGGTCCACAGGTGCGTCACCGCGACAAAGATCGCCTCGGGTCTCGGCATGCAGCCCGCGATGTAGCCGTCGATAGGGATGTACTTGTCCAGCCGCTTGATCGTGTTGTAGGAGTCCCAGTACATCCCGCCGTTGATCGTGCAGGAGCCGAACCCCACCGTGTACTTGGGCTCCGGCATCTGCTCGTAGGTCCTGATGATCGCCCTCAGCGTCTTGACCGAGACGTAGCCGGTGATGAGGAAGAGGTTGGCGTGGCGCGGCGTGGCGGATGGGACGACGCCGAACCTCTCTGCGTCCCACCTGCTCGTTATCGTCGGCGGTACCTCGATGATCCCGCAGCCGGTACAGAAGTACACGGCGTTGAGGGAGTACTTGTGCGCCATCTTCGCCGGAGCCTTGATCCACTTCATCAGCTCGTTGCGGTCCATCAGCTATCTCCCGATAGTCGCTACCAGAATCAGGCCTGCCAGAGCGGCCAGCGACGGCCATCTCCAGAGGTACCTCACCGCCTGCTCCACCCGCAGCCGCGGGAACGACGCGTTGACGAAGAGGACGAGCACGAACACAACAAGCATCTTGAGAATGAGGACGACGGGGTTCGACGCTCCGCCCCACAGCAGGTTGACGAAGAGCGATGTGCCGATGAACAGGCTCAACGCGTGCTGGATCGTGACGAGCGCGAGGTATGGGCCGCCGTACTCCGCCACCGGTCCAGAGGCTATCTCCTGCGGGGCCTGCACCACCTCGAACGGCCTCACCCCGAGCACCGCCGGCAGGATGAGCAGGTAGGCCACCCCTGACAGGACAAGCGGGAACGAGACGAACGCGGGACCCGCCTCACGCTGAGCCGACACGATCTCGACTATGGATATGGTCTCGTAGCGGGTCATCAGCGCCAGCAGCACGAGCAGCAGCGGCAGCTCGTAGCCCATCGCGAGGATGAGGTTCCGTGATATGCCTATGCTCGTGTTGGGATTGGCGGCCTCGCCTCCGCTCAGCGCCACCCCGAGGGGCATCAGGAGCATCACGTACAGGATGACAAGCATCCCTCCGGAGCTGCTCATCGGGCAGACACCGCCGAACGGAAGGAACTCGATCAGCACGATCGAGCCGGCGAGCGACAGTACGATGCCGATGTCGAACAGCCGGCCGTGGCTGACGCTCTTCTGGGTGAACTGACGGAGTATGTCTATCAGCGGCTGATACAGCGGGGGGCCGTAGCGCCAGTGGATCCTGGCCATGATCCTCCTGGACAGCCCCAGGAAGAACAGACCGACCGCCAGAGCAATGAGCGGCGAGAGTATGAACCACAGGACTCGCATCACCAGGGACTCCACGTTGTCTGGATGAAGATCAGTGCGGCCAGGAACAGCACGATGTACATCACGTAGTCTCCGACGTAGCCAGTGTATACGCGTCTGAGTCCGTCACCCAGGCCGCCAACCCACCCCGCGAGCCGCACGTAGAATGAGTCGACGAGGTCCTTGAGATACGGAGCCACCATCCCGCGAAGCGGGGCGTAGAACCGGACAGAGTACTGGTACCTGTCGGTCGGCACCGCCGCTCCGGCGGCGTAGCTGTCCGACTGGTCGACCCGTGCGCCTCTGGCGCCCGACCTGAAGACCGACCACACAACGACGAAGCCCACCAGCACGGCAACGAGGATGTTGACAGTGTTGAGCGCTCCGCTGTCGGAAGCCAGACCCCAGAGTGAAACGTCAAGCGACTCGAAGCCGAACGAGACACCGATCGTGTCGACGACACTCAGTGGTATGCCGGGCAACACGCCGAACAGGACGACCACCACGGAGAGAATCGTCATCGGCAGGACCATCGAGAAGGGCGCCCTCTCCATGTCCTCGTACCTCTGCGGCAGCTGTCCGAGGAAGATGTTGTGCAGGAACTTGTACCCGTACAGGATCGTGCCCCACGTCCCGAACAGCGCGGCGAAGGCCAGGAACGGGGATCGCTCGAGGATGAGCGTCTTGTAGATCAGCCACTTGGAGACGAATCCGTTCGTCAGCGGGACGCCGATCAGGCCGCACACGCCGATCACCGCGACCACGAACGTGACCGGCATCCTCTTGATCAGCCCTCCGAGCGAATCGAGGTCTCTGACGCCCCCGGTCCTGTACTCGACCGCGCCCACGACCATGAAGAGAAGGGCCTTGAACACGGCGTGACTCAGGAAGTGAAGCACTCCTCCGGCCACGCTCAGACTTGTGGCGAAGGAGATGCCGAGGATGATGTAGCCCGCCTGCGCCACGGTGGACCACGCGAGCAGCCGTTTGGCGTCGGTCTGGAAGATCGCGATGAAGGTCGGCAGCAGTATGGTGATGGCCCCCACCACGGAGAGCACGGTGTGGAACGGGACGCTCCCCCCACCCAACGACACGAACGACTTGAGACCGACGAGCACGAAGGACAGAAGGAGGAACCCGTAGACACCCATCTTGATCAGTATGCCCGACAGCACGGCGCTGAAGGGCGACGGCGCCTCGGAGTGAGCCGGCGGAAGCCACGCGTGGAACGGCCAGATGGCGTTCTTCGTCCAAAAGGCGACGCCGAACAGGACCAGGATGGCTAGAACGTAGCCGGGCGACGCCGAGGACATCCCGGCCGCGACCCCGCCGAACTCCAGCGTGCCGAAACTGCCGTGCAGCGTGAGCACCCCGGCGAGCATCGCCAGAGAACCCACGAAGGACATCACGAAGTACTTCATGCCCGCGGTCAGAGCGGGCCCGCCGTTGTAGCTGATCAGCAGGAAGGTCGACCAGCTCATGATCTCCCAGAAAACGAAGAGAGCGAGAAGATCGCCGGAGAGCACGACGCCCAGCATCGCGGCGTTGACCAGGAGCAGCATCGAGTAGTAGAAGCTGGTCCTGTCCTTACCCTTCATGTAGCCGAGCGAGAACACGACCGAGAGCAACCCGATCGCGGACGCGGATACCGCGAAGAGCCACGACAGCCCGTCGACCCTCAACGTCAGGGGCATCCCGAGGAAGCCCTCGTAGAAGGGGAAACTCAGCGTCTTCCCGTAGAGAGAGACGACCAGCGCAACGAGGGCCAGCGAGACGAGGACCGCGAACCAGTCCCTGAGCTTCGACGAGACCTTGCCGAGGAGATACGTGAGCAACGCACCGCCGAAAGCCACCGTCAGTAGAAGTCCGAGGATCATCCCAGCACGCTCCGGACGTAGTCGGCTCTCTCGAGAAGCTCGGAGGCGCCGGACTCAAGGGCGTTGGAGATCAGGTTCGGGTACACACCGATCACGACTATGAGGACGACGAAGACGAACATGGAGAAGAGGGCAACGGCCGGGGCCTCGCGCCTGGCCTCTTGCTGCCGCCCCTTCTTGAAGTAGACCGTCTGTATGACCCTCAGGAAGTATGCCCCCTCGACGACCGTTGCCGCGAGCAACAGCCCCACGAGAACCTGCAGGAGCACTCCCTGCTCGGCAAGCGCGGAGCGGACTATCAGGAACTTGCTCGGGAATCCGATGAACGGAGGCAACCCCACCAGCGAGAAGGCCCCGACCGTGAAGGCGAACGAGGTCAGTGGCATGCGCCGTCCCATTCCCTCCAGCGACGAGATCTCCATCGACCCGCTTCGGTAGACCATGTAGCCGACCGCGAGAAAGAGCAGCGCCTTGCTCAGCGTGTGGCTGACCAGCTGGAACAGCCCCCCCGTTACGGAGTGAACCGTTGCCAGCGCCAGCGCGAAGACGATCAGGCCCATCTGTCCGATGCTGGAGTAGGCGAGCATCCTCTTGATGTTGCTCTGGGCGAACGCGCACAGCTCACCGACGAGCAGGGTCAGAAGCCCCATGAAGACGAGGAACATCAGCATGCTCGACGCCCCGAAGACGGTGAAGACCATCCTGACGACGGCGTATAACCCGACTTCGATGGCGATGCCCGAGAGCATGGCACTGATCGAGGATGGTGCGGACGAGTGGGCGTCCGGCAGCCAGGCGTTCAAGGGGAAGATCGCCGCCTCCACTCCCAGTCCGGTGATGATCAGAACCATGGCAACGAACACCGGCCCAGGGTCCACCGAGCCCATTCGCGCAGCGATGTCGGCCATGTTGAGCGTCCCGAAGAGCCCGTAGAGAAGACCGATGCCGATCAGCAGGAGCGCGGAACCCAGGGCGCCCTGTATGAGGTACTTGATGGAGGCCTCTGTCCCGGCCCTGTCCCCCACGTAGGCGACGAGCGCGTAGGACGAGATACAGAGGATCTCGAAGAAAACGAACAGGTTGAAAACGTCTCCGGTCAGGACGACACCGGTCGCCCCCACGAGTAGCAGCGTGTAGAGGGTGTGGTACCTGATCGTCGGCCCCTCGCTGATGTACGAGAGCGCGTAGAGCGACACGGCGAGCCCGGCCAGAGCGACGAGCGCAGAGAGGAGAACGCCCACCGGACCCGCGAATAGGGTGATCGCGAAGGGTGGCGCGAACCCACCCAGGTTCGCGACAATCGGTTCCTCCAGCGCGTCAGGAAGCAGGCCGACGGAGACCACGAGATTGAACAGGCTCGCGGCCACGGGCACGAACCCCGCCGCCTTCCGGGAAGCCATGCCGACGAGCGGCACGCACAGGGCGAGCCCCAGAGGCACCGCCAGAAGCACCACGGGGCTTACCATTTCAGCTCCTTTGCCGTCCGAAGGTCGAGAGTGCCGCAGTTCTTGTAGAAACGCACGGCGAGCCCCAGCGCAAGCGCGAGGATCGCCACGCCGATGACGATTGCCGTTAGCACGAGCGCCTGAGGTACGGGGTCCACCATCCCTCCCTCCGACAGACCCGGTCTCGAGAAGATCGGCGCAGTCCCGCCCGTGATGTAGCCCACGGAGATCAGAAGCATGTTCACGCCGGTGTCGAGGATGCTCAGGCCTATGATCAGCTTGATGAGATTCCGCTTCACCAGGAGGATCAGAAGACCGACGGCCACAAGTCCGAACGCGCCGATGTAGTAGACGTAGTCGTGCAGGAAACTCATCCTGTCTCCTCCATCAGGCCGTCCACGACGCCCGCCAGCTCGGAGCCCACCTTCAGACCGATCGCGCAGTAGACGACCGGTATGATGCCGGCGCTGAACAGCGTGTTCGGGACGCCCTTAGGCAGGAAGTTCGCCAGGAAGTTGTGCGCACCAAGGGTGAGGCCGAGCAGCCCCACGACCACGAACACAAGACCGCTCAAGGACTCCGTCGCCCGGGCCCGCGTCGCGCTGATCCTCTTGCCGGGTGAGCTGAGGTAGACCAGCAGGAAGGCCGACGCGATGATAGCCCCGCCCTGGAAGCCTCCGCCCGGGGTGAGGTGCCCATGGCTGAAGATGTATGCGCCGAACAGAAGGATCAGCGGGAAGAGGAAGGCGTTTCCCACCCTGAGGATCAGACTGGCGGGCTCGACTCCAGATCGTCCTCCCCCTCCTCCGGCGGCCGCCAGAACGGCTCCGAGTCCGAGGGCGGCCACGAAGAGCACGGTCACCTCTCCGAGCGTGTCGAAGGCTCGGTAGCCGACAACGACGGAGGTGACGACGTTCGTGGCCCCCGTATCGTCGCGCGCGCTGTCGACGTAGTGGTCACCGATCACCGTCTTGGGCGCGCCGAACGGAATCCCGCCCAACGAGACCGCTATCCCGACACCTATGACCGCGAGCAGGATCAGCCCTACCGCAAGTCTCATTCCTCGTACCTCTTGGTTCGCCTGATGGTTATCACGAAGATAGCCGTGACGAGCGCCGCGCCTATCGAGGCTTCCGCCATCGCCACGTCCGGCGCCTGGAGAAAGAGAAACAGGATCGAAGCGAGCAGACTGACCAGGCACGACGCGATGACCGCGCTCAGAAGGTCCCTGTAGACCAGAGCCGCGACCGCGGCGGCCAGCATCGCTAGCACCAGAAGCGAGACTACGATGATCATGGCCTGTCCTCGTATCCTTCGAACTCGTGCGCCCTGTCGACCACGCTGCCGTCGCACAGCGGAACGCCGCTCCTCCGTGACGCTCTGCCGAGGGCGTGGTTCGATATGGGGTTCGTCATCAGCACGAACACGCCCACCGCGAGTGCCTTCCAGAACCACGACGGCTCGATGATGCCGACGCCGATCGTCGTCAGAAAGGCCCCCAGCGTCGTGCACTTCGTTCCCGCCTGCAGCCGGTTGTAGACGTCGGGCATTCTGTACACGCCCAGGCTGCCAACCAACAGGAACGCTGCCCCCGCACTCGCCACAACTGTGCCTGTCACGACACGCAGCATCTACACGCCTCTTTCGAGGTATCTGGCGATAGCCACCAGCCCCATGAAGGTCAGGAGGGAGTACACAAGCGCGACATCGAGGTACACCGACCGCTTGAAGAACAGCGCGAGCAACACCAGCAGCGCGGTCGTCACCGTGCACGCGGTGTCCATGGCCGCGGCCCGGTCGGCGACCGTCGGTCCCCTGAACATCCGCAGCAGGCACAGCAGTATCCCTGCCGTGATGACGCACGCGAGCACTAGGATCGCTGTTCCGCTCATGCGAAGACCGCCTCCAGATGCTTCTCGAACCTGCCCGCTATCATCCTCGTCGCTTCGGCCGTGTCCTCCGACCTGACGTATATCCAGTGGATCAGCAGTTCGTCCTTCTGTATGTCCAGAGTGAACGTGCCGGGCGTCAACGTGATCGAGTTCGCGAGGAGCACCTTGGCCGCGTCCTGCGAGAGCCGCGTCTTGATGACGACGATGCCTGGCTTGATGGGAAGTCCGGGGTGGAGAACGCGGTAGGCCACGTCGACGTTGGCCTTGAGGATCTCCCAGAAGAGGACGACGAAGTAGACGCCCAGTCGCCACAGCCTCACCAGCGACAGCGGCGGCAGTCCAAGGCCGGCGTAGCCTTTTGCGAGGAAGAGCGAGAGGATGAGACTGAGGAGCACGCCCGAGGTGACCTCCTGCCAGTGCAGGCTGGACGTCAGCATGAGCCAGGCGGCCAGGAGGATGAGAAACAGATGCAGGATGTCATTCGCTCTCATCGCAGCGTTCCCTGGACGCTCGGTCATGCGGTCCTCCTCCTCACTCTACTGCGTCCACCTTCTTCCTTCTCGAGCGGACCTTGGCGCCACGCCCGTTCTCCGCGCCGAAGTAAGAGTGATACACCAGGCGCGCCATGGCGACGCTCAGGTCGACGCACGTCACGTTGACGTTGTCCGGCATCGTGAGTTCGCACGGGGCGAACGAGAGAATGGACTTCACACCCGCGTCCCCCAACCTCGCCGCGACGGCGGCCGCAGACGGCTCGGGAACCGCGAGGATGACCAGCTCAATGCCCTCTTCCTTCACTCTCGCTTCGAGATCCGCCATGTCCTCGACCACGACCTTGCCTATGCGATGTCCGATCTTGTCGGCGTTGCTGTCGAACGCGGCAATGATCTCGAACCCCTCCGATTCGAAGGTCGAGTGCTCGAGCAGAGCAGTCCCGATGTTCCCAACGCCGACCACAGCGACACCGGTGGCGTTGTCGAACCTCAGCGCCTTGCGGATCTCCTTCACGAGGTCGTCAACCACGTACCCGACGCCCCTCGTTCCTAGCCGTCCGAAGTACGAGAGGTCCTTGCGTACGACGGAGGCGTTCACGTGGCAGACATCGGCGAGCTCACCGGACGAGATGGTCTCCCTGCCCTCCTTCTTCAGGCACATGAGACCTCTGAAGTAAATGAACAGCCGGTCAATAGTCTCTTTGGGGATCTGGCGCGAGTGAAGTACCATTTCGTGATTGTGCTCCCATTCACAAGCCTTAAGTGAGGATGCCATACCCCTCAGTGGCTGTCAAGCCGTTTCTGCCATGCAGACCGACGACGCGGGTGGGGTTGAGCCGCGAACGCGAAGAGTGGCCGTACTCGCGAAGAGGGCCCGTCCTGCGACGGGCCCTCTTCCCTGTCAGGCGACACGGGTCTGCCGGGCCAGACACCCGCGCTCAGCTCAGCGCGACTCCCACTGCATGGTCTCGAGCCGCTGCCTGAGCTGGCCCGCCGTGCTGAACTTCTTGAGGATGAGCGAGCGCTTGAGGCCGCAGCAGATGGCCTTGACCTCCTGGGGCTGCTTCGAGTATCGCTCGCGCCCGCCGACAACCTCGTAGAATATCCGCACGAGGTCGACGACGTCGTCCTGTATGTTGATCCGCCTCGGCATCTTCCAGCGATACAGGTCGAGGAGCTTGACGTCGAAGCCCAGTCCAGAGCGTCTGACAATGATGTTGTCCGTGTGCAGGTCTCCGTGATACTCGCGCAGGTTGTGGATGCTCTCGATGCCGGCGGCCAGCGCGTGCAGCAGGTGGAACGCCTGGAACGGGTCGAGGCGCCTGCCAGGCTGCCGTAGCACGAAGTCGGTCAGCGGCTCGCCCTCTACGTACTCGGAGACGACGAAGGTGATGGGAACGCCGTCGTAGTCCACGACCTCCTGAGTGTGGTACTGAATGAGGATCGGGCAGTGACGGAGCCTGTGCAGCTTCTTGGCGTAGTAGGTCAGGGTCTTGTTGCCCGGGTTGCGATGGGGGAAGAAGAACTTGGCCGCGCGCTCTATGCCAGTGCCAGTCTCGCGCACCAGATAGACCTCGCCCTCCCACCCACGCCCCAGGTGCTTCACAACCTCGTACTTGTCCACAAGAACGTCGCCCGGTTCGAGGTCGAACGACTCGACCCTGCGCGCGACTCCCGCCCGACGGCGTATGGTGCCCGTCGAGGCGGACGATAGCTTCCTGCGAGCCAATCCCTGTCCCTCCCTGGCGGCCTCCCGGTCTGGGTTCGGGGCCCGCCCTTCAACACCGCGGCTTCGAGGGGCCTGCTCGACACCTCACAAGGGTACATCGAACACCGCTCAACGGGCAATTGCAGAGTCTCCCTTTCCGGCCACCCCTTTACAGAGCCGCCTCCTCCCGGTAGAATCAGGTGCTCCGAAACGCACGAGAGAACCCCAGAATGATGTCCCTGCGATCTACTGCGGCGGCCGCCGTCAGGCGACGGCGCCAGCGGCCGGGCGCGGGCCGGGGACGTACACGGAGGTCACATGCGCGTTCTTCTATCCGGCAACGAGGCCGTGGCCCGAGGGTGCTACGAGCACGGCGTCAAGGTCGCGACCGCCTACCCGGGGACCCCTAGCACGGAGATCCTCGAGAACGTCGTCAAGTACAAGGACGACATCTACTGCCAGTGGTCTCCCAACGAGAAGGTGGCCTTCGAGGTCGCCATGGGCGCGTCGTTCGGTGGTGTGAGGACGATCACGGCGATGAAGCACGTGGGGCTCAACGTGGCGGCCGACCCGCTCATGACCTCGACGTCCGTGGGCGGCGACGGCGGGTTCGTCATCGTCACGGCCGACGACCCCGGCATGCACTCCTCACAGAACGAGCAGGACAACCGCTACTACGCCAAGTTCGCGAAGATACCGCTGGTGGAGCCGTCTGACTCGCAGGAGATCATGGACTACCTCGGCACCGCCTTCGAGATCTCCGAGAAGTTCGGCACGCCGGTGCTCTTCCGCCTCTCCACCCGGCTCTCGCACGCGAAGACGCCGGTCGAGCTGGGCGAGCGCACCGAGGTCCCGCGCAAGGAGTACGAGAAGGACATCACGCGCCGCGTCGTCATCCCGGCGCACGCGAGGAAGCTGCACGTCGTCGTCGAGAAGCGGCTCGAGGAGATCCGCAAGTACGCCGAGACCTCTCCCCTGAACCGAGTCGAGGAGGGCGACCCCGCAGTCGGCGTCATCTCGAGCGGCATCAGCTACCAGTACGCGCGCGACGCCTTCCCCGACGCCACGTTCCTGAAGCTCGGCGTCTCGTTCCCCTTCCCCATCGAGAAGGCGCGCGAGTTCTGCTCACGCTTCGAGACGGTCTACATCGTCGAGGAGAACGAGCCGTTCATCGAGGAGGCCCTGCGCTACGAAGGCATCACGAACATCGTAGGCAAGGAGAAGGTGCCGCTCTGCGGCGAGCTCAACCAGAGCATCGTCAGGCGCTCGATCGAGGGGGGAGAAGAGCCGGAGCGTGCCGCCGTGGCGCCGCGTCCGCCGGTCCTGTGCCCCGGCTGCCCGCACCGCTCGACCTTCTTCACGCTCAACCGCCTGAAGATAGGGGCCACCTCGGACATCGGGTGCTACACGCTCGGAGTCATGCCGCCCCTGAACGGCATCGACACGACCATCTGCATGGGCGCCTCCGTGGGCAACGCGCTCGGCTTCGAGAAGGCGATAGGCCCGGAGTTCGCCAAGAAGATGGTCGCGGTCATCGGCGACTCCACCTTCGTCCACTCCGGCATCACGGGACTCGCCGACGTTGCCTACAACAAGGGGGCCACGACGGTCATAATCCTCGACAACTCGATCACGGCGATGACCGGCCACCAGCACCACCCCGGCACCGGAATGACACTGATGGGCGAGCCGACTACCAAGCTCGACTACATCGCTCTCGCCAAGAGCCTGGGCGTCAAGGACGCGAGGGAGGTCAACGCCTACGACATGGCCGCGGTCAAGGAGGCCATCAAGGAGGCCGTCGACAACCCCGAGCCCTCGCTCCTGGTGATGGAGGGCCCGTGCGCGCTCATGGTGCGCAAGACCTGGACCGCGCCGATGGCCATCGACGCCGAGGCGTGCGTGGCCTGCGGCCTGTGCCTCAAGCTGGGCTGCCCGGCCATCAGCAAGGACGAGAACGGCAAGTCGACCATCAACCCGCTCTTCTGCGTCGGCGAGATCTGCCAGATGTGCGCGCAGAACTGCCCGGTCAAGTGCATCCAGCCGTCGGCGAAGGTCGCAGCCTGACAGGCGTGCGCGGTGGATGGAGTGCGCGGGGCCTGCCCCGCCGCGAGCTGAGGAGCGTAGCGACGAGTGTCTGAGCGCCGGGGCAAGCCCCGCGCAGGCCGCTAACCACCCGGAGGAACTCACATGGCAGAGAGAACCACGAACGTCTTCATCGCAGGTGTCGGCGGGCAGGGCATCCTGCTCGCGAGCGAGATCCTGTCAGACATGGCGCTCGCGCGCGGACTCGACGTCAAGAAGAGCGAGGTCCACGGGATGGCGCAGCGCGGGGGCTCCGTCGTGAGTCACGTGAGGTTCGGGAAAAGGGTTCACTCCCCAGTCATCGCGGAGCGAGAGGCGGACGTGCTGGTCAGCTTCGAGAAGATGGAGGCGCTGCGCTGGGTGCACTACGTCTCGCCCGAGGGCACGGTCATCGTCAACGACCAGGAGATAGTCCCGAGCGGCATGGAGCGCTACCCGGAGGGCATCGACGAGGAGCTGGCGAAGCGCGCGCCCGACGCCCACAAGCTGGATGCGCTCACGCTCGCCAACGAGGCGGGGCACGCGAGGGCCGTCAACACGGTCATGCTGGGCGCCTTCTCGAGCTACCTCGACTTCACCGAGGACGAGTGGAAGAAGGCCATCGGGAACCGCGTTCCACCCAAGACCGTCGAGATCAACCTCAAGGCCTTCGAACTGGGCAGGGCGGCCGGAGCCCGGTAGCCGCCCGGGAGACACGCATGTCCCCACGCAGACCGGCGCAACCGCGCTGGTGGCCGGGCCCGCTCAAGGAGACTCAGGAGCAGAGGCGCGACCGCGCCGTCAAGATCCTGCGCGCTCTCAAGAGGCGCTACCCCGACGCTCACGTCCCTCTCGACTACTCCAACGCGCTCGAACTGATGGTCGCGACGATACTGTCGGCGCAGTGCACCGACGCGCGTGTCAACGAGGTGACGAAGCCGCTCTTCAAGAAGTACCGCAAGGCGGCCGACTGGGCCGCCGTCCCGCAGAAGACCCTGGAGTCCGAGATCCACGCGGCGGGCTTCTTCCACAACAAGGCCAAGGCGATCCGCGAGAGCACGGCTGAGCTGGTCGAGAAGCACGGCGGGAAGGTCCCTGGCACGCAGGAGGAACTGCTGGCGCTCCGGGGCATCGGCCGCAAGACCGCGAACGTCATTCTGGCCCACGCCTTCGACACGCAGGGCATCGTGGTCGACACGCACTACATCAGGAACGCGCGGAGGATGGCGCTGACGAACGAGTTCGACCCGGTCAAGATCGAGTTCGCGACCATGCGCTTCCTGCCCGAGAGATACTGGTCCGACTTCTCCCTGTGGATGACGTGGCACGGGCGGTTCATCTGCCCCGCGAGGAAACCGTCGTGCGGCGAGTGCCCGGTCGCGAAGCACTGCCCCGCGTCCGAGTCAGAGGGGAAGGTGACCTGGCGAGTCAAGACGCCGCCGAAGCCGAAGGCGCGTCGCCCGAAGAAGTAGCGCGTGGGCGCGGGCGACAAGAAGCAGAGACGGGACCCCGTGTCAGTCAGGGTCCCGTCATTGCAGTACGAAACGTGCGATCTAGTCCTCGATGACGATTGCCTCTACGGGGCACTCGTCGGCAGCGTCTTCGACGCGATCCTCTTCACTGATGGGGACCACACCGGTCGCGGCAAACGCCACGCCGTCCTCCAGCTCAAAGATGCTCGGGCACTTGTCAACGCAGATGCCGCACCCGGTGCAAGCATCCTCATCCACCCACACGCGCATCGCAGTTCCTCCAACGAACACGTGCCGCTACCATGATCATCGCACGCCCCTGCGGGTTCGGACCGGCTGACATCCGGCGCCCCCCGAGGGCGATCGGCATGCCAACACATCCGGCATCCGCGCAAGAATGTAGTCGTGAGCGGGACTCCCGGCAAGCTCTAATCCACCCCCCGGACGGCCCCTAACCACCCTTGCGGGCGGCGGGGTTCTCCCCTAGAATCGTAGGCGACCGGGCAACGCTCGGGCGAATCGACGGAACCGGAGAGGCCCCGTCGAGGGCCTCCAAACTGCACCGGGAGGAAAGATGCCGGAGTTCGCGTCTGACATGGAGCGTGTGGAGTTCGCGCTCAAGACGGAGCACGACGGCCACGATTTCTACCAGATGGCCGCCAAGAAGACGTCGCACAAGCTTGCGAGGGCCGCCTTCAAGCTGCTGGGCAAGGAAGAGCTCAGACACGCGGCGCTCATCGAGGGTCTGGGCAAGCAGCTGGGCGGAGAGGGTGACGCCGTCGAGACCAAGGAGGTCACGCTCCAGGCGCTCGCGACCGATCTCAAGACCATCTACGGCTCCGCGAGCGAGGAGACCATCGAGGGAGAGATGGACCCCGCCGAGGCATACGAGAAGGCGATCGCGCTCGAGCATCGCATCACGGACACCTACGCCGCCTACGCCAAGGAGTGCGAGGACGAGAGCGCGCGCAGGCTCTTCGCCGTCCTTCACAAGGAGGAGGAGCACCACCTCAGCCTCCTCGAGGACATGCACGCCTATCTCACGAAGCCGGAGGAGTGGTTCATCGACCGCGACGGCATCATGCTGGACGGTGGATGAAAGGAAACGATCGGCTCCGACGAGTGAAGTCTGACGGGACGCCGACCGCGGCGTCCGTTCAAGGCCGCGGGTTCATCGGACCCGCGGCCTCTGTTTGAGGGTTCCCCACATGGCGGGCTCACCGGACGGCGCGCCGGGCGCGTCCAGGCTGACCACAGGTCCGTTCCAACCGACTCTCGAGGACGCGCTCATCGAGCACCTCGCCGCACGCTCAGCGAGGTCACCGCTCGCCGAGACACCCGTCGTAGTCCCGACCAACCTGCTGGGTCTGCGGCTGTCCCGTCTCCTGGCAGAGCGAACCCGAGGTCACGCCGGGGTCCGGTTCATGACGATGGTCGACCTAGCAAGGTCGCTCGCTGGCACGCCCCTGCCGGACGGCCGGGTGCACCTGCCCGCCGGCGGAGACGAGGTAGCACTCCGCAGGCTGCTGGACGGCGGTCTCGCCGAGGGAGGCTACTTCGAGAGCATCGCCGACAAGCCGGGCCTCGGAGGGGCGCTCCTTTCGGCCATACGCGACCTCAAGGAGGCTTGCTACACGGTCGACGCGCTGGCTGAAGCCGGACGCGAGGCCGGGCTGCTTCGCAGGGGCCGCGACTGCAAGCTCACGGAGCTCCTGCGCATCTGGCGAGCCTACGAGGCAGAACTCGCCCGCGGCGGATGGGCCGACACGCTCGACGTGATGACGGCCGCCGTCGCGAGGCTGGAGTCCGGGGACGCCATCGCGTGCGCCGGTTCCGGCCCCGGCAGCTCCGGTGGCCGCGGGACAGACCAGGGCGTCGGCCCCGGCGGCCGCGGGACAGGCCCCGGCGGCGGTAGCTGCCCTCCTCTGACCGTCTACGGCTTCTACGACCTCAACTCCCTCCAGCGCCGGCTCGTCGCCGCGCACGAGGCCCGAGCGGACCTCACGGTCTTCTTCCCCTTCGTCGACATCGCGGCCTTCGACTACGCGCGCCCTACGCTCGCGTGGTTCGAGAGTCTCGGACTCGCACGAACGGACCTCCCGGCCGACGACACGCGCGAGATCCCAGTTCCCCCGGACGTCCGGATCGTCTCGGCCCCGGGAGAAGCTCGAGAGGCCAGGGAGGTCGTCCGCGAACTCGTCGGAATGCTCGAGGAGGAAGAGGCGCCTTTCCAGAGCGCGGCCGTCCTCTGCCGGACCCTCGACCGCTACTCGGACCTGTTCGCCGAGGAGTTCGAGAACCTCGGAGCGCGACCGTACCTCGGGACGCCTCCTCCCCTCTCGCGTTCTCGCTCCGGGAGAAGCCTCGTCAAGCTGGGCGAGGCGGCCGTCGCCGAATTCGCGCGCCTCGAGCTGATGGAGTTTCTGAACCTGGCAGACCTGGCCACCGACGGCGGTCGCGCTCCGGTGGCCGACTGGAACAAGGCGAGCATCCTCGCGGGCATCATTAAAGGCGCGGACTCGTGGCGCGAGCAGTTAGGTAACCTGCGAGACAGGCTCGAGCACGCCGACGAGTCACACCGGTTCGCCGCCGCGCACCGGCACCTGCTTCAGCCGATCGAGAAGCTCCTGCCTGTCATCGACGCAGTCGTCGGCCCTCTCTCGGAGGCGCCCCCTCGCGCACCCATCGGCGTCTACACCGATCTCCTGACGCGCGTCTTCCGGGAGGTGACCGCGCCGTCAAAGGAGCGGGAGTTCGTGGTCCGCGCCGCGGGCTCGACGCGGGCGCTCGAGGGCATCGCTGGCGACGTCACCTTCGCCTACTTCCTCGAACTGCTGCGCACGAGGCTCGACGAACCCGGAGCGAGGGACGAGCGCTTCGGCACCGGCGGCCCGTCGGTGCTCAACCTGATGGCCGCCCGCGGCCTGCGCTTCGCCACCGTGGTCGTCCCGGGGCTCGTCGAGAAGGAGTTCCCCGCCGCGCACCGTCAGGACCCGGTGCTCCTCGATGTCGAACGCGAGCGGCTGAACTCGGCGCGCGGGGGCGACCCTGTGAGCACCCTGCCGATACGCTCCGCAAGCGTGGACGAGGAGCGCCTGCTCTACCACCTCGCGGTCGGTTCGGCCGAGAGAACGCTCGTCGCGAGCTTCCCACGTCTGGACCCGGCCAACGCGCGTCCCAGGGTCGCGTCGCCGTTCGTTCTCCGAACGCTCGACCAGCTTACGGGCGTGCGCCACGACTACGAGCGGCTTGAGGCGAGCGAGCTCGTGCAGCGCGTGCCGCTCTCGCGGCGCTTCCCGGACTACCGCCGCTCCTCGCTCACACGCGAGGAGTTCGACGGCTGCTCGGTGCTCCGTGCGCTCGAGTCCGGAGACGCCAGCGAGGTCGCGTACCTCGTGCAGCGCGAGGGTCCGCTCGCGCGCGGGCTCGAGATGGAGACGGTCCGGTGGTCGACACCGGCGTTCACTAAGTACGACGCGATGCTCACGTCGCCCGAGGCCGTCGCGGCGATAGAGGAGCTTTCGGGCTTCGGGCGCGTGACCGAGGAGGGCGCGCTCAAGGTGGCGCCGACGACTCTCGAGGACTACGCGCGGTGCCCGTTCGCCTTCTACATGAGGCACGTCCTCGGCATAGACCCGATGGACGAGCCGGAGGAAGCGCTCATCCTCACGCCGCTCGAGAAGGGCCTCCTCTACCACGAGGTGCTGGAGCAGTTCATGCGCAGAGCCCGCGCGGATGGGCTCCTGCCGCTCACGAACGACTCCAGGGATGCGCTCTTCGCGGTGGCCAGGAAGGTCGCCGCCTCTGGGGACTGGAGTCTCGCGAGCCTGCCCGGCGCTCGCGAGCTCGCGCTCGGGAACCTGCTGGCCGGGCTCTCCCTGTGGCTCGCGGCGGAAGCGCTGGAGGACACCGACTTCGAGCCCGCGTACTTCGAGGCGCGTTTCGGGGGTCGCGTGAGGCCCGGCGACGACGAGACGCTCTCGAGAGAAGAGGGCGTTCCGTTCGAGGCGGAGGGCGGTGTCCACGTTCGCTTCAGCGGGAAGATCGACCGCGTCGATGTGAGCTCGGACGGCTCGCGCGCCAGGGTCATCGACTACAAGACGGGCGCGCCCAGCAAGAAGAAGGGCAGGGTGCTCTACTCCGGCCGAAGGCTCCAGCTGCCCGTCTACATGCTGGCGGCGTCGAGGATGCTGGAACCGGTGCAGCCGGACGTCGAGATCGAGTCCGCTCAGTACTTCTACGTGGGAGGTAGCGACGGCACGGACCGGGTGGTCCTGACTCGAAGACAGCTGGAGGCTTCGATGGACGATCTCGCCCGGGTCGTGGCGTACGTCGTGCGCGGCGTCACCTCGGGGGTGTTCGTCGTGCCGCCCAAGGACGCAGGGTGCTCGTACTGCGACTTCGCCGACACGTGCGGCTCGACCGCCACCGCTCTCTCGTCGATGAAGAAGGGCGACCAGCGTGTCGAGTTCTACACGGAACAGATGAGCGAGATCCTCTGATAGCGCTTCAGCGAGCTACTCTCTGTGAGAACGACGAGATGACAGATAGAAGACTGACAGTCGACGCGGAGCACAGGGCCCTCGCCAGCGGGAAGGGCGGCGGCCTCGCGCGCACCTACCTCGTCGAGGCGGGCGCCGGAACGGGCAAGACGACCGTGCTCGTCGACCGCCTGCTCGCGCTCATCCGCGCGGGCGTGCACATACCCCGCATCGTCGCCATCACGTTCACCGAGAAGGCCGCGGGCGAGCTCAAGGTCCGCCTGAGGGAGAAGCTCGAGGAAGCGGCCCGGGACGCCGAGTCCGCCGTGGACGCGGGCGACACGTCCCTCATCGAGGACGCCGGGATCCTGGCAGAGGCCCTCCACCAGATCGACCGCGCGCAGGTCAGCACCATCCACGGATTCTGCTCGACGCTGCTCAAGGAGCGCCCGGTGGAGGCGGGCGTCGACCCGAACTTCGGGGTCGCTGACGAGTTCCGCCGGACGCTCGTCCTGGACACGGTCTGGGACGCCTGGATCAGGGAGCAGTTCGCCGAGAGCCTGCCGGACTGCGTCGCGGACGCCGAGGCGCTCGGTCACGGACTCGACCGCATTCGCGAACTGGCGCTCGAACTGGTCAAGCAGCGCGACCTTCTCGACATGGCGCCTGAGCCGGTCGAAGTGGGCGACGTCGGCGCGCTCGCCGACGCGATGGTCGACGCCGCCACCGACTTCGAGGAACTCGCGCGCACGGAGTGCAACGACCCCGACGACAAGGCGCTACCGGAGATCCGGGAGTTCGCGGAGCAGGCGCGCATCATCCCGCACCTGCCCTCCGAGGCGCTCAGGAGCTACGTGCTCAGGCAGGTGACGCCCAAGCCGACGCGGAGCGGCAGCAAGGCCAACTGGAGCGACGGCGTCATGGCCGGCATCAAGGAGCGCGCGAAGTCCCTGAAGGACGAGCAGGCCGCTCACCTCGCGCGACTCTCTCACAACGCCGCCGTCGCGCTCGTCGAGTGGCTCCGCGGTTTTGTCGGCGCCTACGAGTCCGAGAAGTCGCGGCTGGGCCTTCTGGACTTCGACGACCTGCTTGCGAAGGCGCGCGACCTGCTGCGCGACAACCTGGAGGTCCGGGAGGATTTCAAGCGGGCGTACGACCACATCCTGCTCGACGAGTTCCAGGACACCGACCCGCTCCAGTGCGAGCTGGCCTTCTTCCTCTGCGAGGTCGAGGGCGGCGGCGCCGGGTCCTGGGAAGCCGTCGAGCTCGAGCCCGGGAAGCTCTTCCTCGTGGGCGACCCGAAGCAGTCCATCTACCGCTTCCGCCGCGCGGACATCGAGACCTACGAGCAGGCCCGGGAGATGGTCGCGGCGTCGGGCGAGGTCCTGACGCTAACCGAGAACTTCCGCACGAGACCCGAGGTGGTCGACTCCGTCAACTGCGCCTTCGAGGGCGTCATGCACCGTCCCGAGGACGGGCGCTATCAACCCGACTACGCCCCGCTCTCGGCCCACCGGGAGCGCGCCGAGGTCGGGCCCGGCGTCGTGGTGCTGCCGCCAGCCGTTCCGCTCGACGAGATGAACGCCGACGAGGTGCGCGAGTCGGAGGCACGCGAGGTCGCTGCGCTCGTCAGGCACGCGCGGGACTCGGGGGCAACGAAGGTCTACGACCGCGACATCGAGAGCTGGCGGCCGGTCGAGCTTCGGGACATCGCCGTGCTCTTCCACCGGACGACCGCGCTCGACGCCTACGAGGAAGCGTTCGGGAACCAGGGCCTGGAGTACCGCGTGGCTGGCGGGAAGAAGTTCTACGCGCGCAGAGAGGTCAAGGAGCTCGCGACCGTCCTCGCGGCCATCGAGGACCCACACGACCTCGCGTCGGTCGTCGGGGCGCTCCGCACGCCGTTCTTCGGCGCGTCGGACGAGGACATACTGCTCCACCGCCACCGCTCCGGGACTCTCTCCTACGTCTCCGACGAGTCGAGCGGGATCGCTGCCGTCGATGAGGCGATGGCCGTGCTCAGGGAGCTGCACCACGACCGGAGCGCGCTCGGCACGCCGCGGGTCATCCGCGAGCTCTTCGACCGGACGAACGCGCTCGAGCTGTTCCTGCTCAAGCCGTCGGGCGAGCAGCGACACGCGAACCTGGTCAAGGTCGCGGAGATCGCGGAGCAGCTGACGCGCGACGGCGCCGTGTCTTTCGGCGGGTTCGTGCGGTGGCTCGCGGACGTCCAGCAGCTGACGCCGCAAGAGTCGGAGTCGCCGATGTCGGAAGAGGGCGACGACTTCATCCGCATGCTGACCATCCACAAGGCCAAGGGGCTCGAGTTCCCCATCGTGATCCTGGCGGACCTCACGCACTACACCGACCGGCACGACCGGGTCATCGTGGACAGGGCCGCCGACCGCATGGACTTCGGACTGGGCCGCGAGGGGAATCGGCTCGGCACCATCGGGTACGAGGACGCCAAGAAGCGCGAGGCCCTGCGCAGGAACGCGGAACTCATCCGCCTGCTGTACGTCGGCACGACCCGCGCCCGCGACGCGCTCATCGTGCCGTGGTATGTCAAGGGCAAGAAGGCGGGCCTGCTGCCGCACCTGGAGACGATGCGCCAGGCGGCCACCGAGACGGTCGAGAACCTCGCAGACGCCGCGCACCTCGAGGGCCCCGTCGCTTTCGACGCTCTGGCTCTGGATCCGGAGGCAGAGAAGCGACGACCTACACGGCTCAGTGTCGAGGAGGCGGCCGAGATCGACCCCGCGACGACTACCGCCGAACTCGAGCGGCAGGAGTGGGCGAGCTGGTTGGCGGGGTACGCCGAGCGGCACCACTCCCCCGCCGTCATCGCGACCCCCTCGTCAGCAGAATCCGACGAGGACGCGCCCGAGGCGCCTCGCGGCGGCGCCGGCGCGGCCGAGCTACCGCCGGGTATCACGGGGGCGGACATCGGAAACGTCGTCCACGAGGTGATGGAGCGGCTCGACCTCGCCGCCGGCTCCGAAGCCGATGCCGTGCGGGCAGCGGCGGAGGCCGTCGCCCTGTCGAAGGGCCTCCCTCCCGACGTGGCCGACGAGGCCGCGGGAATCGTGGACACGGGCCTGCGAAGCGACGTCATGCGCCGCGCCCTCGCCGCGCTGGTCGCAGGAGGAGGTCTCTGGCGCGAGCTGCCTTTCTGCATAGCGCGCGCGGGAGGGACCGTCGAGGGAACGATGGACCTCGTGTTCGAGGAGGAGGACGGACTCGTCGTGGTCGACTACAAGACGAACCTGCTTGGAGGCGCCGCGGGCGTGGCGGGAAGCGCAGGCGAGTTGGGCTCACGTGCGGCGGGCTCCGGCGCCGCGGACCCCGATGCAGAGGCCGCGGCCTCAGTGCTCGCAGAGCACTACCGACCGCAGGCCGAGGTCTACGGCGCGGCGCTCTCTGTGGTTTCGGATCGCCCGGTCAAGGAGGTCGTTCTGCTCTTCATGCGGGGGCCCGTAGAGAGAGCGATCCCGGTCGATGGGAACCCGGGATCGGTCGAGAAAAGCCTGTCTTCGCTGGTCGCGTCAGCCGGTTCCGGCGCCCCACCCGTGCGCACTACCTGAGAAGCACGAGCCTCGTCGTGTCCTGGAACCCGGGTCCGGTCATCCTGCAGAAGTAGATACCAGAGGCGGCGCGGCGTCCGTCCGAGGTCAGCCCATCCCACACCACCGAACTCTCCCCCGGTTCCGGATGCCCTTCGACAAGGGTCCGGACGAGTCTGCCCGCCACGTCGTGGAGTTCGATGCGGACCCAGGCGACCTCGCCCGGCAGGGAGTACCTTATCTCGGTGGATTCGTAGAAGGGGTTCGGAGCGGGTCGGGAGAGTGAGAACGTGGGCTCCTCGTGCTCTTCTGTACCGGTCGAGACGGTGATGAGACACGCGCCCCACCCGCTGAAAGCGGGCTCCTCGAACTGCGCGACGACCGCGCCCCCGTGTTCGAACACGTAGATCTGCCCGAGCGCTCCGTCCAGCGATTCGGCAGTCCAGAAATTCCTCCCGTCGAACCACAGACCCCTGCAGTCTGCAGAGGGCGGAGCGAACGCGTTGGCGGCGACCTCTACCACGCCGGGCCACGATGAGATGTCCCAGCACTTTACGACGTCGGCGTCGTCCAGGGTCCAGAGGTACTGCCCGTCCCAGGCGCACCCGTACACGTCCTCGTCGAATGAGGCTGTTCCGTCCTTCGTGCCGTCCAGCTCGTAGCGGTTGAGGTCCCACTCGTCGAGGTAGAAGTAGGTCCCGTCGAAGGCGACGTCATAGAAGTAGTAGAGCGACCAGTCGTCGACCACGACTTCCAGGTCGCCGGACTCGATGTCGACCCGGTAGAGCCTCGGCGCGAACGCTTCCGCCACGTACAGCTCCCCGTCGACGACCTCCATGCCGCAGAAGCGGTAGAAGTCGTACTCGAAGTAGCGCTCGACCGAGCCCTCAGTGTCAAGCACGTAGATCCTGGAGAGCCAGCTCTGATTGGCCGTGTATACGATGTAGGAGGTTGCCTGAGAGACAAGCGGCAGCACGATCAGGAGCAGCAGGACGAGCAGCACCTTGGCCTTCATGGTCGTGACCTCCTCCGCCTGCCCAACTCGACCGCGCCGCGTCACCTCGAACATGCCCGCTTCACTTCAAGAGGACCATCCTCTTCGTCAGCACCTCTCCCCCGACCTCCAGCCGGTAGAAGTAGACGCCTGACGCGACGGCGCGACCGTCGTCGTCGCGGCCGTTCCACGGCGTCGTGTGCCTGCCTGCTTCAACCGCGGTGCCGTCTACGAGCGTCCGCACGAGCCTGCCCGCGAGGTCGTGGACCGTGAGCTCCACCCTTCCCGCGACCGGCAGCTCGTACTGAATGAGAGTGACGGGATTGAACGGGTTCGGCGCGTTGCCGTGCAGCACCGCCCGCGCTGCGACCTCGTCGCCCTCGACGCCGGTGGTCCACGCGCCCTCCATGACGTCCAGGAACTGGTCGGCCGCTACGCCCGTCGCGACCTCGACGAGTCCCGACGGCCACCGGACGCAGAGGGAGTCGACCGTGGTCGACGCACCCAGTCCGAACTCGACGTCGAGCGAGTTCTGGGAGTAGTTGCCGGAGCCGCTCGTCACCTCGCGCGTTTGGGGCACGCCGCCCACGACCGCCCTGACACGTGCGCCGATCGCCGAGCGGTTCGAGACGGTCCCCTTCAGCCGGACCGTCAACCAGTGGTTCGACTCGGCCACCTGGTTGTCGAAGAGGTAGTTCTCGTCGCCGGTGGTCAGATAGACGTCCGTATCGCCGTCACCGTTGTAGTCCGCCCAGGCGGCGCCCCAGCCCGAGCCGTCGTTGTTGACGGGCGGGTCCGAGCCGTCTGCGAAGCCTCCCGCGCCGTCACCGAGGAAGAGCTTGTCGGCGGCATTGTAATTGACGAGGTGCAGGTCCAGGTCGCCGTCGTTGTCGACGTCCACCCAGGCCGTGCCCTGGCCCGAGCCGCCGTCCGCCAGCAGCGTCGGAGTAACGTCCGTGAAGGCCCCACCCCCATCGTTTCGGATGAGCCGGTTGTCCGACCACATCTTCGAAAGGTACAGGTCCATGTCGCCGTCGTTGTCGTAGTCGCCCCACGTTGCGCCCAGGGTCAGACCGGAGTCGCCCACGGCCGGCACGGTCGCGTCGGTGAAGACGCCCGCGCCATCGTTGCGGAAGAGCTTCGAGGTGTATCCGGCTCTCGTGAGGTACACGTCCTGGTCACCGTCGTCGTCGTAGTCGGCCCACGCCGCCGTCCGGCCGCGCCTGACGTCGTCGAGCGGCGGCAGCGTGACGTCCGTGAACGCCCACGCCGGCGGCCCGTTGTTCTTCAGAAGCCTGTTCGCGCCGTCGTTGACGACGTAGAGGTCGACGTATCCGTCGCCGTCGAAGTCGGCCCACGAAGCGCCGTATCCGGTCCCCGCGTCACCCAGTGGCCCCGCGGTGCCGTCGGTGAACCCGCCCGTGCCGTCGTTGACGAACAGCTTGTTGGCGCCGTCCTGATTGACCAGATAGATGTCTAGGTCACCGTCGTTGTCGTAGTCAGCGGAGGCCACGGCCGTCCCTGCCCCGTCGTCGTCCAACGGCGCGTAGGTGTTGTCACCGAAAACCCCGCCGCCTACGTAGACGTAGTACTTGTTCGGCGCGTCGTTGTTCGCGACGTAGAGGTCCAGGTCACCGTCGTTGTCGTAGTCGCCCCAGGCCACCCCGGCGCCGCGCGAGCCGTCGCCGATGACCGGAGTGGTCGCGTCCGTCCAGGGCGCGCCCTCCCTCGCCACCAACGGCACGACCGCGAAGTTCGGGTCGCCCGCGAACCGCATGCACTCTGAAGCCCCGCACTGCGGGTAGTCCGCGTTGGTCTGGTCGTGCGCCGCCTTCACCGTCCAGCCCTGGTTCATGTAGCTGAAGAGCGTGTTCTGCCACTGTATCGATACGGACCAGCACTCCTCGCAGATGGTCTCCGCCATGTTGCAGTAGCCGACCGTCGCGGTGTTGTTCGACGAGCCCTTCCTGAACTCGTAAGAGAGAGACCCGTCGCCCGTGTCGCACATTCCGCCACAGCTGCCGATGAACGCGAACGGCATCTTGCCGTAGTTGGCGATCCAGCTCTCGATCTCGCCGGCGTAGGTCGTCTCGTAGTCGCTGCCGCCTACGCACCCGCTGGCGAACGACGTGTGGCCTCCGTGCGCCAGCTCGTAGAACATGGCGACGGTGGTGGACTGGATGCCGCCCTGCACCTGGTAGTCCTCGGGCCAGATGATCTCGTCGGTGGCGTATCCCATGTTCTCGAACCACGTGTGCGCGCTCCCGGACCACGCGTCCCAGGCCCCGGAGCAAGGGGCGTTGTACTGAGGTCCGGTGATCGACAGACCTCCGTAGGGCGGCGGGACGCCTCGTCCCAGGTCCAAGCCGGTCACGGCGTCGACGATCGTGACGATCTGAGTCCCGCCGTCAAGACTGCGGACGATCCAGCACGGGTTCGTGGGAACAGGGTCCAGCGGGAACACGTCCGACTCGGGAGAGATGACGTAGAGCTTCGAGAAGAGCGGCTCGCCGGGCGCCATCGCCTCGGCTTCCTCGCGCGAGACCAGAAGCGCGGGCAGGACCGCCGGCACGCCTTCGCGCCAGCGCTCGATGCGCTTGAGAAGCTCGTTGGTGTCGGAGTCGAGCTGGTAGACGATGAAGTCACCTTCGACGGTCGCTTCTCCGACCATCCTCTGGTGGAAGTAGACGGTCATCCCGCCGATCTCCGAGCGCTCGAACGTCCTTCCGGCGTCGCCGTGCTCGACCGCGACCTGTTCGAACGTCGCCGCGCCCGCGGTGAGCGCCACAAGCAGTACGAGCGCCGCCAGCACCGGGTAGGGCCTCTCGATGCGCGCCATGCTGTGTCCTCCCATCGGACCGTGTGCCCGCGGGCCCATCCCGCCCGGGCGTTGTCTCAGACGAAAAGGGGGCCGGCTGACCGGCCCCCTCCCCACCCCAGAGAACTAGCGTATGTACACGATCTTGGCTTCGTCCTCACCCGCGTCCGTGATCAGTCTCGCGAAGTAGACCCCGGATGCGGAGGGAAGTCCCTCAAGTCCGCGGCCGTCCCAGACCGCCGTGCTCTCGCCTGTCCTGCGCACGTCGCTCTCGCAACGGGCAACCAGCTTGCCCGCGGCGGAGTAGATCTCCAGCGTCGCCCGAGTGGCGCCCGGCGCGGAGAAGCTCAGCGTCGCGCTGCCGGACGTCGGGTTCGGAGAGATACCTGTAATGCGGGTCTCGGTCACCTCGTCCTCAGGCGTGCCGGCCCACGACTGCATAGCGCAGTCGAGAGTCGTCCAGCCCGTCGAGTCGACGACGACGTCCGTGAAAGTCTGCGTGTCGTACCCGAACGCGGAGAACTCGACGGTGTAGGTCCCGGCCTTGAGCGGACGCCAGTAGCGGCCGTAGGTCGGGTCGGTCGTCCGCGGGTCCAGACGGTCCGACGTCGCTTCGAGAATCTCGACCTCGACGACCATGGGCGCGCGCGTCGCTGCGTCGGTCACGTGGCCCGTGAGACCAGGCCCCGCCGCCCTTTCGAGCAGGTAGTATGAGCCCCTGGACACCCTCTCGCAGATACCGTCCACCCTGTGCCCGCCCGGCTGGCATAGCTGGGTCAGGATCTCCATCGTGAGCCCGATGGTGCCGACTCGCCCGTACTGCCAGTTCCTCGCCTTGCCCGCGTCGGCGTATCCGTAGACGGCCGTGTAGGGCTCGTCCTCCTCCGTCAGCGTCCTCGCACAGAGTTCCGCCGCAATCGGGAAGATGGTGTGGTGGTCCGGCGAGAACCCCTCGAGCGGCCAGTACCACGGGTAGTAGACGAGGTCGCCCTGCGAACTCAGCGGGCTGTGGTAGTTGAGCGAGAAGAGCGGCTTGTGCGTCGCCGTGAAGTCGCAGATTATCTGCGTCTCGTTCTCGGAACCCGCCGACGGACCTCGATAGTACTCGGACTGTGGGTTCGTGCTCCCGCCCTGGTCCCAGTTGAAGTCGTAGTTGTGATTGATGTCGACGCCGTCCTCGAGCAGCTCGAACTCGCCGCTGTCGTTGTTGTCAAACTTGTTCTTCCGCCAGATGGTGTCTATCCCGGCGGTCACGATGTCGTGCCCCTCGGGGTTCAGGAGAGGAATGAAGTAGATCTCGTAGTCGTCGATCCACTGCGTCATCGTGTCGTTGACGCCGTAGGCGGCGGTCATCTCGTCGAGCATCCACATGATGACCTCGAGTCCCATCACTTCCTCGGCGTGGTGGACGCCGTTGTAGAAGACGACGGGCTCGTCCTCGTCCACGCCCACGTTGTCGGAGAGCTTCACAGACCAGATGTCGATTTCGTCCTGTGTGGAGACGCCGACGGTATCGACCCTGACGATGGCCGGATAGCTCGCCTGAAGCGCGAGGATCTCAGCGTGGACCTCTTCCTTCGTGTGGTAGCGCTCGTCCAGCGCGGACGCCGTGGGCGCCGCGGCCAGAACGGCCAGTGCGACGATCGCAAGCGCGATCGCGAGCCGGAGCGCTGCCGGGTGTGCGAGTCTCATGTGGTCGCTCCTCGTTGTTGCGTCTAACGCTCAGTGAGCCGGTAGTTCGGGCCGCGAAACCGGCCGCGGCCCGGCCGGCCTGTTCGTTCTCTACTTCAACAGGACCATCTTCGCCGAGTGCTCCTCCCCGAGCGCGTTCACGCGCGAGAAGTAGACTCCGCTCGCCACGGGCTCGCCCGCGTCGTTCGTGCCGTCCCACACGACCTCGTGAGGTCCAGCCGTCACGCGCGCGTCGACGAGCGTGGCTACCTTCCTGCCCGAGATGTCGTAGACCGCAAGCTCCGCAGCCGCGTCCTCGGGAAGCGAGAAGGCAATACTCGTCACCGGATTGAAGGGGTTCGGACGGTTGCCCAGGATCCTGACGCCGAGCGTGACGGCGTCGTCGACGCCGGTCGACGGATACGCGTCCGGCGGGTCGGTCGTGAACTTGATCGCCCGGCCGGCAGCGAGCGGCGCGGCGTGGTCCGGATACATACGGAAGAAGCTGTATTCCACGCCGTCGGTCTCGTTGAGGTTCTCGATGCCGACTGTCGCCCCGTTGGCCGTGTCGGCGTTGGCGATCGTGTGGTACTGGAACAGGATCTCGCCATCGCCGGTCTCGGTCGGGTAAGAGTCCTGACAGTAGAGGATGAGCTGGAAAGTCTGGTCGTAGGGCGAGCCCGACGTCGTGTCGACGTAGACCGACTGCACGCGGCTCCACTCGACCGCGAAACGGCCGCCGCCCAGATCCTCGTAGAGCACCTTGCCGGAGGCGGAGGGGTCCAGGTCATCCCAGAAGGGAGCCGCCATGCCGGCCGGCCCCAGTGGGGCGCCTATCGGCTGGTTCCTCGGCTGCTTCTCCCACTCGGGCTGCGGACCGAAGCCGATGTTGCCGTTCGAGCATATGCCGATCTGCGTGAACTCCTCACCGTAGAACTGGAAGGTGAACGGGAGCGTCACGTTGGTCATCTCGTCGTAGGCCATAGAGAGGTCGGTGCCGCTGCCACCGTAGGAGGGGTCGAGCTCGATCCACGAGTAGCTCGGCGCCTCCGAGTATCCGGTGTCCGTGTCGTCGTAGACGTAGTAGCCGTAGTCGTCTGGGCCGCCCGGGTCGTCTGAAGCGACCGTCCCCACGACAAGCGGGAAGACGACGAACTGTACGATGCCAGGGTCGTCCTCGAGGTCGATGACCAGTTCGAACTCGTGCCCGACCGCGATGTCCGCGGCCGCTGTGACAGTGAACGTGTCACCGGAGTTCGTCAGTGTGGCTCCCGACGCTATGGCCCCCCAGGACCCCGAGGCGTCGCTTGCGGTCAAGCCGCTCGCGGGCGTGCGAAGCGTCCCGTCGAACGGCCGGCTGTCCTGACCGCCGGCGTTCTCCAGCGCCACCGTCAGCGTGGCCGTCTCACCCGGGTCCAGCACGCCGTCACCACCTATGGTGAGGGAATAGTACTCGAGCTTCGGCGCCGCGACCTCGAGCCGCACCTCGCTCTCGAACTCCGAGTAGCTGTCGTCCGTCACCGTGAGTCCCAGCACGATCTCCTCGCCGTCGCCGTTCCCGAGACCGGCGAAGAACGTCACCTCGTCCGTGACGGTGCCGCCGGCTGGGATCGTGCCGAGGACGAGAGTGTCGTCGGTCATGGACACGTCGCCCTCTTCGACCTTGACCTTCCCGGTGCAGCCCGACAGAGAACTGGTGCCCGTGTTCTTCACCGTGATATCGAGCTGGATGAGCTCGGACGGGTTGACGACCCCGTCGTCGTTGCCCATGCTGCCGCCCGAGGTGTCGTCATCGACGACGTGAGAGTAGTAGCCGCAGAACTCGGCCGCCTGCCCCACGGAGCACGAGCCCGTGTAGGGCACGTAGTCCTTGGCAACGACGGTCACCGCGACCGTACCGGCTGTCTCGGCCGGCATCGGGACGTTGATCTTGTCCTCGCCGTTCAGGACACAGCTCTCGATGAACTCGCCGTCTCTGTAGAGGATGACCTCGGCGCCCGGAACGACGTCGCCGCCCGCGTCGGTCACCGTTACCTCGAGGAAGTTCTGTCCGAGGTCAACCGAGGACTCGTGAGACACACTGAACGTCGAAGGCGACTCGAGCCTGAGCCACAGCTCCGGATCACCCATGACGCTGTAGATGTTGTAGTAGTAGTCGACCCAGTCGTCGGGATCGCGCTCGTCGATGAACCACTTCCAGACCTCGACCTTGCCGCGGACTAGAACCTGCCCGAAGTGCTCGAGACCCTCGTACAGCATTCCCTGATAGATGCCGCTGCCGATGGCGTTGTTCCATCGCGTGTGCGTGTTGCGGTCGCTCGGACCGAGCATCGCGGGGCCGCCCTTGAGGTAGCCCGGGGAACCTGCGCGGATCCACGCCTCACCGAAGCACGGGTCGTAGCCCCAGCTCTCCCACGCGTTGCTGCCGCAAACACAGCTGGTCATGATCGGAAGCGCGTTGCCGTTCGACAGAGCGTTGATGTCGTCGACGTAGAACTCGGGGTAGTGCCACCCCGAGTCGTTGCCCCAACCGCGGTAGTTGACGATGCCGACTCCCGCGTCGATGGTGTCGCCTATAGGGTTCGGAGTGATGTATGGCGGGTAGAAGATGGTGTCGACCTGCGCGTAGCCGCAGTCGTAGAGCATCTCACGCACGCGGAGCGTCGTCTGCCTCGGCGACGTCGGGGGCGGGGTCGAGCCGTAGTTGCCGGCCACCATCAGTGCGTTCTCGTACCACGTGTTGTTCGGCCCGTCGCAGTCGCGCTCGTAGGACAGGATCTTCAGCACCACTACGCTCGCTTCGGACGGGCTGTCGACCGACATGCGGCCCACGATGACGTCGGGGAAGTAGTCGCCGCCGTCAAGCTCGGCGTAGGGATGGTCTATGACGTGGCTGAACGGGATGGCCGGCAGGTACCAGCAGGGCATCGTCCCGTAGCTGCCTGACATCGTGCTGTCCCCGACGAGCAGCACGTAGTCGGGCGGGTTCTCCCACGTCCCGTACGCGTTCTGGATGTAGTCCTTGATGTCCTGGTTCGAGGGGCTAGCTCCGATCGTCGAGAGCGCAACAAGCTCGGTCTCGATTCCGCGCTGCCGCTTCCACTCGACGAGCGGGGCGAGCGAGGCGACGTAGTCGTCGACGGTTATGATGAGATACGAGCCGCGACGCACCTCAGCGCGCGGGAGCTGGTCGTAGTTGTCGACCACGGCCGCGTAGATCGGCTCGAACGCGGCGGAGCGGTAGTCGCGCGCCACCCTCTTGGGATTCACGCCCGTGCCGCCCTCGGTCACAACGCGCACCCTGACACGCTCGACCACGGAGAGCTCGCGTGTGACCGGGTTGTAGCGAACCGGGTTCACGCGTAAGGAGACCAGCCTGAGGTCCCTGAGGATCGCGGGCTCGCTCACCGAAGCCACCTCGGCCGGGTAGAAGGCGTCCTTCGAGTAGACGGCCGGATCTGCCGCCGCGTCCACGCGCTCGCCGCCCTCGAGCTGGAACGGCGCCGCGGGAGCGATGTCGTACCCCGAGAGCACGCGCTCCTCGAGGCCTAAGACCTCGAGCCTGGCGTTCCCGCTGTTGGGGACCGCCAGCATGTAAGAGAGCACCGGAAGATCGGGCATGCCGGGGCTGCTCAGCGGCCGCGCTCCCGGAATGGCCAGCTCTACTGAGCCTGGCATACCGCGGTAGGCGGGCTCAACAAGCATGCCCGGAACCTCGACCTCGATCACGGTCGCCGAAAGGTCAGATGATGTGATGCTGGTTGCCACCTCCTCGGAGAGCGGGGCGTCCGTGAAGGGCACCCACTCTCTGGCGGAGGCGAAAGAGACGACAAGAAGCAAAGACACTACGACGACTGCGATTGAGCGTGTCACTACGCTGCTCCTTCCCCCGGTTGTCGTCACATGAGTGACAGACTGCCTGCGCTCGGTTCCTGCTCTGTATCCGCCTCGCGGACGCTGCACCGCCCGCGCTATTCCTCTTCTGCTATGACCAGACCCCAGTCACGGTCGGCCACGTAGACGTAGTCGTCGGTGACGAAGACCTCGTTCGCGAACGGCGTCTCGAGATGCCCGACGGCCGTCGGGTTCGTCGGGTCGCTCACGTCGAAGACCCTCAGGCCCCCTGTGTGAGCTGCGACGAACACCTTCTCGTCGTGGTACGCGATGCCGTCGGCCAGCCCTTCCATCTCGGCGCTCCCGACGATGACCGGATTCGCCGCGTCGGACATGTCGACGACCTGGAGCCCCATCCGCCAGTCCGCGACGTAGGCGTAGTCGCCCGAGCCGGCCACCGCTCTCGCCTCGCCCGGCGTATCGACCTCGCCCACGAGAAATACGTCCGTGTAGTCGGCCGCGTCGTAGATCGCGAGCCCGAGTTCCTCCCTCGCGATGAGGGCGTAGTCGCCGTTGGCGCCGATACCGCGCGAGACCCCCGCTCCCCCCTCGTCGTCGCCCTGCGCGAAGAACCAGTCGTCCAGCGGCTCGTAGTAGTAGCACCTCTGCGTCCGGACGCCGTATCCGTCCGCGGTCAGAACCTCGTGCTCGACTCCGGGCGTTCCCTCTCTCGTTATGACGTCCCTCGTGAAGGCGCCCTGCCCGTTGTTCATGTAGACGGGGTTGGCCTGATCGCGGCAGTCGAACACGAAGATGCCCTGCGCGCCGATCGCCGCAAACCCGAGCGAGTCGCTCTCTATGTACGAGCACCCGGTCACCGGGTAGACAGCCTGGCCTGCGCCGAGGAAGACGGGGTTGGTCGCGTCCGAGACGTCCACGAGCACGAGCCCGCCCTGGCTCGCCGCTACCACACACAGATCGCCCGTCACCTCCACGTCCTCGGCGTAGCCGCCGAACGTCAGAGAGCCGACGATCCGATAGCCACCGAGGCCACCACCCGGCTCCACCGGGCTGCCCTTCTGGGCACACCCCGGCACAAACGCCAGCACGACCACGAGAGCGACGAGCGCTGAGCGGCCATGCCAGTGCTTAGTGCTTATTATACCAGTACTTACGCGTTCAGTCAAGGAATCGCTCTCCTTCGAAGATGAGCCGTATGCCGACCCTGTTCGCCGTGTAGTCCTTGTCGACCCCCAGTTCTTCGAGTCTTTCCGACTCGGAGGCCCTTCTGCGGTGCTCAAGGAAGGCCTCGAACGTCACGCCTTCAGCCAGACGGTGGCTGCTGCGACCCGAGAACGTCCAGTAGGTGTCCTCTCTGCCAGCGTGGTAGGGGTCGTCCTCCGCGCTCTTGCTCGTCTGATAGTACCGCTCGGCCAGACGCGCTCCGAACGTCAGCGCCGTCCGGTACCCGAGGACCCGCCCGACGTCCCAGCGGACCTTGAGACGGTACTCGTCCTGCTCGTAGTCGATGTCGCTGTCGTCCGAGACGCCGCTCTCCTCGATCGTTTCGTCGTAGCCACGGGCGTCAAGCCTGCGTAGCGCGTAGCCCAGGTCGACGCGGACCCCTCTCACGGGCCTCGCTATCACGGTGATCGAACTGGTCCACGCGTGAGAGTCGTACTCGACGAAGTACTGGTTGTAGCCCATGTACTCGTACCTGCCGCCGAGCACCATGTCGACGGGCAGCAGTCGGTCGGTCCCAAGCTCGCCGCGCATCGAGTGCTTCCTGAACTCGCAGGGCCTGTAGCGGTCGCCCGAGGTGACGTCCACATCGTACAGCTCCCGCACGTGATAGCTCGGTATCGCCTCGTAGCCCAGAGAGCCGTAGCCGACACCGGTCGCGATCTCCTTGAGCCGCGCGCCGAACTTCACGAAGCTCTTCTCGCCGTTGACGGTGGCCAGACGCCCGTCCGCGGACAACCTGACCTGCGTCTGTCCCCTCCCCGGCCGCTCCCTGACCAGATAGACGTCCACAGACGGCTCGACCCGCACATCGTCGAGATACTCTGCCTGATAGTCCTCCGCATCCACGCCGTCGATGAAGTCGTCCACGTCGGCGTCCGTGTAGCGGAAGATGTTCGAGTCGTACGCCACGCCCGCTTCGAGCCGCCAGGCGATCTTCCATGGAAGGGCCTTCGGTGGCTTGATGACCGGGTTGACGTCCAGGGTCCCCGTCTCGGGCGCGTGCAGCACGATCTCGACCGAGTGCGTTCCGCCCGCGATGTCGATGGGAACGCGAACCGGAGAGCCGGCCGTCGCATCGGGGTGGTCGGGGTACGAGACCTTGCCCTTGGACGCCCTGAAGACCTGGTGGAGCAGCGGAGCGCCGTCGAGCAGGAACTCGACGTCGACGTCGGCCGCCTGAGCGTCGCCATCGAAGCGCCAACGGAGGATCGGCTCGAACGTCACGGGACCGTCGATGGCGAACCTGAGCGCGGAGCCACTCTCGAGCGGGAAGTAAGAATAGACCTTCCCGGAGATCTCGAGTTGGACCGGCTCCGGCGCGTTCAGCGGCGCGACGTTCCCGGCGCTGGCCGGCAGGGCCGCGAACAGACAGAGCGCCGCGCTGGCCAGCGCGAGTGCAGGAATAGCGATGGAGACGGGCGCCCTCGGCACCGGCGCGCTACGGTTCATTCGAGAGGTCACCCTTCGGGATGTAGAACTTGATCACCGCGCCCTCGGCCGTCGGATCGGCCAGGCGGAAGGTGTACGTGTGGGCTCCGGGCGGAACGTCGAGCGCGAAGTGCCTGAGCGCTCCCGGCAGAATGTCGTCTCGGTCGCGGCATAGCACCGAGTGCGACGGCTCAGTGTCTATGCGGTAGAGACACTCGGGCTGCCCCTCCTGCTCAACGCCCACGAGGTAGCTCTGGTCTCCCATCATCGTCCTGCCGTACAGAAGCCTGGTGTTGACCTTGACCGTCGTCGGCCCCACAACGTCCAGAACGACCTTCGACGTGCAGCTCATGCGGTAGTACGTCAGCTCCTTCTCCTTGTAGAGGAGCATCTCGACGTCACTGAACTTGCTCGGCGCAATGGACACGAGCGGGGGCCTGGTCCTGGTCGACTCGAACAAACGCGCGTCGACCGTGTTCCTGTCGGCCACCCGCAGCTCGTAGCCGTGCCGCCCGGTCGGAACGTCGATGTAGATGCGCCGTATGACCCCCGGGCGGTACATGTTGAAGGCGATGTAGAAGGCGCCCTCCTTCACGTAGGCCTGCTTCTCCACCGTCTCGACCGGCACGCCGTCGCGTGAGACGGTCACACCGTACCCCATCGTCTCGTGGTCGTTCGGGATACGCACTCGCGTCAGTATCTTGACGCGCGTCGGCCCCTCGACCGAGAAGGTCAGCGGTTCGTCCTCCGTGAAGCGGTAGTAGGCATTCTCCTTGCCCTCGACCGAGATCCTGATGGTCCCGCCGTGGCTTGCGGGCCGGAACGACTTCCAGTCGGCCGCGGCGGCCGGCGCGGCGAAGATCGCCGCAAGGAAAGTGAGCGACAGCGCTGCGAGAAGGACGGTCGTGACTGCTCTGTTCATTGAACCTCCGGTTCCGCGCGCGGTCCGCGCGCGGTCCTTGGAACTACTTCGGCTTGCGGAACAGGTAGTGCTTGATGTCGATCCTGACGACCACGAAGATCAGGAAGCCGTACAGGACCGCGAGGACGCCGGCGAGTGGGACGTTGTAGCGGTCACGGTAGAACGTGCCGCCCGTCCCGACTTCCGGCAGCGGTGAAGGCTCGGCCGCCAGGTCGTATCTCTCGATGAAGTAGTCTGCGCTGGGAATGTGCAGGACCGGCATGCCGCGCTGAGCCATGCGCACGAGCGTTCCGCGCCGGGGGAAGTTCTTCGTGGCGAGGTTCCGCGCGAGACCGGGGCGCAGGAGTCTGTAGACCTGCGAGCTCCCCGTCGACCCCAGTCCACCACCGACGTTGACGTAAGCGACGTAGCCCTCTCCCCCGGCCTCCCTGTCGTAGATCTCCATTCTGCGCTCGATGCTCTCGTCGAGCGACGGCTCGTCGATGAGGGGAACGCCGTTCCGGACGGCGGCGCTGTCGACGAGGGCCCGACCCTCCGGCGACAACCCTCGCCCGCGGTCGTCGCCGCCTCCGCGCGAGGCCGCGACCGAGCGATGCTGCAGGACGCCCTCCTCGATGAGCACGGACTCCATGTCGAGCCATGTGAGGTCCGGGTCGTTGGCGCCCCACATCGAGGAACCGACCGACGTGATGGTCACGGGCGTGGCGCCCAGCGTCTCGATGGCCGTCAAGACCGCGAGGTTGAGCACGGGGAACGCGCCCGTCACCGCCACGGCGACGTAGTCGCCCTCTCCCACGCGCCCGCGCTTGAGCTGTTCGACGAAGACGGCGGACAGGTTCGGGTCGAGCGCGCGCAGCTTCTGCTCGTGCGAACCTCTACTCGTTGTTATCAGCGAGAACTCGTGGCCGATGAGCCCGGTCTCCGCTGGGTCGTTGACGACGTCTATGGGCTCGCCGAGCCCCAGCCGAGCCTCCTTGACTGCGTCGATTCCGCTGTCCGTCAGCGTTGCCGCCGCCATCTTGTCAATGAAGTAGCGCTGCATAGCCGGGCTCCGCGAGCTCTCGGCGAACCACATCAGGAGCAGCCCGATCGCGGCGAGCCCGACCAGGCGCGATACGTGTACCCTACCAGGCCGGTATTTCAATCGGTACCCCTCCGACGGAGACTATGAGAACGAGCCGGACGAGAACGGCCGCCATGAGCATCGCCATGATGGTGGCGAGCGCGCCCTGGCGCTCCATCCAGTACGCGATCAGGCCGGGGATGATGTACCCGATGGCTTCGAAGCTCAGGAACTCGGGCAGCTCCGGACGCCCGAAGAACACGCGGGTCAGGTGGCCGAAGACGAATCCGACCAGTATGACCATTACGAGGTGCCGCTTCCCGTAGAGCAGCATCACGCGTCCCAGGAGCCGCACGACGATGAACGTCACCACGGCCGCCGCGACGGTTCCCACCACCCTCCACGGCTCCGCCATCGCGAGCGCTATGTAGCCCGGGACGACCATGCCGCCGGCCGCCAGTCCGAAGGCCTCAGAGAAGATGAGACTCATGACGAGTCCGAGCCCAACCGCAATGGGAATCACTTCGATTCACTCCTCTCACGGAACAGCGACAGGATCTGCCCGCCCGAGCCGCCGATGTTGCCTACGCCGACGACGATCGAACGCTTGCCGGTGAGTTCGACGACGCGCTTGAGGACGTCCTCCGGCGTGGCGCCGCCCAGGTCGTGTATCTTCGCGGGGTCGACCCCGCGCTTCACGGCTATCGAGCGGACCGGGTGCGTCATTCCACCTGTCAGGATGTAGTGGTCGGATGGAAGGTCGTCCGCGATTATCTCGCCGAACTGGAAGACGCGGTCGGGCCTGTCGGCTCGCATGGCGGCTATCGTGATGACCGTCCGCTCCGGGTCCGAGTTCGGGTCGAGAGCGTTCCAGATCGCCGCGGTAGAGTCGCGGTCGTTCGCCGCGAACGCGCTGACGAACTCGATCTCCTTCCCGCCTTCGTTCAGCCTGTGGACGAAGAGCGCGCCGGGGTCCGGCGTGGCCTCGCGCATCCCCTTGACGGCGACGTCGGTCGGAACCCCCAGGTGCTCGCAGACAGCCAGCGCGAGCGCTATGTTCTCTAGGTGCTCAACGTACCTGAACCCCCGCGTCAGCGTCTTGTCGGCCGCCTCAGGCAGGACCTCGCGCACCTCGGTCCCTCGAGCAGCCGCCTGGCTCTCGAACGCGCCGACTCGTTCGTGCTCGGAAGTGAAGAGCATCCCGCCGTCGGGAACCGTACCGGCCAGCGCGACCGCCACGTCGTCCGTCGTCGGCCCCATAACGTCGAGATGGTCCGGCCTGGCGTTCGTGATGACGCCGACCGTCGCCTTGACTATCCTGTGCTCGCAGATCCACTGGAAGTCGGGCCGGATGGCCATGCATTCGAGGACGAGCGCACGAGCGCCCTCGCCTCGCGCACGTCTCACGACTCCGAGCTGCTCGCGGATGTTGGGGGGCCCCGGCCGAGAGACCGGCTCCTCGGCTCCGTCGGGATGGATGTAGCGCGCGGCCGAGCCGGTCGTCTTGGCGACCGTGCGCACGCCGCCGGCACGCAGGCCGGCGGCTATGAGCCGTGCCACGGAGGACTTGCCGCGGGTGCCGTTGACGTGCACCCGGATGGGCACCGCGCGGAGGTTCGACAGGTGCACGCGGTATTCCACGATGCCGTAGATCAGAAAGGCCACGGCCAGCAGGAACACCAGAGTCATGCGCTCGAACCTCCGGGACGTTCGAAGCCGCGCGGGATCGCGTAACTCCGCGCGGGCATAAAAGTTGCGCCGGTTCCCCGTCACCCCGGCGCGGCCCCTGGCCCTCCCAGCCGAGGCGCGCGAAGTGAAACGAAGCCGGCGACAAGCATGGTACCAGATACGCCACGAGGTGTCAAGCAGAGGAATCCGGGCGGGCGCGGAGGGCCGCGTCCAGCCGCCGGGGCGACGCGTCCTACCGGAACATGGCCTTGACGGCGCCCCAGCTGGTCCCCTGGACGGGGCTGTCGCAGTCCCCGCAGCCCGTGTCTTCGGCGCCGATGAGAACTCCGCAGCCGTTGCCACCCGGGAGACACGGCGAGTTCGAGCACAGCTGCAGGTCGCCCGAGTAAACGTCGCAGAACAGCGGGTCTTCTGAGAAGTTGCCGTCGACACCCGTCAGGTCGGAGAGTCCGCCGCCGTACTCGCCGCCGTCGTTGCCGAAGACGTCGCAGCACTCGACCTCCGGGAGCTCCAAGCCGCTCTCCGCGTACACTCCCTCGCCGCTGGTGCTGAACGCCACGACGGTATTCTCCAGGCTAACGTCCACTATGCTACCGCCGCAGTAGACGCCTCCCGCGTAGATGGTCCCTTCGTTCATAGCGAACGTGCAGTTGTCGAAGGAGGCCGTGTGCACGCAGTAGGCGCCCCCGCCGTTGTTGGCGTGGTTCCCGGCGAACTTGCAGCCCACGAAGCTGTAGGCCGTCTCTGGGGTGCCCAGGAAGACGCCGGCCCCGTTGACTGCCCCGTTGCCGCTGAAAGTGCAGTCCGTAGCGTAGACGGAGCTGTAGTACCCGTACAGCCCTCCGCCGAACGTCGCGCCGCCGTTTCCTTCGATGACGCAGTTCTCGAGCGTCACCTCCGCGCTGAGGTACGCGAAGATGCCCGAGCCGTAGCTCTGTCCTCCGCTTGTCGAGTTGTCGCTGATGGTGCAGTCGACGAAAGCAGGCGTGGACAAGCCGTACAGCGCGACGCCGCCTCCCCTTATGAACATCCCCCCGGGGTCGGCGGTCACGCTGTTGCCGGTCAGGACGCAGTTCTCAAATCTGGGCGAGGCGGTGTAACAGATCACCGCTCCCCCTCCGTCCAGGTCGCCGGTGTGGTGGATCCGGCCGTTCGTGACCGTGACGCCCCGAACGACCGAGGCCGACGTCTCGAGCGTGTGGAAGTGGAAGCCCCGGTGGGGTTCGAGCGCTGTTCCCTCGCAGTCGAT
>Ga0180429_10000147_pt1 | contig 64975 bp, 54 predicted proteins | sample SS_ome_FD_132428 | JGI IMG/M metagenome (GOLD analysis project Ga0180429, IMG submission 132428) | Hypersaline lake sediment archaeal communities from the Salton Sea, California, USA - SS_1_S_1 metaG | ecosystem: Environmental > Aquatic > Non-marine Saline and Alkaline > Hypersaline > Sediment ... | reverse complement strand
TTCCGGACAACAGCCACAAGCCGCTGTGGATCGAAAACCTGGTCGATGAAAGCCGGGCCGCGGCCAAGTACCTCACGGTTATGGCGCCGACGCATCACGTGCTCAACCTCGGCTGCGGCTGGGACAATACCACGCTCAGCCTGGCCCGGACGGCACGCCGGGTGAGCGCCATCGACCTCACCAGGCCGAGGGTGCGGCTGCTGGCGTGGAAACTCCGCTGCAACGGGCTGGACAACGTGGACACCTTCTGCGGCGGTGACAACAGCCACCTGCCTTTTGCCGACGGCACCTTCGACAGCGTGTTCATCAACGGGGTGCTGGAGTGGGTCGCCTCGGACTGGACCCGCATCCAGGCGTCCACGGCGGGCCTCAATCGCCCGGCCCGCGCCCTGGCCTACCTGCGCACGGTCTATTCCAGCCACCGGCCCGAACGGATCCAGTTGCGCTTCCTTCGCGAAGTGCGCCGGGTGCTCAAGCCAACGGGGGAGATCTTCATCGGCATCGAGAACCGCTTCTCCCGCGAGTATTTCGGCGGGCGCCCGGACCACCATTCCGGCATCCTCTTCGGATCGCTGCTCCCGAGATTGACGGCGCATCTGGTATCCATTGCCACTCGGCACCGGCCCTACCTCACCTACACCTACGGAATTTACGGTTACCGCGCTCTGCTCACCCGTGCCGGCATGCCGCTCAACCGCGCCTACGCTCTGGAGCCTGACTATCGTCGCCCGAACCGGATGGTGGACCTCGGCGACCTGCGGGCCATCCGCCGCTTCACCCGGCGGCGTTCGGGAAAGCTGCTGCGTTTCCTCCCCGCCTGGCTCTACCGCCGAACGGCACCGGCCTTCGGCCTCATCGGCTCTGCCGACGGCGGGCAGCTCCCCTGGTTCGATCGGCTGGCCGCCGACCTCGGTGCCGCACTCGGGGCCGGCCGCCGGGCGAGACTGCGCGGGGTGACGTTGAATCGCAAGGGCAAGCTGTCACTGGTGGCGACATCCACCGCAGGCCCGCCGCGGCGCTGGCTGGTCAAGGTGCCGATGACGCCGATGGCCGAGGCCAACTGCCGCCGGCACGTCCAGGCGCTCCGCGAGATCCGCGGCCGGGCCGCTGACGACCCGGACTTCGCCGGCCTCCTCTCGCTGCTGCCCCACGTCGCGGCCACCGGCGCCACCCGTGATCAGCGCTGGTTCGCGGAAACCCTCTGCCCGGGCCGCCCCTGGGCCTCGACCGTGGAGTCCGACGGCGACGCGTCCCTCTGGGCCGAGCTCCAGGAGGTCCTGCAGACCCTTGCCGGGCTCCAGTCGGCGCCGCTCTCCGCCGGGGAAGAGCGGTCGGCATACGAGGCGAAACTCGACCTGCTGGGTCGCCTGCCCGGTCTCGAGCAGCCCCACCGAGAGGCGCTGGCCATGCTCCGTGAGCTCATCGGGGAATCGGTGGAGCGGCACCAGGGCCGCAGCCATTACCGCAAGGGCGACTGCAGCCTGAGCAACATCATGGTCTCCGGAGGGCGGATCAGCGGCCTGATCGACTTCGACGAGTGGCGGACAGCCAGCGACCCGCTGATCGACACGGCAGACATCCTGCTCTCCTGGCTCCGCCACCGCCGGCAGCGGTTCTGGGTCGAGGGGCTCGAACACCTGGCCGACGCCGCCACCGGCACCGGCGCCCCCCGGGTCACCGCCCTGCTCGAGCATCACGGGGCCGTCCCCGGCGACCTCTGGTGCAGCGCCCTCACCGCCTGGCTGGACCACGCGTCCCACGCCTGCGGTTTCCTGCACCTGAGGCTCAACCGGCGCTGGGTCGGGCGGGCGGTGCTCGCCGTGCTGGAACTGATCCACCGCCAGGGGGCCGCTTCACCAAGGGTGCCCCGGCAGGGATGATCGTGGTAGGGTTGAACGGAAAACGGCCGGTACGACATCACATCAAGGATCTGAAGGAACGGACATGGCATCTATCGACGGACTGAAACGGATCTACTGGGACCTCACCGGAAACCGCTATCTCCATTTCCAGGCCTTCTACGCCCTGGTCCCCTCCTATGTCGGACAGCGGCTGCGCATGCGCTTCTACCGCAAGTGGCTCAAATCCATTGGTGAGGGGGGCAAGTTCCACGACCAGGTGTACATCCGCAACCCGAACAAATTCAGCATGGGCAGCGGCTGCCACATCGGCTACGGCGTGCGGATCCAGGCCGGGGGCGGGCTGACCTTCGGAGACAACGTGCTGCTGGGCCCGGGGGTCTCGATCTGGACATCGAACCACCGCTTCGAGGACCCGGACACACCGATCACCGACCAGGGCCAGGAGTTCAAACCGGTGGTCATCGAAGACGATGTCTGGCTCGGCGCCAATTCCTTCATCATGCCCGGGACACACCTCGGAAAGGGCAGCGTGGTCTCCGCCGGCGCCGTTGTCGGGGGGAAGCGCTACAAGGATTTTTCGATTCTCGCCGGCAACCCGGCTCGGGTCATCGGTTTCCGTGGCGGTCGGAAGGAACCGGCACCGGAAAAGGCCTGACGACCCGCCGGCCCCACCTCAGGAAACGTCGCCGGCAGGCTCACCCGACCGCTGGGCCACGGCCTGCTCGATGACCTCGGCAACGGCCGCGGCAGCCAGCCGGCTGGCCTCTTCGTTGGGGTGAGAGTCCCGCTCCTTGCCGGTGCGGTATTCCGCCCGCAGCAGGTTGTCCTCCCCGGCAAGCAGCCCGAAGAGATCGAAGATCACCAGGTTGTCTACGGCGGCCTCGGCATGGTAGGCCGGAAGGTACTCACCGAGGAGCCAGTCATTGAACTGCCTGGCCCGCGCCGCGTTTTCCGGCGTGGTTTTCTCCTCAATCTGGGGCGGCGCGGTGAGGTAGACGAAGAGCGTCTCCGGCCGGGCCGCCATCTCCGCCTTCAACAACTCGAAGGCGGCCTTGAACGCGGGAAGGGTCCTGCCGCTGGCCGCCGACTCGTCCCCGATATCGCTGTTCGGGTAGCAGGATTTGAACATCACGATTTCGTTCCGCGTCCCATCCGTGTGGTAGGTGTCAGGGTGCGATTTGAAGGTGAGGATCTTCTCCATCTGGTCGCGGAACTTCGGCGCCCAGTCGGGGATGTCGGTCTCCTGTCCGATCTCGTCGCCGTAGGTCGCCCCGCTGACGAAAATGCCGCGGTCGAAGAGCATGCGCTGCAGCCCGCCGGCGTAGAGGATGCCGCGGCCCACGGAGTGGTGGAGGAAAACCATCTTCGTCGGGCAGCGGGAACCGGCCAGCTCGCTCAGCTCGGCAGAAACTTCCCCGGACCAGCGCAGTTCTCGTTTCATGAGGCTGATTTGGCGCCTCTGCTCGTCCTGGTTCTTCTTCATCAGGTAAAAACCGCAGGCGCAGGCCAGGACCAGCACGACCACCAGCAGCAGCAAGACCTTGTTCATTGTCGGCATCCCCTTTCGATGTCGTTTTCGAGTTACGCCAGGAGTCTAATACAACGCCGGGAAGCGCCGCAATACATCATTGACGGGGGATCAGCCCCGGCGAAAGCGGCGGACCAGGCCGGACAGCTTCTCCCTGGCGAAAGCCTTCTCCCGTGCCCTGAGGAAACCGGGCAGGAAGACAATGGCAAGGTAGACCGCCATGCCGATCAGCGCGTGAAACGCCATGTACTCCATGCCCAGCAGGCGCAGGTGGCCACTGTAGGCGTCGAAGTCGGCGACCCAGGCGTCGAACGTCTCGGGGTAGCGCAACAGCGAGCTGGCGCACCAGGCGATGACGCCGGCCCCGAAAACCCGCAAGATGCGCAGCCACTCCCAGTGCACGGGATAGACACGCTGGGAAATCCAACCGGTGAGCACGAGCCGCAGGAACATGGAGGCCAGCGTGGAGCAGGCCGCACCCATGATGCCGTACCGGGGAATAAGGAGGATATTGAGCAGGAGATTCATCGCGGCGGTGATGAGGAGGATCTTGGCCAGGAGCTTCGTCTTCTTCCTGATCATGATCCCGGTGGTGAAATGCCCCTGGGCCCCGAAGAGAATGTAGGCCAGGGTGATCAGCGGGACCACTGCCGGCGCGCTGTAATACTCCGGCCGTCCCACGACGAGGATCAGGTCTCTCGCGCACGCCGCCAGCAGGATACCGCAGAGGACCATGAGAAAAAGGTAGTAGGTGAAGACCGAGGCGTAGATCGACTTCGCGTCGTCGTCCTTGTGCAGCGCGAAGCGCCGCGGGTTCCAGATCTGCTGGAACGGCGAGTTGACCAGAGCGTTGATGCTGTTGCCGATACGATAGCCCGCGGTGTAGATCGCCACACTGGTCAGGCTGAGGAACGACTGGATGAAGTAGCGGTCGGAGAGGTGCACGATGGCCCCGGCGAGCTGGGCGATGATCAGCGGTGCGCCGAAGCTGACGATTTCCTTCAGCCTGGGCAGTGAAACCCGGGCCCCGATCTTGAAGAGCAGCGGGACGCTGAGCATGACGGTGACGGCCAGCGCGGCGATAAACGTGCTGAGGAAGATGCCCAGGATGCCGTAGCCGAGGTGCACGATGAAGACGATGTTCAGGGTCAGGGTGAGGGTCAGCTTGGCCAGGGAGATGGAGACGAAGAGGATTGACTTCTCGCGGATGCGCAGATAGTTGCACAGCATGAGGTAGATCGTGTTCATCCAGAGCGAGGCCAGGGCCAGGACGACGAGGATGTGGTCCCCGGCGTCGAGGGAGATCATGCTCACGATGTGGTGCGCCTGGGTCGCCAGCGCGGAGAGGATGATGCCGGCGACCACGGCGTAGGAGATGACGATGGTGCTCACCACCTCGTTCTGCTCACGCCGGTCCTTGTACTCGTAATAGAAACGGGACATGGCGCTGGCCACGCCCATGGAGATGATGATCCCCAGGAACTCGATGACCAGGGAGATAATCTCTTTTTTCCCGAAGTCCTCGGTGGTGAGGTAGTTGAGGTAGACCGGCAGCAGCACCAGCGGGGGGATGCGGTGCAGGATGTTGCCGACGCCGTAGATGGTGGAGTGCTTGAGGATTCCGCCGATTTCGCGTTTCAGCGCCATGGCTCAGCGCCCCTCGCGGCAGTGCGCCACGGCACCCTCGGCCAGGGCGTCCATCATGTCCACCACCGGCGCGCCGCGAACCTCACCCTCCAGCACCAGGGGAATCTCGGTACAGCCGGCGATAAGGACCTCGGCGCCCTGCGCCACCAGCCGCTCCGCGGCCCGGGCCAGCAACCCCCGATTGGCCTCGTCGAGGAAACCGGCCTTGATCCCCTGCTCGCCATAGATCGCGTGCATCACCAGCTGTTCCTGGTCTGCGTCCGCGGGGACCAGTGTTTCCAGGCCGCGACGACGAAACTCCTCCTGGATGAACCCGGCCCGCACCGTGCCGCTTGTGGCCAGCAGGCCGGCACGGGTGCGCCCGGCGCACTCCCGCGAGAGAAACTCGGCGGTCTCCTCGACGATACTGAGGATTTCCGGTTGGACGGAAGCGCGCAGGTTCTCGATGTAATGGTGCGAGGTGACACAGGCGATGATGATGCAGTCAACACCGGACTGTTCGAGCAGCCGGACCGAGCGGACCAGTTCCGGTTCGGCGCTCTCGCCGGTGCCCAGAATCGAACGCGTGCGGTCCGGGACTCCGGGATTGCTGTAGAGCAGGATGTCCAGGTGTTCCTGATCCACCCGCGCCGGCGTGTGATCGAGCACTTTCTGCAGCAGGCAGGCCCCGGCCTGGGCGCCCATGCCGCCGAGGATCCCCAGACGCTTCCGGCTCATCGGCACTCCCCTTCCTCTTCGGCGTTCCCCGTATCGGCCCCCAGAACCTCGTGGTAGAGACCGAGGTAGGCCCGGGCCATCCCCTCTGCGGAATAGCGCGCGGCCTGACGACGGGAGGCCACGGCGGCAAGTTGTTGCCGCAGTGCGGCGTCGCCGGCGAGCCGTTCCATGGCCCGGGCCAGTTCAGCGGTGTCGCCCGGCGGCACCAGCAGCCCGGCCCTGCCGTCGTCCAGCATCTCGGGGACCTCCCCCACCCTGGTGGAAACGATGGGCGTCCCGGCAGCCATCGCCTCGAGAATGCTTATCGGCATTCCCTCGGTGGTGGAGGAGAGCACGAAGGCCCCCAGCAGCGGCAAGTGGCGCCCCGCCTCCCGCACGTAACCCGGCATCATCACCCGGTCCGTCAGGCCGAGCCGCCCGGCCAGGGCTTCCAGGTCGGGACGCAGCGGGCCCTCCCCCATGAGCAGCAGCCCTGCATCCACCCCGCGCTCTTGCAGCAGCGCCAGCGCCGCCAGCGCCGCGGCGAAATTCTTTTCCCCGGAGAAACGGCCGATGGCGCCGAAGGTGAACCGGCGGCGGCAGAAGGCGGCGATGCCGCGGTCCTCCTCAGCGGTCCGGTCGTCCGGCAGCGGCGGCGCCGCATTGGGAATCATGCGCAGCCGGTCCAGCCGCCGCCCGGAGAGCACCGGCAGCTCGAACATGCGCCGGCTCACCGCCACCACCGCTTCGTGCCGTCCCAGCGTCATCCCGTCGAGCCACTCGTAGAGGCGCAGCTTGGAAAAACCGCCGGTGCTGCACCAGCCGTGGAGTGTGCTCACCACCGGAAAGGGCCGCAGGGTCCGGGGCAGCAGGCCGAAGATGATGTTGGCCTTGTAGCCATGGGCGTGGACCACGTCGATCCCCTGGTCGCTGATGAAGGAGAGCAGCCGCCCAACGCTCCCCGGGCCCGGGATGGTGCCCATGACCAGCCGCGAGCAGGGCAGGCTGCGGCGCAGCGCCTCCGCCTCCACCGGCTTCCGCTCCCCCCCGCGCCCCCCCAGGCTGCCCAGCCGCGGGCGGTGGCCCAGCCGTGCGGTTTCGGTCATCAGCGTGAGCACCACGGCCTCGGCCCCGTAGAAGCCGCCGCTGTCGATGACATGCAGTATGTTCAGTGCGTCGCTCACCGCTTTGTCCTCGTCCACTCCCGCTTGCGGTAGCCCAGCAACCCGAGCACCGCGATAACGATCAGCCAGGGCACGAGTACCGGCGCCAGCAGCAGGTGGAGGTAGCGGTGCTTCCGGCGGTGCAGGAGAATGACCCCCAGCGAAAGGTAGAACACGTACCCGAAAAACAACAGGAGCGCGAGGGCGATGAACCGGGGGCCGGCGAGCAGGCACACCGGCAGGGCCAGGCCGAAAAGCAGCCCGATGAGGGCCTTGGACCAGGTGAGCAGGGTGGCGGCCGTGTCGAGGTAGAGCAGGCTCCCCAGGCGGATACCGCGCTTGAGGCAAGCCCAGGCATTCCTCCAGAGCAAGCCGTAGGTTCCGGAGCTCCAGCGCACCCGCTGGGTCGAGGCCGCCCTGATCTCGTCGGGGTGCACGGTTTCGACGTACGTCTCCGCGGCAAAGGCGATGCGCACCCCGTTGTTGATCAGGCGCAGGGAGTAGTCGATGTCCTCGGAGATGGAGTACTGCTCCTGGAAATAGGTTTCCACCTGCCGGAGCCGGAAACACATCCCGGTGCCGAGGAGGAAGGCCGTGGAGCCCATGCGGAATTTCGGCAGGTAGACATAATAATTGGTGATCAGGTTGCCCAGAGCCATGAAGGTGGTGAAGAGGTTGTCCTGCGTACGTTCCACGAGGTTGGCGGCCTGGATCGCCTCGCTACCCGAATCGAGGTAGGCGTCGAAGACCTGCAGCAGATTCCGTCCGGTGATCGTGTCCGCGTCGAGGACGACGACGGCATGGTCGTCCGGCTCATCGATGCGGCGGAAGGCCCACTCCAGGGCTTCCCCCTTGCCCCGCGCCTGCTCGTCCTGCCGTTCCCAGCACTCCGCCCCGGCGGCCCGGGCGATCTCCGCCGTGCGGTCGGTGCAATTGTCGGCGATGACCACCACCCGGAAGCGGTCCCGGGGGTAGTCGAGGTCGAGGACCGAGGCCAGGGTCCGCCCCAGCAGCAGTTCCTCGTCGTGCGCGGGAATGAGGATCGTGAAGCGGGACCGGCCCTGCCCCGGGGAAACCGTGCGTCTCCAGGTGAAGAGCAGCACCAGCAGCAGCAGGTAGTAGTAGCCTTCGATGCAGGCAAGCAGGCCGATGACAATCCAGGCGATCACTGACAGCAGGTGCAGCATCACTGGTCACCTCATCAGGTCAGGCGCCCGGCCCTGGCCCTGCCGGTTTCACGGCATAGATCTGCACCAGCCTGGCAAAGAATCGCAGGAAGGGGAACCAGGAAAGCAGCCGCTTGTCGATGGACTCGAGAACCCTCGACAGCTTCGACGTAGCGCTGACCACGTTCAACAGGCCGTGATAGCGTACCGTGACATCGGTGAACATCGAGGAAATCATCGCCACGTCTTCCGGCCCAAGGGCCTTTTCGAACTTCGTGTGCCGATGGCCGGTGAAGAAACGGTAGACCGCGAACAGCGGATGATGGCCGTGGTCCTCCACCATCGCCAGCTTGCCGCCCGGCTTGAGCACCCGGCGGATCTCGGCGACGGACTTCGACAGGTCGGTGTGGTGCAGGCCGGCGTTGACGAAAACGTAGTCGAAGGCTTCGTCGGGATAGCTCATTTCCTCGGCGTTCATCACTTCGGCGTTGATCCGCGACGCCAGATCGTTGGTCTCGGCGTACCTCCTCACCAGCTCGATACACTTCGGCGAGATGTCGCAGCAGGAGACCTGCGCCCCGCTGCGGGCGAAATAGAGCGTGGTCCAGCCGTCACCACAGGCCATGTCGAGCAGCGTCTTGCCCTCGATAGCGCCGAAATGGGGCACCACGCCCTTGAGGTGCGAGACCTCGCCGAACAGTTCGGCGTAGGTCTTGGTGTTGCCCAGCCGGAACGAGGGCTCGCGGCCAAGTGTGGTCTGGGCCTGCCTGTCAAAAAAGGCGGCCTCGTCGGCGAGACGATCATCTGTTGATTTTTCGGGATTCATTGAAAAAGTATAGTACGGGGCAGGAAGTGAGTCAAGGAAGGGGCCGGTTCGCCGCACCGGCCGGAGAGAATACTCCGGCCGGCAGCGCCGGGGTGATCACGGTACGGCTACAGCCTCAACGTTTTCCGGAGGGTCCGGCGGCGTGGTGTCCCCTCCGTCGGGCATGCCGTTCCAGACCTCGATGTCGTCGATCTGCCAGCCGCTGGAGGCGTCGGCGCCCAGGGTGTAATGGATGAAGCGGAGGTTCTGGATCTTTCCCGTGGACGTGCGCAGCCAGTGGGCGTCGGTCCGTTCCCAGCAGAGCTCACCGTCCTCCCACAGCCGCCAGATGCCGTCGGTGGCCCCGAAGGACGACTCGTAGCGGATATAGACCTCGTAGTGATGCCAGGCGCCGTCGTTGCCGCCCCCCACGATCAGGGGCCGGCCATAGACCGAGCCTTCGCCCTCGGAGATGTAGCTGTTGTAGAACGACAGCCGGTTGTTATAGCGGTTGTTGTAGGACTCCTCCACACCGCCGGTGCCGCTGATGTACATCAGCTTGTAGGCGCCGGAATACCCGCCGCCGCGGGTGAAGTTCGCGTTCTCGTCCCAGCGCATCCACCAGGAGATATAGAGCTCGTTGGTGTGGTAGTTGCGGAAGTTGCGGTAGGTGCCCCACAGCGGGGTCCCCGTGTTGCCGCCGATATTGAGCATCGGGCTCAGCTGCCCGGGAAGGCCGGTGATCGGATCGGTGGCCCCGGGGTAGACGTTGCCCCTGATGCACTTGTTGCCGCCGTGCGGCTGATTGGTGACGATGGCCACGTAGTTGTCGGGAGGCGTGTTGCTGGTGAAAAAGACGTCGGACAGTTCGAGCCCATCGGCTTCGAAATCCTCGAAAAAGATGCGCTCAGACGCGGATGCAGCAGGTCCGGCCACAGCAAGCACCGCCAGGGCGACCATGACAGCCTGGAAGAACTGTGTTTTCATCGTGTACCCTTTCCTTATGGTGCAACTTCGGTAATCCTTCCGGTTACAGATACTGCAAGGACCTTGCCAAAATCACAGCCGGATAGATATTATCCCCGGACAACCATCGTATCGGCAAGCGGCGCCCCAGTTCTGAGGAATTCCCCCACCCCGGCCGGCCCCTTGCGGTCCTGCCGCCCGTGGCAAAAAACGGCGCCGGTGCGGCCACCGCTGTCCGCGGTACCGGCAGAATGGCGATCAGGGGGCCTCCACAGGGCCGCCGGACCCGGTGAACCGTACAATTATGTCACCTTCCTTTACAGAATTGTAACGAACGCGCCAAGGTTTCGTCAGTATGCAGCGGGGTCAATTCCCCGGACCGTACCCATGCTGCCACCAGTACTGGAAAACGAATAGGGCCCAAAGCTTGTGCGAATTGTCCCGCCGGTTCCGCAGGTGCTCATCGAACAGCGCCCGCACCGCGGGCATACGAAACAGCCCCTGGGCCTCCACACCGTCAAAGGAGACCACCTCCCAGAAAAGGTCCTGGAACGTGCGCTCCCGTTTGAGCCACTCGCCCACCGGCACCTCGAACCCCTGTTTCGGCCGGCCGAGCAGCGCCGCCGGCAGGTCGTCGCGGAAGGCCTTCTTGAAAATCCGCTTCAGCCCGCGCCCCTTGATCTTGAACGACCCCGGCATGCGGAAGGCCAGTTCGGCCACGCGGTAATCGAGGAGGGGGCTGCGCACCTCGAGGCTGTTCTTCATGCTCATCCAGTCGACCTTGTTCAGCATGTCCCCCGGCAGCAGGTTCTTCACATCGGTGAAGAGCATGCGGTTCTTCGCGTCGCCCCTGAACCGCTGGTGCAGGTCGCCCACCAGTTGACGGCCGAGGCCCTTGAACCCGCCGGCGGTCCCCTCCTCGAATACGGCCATGCGGTCGCGCTCCGGGAAATAGCTGACCCAGGCACAGTGGCGTTCCTCGGGTGTTCCGGCGGCACCGTCGATGAAGATCTTGAATCGCCTCAGGTATTCGAGCCAGCGACTCCCCTTGGAATCGGGCAGCCGGGCCGCCGCGGGGCGCAGCAACCGGTCGCGAAGCACTCGCGGAAGCCAGCGGTAGTAGCGGATGAACTCCTCCCCGAGATAGCGCCGGTAGCCGCCGAAGATCTCGTCACCCCCGTCCCCGCTCATCGCCACGGTGACGTCGCGACGGGTGGCCCGGCAGACGAGGTAGGTGGGGATGGCCGACGAATCGGCAAAGGGCTCGTCAAAGAAGCTCAGCACATCCGAAAGGCACGCCAGGCCGTCCCCCGGCGACAATTCGATCTCGTGGTGCTCGGTCCCGTAGCGCGAGGCCACGGCCCGGGCATACTCCGATTCATCGAACAGCGGGTCGTTGCCGTAGCTTATGAAATAGGTCTTCACCGGATTCGGCGAGGCCATGGCCATGTTGGCCACCACCACCGAGGAATCGAACCCGCCGCTGAGGAAGGCGCCCAGGGGCACATCGCTGACCATGCGGTCGCGGGTGGCCTCCCCCATCAGCTGCCGCAGGCGCAAAACAGCCTCCTCCTCGTCGGCCAGCGGCTCGGGCCGGGGATCGATATCCCAATAGCGTCGCAGCGTCAGACCCTCTCGGCTGAACACGGCAACGTGCCCCGGCGCCAGTTTGCGTATGCCGCGGTAGATGGTCCACGGTGCGGGGATGTAGTTGAAGGTGAAGAAGAGTTCCAGCCCCTCGGGGTCGATTTCGCGCCCCACGCCGGGGTGCTCCAGCAGGGCCTTGATCTCCGAGGCGAAAACCAGGCCGCCGCTGTCGAGGCTGTAGACCAGCGGCTTGACCCCCATGCGGTCCCGGGCGAGGATCAGTTTCCGGGCCCGGGCGTCCCAGAGGCCGATGGCGAACATCCCGTTCAGCCGGTCGAGGAACGCCTCTCCCAGTTCCTCGTAGAGGTGGATGATAACCTCGGTGTCGGTGCGGGACCGGAAAGTGTGGCCCCGCTGCTCCAGCCAGGGGCGAAGTTCGTTGAAATTGTAGATCTCGCCGTTGAAGACCACGGCCACCGCTTCATCCACGCTGGTCATCGGCTGCCGGCCCCGGGGGCTGAGGTCGATGATCGAGAGCCGCCGGTGCCCGAGCCAGGCCCCGTCGGCGGCCCAGGTGCCGCTGTCGTCGGGGCCGCGGTGGGTCAGGGCGTCGAGCATCCGCCCCTGCCAGGCCGCCCCCGGCGGGGAAGCGGTTCCGAATCGGATCTCACCGACAATACCGCACATGGTCAGGCCTCCCCTCCCGGAGCCCAGCGGCCGGACATCTTCCCGGGGCACAGCAGGGCGGTGTAGTATTCCTCGATTTCGCGCATCTTCACCGGCCAGGCAAAACGGTGCTCCACCTCACGCCGCCCGTGGGCACCCATCTCGCCCCGGCGACGTTCGTCCGCCAGCAGGTCGGCGATCCGTCCGGCCATGGCCCGGTGGTCGCCCGGGGGGACGAGAAAGCCATTCACCCCCTCCGCCACCAGTTCCCGGTTCCCCCCCACGTCGGTGGCGACCACTGGCACGCCCATGGCGAAATACTCGATGACGCTGTTGGAAAACCCCTCGGAATCGGAACTGATCACCCCCACCGCGGCCCGTGAAAGCAGCGCGGGAACGTCGTCCCGGCTACCGAGGAAGGAGATCCGGCCGGCCACCCCCAGGTCGGCGGCAAGGGCCTCGAGCCCGGGCCGGAGCGCACCGTCACCCACAATCCGGAACCGCGCAGCGGGGCACCGTTTCGCGGCCAGCGCCGCAGCCCGAACAAAGACGTCGACCCGTTTCACCTGCCGGTTGAGGTTGGCCACGATGAGCACCGCCGGCTCACCATCCCCGCTGACGGCGCCCCGGCGAAACGCCTCGATGTCGATACCGTTGTGCAACACATCGATGCGCTCCCGGCGCACCTTTTCGCAGACCTCGAGTCGCCGGGCCACGGCTTCCGAATTCACCTGGAAGCGGTGGACCCAGCGGTTGACCAGGGCAAAGGCGCGGAGAATTCCCGGACTGTAGTAGAAGCCCAGGTCGCGACGGCAGGAGACGACCCGGGACACCCTCGCCAGGCGCGCCCCGAGCACGCCGAAAATCGAGGAATCGATAAAATAGGTCTGGACGATGTCGATGCGGCGCCGGCGCAGCAGCCGAACCAGGCGCAGCAGCGCGGCGGGGAAAGCGGCGGAGCGAAATGAATCGAGCCGGACGGTGACCACCTCGCAGTGCACCCGTTGCCGGTACGCCTCGTCGGACGCCCTGATGCAGATGATCAGCGGCTCGAAACGATCACGGTCGAGCCGGTTGACCATGTCGGTCAGCTGGTTCTCCGTGCCGCCGATGCGCAGCGAGTCGATGAGGTACGCGATGCGGGTCCGCTTCCCTGTCACTGTTCGTCCTGCCCCCCTGACGGATCGCGGGTTGCCTCGCCGACGGCTCCGTCCGCTGTTTCGACGGTGTTGCGGTACGGCTTGATCAGGTAGTCGCGGTACTGGCTCGGATCGCCGGACAGGCCAGCCTCGGCGGCCTTGACCATGTTGTACGCTTCCCGTGCGGTGACGAAGTGCAGCCGGTACGCTTCACCGTCGTTGTAGCGCTGCACCAGGCGCTCGAACATCATCTCGAACCCCCCATCGTCGAAGAGCATCTTCCAGTTCTTCGGCGAGGCCCCGTGGGTAAAGACCTTGACAAAGCGCCATTCCGGCCGGCCGCGAACATGGACCCCCGCTTCGATCCACTTGTCGACGCGGAACGGCAGGGGCGGGTTCCCCGCCTGGAGTTGTCCGTCCTCGATGGCCGGGTAGATCACGTGACGCCAGTCCGACCAGTTGATCATCAACGGCCCCTGGAAAATCATCAGGTCACCGCGGGCGGGGGTGCCCACCGTCACGTCGAAGCCCTCATCGTACGATTTCGGGGCCGCGGGATCGTCCACGGCATAGTAGATGGCATTGATCTTGTTCGGCTGGGCCATGCTGCCGCTGGAGGGAAAGGTGAAATCGGCGTAGCAGCCCTCGTCGGCGAGCACGAGCATCTCGTTGTCCACGCCGCAGCGGTCGCGCCCGTCCACCAGCACGGAGTTGTCCAGGGCCCAGTTGCCGTGGACGAAGCCGAAGGCCGTCTCACCGTCCACGGTGATACACGCACCGTGTCGCTGGAAGTTTCGCACCCCCTCGCGCAGGGTGGCGCGCAGCGTCTCCTCGGTGTCGCTGTGATGGTGCAGGTGCACCTCGATCTCACCGAACCCCCGGGCACAGATCGAACTGATGCCCTCCACGAAGCGGCTGTTGATCTCGTACTTCTCGATGGGAAAGAACCACGAGTAGCGGGGGTGGTACCCGTGGGCATCGGTGAACCGGCCGGCCACGGCGGGATAGCCCTCGATCCAGGCCCGGGCGTTCGCCGCCTTCGTCGGCTCGTAATGATCGACCATGAGAAAAATGATGTCCAGCGGCCCCTGGCCGTCGGCGGGCAGCGGCTCGTCGTCGGCCAGCCACCCGATGTAGGCCGGCAGCCAGTGGTTCATCCCCTTGCGGTCCAGGACCCAGGCCGAGAACACGATCCCGGCCAGCAGGATACCGGCCAGAACCAGGACGAGAACCCCGAGGCGTCTCTTCTTCCACACGCTCATGCGCACTCTCCCTTGACATAGGCGTACTTGCCCGAAGCCTCCCGCGGGATTTCCGCCACGCGGATGATCTCCACGGCCACGCCTTCACCGAGCAGCCCGGCAAAGTGTCGACGGATCTGCTGCTCGTGCTCCTCGCCGAATCCCTCGTCGGGCACCACCTTTACCTCAACCCGCTCCCGGCAGTTCTGGATGACCTGGAACGTCCCGGGAAGGTTGTTCTTGTTGAAGACCTCGACAAAGAGGTAGCCCGGCTTCAGGTCGCCGTTGGCAGCCACCAGCAGGTCGCGGTCCCGTCCCGCAAGTTCCTCGAGCAGCGGCAGCGGCGAGCCGCAGGGGCAGGACCGCGAGGAGAAGATGCCCCGGTCACCGATGCGGTAGCGAATGAAGGGCATGCCGAAATTGAAGAGGTCGGTGACCACGATGTCCCCCAGTTCGCCGGGGGCGGCCGGACGGCCGTCACGAAGGATCTCCACCAGCGCCCCGTCGGTGAAGAGGTGCATCCCGCGATGCTCGCGGCACTCGCTGGCGATGACCCCGTGTTCGAAGGTGCCGTATTTCTCGAAGACCGGACAATGGAAGACGTCCTCGAACAGCCTCTTCTGGTGCGCGTAGAGGTTTTCGCCGGTGCAGGAGACGGCCGCCGGACGGCCGGGGTGGTACCCTCGCTCCCGGAGGAACCTGGCAAAGACCACCAGCGAATTGGGAAAGCACTTGATGATCTTCGGCCGGAAGGCACGATATTCTCGGTAGAAGCGCTCCAGCGCCTCCCGGCTGGTGTCGTAGGGATCGAACGCCAGCAGGCGCTCGGACGTGGCATTGCGCAGCCGGGCCTTCCACCCGCTCATCCCCGGCGGGCAATGGACCCGGGCGACGAACAAGGCCACCTTGTCGCCGATGTCGCAATCCATCCAGCGGTCGAAGAAGAGCTCCTGCCCCTTGCGCCGACGAATGCACTCGCGGTCCCGGTAAAAGACCATCGGCGTACCGGTGGATCCGCCGGTGGAGGTCTGCAGCAGTTCCTCTCGCGGCACGTTGCGGGCCAGCATCCCTTCCCGGTTGTCGCGAACGATCTCCTTGGTCAGCAGCGGGAGCTCGCCAAACCCCTCACGATCACCGTCCGCCGATGGAGCGAACCCCGACCGCCGGAACAGGTCACGGTAGTAGGCCGTCTGCTCCCCGGCGTGGACCAGGATCCGGCCCAGGTTTCGCCGCTGGGACGCCTCCAGGGCCTCAACCGTGGCGCACCACTCTCCCCTCCGGTAGTGCCGGATATGGCGCAGCATGGCCCGATTGCCGTCCCGGGCCATCCACAGCGGATGGGTCACGTGCTTGATCAGCCGCTGCATCATCTTCGTCATGACCTCCAGACCCGACGGCGAGACCGTGGCGGGGCTTCGCCGTTCTCCTCGCTCACCCAACCCTTTGCCACCAGGCTCATGCAGACTACCAGCCCGGCGTTCAGATACCAAAAGAAGACGTGAATACTGTGCGTGGTCATCCCCAGCACCAGCCTGGCGTAGGTGGAGACCTCGATGCCCAGGCTGAGATAGTGGATGAACCGTCGATCGGCATCCTCGCCGGGATCACCGATCATGCGGCGGATCTGCCGCGTTCCCCTGATCGTCCACCCGACGAGGAACCCCCAGGCGACCAGACCGGCCAGGCCCAGTTCCCCCATCACCTGGCCGTAGGTGTTGTGCGCCCAGAGGGACCAGCCGAACCAGGCCGACCGGGCCACCGGGTAGCAGCCGATTCCCACCCCGAGCAGGGGCCGGCGGATCATCATCGCAAACCCATGCTGCAACCCGACCCAACGGCTGCCCGCCGACATCCCCGAGTCGACCCCTTCCAGGATCGTGGCATAGCGGCCGATCAATTCCGGCCCCACCATGGTCAGGGAGACGAGCAGTACTACACTGACCACCACCAGGGCCACCGAGCGCCGCCGGGCCAGCAGCGCAATGGCCCCCAGTGCCGCCACCAGGCCGATGAAACCGCCCCGCGATCCGCTGAAGAAGATGGCGCCGAGCATGGCCAGGCCCCCACCCATGAGGACCCAGGACCAGGACGACCGCCGCCAGTGATAGAGGGCCATATAGTAGGCCAGGGGCAGGGCCCCGACCATGGTGTTCGCCATGCCGTTGGGATTGGAGAGCAGCCCGGTGGCCCCCTGGACCCGCTCCACCCCGGCGATGTTGAGCGTCTGCCCGGAGAAATAGTCGAGCACGGCAATCAAGGCCATCCAGAAGATGGCCGCCAGGTAGAGATGGATGTACGTGCGCATTTTCCCTGCCGTGCTCAACAGGGCCACGACGCCGATGTAGATGACGAAACAGCGCTTGATATAGTAGATCAGCCAGTAGATCGAATCAGGAATCGAAACCGCGAGCGGTATGGAGAGGAGGACCACCGCGACGAAGGCATAAAAGCTGCGGGCCAGCGGGTCGCCGTTCGCACCCAGCCGGGCACGGGCATCGGCGGTAACGGCAATGGCCACCAGCATCAGCACCCCGGCCACCATTTCGATGCGCACCGCGGCGAGGAAGGGGAAGATCTCGCCGATCTGGGTGAAGCCGATGAGGAACAGCGCGGAAAAGAGCAGGTCCCGCCGCAGCAGCCCCCCGGCGAGCAGGGAAATGATCAGCCCCAGCATCATCAGGTTGGCCACGTCCTTCATCGTCAGTCGTCCTCACCGGGGCCGTTGATCAGCGATTCGACGATGATGCGTTCCAGGTCGAGGGAGATCTCCAGCGGATCGAGATTGTAGTCGTCCTCGTAGACGAAGGTGGGCTTCTCCCGGTAGGCGTAGTGGTGCCACACCGGGGAGAACTCGGAGACGAGGAACCGGCCCCGGTCATCCTGCATCAGGTCGATGTTGAGCCAGCGGCCCCCGAGGTCGGCGGCCAGCCGCTCGGACAGGTCGAGGGCCTCCCGCGGGATTTCGCTCCACATGCCGATGCCCCCGGCGTCGATGTTCACTTTCCACATCCCGCTGTCGGCCTCCACGCGCCAATGGCCCTCCACCACGCGCCCCTGGCCCACCACGGTCTTCAGGTCACGGTCGATGGTGATGAACTGCTGGGCCAGCAGCGGTGGGGTGAGGAACGGATAAAGCGCCCGGCGCTCCCGGACCAGGTGGTAGAAGGACACCCGATTGAGCAACAGGCCGGCGAAGTGGCGCAGCGCGCCGAAATGCCACAGGTCGAGGGTCGCCACCCGGTGGTAGCGTTCCAGCTGCCGTCGATTCCGCACGAGGTAGACCGCCCCGCCCCCCGCCCCGTGACGGTTCTTCAACACCATGGGGTAGCCCAGTTCCCGTTCGGCGCGGTCCAGTTCGCCGTTGGCGGTCAGCGGGATGGTGCTCGGGATGGGATAGCCGTGGCGGGAGAGATAGAGGAACTGCCGGTACTTGTCGTTGTAGTAGGTCACGAGACCGGGATCGGGATAGTAGCGGATGTGCGGATACTCGCGGTGGAGAAAGCGGAGATTGTCGTTGACCCGGCCCAGTGAGGCCGGGTGGTTCGATGTGTATTCGAACGAGGGGTAATAGAGGACGATGTCGATGGAGCGATAATCGAACTCGCGCCAGCCGGGGTCGTCAAAGTCAAGCACCGTCACCTCGACCCCGTACTGCTCAAATTTCGCGCGGAACGCCTCGAACCGCTCCACGGAACGGAAGAGCACGGCCTTCTGCCCCCGGGCCGCTCCGGCCCCATCGTCGTTCAGCGGCATCTGTGTCCCTCCGTTCTCAGCGCACCGGTTTCCAGGAAACCGCCTGCTTGCCCATGAAGAAATCAATGATGCCCCGGGAGGCGGCGATGTTCACCAGGCAGAAATAGTAGGGCACGCTGAGCACCCTGGCCCGCACCCCGACCCGGGAGCCGGCCCAGCCAAGCAGGCCCAGCAGGTAGAAGGCGACGTGGCCGGTCAGCATGAGCATGAAAAACCGGTTGCCGGTGAAGGCCGGCAGGATGCAGCCGGCGACGTTCACTGCCAGCAGCAGCCCGACAAACCAGCGAACCAGCTTGTGGAACACCAATTGAAAGGTGAGCCACGGATGGGCCAGCGGGTTGAGCAGCGAGCGATGGCTGAAAATCCCCACGAGGCCGCGGAGGGTGATCCGCCGTCTCGTGGTGGACTCCTGCCCCGATGCCTGTGTCGGTTCCTCGTCCACCACCGCCTCCTCTTCCAGTATCACGCGCTTCCCCATTTCGCGGACGAGCAGGGGCGTGACCAGGTCGCTGATGATGTAGGGCTTCAACGGCACGTAACAGTCCCGCCGCAGGGCGTACAGCGGGCCGTCAACCCCGATGAGGCTGCCCAGCCGCGACTCGAGGTCGCGGATCCAGACCTCGTAGCGCCAATAGAGCCCCTGGCTGCGGGTGGTCAGATTGGCCTCGGTGCCCACGAAGCGCATTTTTCCGGCAACGCACCCCACACGCTGATCGGAAAAATTGCGCACTAACTTGATCAGGGCATCCCGGCCGAGAAAGGATGCGGCATCGGTGAAGACAAGGATTTCTCCCGAGCTGCGTTCGACAAGATCGTTCTGAACCGAGGTCTTGCCCCGGTTCTGGCGGAAATCCACCACCTGGACCCCGCGGTGGGCGAACCGTTCGGCAATGGCTACGGTCTCGTCGGTGGACCCGTCCGACCCGACGAGAATCTCCAGCTTTTCGGCGGGGTATTCCAGTTCCAGTGTGTTCTCCAGCTTCTGGGCGATATCCTTTCCCTCGTTGAACGCGGCGATGATCACCGAAACCGCCGGCCGGTCATCCCCCCGGCGGGTGTGCCGGCGAAACAGGATGCCCGCGGCCCAGAGCAGCAGCGGATAGAGGAAATAGGTGGAAAGGACGAGCAGGATCGTCACCCAGAAGAGCGCTTCCGAGAGCAGGGTCATGGTCAACTCCGGGCATCGCCGCTGGCCGCCACCGGCCCCTGCGGCCGGTCACCGGTCACGTAGGCGTGAAACAGCGGATAAAAGGTTTTGGTGAAGGCCGTGGCCGTTCGGCGCGCCGCTTCGCGGTCCCCCCGCACCACGGGCACAGAGATGCGGACGAAGGCGCTGTCCGCACGGCCGAAAGCGACCCGGGCCCACATGGCCTGGAGCTTCTGCCGGAAGGTGCCCGGCGCGGTCCGATCATAGGCCTGAAACCAGTAGAGCACCACGTCCTCGTAGTCATCTTTGGCCGCGGACATCACCATCGCGTGCAGCGGACCGCTCGATGTCTCGAGGGACAGCCGCTGCCGCGGCCCGATCCGCCACCCCTGGCCGGGGTAGCAGACCAGCGGCGAATGGGAAGCACCGATGCTCTCCCCGCTGACGTAATACCCGACATAGAGCCAGACCCTTTGATCACCGCGACCGTAGGCGCAGTGCAGGTAATCGTCAAGTTCCAGTGCCTCGACGATGCTCTCCTCGAAGGCGAGCGGATCCCCGGCGCTCCAGTCCCCGATGCGGGGAAAGGCCGCGGCCAGGGGCCGGTGCCTGGTGGCAGGCCGCTCCCCGGGCAGGCCCTGCACCGCCAAGACGGTGAGGCCCAGGCAGAGCGCGAGAATCGCTACCCTTTTGACAATGCCGGATCCCATCGCGAAAGCACCACCCCGAAAAAGAAGATCAGCACCAGCGATAACGCACTGATGGCCAGACCGAGAATCGTGTGCGGCAGACCGCCGGAACTGTCGAAATTCAGATGCCACAACGGGATAACCACCAGGATCACCCGCAGAATATTGGCGAGCAGGGCCACGGGCAGCGCCGAGGCGATGAGTACCAGGCCAAGCACCTTCGAACGGAGGGTCAGGTACCAGACCAGGGCGCTGAGGGCCAGCAGGGTCATCATCGATCGCAGCCCGCTGCAGGCCTCCACCACCTGGAACGTGCGGTTCGGCAGGTGCATCAGGTTGCCCTCCTGCACCAAGGGCACGCCGGCCAGCACGCTGAGGGAGACACTGGCCTTGGAGACGAAAAGCTGCAGCGGGATGGTCAGCGAGCTGTAGATCGGCGCCGGCACGGGCACCATGAAGAGCAGAAAGAGCAGCGGGAAGGCCAGGCTCCTCAACATCGGCCAGCCGAACAGATAGAGCACGGCCGCCCCGAGAAAGAGGATCATCGAGAGGGCGGCAATGGTTTTCACCCCGGCAGCAAGGCTGAAGAGGTAGACAAGCAGGGAGCTGAGCACCAGGGGAAGCCCGAGGACGGACGGCCGCGGCTCGAGACGGGCCAGGACCGTGCGCTGCCGCCAGGCGAGGAAGAGCGACACCGGCAGGATGAGAAACCCGTGGGAATACTCATCCGAGGTGTACCAGACGCCGCAGAGGTGCCGCCAGACAGGAAAAAACGCCAGTAAAAAAAGGCCCGCGGCAGCAAGACCGCAGAACAGGGGTAACTTGGTGTGCCCCATCGATCGTACCTTGTCCGATGTCGTGACCAGGGTTCGTGTTCCTGGCCCGATTCTCTCACAGTTGGCTCCGCGGGACAAAGCGACCCGGGATCGGATTCGCGGCCCTGACTGCCCTTCAGCCAGCACGCCGTGGGGCCGGGGAGCACACCGGAAAAATGTTCCAGCCCCACCGCCACGGCACAATAATAGACTTTTTATATCGTCCAAAGCGAATTCAACTGAAAATAAATTGAAATTTCACTGGCGAAATTCGCTGAAATCCATTAATTTAGAACGGTAGTTGCAGGATGTTGATTCTGGTCCGGCCATTCAGACGCCGGTTCCCGTTGGTACTCATCGGCGGTGGAGCTTCATTCACGCACCCGTCGACAAGGAGAATACGTTATGAGCAAGTTTTTCGTTGCGCTGTGCGTCGTGGTCCTGTTGCTCGGATTCGTTGCCGAGGCGCAGGCTCGTCAGCCGATGTCGTCAACGCCTCCCGGTGCCGAAAGAGCGGCCGGCCCCGATACCGGATCGGACAAGCCCGCTGCCCCCACACCGGTGCCCGAGCCGCTGAGCATCGCCCTGCTGGGCGGCGGCCTGGTGGGCCTCTACGGCCTGAAGAAGAAGTTCGGCCGGGACTGACGCCGACCGGGACCGGAAATGGCCTTTCCCGCGGCGGGCAGGCCGGATCACCGATGAGGATCAGGGTGATGCGGGCTGCCCGTTGTCCTGTACGGCAGTGAGCTTCTCCCGCAACAGCGGCCGGCGCACCTTCCCCGAGGAGGTCTTGGGCAGGCTGCCAGTGATGATGACGCGTTGGGGGAGCTTGTATCGCGGCAGGTTTTTCCGGCAATGCTTCACCACATCGATCTCGCCGAGTCCGGAACCTTCGCGGGGCACGACGAACAGCGCGATCCCCTCACCGAGAATCCGGTCCGGAAACCCCACCGCGGCGGACTCGAACACTGCCTCGTGCTCGGCAAGGACATCTTCGATCGACTTGGGGCTGATGCGGTGCGCCCCGGACTTGATCATGTCGCTCTTGCGGCTGACGATGAAGAAGAAGCCGTCCTCGTCCATCCGCGCCAGGTCTCCGGTGCGCAGACCTTCCGGCCGCAGAACGGCGGCGGTTGCTTCGGGCGCATCCCAGTAGCCGGCCATGATGTTCTCACCGCGGGCGACGATCTCCCCCACTTCCCCTGAGGCCACGGCACCGCCCTCCCGGTCAAGCAACCGCAGTTCCACGCCGGGGATGGCCCTGCCGATGGAACCCAGCTTCTCTCGCAGGAACCGTGGCGCAAGGTAGGACAACCTGGCTGAAGCCTCGGTCTGCCCGTACATGATAAACACCTCGGCGCGGGGAAGCAGCCGGCCGATCTCCTCGATCAGCGACGGCGCCATTGGCCCTCCGGCCTGGGTGAGGTAGCGCAGCGAGGGCAGGGTGAATTGGGATATCGCTGATTTGTGGACCAGGATGGCGAAGGTGGAGGGCACACCGGCGAACCCGCTCACCGCTTCCCGCTCCATGACCTCCAGGACCTTGTTCGGATAGGCGAAGCGGTTGTCGATGACCAGGCGCCCCCCCACTGCGGTGTGGGTCAGCAGCAGGGACAAGCCGTAGGAGTAGTAGAACGGCAGGACCACCATCACGCTGTCCGCGGCGCTGAGCCCCAGGTAGGCCACGATCGATTCCGTGTTCGCCGCCAGGTTGCGGTGGGTCAACATCACGCCCTTGGGCTTTCCGGTGGTACCGGAGGTGTAGATGATCGCCGCCAGGGCATCATCCACCTCGTGGGGCGACCGGGCCTGCGGCCCGGCGTGCGGTTCATCGTAAAGCCAGCAGCAGCGTAGCCCTTCCGGCAGCGCCTCGGAAGCGCCCGCCGGCGGCGGCACACTGACCAGCACCGCGGAAACGGTATTCGGATCGCGCAGGGCCTCGCCCAGCGCACGGAGGCCCCGCGGCTGAACAATCACCGCCCGTGCCGAGCAATGGCCGAGCACGTAACGGATGTCCCGCGAGGTGTTGGCGGGATTGATCCCCACCACGGCCGCCCCGGCGCGCAGGATACCGAAAAAGGCCGAGAGGTAATCGAGCCCATTGTCCAGCAGCACCGCCACCCGGTCACCCGGAACCACGCCGCAGTCCATGAGCAGGCCCGCGATCTGCGCGGCTCGGGCTTCGAGTTCGTCGTAGCGCAGGCGTTCGTCAAGGTGCACCGCCGCCTCTGCGGACGGGCACTCCGCCGCCAGGCGCGCCGGAATCGTGTCGATCAGCAGCATCGCACCGCCCGTCAGGCCGCCTGGCGCTTGCGCCCGACAAAGGCAACCAGGTTGTCCACCGAATCGAGATTTTCCGGGATCAGTTCCTCGTCCTCCACCGCGAAACCGAAGGTTTCCTCGAGGTACTGGATCAGTTCCAGGACCCCGGTGGAATCGATGACCCCGGTGTCGAGCAGTGACTGCCCGTCCTCGAGGGCCGCATCGTCGTCTGACATGAGGAAATTGTCCATGATGTAAGTCCGCAGCGTCGTTCGCACGTCGTCAGCCATGATTCAGGTACTCCCGTTCCATCTCCCGGCCGCCAAGCGGCGGCTCACTCCATACCGTAGGAGTTGTGGAGAATTTCCCGCAGGGGCCGATACTGACCGCTGCGCCAGATCGACTGCAGCTTGCCCAGCATGCGGGACAGGTTGTAGTAGTGATTGATCCGTATCGGCCAGCTCACCTGCTGGCGCGGCTGGCCGTTGTCGATTTCCCAGGGGTGGAAGTAGATCACCGCCGGCTGCCGCTCCCTCCGGTTGACCCAGCGCAAACCGGCGCGCACGAGCCAGGCCGGCAGGAAACGCAAATACGCCCCGCCGGCAATGGGGAAATTGAGCCCGAAGAGGGACACGGTGGTCAGGGGAAACTCCCAGATGCCCACCCCGTTCCCCAGATCGATGCGATGGGGGAACCGTGGAAAGTCCGGTATTCCGTAGCGGTAGTGCCGAATGGGAAAGATGCTCGAATCGTAGCGGTATCCCGCCTCGGCCAGTATTTCCAGTGCCCACCAACTGCGGCGGGTGATCGAGTAGCTGGGGGCCCGGTAGCCGATCACCGGCTCGCCGGTGATCTGCTGCAGCACATCCCGGGCCTGCTCCACATCGCTGCGGAACTGGTCGGGGGTCAGGTCGTAGACCGTGCGGTGGCCGGTGCCGTGGGAGGCCACCTCGTGCCCCGCACCGTGGATCCGGCGCACCAGCTCCGGGTGACGGGAGGCGACCCAGCCGAGGATGAAGAAGGTCGCCCGCACCCCGTCCCGGGCCATTTCGTCGAGAATCCGTTCCATGGCACCCCCGACCCGCGACGGCAGGCCGTCCCATTCCTCCCGGGAGATCACGCGGTCGAAATTGGAGACCTGGAAGTACTCTTCGACGTCGACGGTCAGCCCGTTTTCCGCTGCGGCGGTCGCTGCGTGCCCTGTGGTCATCGCTCACCTACTGTCCCTTGCCCAGGATCACCACGCGGAACGTGTCCAGGACGATGATCATGTCCAGTACCACCGAGAGGTGCTTGATGTAGTACAGGTCGTGCTGCAGCTTGATCAGCGTCTGGTCCTTGGACGCCGCATAGTGGAAACGGACCTGGGCCCAGCCGGTGAGCCCAGGTTTCACCGCCAGCCGCTGGATGTAGAAGGGAATCTCCTCCTGCAGCTCGCGGATAAAGAACTGCCGTTCGGGCCGGGGCCCGACGAAACTCATGTCCCCGCGCAGCACGTTCCACATCTGGGGGATCTCGTCGATCCGCGTCAGACGAAGGAATTTCCCCAGGCGGTCCACGCGGGGATCATTGGCTGTGGTCCAGACCGGGCCGGTTTCCTTCTCCGCATCGCTGCGCATGGTGCGCAGCTTGATCAGGGTGAACGGCTTGCCGTGCTGCCCCACGCGTTCCTGGGAATAGAACACACCGCCGGGCGAGTTGAGTTTGATCAGCAACGCGGCCAGCGAGAGCACGGGCAGCGCGAGCAGCAGCCCCAGCAGGGAGAGGGTGATGTCGACGAGCCGCTTGATCGTCAGCTGCACCCTGGAGATGCGGTAGCCCTCGGAGAAGATGATCGAACTGGGCTTGATGTCCTCGACCATGATCTGGCCGGTCAATTTCTCGTAGAACGCGGTGACCTCCTCGATGAGCACGCCCTTCATCTTGCACTCCAGAAGCTGCCACAGCGGCAGCTGGGCCCGACGGTCGGAGAGCGCCACCACGATGATGCCCACCTGGTTCTCTGTGGCGAAATCGTGAATCTGGTCGTAGGCGCAGACCACGGGTAAGCCCATCACCACCTCGCCCAGCATCTCCCGGCTCTCGTGGGCGAAGCCCTGGACAGTGTACCCCGTCTCCACCCGCTGGGTGATTTCCCGGGCGATTTTCATCGCCATCTGGTCGGTGCCGACAATGAGGATCCGCCGGGCGAAGATCGGCGAAGTGATGGCCCAGCGAAAGAATCCGATGCGCAGAATAGTGAACAGCGCCAGCTGGACCACGAGAAAGGTGAGGACGATGTCGCGCTCGATGGCCAGCGAGGGCACCAGCCAGTAGGCGATAGCGAGCAGGATCGCCCCGGTGCCGAAGGCCCGGAGAAAACGGATCACCGAAGAGATCGGGTCCTTGATCACCAGCGCCAGGTCGTAGAGCCCATTGTAGTAAAAACAGATCGTGAGAATGGCGGTGACCAGCAGGCACTTCAGCAGGTAGCCCACGGTCAGCGCCTGATCGAGGCTCCAGTTGTCGTTGGCAAAACGGGCGAAGAAAATGGAACTGAAGAGCAGCAGCGTCTCCAGGCTGACCATGATCGTCTGCCGAACGCTCACCCGGTTTTCCGTGAACCGACTCATCCCTTCCCTCTCACTCCCCCAGCCGGGGCCGTGCCCGGCCTAATCCGTTCCGTAATCGTAGCTGTAGTAGTACCCGGAAAACTTCATCTCCGCGGCATTGAACACCAGGCCCAGGAATTTCTCCTCGGGAATGGCCTCCAGGGCCTTGTCCAGCCCGGCCCGCCCCGTCCGCCCGTAGCGTACGACGGTGAGCACGCCGTCGGCCATGGGGATGAGGATGGCCGGGTCGGCCACCGGATTGAGCGGCGGAGCATCGAAGACCACACAGTCGAACTGACTGGCGAGATAGCGCACCGTGCGCTCCATCCGACGTGAGCCCAGCAGTTCGCTCGGGTTGTCTGGAACCGGTCCGGCGGTGAGCACGTGAAGACTGGTGCCCCCGTAGCGCCAGATGACCTTTTCCAGGGGAACCTGGCCGGTGAGGTACTCATGCAATCCCGACTGATCGTCGCCGGTCATCCCGAAAAAACGGTGCACCGAGGGCCGACGGAGGTCGCAGTCAACCAGCAGGACCCGGGCATCCACCCGCCGGGCCAGGCTCATCGCCAGGTTTGAACTGACAAGCGTCTTGCCGTCCCCGGGCGCAGGACTGGTGACCAGCAGCAGTTTATGGGGGTTGTCCTGGGCCATGCGCAGGATCCTCGTGCGCAACGTCCGGAACTGTTCGGCGGCCAGCGATTTCGGTTCGTGCTCGGTGACCAGCCCGCGGTCGGCCTCCAGCCGGTAAGCCCGCAGCTTCTCGAAGGGCAGGGGCGGCAGATCGCCCTTCCCCGAAAGGCGTTGCGCACCGCTCGCGGCCGACATCTCACCAGCGGGGGTCGGCGTATCCGTCGCCTGCCCATCCCGGCCGGCAGACTTCACCTCCGGGTCACCGGCCGCCCTTTTCAATGCCTCGTGGATCTTGCTCATCCGATTTCATTCCCCGTCACCCCGCCTGCGCCGCTGCCGCCGAGGTGCCTCAGATCAGTCGTTTTCCAGTTTCAGCCGCTCGATGAAGCTCTGGAAGACCTTCAACGACCGTTCCCAGCTCCCCGACGGCTCGGGTCCATCCACAACCTCCGCGCCCACCACGCGATCGTCGCCCGCCGCGGCCGGCACATGGCCCTGCTGCGCCTGCCGCGACCGGCGCAGTGACCAGTCCGTTCCGTCTTCCGCCGGCGCCAGCTTCCGCGCGAGCTCCGGGCTCCCGGGGGCATCGTCGACCACGTCCACGTCGTCGAGATCGTCGTCCGCGATGGCCACCGGTGCCGGCGGCGGCACTTCCGTGGACGGCACCAGGTCCAGGTCGGCGGCCACTTCAAGCACGGTTTGCCGGTCGGCCGTGCGCCGCCCCAGGGCGTAGCAGGAGAGGAGCACGTTGTCGCAGATATTGTTCACCACCCGAGGAATACCGCCGGAGAGCCCGGCGATCAGCGACACCACGTCGGCCCCGAAAACCTCCCGTTTGCCGTCGTAGCCGGCAACCTGAAAGCGGTGCCTGATGAACGCCCCCGTCTCCTTCTCGCTCAACGGCTTGATCCGCCCGCGGATGGAGATGCGCTGGCGCAACTGCCGCAACGAAGGTGAGAGCAGCTTTTCGTCGAGCTCCGGCTGTCCCACCAGCACGATCTGCAGCAGCTTCTCCCGGGGCGTTTCCAGGTTGGAGAGCAGCCGCACTTCTTCGAGGATATCGTCACTCAGGTTCTGGGCCTCGTCGATGACCAGCACGGCGGTCACGCCCTGGTCCGCCTGCTCCAGCAGGAAACGGTTGAGACCGACCAGGTACTCGGTCTTGGTCCGCGCTTCGTGGGCGATACCGAAATCCTCGAAAATATACTGGAAAAACTCCTCGCGGTTCAGGATCGGGTTGAAGATGAACGCAGAAACCGTCTGCTCCCCGAGGCCCTCGAGGAAGTTGAAGAGGTGGGTCGTCTTGCCCGTGCCCACCTCGCCGGTGATCACGATGAACCCGCGCTTTTCGCCGATGCCGTACCTGAGGCTGGCCAGTACCTCCCGGTGATTGTCGTTGAGATAGAGGTACTTCGGATCAGGTGTCAGATTGAACGGTTTCTCTTTCAGACTGAAGAACGTCCTGTACATCGTTCGCCGTCCCTGCTCACTGAATGACCGAGTTCAGAAAACCTCGCAGCATCCCCACGAGGTCGAAGACGAAGATGTTGAAGGCCACCAGCATGGCCAACACGAGCACCGCGGCGCCGACGGCAAAAAACAGTCTTCGCTTCCGGCGCCTGATATCCCGTTCGTCCAGCAGCACGGGGATCGTGGCCAGCACGGGCAAGTCCATGCTCTGTTCAAGCGATTCGGCGCTGAAGAACGCATCGTTGCGGAGTTCCAGTCCGGCAGCGAACAGGGCGCCCAGCATCAGTCCCCCGCAGATACCGAAGAGCACGATGCGGATCGGGTCCGGCTCGTAGGGGTGCCGGGGCACACGCGGCGGATCGAGAATCTCGTACTGGTTGGCGCTGTGCGTGCGCAGCACGCGGCTGGAAAGCCTCGTATTGAGCTTGTTGTCCAGCAGCGTGCGGTAGTACTGCTCGAAGTTCTCGTAGTCGCGGGTCAGCTGGGTCAGTTCCTGCTGACGGTTGAATGCCGCCTCCACCTTGTCCTCGATATCAGCGATGTCCTCGCGCAGCCGCACCTCCTCGATCTCGAGACGCTGAATGTCCAGCTTGAGGTTTTCCAGCTCGTTGCGCAGGGCCATGCTGTAGGTGTTGCCCTCGGCCAGCGCCGCTGCCGAGTCCTCGCCGTCGGCTGGCTCGCCGCCTGAGGCACGGCCCGCCAGCTGGCGTTCGAGGACATCGACCCGCGCCTGGGCATTGATCACGTCCGGGTGGTTCTCGGTGAACTGCTGCTTCAGCTGCTCGAGGTCCTGCCGGGCCTCGAGCAGTTCGTCGACCAGCGGATCGCCCACGCCCCCCCCGGCGTCTCCCAGCCCCATCAACTGGCTCTCCAGGATCAGCTGCCGGTTACGCGCATCCCGCAGGTTCTCACCGTTGAGCTGCTGCTGCATCTGCAGCCGCTCGAGATTCCGCTGGTTGTGCTCGATCTGCTCCGGAAGTTCGCCGAGGTGACGCTGCTTGTATGCCGCCAGCGCCGCCTCCTTGGCGCTCAGCTCGGCTTCCACCGTCTTGATCTCCTCGTCGAGGTAGAATGCGGCATCGGCGTCGGCCTTGGCCGTTTGCGCGACGTTCTCTTCGATGAAGGTGCGGCTCAGGCTGTCCACCACGGTGAAGACAGCCTGCGGATCTTTGCCCGAAAAGGAGATGGTGAATGACGTGCGGCTGCGGATCTCCACGGAAACCCGGCCGAGCATCTGGGCCACCAGCCCGTCGAACTCCGGCGTCCCCGGCACCACCGACGGCAGGTCCATCTGGTGCACCACCCGCTCCATCCAGTTGCGGCTGAGCAACTGTTCCTCGATGTTCTGCATGTCCCGACGGACGTCGTAATCCACCATGCCCCGCACGAAGTCGCTGGAGAGTTCGCTGGGATGGACGAGAATCAGGCTCGTACTGCGGTAGAACCGCGGCAGTGTCCGCAACAGCAGCATCGAGACCAGCAGGCCCAGGATCAAGGGCACGACGAGGAGCCATTTGCGCCGGGAGACCACTTCCAGCAGGTATCGAATGCTCAGGTCCTTGCTCATCGAGTGTTCTGTTCCCTTCTCTTTTCCGCCACCGGCCAGCAGTTCAACTCCCGGCAGGCTGTGCCCCTTGCCGCGGGGACAGGCGAAGCACAACGCTGACGCCCGCCCGGGGATAGCTCAAATCCCGCTGAGTGCCGGACTCGTATTGCTGGTAGAGATAATCGACGAAGAACCGCAGCCCCACGCGGCTGGCCACCGCCCAGTCCAGGCTGGCCGACGTGCGGGCCGTGTCCACGTCCCCCGACTCGTCGTCGATGGTGGGCTCGCTGCGCTGCAGCAACCCGCTGAGGCTCAACGAGGTTCGCGGGCCCAGTGTCGCGCCGAAGGTAAGACGCGCCGAGTGCGAGAGCACGCTGCTGCCGATGCCGCCGCTGGGCCGCACCTGGCGGGTCAGCCCCGCGCCGAAGGAAATCCTGCGCCCTTCCCGGCCCCACTCGATGGACCCGATGAACCCGGTGTCGTCACCGTCCGCCTCGTCACCGCCGGCCGACGGGTCGGCCTGGTAATCCTGGATGAAGACACCGCCGGCGAGGGTCAGTGAATCGACCTCGCTGGGCCGCGCGTTGAAACGCGCCAGCACGTTGTGCGTCCCGTAGTCCCCGCGCTCCGGGTATTCGAAATACTGGTAGGCATAGTCGAGCCCCAGTGTCGTTCGCGGGCTGGTGGCCACGTCACCGGCTATACCGGCCTCGTGGCTCGTGTACCCGGTGAGCAGTGGATCGTCGTAGGCCATGTCCCTGAAGTTGTAGCGGAACGAGAAATCGGTCCTTTCGTTCACACCGATGGAATAGAGCGCATTGCCCAGCACCAGCTGGCGGCTGGTGCGGCTGGTGATGATCTCGTCCTCCAACAGATCGCTGTAGGCATCGGTCGTGTCGAGATAGGCCCCGCCCAGTTCGATGGCGCTGCGGCGGCCGAGAACATGGTTCAGCGAAGCCTGCGCCCGGTGATTCAGCGTGTTGAGGTCCGAGTAACTGCTGTAGAACTCCGCCTCCGGGGCATAGCTCAGGGCCCAGGTGGTCCGCTCGCTCTGGCCAGTGAGCGGCAGTTCGGCACGGACCACCCCGACCTCGTCGCTCAATTCCTCCTCGAATCCGCTGCTGAAGACATCCCCGTCATGCATCAGCAGCAGCTCCACCGTCGGGTCGAAGCGGTAGATCATCTCGGCGCCGAGGGGCAGCGAGATCCCGAACGCGAACAGCGCCAGCACACTGCACAACAGGCCCTTCCTTTTCATTCGATCCTCCATGCACCGTCACTCCGTCTCCGGGCCCGGCGACCGGGTCCCGCGTGCCCCGTGATCAGGGCACGACCACGATATCGCCAGATTCGAGCATCAGGTCTCCGCCGCCCTTCCCGGCAACGGCCTTCTTGTAATCGAAGGGGATCCGCTCCTCGCCACCGTCCGCTCGCTTCCTGATCACGGTGATGCCGTTGCGGTCGGCGAACTCGGTCAGCCCGCCGGCCATGGCCAGCGTCTGAAGCATGGAGAGGGAACTGCGCAGGTCATAGACCCCCGGTGTCTGGACTTCCCCGAGCAGGTAGATCTTCTTGCTGTTGATCTCGGTGACGATGACACTCACCGTCTGCCGCGTGGTGAAATACTGGGGCAGGATTTCCTCGATCGTCCTGCGGATCTGCTCCGGTGACCGCCCGGCGGCCACGATCTCGCCCACCAGCGGCATGGAAATGCGCCCGTCGGGCCGCACCGGTACGCTCACCGAAAGGGCCTCCTGACCCCAGACGGAAATCGAGATCACATCCTGCTCGCCGACCACGTAGACATCACCGTCGCCCTGGCCCGCAGCCGGCGTGGCGAACATCGTCACCAGCGCCACGACCAGCACGGCCCGGCGCAACACGAACCGTTGCCCTGTACGATAAAACCGATTTTCCGTTTTCATCGGCCGACCTCCCCTGCAGTCCCGCCCCGCCGCTCTGAACCGCGGCTCTACCAGTTCATCCCTGTCACTGCTCAAGGGTATACCGCTGCTGGTCACTCTCAACTCTTCGGCAGGCGCGGGACTGATCTTCAACCGCCACCAGCGCTGAGCCGCCCCGCGAAACCCCGGTCCCGGGAAGGATCCGGCGGCAACCGCCGGCCCGAAACCGGGCGCTGACCCTCGTATCGCCGAGGAAAAGCGCAAACAGTATAACACTTCAGGCACTTCCTGCCGGTAAAAACAGATGAAAATGCGGTTCCGTAATTGTAACCACGGACTTCAGCTTTACGGCCGGACTGCCGACTGTATGGGAGAGCATCCACAACGCCGACCACGGAGTTACGAAATGGACAACTTGAACCGGGAATCCGACTGGGATTTCATCACCGGCCTGATGGAGAGCCTTTCCGCGGGGCTGATCGCCGTGGATCGCGAACTGCGGGTCCGGGCGATCAATCACCGTGCCCGCCGGATCCTCGACCTGCCGTCCCTTCCGCGGGGATCGGCACCGGGCCTCGACGACGTTCTGGCCGATCATCCCCGCTTGGTGGAGCTGCTCCAGGACGCCTTCCAGCGGCCGACCCTGCCTTCCAGGGCGGAGATGTCGCTCCACGGCGGCGGCGAGCGCAAAACCGTCGGCTACTCGATGACCTTCATTCGCGCCCCCGGAGGCGAAACGGTGGGGGTTTCCCTGACGTTCAAGGACCTGACCCGCATCGAGCAGCTGGCCGAGCAGGATCGCCTGCGCAAGCGCATGGAAGCTCTGGGGCACATGGCCTCGCGGTTGGCGCACCAGATCCGCAATCCCATCGCCGCGATCAACGTGATGATCGATCTCATCCGCCGGCAGATCGAGGAACCCGAGCCGGCCGGGGAGCTCGGCGAATTCTTCGAGCGGATCAACCACGAACTGAAGAGCATGAACACCACGGTCACCGAGTGCCTCGAGTACGTCCGCTCGGTGCCGGTGAACCCCCAGCCCACGGACGTGCTGGCCCTGGTCAGCGAAGCGGCGGACCAGGTGAAGCTGGGCACCGAGGCGCAAGCCGACGCACTGCGCATCGACACCGGCGGCCCGTCCCCTCGGGCGGATCTGGACCGCAACCAGATGAAGCAGGTCTTCGAGATCATCATTCGCAACGCGCTGGAAGCGACGGACCGGCAGGGCCCGGTGACGATCAGCGTCAGCGGCGCGGGCAGCGAACGCCAACCGGGAGCACGTCCCGCCGAAGAAGCGGACCCGGGGTCCGACGGCCGTGATGCCGAACCCTCGGTAACCGTGACCGTGACCGACCGGGGCAGCGGCGTTGACCCCGATTCACTGGAACGAATCTTCTACCCCTTCTTCACGACCAAGAAGGACGGGTCCGGCATCGGGCTCTCCGTGGCGCAGAAGATCGTCGACGCCCACGGCGGGCGGATCGACGTGGCCAGCCGGGTGGGCGAGGGCACCGCGTTCAGCGTGGTGCTCCCCGTCCGCACGGCACTGATCGAGAGGGCCGGTTGAGCGAACCGAGGATGAAATGAAACTACTCATCGCCGAAGACAACGACACCTTGAGAACCGGCATCGCCATGCTCTTTCGCGGGCAAGGGCACGAGGTCTCGGAGGCCCGCGACGGGGCCGAAGCACTGACCCGGCTCCGCGACGAATTCTTCAACGTGGTGATCACCGACGTGGAGATGCCCGGGGTGACCGGCATGGAAGTGCTGCGCACCTCCATGGAGGTGAACAAGAGCACCGTGGTGCTCATCATCACCGCCTACGGTTCGGTGGACGCGGCGGTGGAGGCAATGAGGGCCGGGGCGGCGGACTACATCCAGAAACCGTTCAATCTCTCCGAGCTGGAGGTCAAGGTCCAGAAGGCCCTGGACTACAAACGCATCACCAATGCGGTGGATTACCTGCGCCACCGGGAAAAGCTGATCTACCGTTTCGAGGACATCGTCGGGGAGAGCAAGCCCTTTCTCGAGGTGATCGAAATCGTTAAAAAAGTCGCGGGCAGCAATGCCACCGTGCTGGTCACCGGTGAAACCGGCACGGGCAAGGAGATCATCGTCGGCGCGATCCACAACAACAGCCCGCGCCGCCGCAATACGCTGGTCAAGGTCAACTGCGCCGCGCTGCAGGAGAACCTGCTGGAGAGCGAGCTCTTCGGCCACGAGAAGGGAGCGTTCACCAGCGCGGACAAACAGCGCATCGGCCGTTTCGAGCAGGCCGACGGCGGCACCATCTTCCTCGATGAAGTGGGCGACATGTCACAGAGCACGCAAGCCAAGGTGCTGCGGGTGCTCCAGGAGCACGAGTTCGAGCGGCTGGGCGGCACGCGGACCATTCGCGTGGATGTCAGGGTGGTGGCCGCCACCAACCGGGACCTCGTGCGGCAGATCGAAGAGGGGACTTTCCGTGAAGACCTCTACTACCGCCTCAACGTGGTCTCGGTCCACCTCCCGCCGTTGCGCGAGCGCAAGGATGACATCGAGGCCTTGAGCACGTTCTTCCTCAACCGCTTCCGCCGGGATTTCAACAAGAAGGTCAAGGGATTCCACCCCAGCGTGCTGCGCGCCTTCAAACGCTACAACTGGCCGGGAAACATCCGGGAACTGGAAAACACCATCGAACGGGCGGTGCTCATGCTCGAAGGTAACCATATCCGGCTGGAACACGTGACCCTTGGCGGTTTCGTCGACGAGGACCTGGGCCAGGGCTCACTCTCCATCCGCATCCCCCCCGCCGGCATCAGCCTCGAGGAGGTCGAGCGCACACTGCTGCTGGAAGCGCTGAAGATGAGTAACTGGGTGCAGAAGGACGCCGCCGCACTGCTCGGCATCAGCCGCCGGGTGATCAACTACAAGATCAAGAACCACAAGATAACGTCGCCGCGATGGACGGTTCATCGCAGTGGCGGCGGGAGCGGGGACTGACGGTCACTCGGCGCCGGCCACGCGGTTCCCCCCCACCTCCACGATGCGGAGCAGCGTTTCGTCGGCCTGGCAGAGGAGCGCCGTGGAATCGCTGGCGTTGGTGGGATAGCAGGCCACGCTGACGCTCACCGTGCGCTGATGTCCCTCGGCGTCGTTGAAGGTGTGGTTTTCCACGCGGCTGCGCAGGCGTTCGGCCACACCCAGCGAACTGGCCCCGTCGGTGAAAGGCAGAAGCACGCACAGCCGGTCGTCCCCCAGGCGGGCCAGCAGATCGCATTCCCGGATCTCGTCCCGCAGAATTCGGCCCAGGGTGTCGAGGGTGGCGGCAGACACTTCGGCCCCCCCATCGACCGTTTCATCGGGGCCATCGAACTGGACGAACAGCACGGAGATGAAGTACTGGTAGCGCTGAGCTTTCTTGATCTCCAGGTCGCACAGGTAGTGGAAGGAGTCTGCGGCAAGTGCCTTGGTGGAATCGTTGATGAACATGTTTGCGTGCGCTTCTCGACAGATACTGCGATAAAACTCGTTTGACAATCATGCTGCCGCGCCTCGGCGGCAGCCCCTCTCCTCAACTCCGGTTCATGTGGCGTCGGCCTTGTCCAGACCGCTGGACTTGATCTTGTAGAGCAGGGCCTTGTAACTGATCTGCAGAATTCTCGACGTCTCCCGGCGGTTCCAGCGGGTGCGGTCGAGCACGTGGCGGATCAGTTCGGTCTCGGCCTTGTGCGCGGCCTGCCGGCCGACCTCCTTCAACGGCGTGACATCGGTTTCACCGCCGATGACGGCCCCGGCCGCCTCCCCGGCCGGCATTTTCATCCCGGCGCAGATAGCCGATTCATTGCCCAGGATGACGAACCGCTTGCAGATGTTTTCCAGCTCACGGATGTTTCCCGGCCAGTGGTAGCGGTTGAAGAACCGCAGCGTCGCATCACTGAACGTGCGTGGCGGCTTTTCGTACTGCTTGACGTATTTCTCGAGGAAGAACTCGATCAACTGGGGAATTTCCTCCCGCCGCTCACGGAGCGCCGGGAGTTGGATGGTGACCACGTTGAGCCGGTAGAACAGGTCCTCGCGGAAGCGGCCGTCGCGTACGCGGCGTTCCAGGTTGCGGTTGGTGGCGGCGATGATGCGCACGTCGACCTTGATCTCCTCGGCGCCGCCGAGGGGACTGAAATGGCCGTCCTGCAGCACCTGCAGCAACTTGGCCTGCAGCGACGGTTTCATCTCGCTGATCTCGTCGAGCAGTACCGTGCCGCTGTTGGCGAACTCGAATTTTCCCGGCTTGCGGCGCTGGGCCCCGGTGAAGGCGCCCTTCTCGTAACCGAACAGTTCGCTCTCCAGAAGTTCTTCGGGCAGTGCGGCGCAGTTGACCTTGACGTAGGGCCGGTCCCGCCGGCTGGAGATGGCATAGATCATCCGGGCGGCGAGGTCCTTGCCGGTACCGCTTCCCCCCCGAAGCAGGACGGTGATGTCGGTGTCCGCCACCTGCTCGATGATCGACTTGACGTCTTTCATTTTCTGGCTGTGACCGAAGATGAACTCGAAGTTCTCCGTTTCCGGCGCGAACTTCTGCGGCAGTTTCCGGGTCGCCGCTGGGCCCCGTGAACCGGCGAACACCTTCTCGATCGAAGCCTCGAGCTCGGCGGGGTAAAACGGTTTGTTGAGGAAGTCCCGGGCCCCCAGTTTCATCGCCATCACCACGGCGCTCGTCTGCCCGTACCCGGAAAGCATGATGACCGGCACGTTCTCCGGCCGCTGGCGAATCCGGGACAGCACTTCCAGGCCATTGATGTCCGGCAGCACGAGATCCAGAATGACCAGGTCGGGCTTGACCTCGTCGATGCTGTCCAGGGCCTCCTCTCCGCTGCGGGCGAGATGCACGGTGTAGCGGGTTCGGGAAAGGATATTGTGCAGGTAGCGGCAGAATGCGGCATCGTCATCGACAACGAGAATCCTTTTGATGTTCCTGACCCTGGCCATGACCTGCATCCGGTGGTGAAACCCAGGCGGGCGTCTTCGTAGATTGACCGACACACTCTTTGGGAAGCAATATCAATGCCATTCGCAAGCCCTGGAATCCGCAGGTGGACCGGCCTTTGGCCAGGGCTCCCATCGACCCAAAAGTCTTAACATTGCAAACATAACCGTTCCAACATGATAGCCATGAGAAGAATTGACACTTCCCTGGCCTGCGCTGCGCATCAAAAGCGGCACACTTCCCGCGATCCGCGGCCGAAGCGCTCCGAGAGCCGTCTCTTCCGCAATCTTCGGCCAGGGAGAGAATTGCCAAAAGCCTCACACGATGGACATAGAATTCATATTACTGGGCAAAGAATTTCTCCCGGGCAGGGAGTCGAGGCGGGCGGCCGGGTCTCAGCGGTTTTCGATCTGGCCCTCCTTGATCTTGTAGAGCAGCGCCTTGTAGCTGATCTGGAGTATCTTGGCCGTTTTCTTGCGGTTCCAGTTGGTCTGGTTGAGCACCTTGCGAATGACCTTCTTCTCGGCGTTCATCGAGGCCCGTTTGCTGATCTGCTTCAGGGGCAGGATCTCCTCGTTGCCCATCTGCTCCAGGTCGAGCACCCCGTCATCATCCTGGTCGGCGGCGGCCTCATCCATCTCGCGAAGCACGAAACTCTCCTCCCCGAGAACGATGACCCGCTTGATCATATTTTCCAGCTCACGGACATTACCCTGCCACTTGTAGGCCGAGAAACGCCGCAGCAGATCTTCGGAAAGATCACCGACCTTCTTGTTGTACTTTCGCCGGTACTTCTGAAAAAAGAACTTGGCCAGCACCGGGATCTCGTCGGGCCGTTCGCGAAGCGGCGGGATGTGGATATTGACCACGTTGAGCCGGTAGAACAGGTCCTCGCGGAACCGGCGTTCGCGAACTTCCTGTTCCAGGTCCTTGTTGGTGGCGGCAATGACCCTGACATCCACCAGGACATCGTCCTTGCCTCCCAACCTGGAGAATTCACCGTCCTGCAGCACCTGCAGCAGCTTGGCCTGGATGGCCAGGCTCATCTCACCAATTTCGTCGAGGAAGATGGTGCCCTTGTTGGCGAACTCGAACTTCCCCGGCTTGAGCTTCACCGCGCCGGTGAAGGCGCCCTTTTCGTAGCCGAAGAGTTCGCTCTCCAGAAGTTCGGTGGGCAGGGCCGCGCAGTTGACCTTGATGAAGGGCTTCTTGCTCCGCTTGGACTTGCGGTGCAGGAAACGGGCCACCACCTCTTTGCCCACGCCGCTTTCGCCGTGGACCAGCACGGTGACATCGGTGTCCGCCACCTGGGTGGAGATCTCCTTGACCCGCTCCATCTTCTCGCTGACACTGATGAAGGTCGCTTCCTTGGTGCCGTCGGTGAGCCGCTTCTTCAGGTCCTCCACTTCCTTGAGCAGGTTGCCCTTTTCCAGGGCCTTGGTGATCGAGATGTCCAGTTCTTCAGGTTCGCAGGTCTTGACGAGGTAGTCGGTGGCGCCCAGCTGCATCGCCTCGACGATGGTGGACGTCTGCCCCAGACAGGTGAGCATGATCACCGGCACGTGTTCGTTCATGCCCTTGATCTCGCGCAGCGTCTCCATGCCGTCCATTTCCGGCATCATGATGTCGAGGAAGATCACCGTGGGAAACCCGCGGTTGCGGAGGAAATCGATGGCCGCGGCGCCGCTCTCGGCCTCGTGGACGATGTAGCCCTTGAGGCTGAGCAGACGTTGCAGATAGGTGCGTATCGATTCCTCGTCGTCGACGACGAGGATCGCCACTTCCCTGTTGCCGTTGTCCTTATCCGCCATCTATGTTATCAACCCTGCGCCCGTTCAACGGGCAGTGTGAAATGGAAATCGCTGCCACGGCCCACTTCGCTGCGAACCCAGATCTCGCCGCCGTGGGCCTGCACGATTCGTTTGGCGATGGCCAGCCCCAACCCGGTGCCCTTCATCAACCGGCTGGCGTCAGCAGCCTGCCGGTAGGCACGGAAGATCCGCTCCTGGTCCTCCTGGCTGATGCCCACACCGGTATCGGAAACCACCACTTCGAGCAGGTCGAGTTCCCCGGGCCCCGCCGTGCTGTTCCGATGAGCCGGAGGCAGACCATTGCAAACATCGACGCGCACCGTGACCACCGCCCCCGAGGGCGAATACTTGATCGCGTTTTCCAGGAGGTTCATCATCACCTGGTCGATCTTCTCCGGATCGAGAATGGTCTGGGGGAGGCCGGCGGCAATGACACTCTCCAACCGGACATCCGAACGGCCGGCGATGGTGCCCATCTGGCGAACGACATGGGTCACCAGTTCACCGAGGTCGGTGTAGCGCAGGTTCATCTCCACCTTGCCGGACTCGATCTTGGACAGGTCGAGCATCGAATCGATCATGCGGATCATGCGCTCGCATCCTTCCCGGCACTCGGCGAGCAACTGCCGCTGCTCCTCGCTCACTGCGCCACAGGCCTCGTCGAGCAGCATCCGGGTATACCCCTTGATGATCGAGATCGGTGTCCGCAGTTCGTGGGAGGCCACGGCAAGAAAGTTAGATTTCAGCTTGTCAAGGGATTTGAGCCTGTCGTTGTCCTCGGTGAGGGCCCGGTGGCTGAGCTGCAGGCCCTCAAGCTCGGCGGTCAGCTGGTCGATCCGGGCCTGCAACGCCTCAGGGTTTTTCCCGTTGACCAGGGCGGCGGCCGCAGCGGCAGAATTGTCCGCCTTGCCCGACACATGCTGCTTGTCAGCCGAGTCCACTGTCCCGTGCCCCCTCCGCGAATCGACCATCGGTGACTCCATTAGCCACCGAAAAGGGCAAGTGCTTACCCTTGTCTCTCTATCATTTCGGCTCAGGCACAAAAAATGTGAGTAATTTTTTTCCTAGTCACGTCAATCAATCATTGGCAAGCGCCAGGGCTCCCGAATTCTTCCAACAGCATGAACGATTCAATGGCCCGAGAACTATATAGTTATATTTTGTTGTTCCTGAACGACTTGCCCAACATAATCCTCATTGAACTCGTTTATACCATGAGAGCCGTTGGCGAGTCAATCGACCATATCCATGGTATTTTCCCAGCAGATGGGAAGTGGAATAGTTTTTCTCAGAACGATTTCAGTTCACAATGTGCGAGGCGTGCACAAGCATGACATCGGGATATTTGCGCCGAAGTCGGGGCACTTCGGAGGCCAGCACGAGAAGGGTGGTCTCACGGTAGTGCCCGATGCCGATGGCCTTCCGCTTGTCCCGGGCCACGCGGAAGAGCTGTTCCAGCTGTGCCGCGATCGCGTCCGCATCATCCTCGTTGTCAAGAAAGACGGACCGCCGGCCCGAGGGCACCCCGTGACGCCGCGCCACTCGCTGCGCTGCCGTCGATGTTGTGGTGCGCGAGTCGATGAAGTAGAGTTCGTGGCGCCGCAGCTCTTCAAAGACCACTTTCAGCAGGTCCTCCCGCACGGTAAACAGTGATCCCATGTGGTTGTTCACGCCGCTCACCCCGGGGACCAGCCGCAGGTCCTCCCGCAGGGTCCGACGGATTTCCTCGTGGGTCATGAACGTGAACAACGCCCCGGGGCCAGGGTCCTTTTCGGGATAGCGTTCCGGTTCCATGGGCAGGTGCAGCATGATCTCACCGCCGGCGCTGCGCAGCCGGGCGGCCGAGGCCGCGGAACTGGCCAGCCCGGGAAGCACGGCAAAGGTCAGGGGGAAGGGTATTCCGGAGGCCAGCGCGTCCAGTTCATCATGGTAGCCCACATCGTCGATGACGATGGCCACCTGTGCTGATGGAGGCACGGGGGCCGGCGGTTGGGGTGGTTCCGGCCGCGGCGCCTCCACCGCCGCCGGCCCTTCGACGTCGGCCCGTTCCCCTACCGGGGCCGCCTGATCGTCAGCAACCGGCACGGGGGCCGGCGGGCCTTCCTCCCCGGCAGGCTCCCGCCGCTCGAGGACCGCCAGCAGCACGAGAAGGATCAGCAGCATCCCGCAGAGGAGGGCATAGATCCTCTTCCGCCGGACACGCTCCCTTTTGACTATTCGTGGTGTCATCAGACCACAGCAGGCACGACTCCGCCGCCGCGACAGGGTGCTCCGGCGCGCGAAACCTCGTTCAGGCCGCTTCCTTCCCCGTTCCCTCGGTTTCAGTCTGGAGCAACGTCAGCGCGTGCCGCACGAAGGGATCGACGGCCAGCTGCTCGGCGGTGACCCCGGTCCGGGGATCCAGGACAGCCTCCTCGGGTTCGAGTTCCAGCTCGTCGTCCGGAACCACGCCCTCCTCGGGGATCGCCGTACCGTCGGGCGAGTGGTAGCGGGCCACGGACAACAGGAGCGCACCGCCGTTGGACAACGGCACCAGCTTCTGCACCGACCCCAGGGCGAATGACTGCTCACCGACCACGTCGGCCCGGTCGTTCTGCTGCAGCGCCGCCGCCACCACTTCGGCTTCGCCGGCGGTGCCGCGGTCCACGAGAACGCTCATGGCGCCGGTGTAACGGGTGGTCTTCTCCCGGGCCTCGCGGCGGTCCCCGGTCCCCTGCTGCCCTTCCACGGTGACGACGGTACCCTTCGAGAGAAAGAGGTCGGCGACCTGCACGGCCTCGTCCAGATCGCCCCCGGGATTGTTCCGCAGGTCAAGGATCAGTGCCGCGGGCGCTCCCTCGGCGGCCGCTGCCGCCTCGGCCAGCAGAGCCGCAACCTGGCCTCCGCTGCCCGGGCCCAGCTCATGGATGCGGAGATAGGCGACATCGTCGGAAAGACGGACCAGTTCAGCCGGTGCCGGCGACACGTCGCCCCGCACCAGGGTCACTTCGTCGCGCTCGGCGGTCTGCTGGTAGATCACCGACAGCAGCACTTCGCTGCCCTTCTCCCCGCGCAACGCTTCCTCCACGTCCAGGCGGTTCATCTCGCGAACCATCCGGCCGTCAACGGAGCGGATGAGGTCCCCGGCATGGAGGCCGCCCAAAGCCGCCGGACTCTCCGGCGCCACGGCCACGATAACCGCGTAGGTATAGCGCTTGGAAACGGTGAGGCCCAGCCGGTCGATACCGCCGGGGGACAGGCGGTATCGCTCGTGCTGCCCGGGGTCGAGGTAGACGGAAGTGGCGTCGAGGGATTCCATCATGCCCTTGAACGCGCCGTCCATCATTTTCTGTGCGGCCACGTCGTCGACGTAGCTGGAGTTGACCAGGTGCAGCACCTCGCGGAAGTTGGTCAGGTACTCGTAGATGTCGCCGCGGGGCGATGCCTTGGTTACCAGAACGCCGCCGAGGATGAAAAGGATCATCAGCGCGGCAAGCGATCCGAACAGGATGCGGTCGAATTTTCTCATCGGTCAAGACCTCTGGCCCCTGCGGGCGAAGACCGGCGCCGGTGCCGTCGCCGGCCGGTGGACATTCATCGCTACCGCTATTGTAGCCCCGCCTCGGCTCTGCCACAAGAAGCCGGGCAGGGTCAGCGGTTCTCCAGCCACTTCAGCGGGTCCACCGGCTCACCGCGAATGCGCAGTTCGAAGTAGAGCGCCGGCCCGCTCAGTGACCCGGACGACCCGGTGGCCCCCACCCGGTCACCCTTGTTCACCCACTCCCCCACCGACACGACACTCGATTCCAGGTGGGCATAGAGGGAGTACGAATCGCCCCCGTGGTTGACGATGACCAGGTTGCCGTAGCCGTGCAGCCAGTCGTCGTAGGCCACCGTGCCGAAATAGACCGCCGCGGCCTGCGATCCTGCGGGGACATCGAGGAGAATGCCGTTGCTGATCGTGGTGGTCCCGAACTTCGGATGCCGCTTGCGGCCGAAGCGGCCGGTCAGTTTCCCCGCCGCCGGCCAGGGGAGCAGACCCCGGTGGTTGTCCAGGCCCGGCAGCAGCCGGGCACGATCCGACGCCGCGGCGGCGTCACCATCCAGCGCGCCGATGACCCGCTCCAGCCGCTCCGCGGCCCGGTCAAGGCCCGAAGCGATATCCCGGTGGACCTCGATGTTCTCCTCCAGCGTTCCCACCAGCCGGGCCTTGTCCCGGCGCAACCGCACGGTGGCCGCCTCCCGTCGCTCCTCCTCGGCCGTGATCTGCGCACGGCGCTCCTCGCGGCCACGCAGCTCAGCCCGGTTCAGGTCGAGTTGCTCCAGCGTGTCCAGGCACCCGTGGATCAGCCGGCTGTCCCGGCCGGCGAGGTAGGAGAGGTAGCGCAGCCGCTCACGCAGCAGTTCGGGGGAGTCGGTGGAAAGAAAGAGCCGCAGGTAGCTCATGCGCCCCATGCGGTACAGGCCGTCCATGCGCATCGCGAGCTCGGATTTCTGCCGCTCGAGCCGAGCCTGCAGCCGGGCCTCATCCTCGCCCAGCCGCTCGAGCGCCAGACGATTGGCCTCTCCCTCGTGCGCCAGCCGGGCCAGCAGGCGGCGCTGACGCTCCAGCTGCAGGTCGAGACGCTCCACCTCGCGCAGCGCGCTCGAGCGCTCGTCCTCCAGCGCCCGGATCCGTGTTTCCACGTCCTCGATTTCCCGGCGCAGTTCGAGCAGCACCGCGTCTTCCCCGGCGGCCCCGGCAGGGCCGGCGGAGAGCAGTGCGGCACAGATCACGGCGGTTGCGACTCGACGAAGGAGGACCATGCCCCTGGCAAAGATGGTGGTGGATATCACTGGTTCCAGGTGATTATATCACGGCCCGTCCGATCCGCCCGGCATGACAGCCCCGGGGCCTTGACGTAGAATAGGGCGGCTCACACGAGGAACGTGCCATGACTTTTTGCAGCCCCGTACGCTGCCGCGCCACCGCGGCCCTGACCCTCTTCGTTCTGTGGATGCTCCATGCCTGCTCGCCCCCCCGCGGCGACGCCGGCCTGGAAACCCTGGTCGTGGGCATCGAGGCCGGCCCCGGCCCCATCGACCCGCGCCGGGGCGGCAGCCAGGCCACCTCACGGGTGGTCCACCTGGTCTACGACGGCCTGGTGCGCATCGACGAACACGGCGAGATCATCCCCGCCCTGGCCCGCGACTGGGAAATCCCCGACCCACTGACCTACGTCTTTCACCTGCGGGACGGCATACGCTTCCACGATGGCACGGCCTGCGACGCCGAGGACGTGCGCTGCACCCTGGAGACCATTCTCGATCCCGACTTCCCCACCTACCGCAAGGAAGACTTCCGCAACGTGGAGCGGGTGGAGGCCCCGGACCGGCAGACCGTGGTGATCCGCCTGCGGGAACCCTTCGCCCCGCTGCTCTTCAATCTCACCGTGGGCATCGTCCCCGCCGAGTGCGGGTTCGCCCCCGAAGCGCCGCCGCCGGGTACCGGGCCCTACCGACTGGCGGCGCACCGCGCGGACCGGCACGTGCATTTCACCCGCTTTGACGACTACTGTCTCGGGGCGGCCCGGATGGCCGAGGTCCGCTTCAAGATCGTGCCCCAGGTCACGGTGCGCATGCTCGAACTGCGCAAGGGCAGCGTGGACATGGTGGTCAATGACCTCAACCCCGATATTCTCGAGCTTTTTCGCGATGATCCCCGCTTCCGGGTCATGGAATCCCCTGGCTGCACGTACGCCTACGTGGGGTTCAACTTCAATGATCCACTGCTCGCCGATCCCAGGGTGCGGCAGGCCATTGCCATGGCCATTGACGTGGACGAGATGGTCACCCACTGGGCCCGGGGCACGGCCGTGCCGGCCACCGGCCTGATCCCGCCCATGTCCTGGTCCTGGGTCCCCGACCTGCCGCGGCCGTCCTTCGACCCCGCCGGCGCCCGGACGCTGCTCGACGAGGCCGGCCACCCCGATCCGGACGGGCCGGACGGTCCGGCGCCCCGTTTCAGCCTGGCCTTCAAGGCCACCACCAGCGACGTCTCGCGCCAGAAGTCGGCGATCCTCAAGGAGTACCTGCGCCGGGTGGGCATCGAACTGAACATCCGCCAACTGGAGTGGGGCACCTTCTACGAAGACATCCGCAAGGGCGCATTCCAGATCTACTCGCTGAACTGGACCGGCATGGGCCTGCTCGATCCCGACATTCTGCGCACCCGCTTCCACTCGGCCCTGGTGCCGCCCCGGGGCCTGAACCGGGGCCACTACGCCAACCCGGAAGTGGATCGGCTCTTCGATGCAGGGCTGCGTCTGCCGTATCGCGAGGAGCGCTACAAGATCTACGCCGAGGCCCAGCGCCTGCTCGCCGAAGACCTGCCCTATGTCAGCCTGTATTACAAGAAGAACCACGCGGTGCTCAGGGCAGGGCTCACCGGCTTCACCCTCGGCCCCACCGGGGACTTCTACTTTCTCAAGGACGTGCACGATGAACGAACCGGCCAGCGGCAGTGACCCGGCACAGGGCAAGGTGCTGCTCTACAACCCGGCGGCCCCGCACTACCAGATGCCGCTGGGCGTGCTCGCCGTGGGCACCGCCCTCCGCCGCGCCGGTTTCGCCGTGGAGGTGCTGGACGGGCGCCTCCATCGTCCGGGCGCCAGGGAACTGGCGGAGAAGCTGGACGGCACCCTGATGGTGGGGGTGAGCGTGCTCAGCGGCCGACCGATCATCGATGCCCTGCGCTTCACCCGACAGGTCAAATCAGTGACCGCTCAGGTTCCGGTGGTCTGGGGGGGCTGGCACCCCTCGCTGCTCCCCGGTCAGTGCCTCGAGGAGCCGACCGTGGACTACGTGATCAGCGGCCCGGGCGAGGAAGCCGCCGTGACCCTGGCCGAATCGCTGGCCGGTGACGGCGGGATCGACGACATCCCCGGCCTGGCCCGCAGGGATCCGGATGGCGCGATCCGTTCCAGCAAGTCTCAGCTCCCCACCGCACCACCCGCCGTGGACTACGGACTGCTGGAGATGGAGCCCTACTGGACACCGCGGAACTCACGGACGCTCGATTACATCGCTTCGCAGGGCTGCCCGTTCAACTGCGCCTTCTGCAGCGACCCGGCGGTCTACCACCACCGCTGGCGTGCCGCCTCACCGGAACAGGTCGTGGCGGAACTGGCCGAACTGGTGGCCCGCCACCGCCTGGAGCGCGTGGCCTTTCTCGACGACATGTTCTACCTCAAGCCGCAGCGCGCCGAGGCCATCGGCAAGGGCCTGCTCGGCCTGGCGACGCCGGTGAAGTGGTCGGCCACCTTCCGCGCCAGCCAGCTGGCGGAGATGGACGAAACGCTTCTGGCCCTGCTCGTGCGCAGCGGCCTGGACCAAATGGTGGTGGGCGCCGAATCGGGATCGGACCGACTGCTGGCCAGCATCGACAAGAGGCTCACCGCGGAGCAGATCCTCGAGTCGGCCCGGCGTCTCAGCCGGCACGGGGTCCGGCCGGCCTACGGCTTCATCACCGGCCTGCCAGGGGAGACCGCCGAGGACCGTCGGGCCACCGAAGAGATGGTCTTCCGCATCGGCGAGGCCCACCCCCACGCCTTCACCCCCATCTTCTTCTACACCCCCTACCCCGGTTCGCGGCTCACGGCCGAAGCAGGCGAGGCGGGCACGGACCTGCCGGCAAGCCTCGAGGAGTGGGGCAACAACGACTTCTTCTCCGCCGAACGCAGCGGGGCGCTGACCAGGGCGGAGATCGCCCGGGTCAGGCGGCTCAACTTCTACTCCCACTACGCCCGGCTCGCCCCGCCCATACCGCTGCCGGTCCGCCCCCTGGCGGCTCTGGCCCGCGTGCGGCGACGCACACGCCGCCTCGGCTTTCCCTGGGAAAAATGGCTGCTCTCCTGGAGACGGGCACCGGTGGAGTGAGCCCCGGCCCTCAGATCCGCTCCAGCTGGTCGTCGGGAACCCACCCGCCGAGGCCCACGCCGGGGATGGTGATGCGCAGCCAACCTTCGCGCGCCTCGATGATGCGCACCTTCAGCCCCTCGTGCACCGGGGTGACGAGCTTGGCGTCGCTGGCCGGGGCGCTGGTCACGTCCACCTTCTCCGCAGTGACGATGGCGGCCGTATGGTCGGTGATATGCCGCCAGTGCAGGCCGTACTGCAAGCCGGCGGCGGCCATGACGAGGAGGGCGAAGAGGGCGGTGTAGAAGACGACGCGGCCCAGGGCCGTGCCGCCGTGGGCACCGTTGCCGGTGAGGCGAACGAAGAGCGCGGCGGAGAAGAGCAGCCAGGCGCCGAGAAAGATGAACGCCGCCTGGTCCGGGGTCAGGGCGTCGCGAAAGCGGAGCAGCAGGCGGAGGTAGATGTTTTCACCGGCCTCCTCCACGCGATCGATGATCCGGCCGCGAACAAAGGCGAGATTCCGCCGGGCATCGGCGTCCCCGGGGTCGAGGCGCAGGGCGCGCTCGTAGTGCAGGATCGCCCGGCCCGGGCGGTCGAGCTTGAACCAGGCGTTGCCCAGGTTGTAGTGCACGGCGGCGTTGCGCAGGCCATAGTCGAGCACTTTCTCGTACTCGGCCGCCGCGCCGGCGTAGTCGCCGCTCTCGTAGAGCTGGTTCCCACGGGCCATGGTCCCTTCGAGCACCCCGGCACCGGCGGCCGTCGCCAGGATCAGGGCCGCGGCGAGCACGGGGATCATCATCACGATTCGGCGGCTGGTCTTCACAGTTTCGGCTCCAGTGACATGAGCAGCGCCCGGGCCCTGTGGGCCTGACCGCTCAATTCCTCGGCGGTCCCGGCCTCGGCCGGGGCGAAGCGGATGAAATCGCACGCTTCGATAATCGCCACCAGCCGGTCCACGAGTTCATCGGGAACCTCGCGGTCGAGCAGCCGTTGCCGGATGCCGTCGATGGTCAGGCCGGCCGTGGCAGGCAGGGCGAACTTGTCGGCCACGTACCCTTTCAGGGCCTCGTCGAGCCCGCTGCTGAAGGCCAGCGCGTCACCGGCCCGGGCCGACTTCACCGCCGCGGCGATTCGATTTCGCGCCACGCGCAGGGCCCGGCGCCGTCGCTGGGCGGCCACCGCCGCCGGGGAGCGGCGGCGCACCTGGACGATGACCAGGGCTGCGAGGTTGACCAGCAGCGGCATGAGCAGGAGCAACGCAAACCAGGCCCGGCGGTGGGCGTGGGCCGACTGGTCCTCGAGGGTTTCCGGAACGGCACGGATGAAGGCGATGTCCCCCTCCACCAGTTCCACGTCCTTGCGGGCCACGGCGTTCTCCCCGGGTTGGCCACCGCCCTGGGCCGGCTCGGCGTACGTCTTGCCACGGGTCACCTGGAGCGCCAGCGGTTCGCTGGCCGCCTCGCGGTATTCGCCGGCGGCCGGAGAGAACCAGGCATACGCGATGGGCGGTACGGTCTGTTGCCCCGGCGCCCGGGGCACGATGACGTACTCCCAGGTGCGGCTGCCGCGAATGCCCCGGGAGGTGAGCCCCAGGTCGTCGCGGGTCTCCGGTTCGTAGACCCTGAAATCGGGCAGCGGCGGCAGGTCGGGCGAACTGAGACCGCGGAGATTGCCCTTGCCCGAAACAGTGAGCCTCAGGGTCACGGCATCACCGGTGGCTGCTTCGCCGGTGCTCAGTTCCGCGCTGAACTCGTATTCGCCCACCGCCCCGCCGAAGCCCTCGGGAGCCCCCCCGGGCAGCGGAAGCACCTCCACCTCCAACGGCTCGGTGCGACGGAAAATCTGCTGCTGGCGGTCGAAGAAGGAAAAGCGATCGCTGGTGATCACGTTGATGCCCAGGGTCTGCTCGCCAATGGTGTAACGCCCCGGCGCCGTGGGGTAGAGCACGTAGCGGTAAGCAGAAAAAACACCGAACTCCTCACCGTCCACCGTGGTGTTCTGCATCTGCGGCTGCTCGTCCACTTTCTCCACCCAGAATCCCTCGAAACGGGGGTCCTTGCGGAAACCGAACTGGCCCACGTCGTACTGGGTGTAGACGCGGAAGGCCAGGGGCAGGGCCTCGCCCTGGTAGACCTGCTGCTTCGCCGCTTCGGCCCGCACCAGGACCTGGCGCTGGGGTTGGGGCCGGGTCGAGCGCTGCCGGCCGCTCCGGCGGTCGAAGGGGGAAGCGGGCGCACGCGCGGCAGGAGGGCGCTGCGACGCCTTGACCACCTTCACCGTAACATCGCCGGTCTGGTAGGCCTTGCCCTCCCAGGTCACCGTCACCGAGGGGATGGTGAAGGTGCCGACCTTTTCGGGGAGCAGTCGATAGGTGTGGGTGAGCACCGATTTCTGCTCGATGCCGCTGCCCGTCATGCTGAAACTGCTCTGCTGGCCCACACTGGGGCCGGAGAGCACGGAGAGCCCCTCCATCCTCGTCAGCTGACCCACTTCCACCCCGCGGGTGGCCCCGTCGATGGTGATCGTGTAGCTGAACTGGTCGTCGAGCCCCACCGTGGGCCTGTCCACCGCGGCGCTGACACTGATCTCGTCGGCGGCGGGGCAAAGCACGGGCACCAGCGCCAGCAGCGCGACGATCAAGCTGTTCTGAATTCCCCGTCTCATGTCATCCCGCCCCGTCATCGAGAGCGCAGCGACGACAGGGTCACTTCGTCGAGGACCTCCGGTCGTCTCCTCGCTATGACGCACTGCGCCTCGCCAGTAGCGAAGGGCATTCTACCCTACCAGTCCTTGGCCGACGAACCGCCCCTGGCCTTCCGCTCAGCCATCTGGCGCTTTTGCTCCTCCAGTTCCTCGTCACGCAGGGCATCGAGAATCCGCTGGGCCTCTTCTTCGGAGATCCGTGCCTCCTGTCGCTGTTCGCCTGCCGGCTGCTCCTGCTGCTCCCGCGGCGCTTCCCCGGCCTGCGGCTCCTGTTCTTCCCGGCCAGCCTGTTGCTGCTGTTCTTCCGCTTCCTCTTCTTCCCCTTCCCCGCTCTGCTGCTGCGGCTGCTCCTGCTCCTGGTCCTGCTCCTGGTCCTGCTCTTCCTGCTGGTCCTGCTGTTGCTGCTGCCCGTCCTCCTGCTGCTGCTCGTCCTGCTGGTCCTGCTGCTGTTGCTGCTCCTGCTGCTGGTTCTCCGGGGGTTCCTCCCGAAGTTTCCGCCAGGCCAGCTCCAGGTTCCGCTTGGCGTCCCGGTCCGTGGGGTCATCCTCGAGCACCGACTTCCAGTGCTCGATGGCCTTGCCCAGGGCCTGGCCGCGGCCCTGCCAGTCGCCAGCTCCTTCCAGCGTTTCGGCCCGGCGGAACTCGGTGTTGCCGAGGTTGAACCGGGCCTGCCGGGCCAGGTCGCCATCTTCGGCGGCCGCAGCCACCCGGTAGTGCGCCTCGGCCTGGTCCAGGTCGTGGAGCCGGAACAGGGCGTTCCCCAGGTTGTAGTGCAGTATCGGATTCTGCGGATCGAGCGCACCGGCCTCGCGGTAGGCCTCCAGGGCCTCGGCCCACTGTTCATCGGAATAGCGTTGGTTGCCCTCGCCATTGATCCGGCGCACATCGTTCTGGCCGGCGACGGCCGGGAGCGCGGCGAGCGGCAGGACCGCCGCAAGGGCCAACAGCATGGCAACCATGAACCCGCTTCTCCCGTTCATTGACGCTCCTCCCTGCGGCTGCGCTGCCGGCGCCCCAGGTCGGGGATGACCAGCCAGGCGGTAAAAAAGACCAGGGCCAGGGCCAGCGGATACTGGAAGCGCTCCTCCAGACCGGCGTGCATCCTCGACTGCAGCTCCCGCTTCTCCATCCCCGAGATCTCGGCGGCCAGCGTGTCCAGTTCCACTTCGCCCGAGGTGGCCCGGAGGTAGAGCCCGCCGGTGGCCCGGGCAATGCCACGCAGGGTCTCCTCGTCGAGGCGCGAGGTGACGACGTCCCCGCCGCGGTCCTTCTTGTACCCGGTGACCTTGCCCTGCTCGTCCCGGATGGGAATCGGCTCCCCCGCCGCCGACCCGATGCCGATGGTGTGGATCACCACCCCTTCCTCGGCGGCGGCCCGGGCGGCACCGAGCGGATCGCCCTCGTGGTCCTCGCCGTCGGTGAGCAGCACGAGCACCTTGTATTTGCGTTCGCGGCTGCGGAAGGCCTGCACCGACGTTTCGATGGCCCTGGCGATGGCCGTGCCCGGCCGGGGGATCAACCCGGTATCCATGATCTCGAGAAACATCTTGGCCGCCGAGTGGTCGAGGGTCAGCGGGCACTGGACAAAGGCCGTGCCGGCGAAGGCCACCAGCCCCACCCGGTCCCCGCTCAGCCGGTCCACCAGCCCGTTCATCTCCAGCCGGGCCTTGCGCAGGCGGCTCGGCTTCACATCCTCGGCATCCATGCTCAGTGAGGTGTCCATGGCGATGATCACGTCCACCCCCCGCCGGGCCACGTCGTTGATCCGCAGGCCCCACATCGGCCGGGCCGCGGCGATGACGAGACAGGCCAGCGCGAGGAGGAAGAGCACGTAGCGGATCACCGTGCGCTCCCCGCCGGCGGCGCGGGCCAGCCGGCCCAGCAGTTCACGACCGGCAAAACGCTCCAGTCGCACGCGCCGGCGGTGCTGGACCCAGAAGAAGAAGCCGGCAAGCAGCGGCACCAGCCAGAGCAGATGAAGGTATTCCGGCGCTCCGAATCGCATCACGGCACCACCTGGAACCTGGTGCCGGAGAGCAGCGTCGCCAGCACCAGCAGGGCCAGGGCACCGAGCAGCAGCCAGGGGCCCAGCTCGGTGAACAGGCTGTACTGTTTCGTCTTCACATCCGTGGTCTCCATCTCGCCGATGCGGGCGAAGATACGGCTCAGGGACTCAGGGTCCTTTGCCCGGAAGTAGAGCCCGCCGGTGCGGCGGGCCACTTCGGTCAGCGTCTCTTCGTCGAGGATCAGCGGCTCACCGCCGGGCACGTAACGCTGGCCGAAGAGCGGATCGTCCACCAGGAAGTAGGGCTGGCCATCCTTGCCCGCACCGATGGTGTAGATCTTCACGTCCATGGCCCTGGCCAGGTCGGCCGCGGTGAGCGGGTCGATCTGACCCGCATTGCTGATGCCGTCGGTGAGCAGGATGATCACCCGGCTCTCCCCCCGGGCGTCGCGCAGCCGGTTGATCGCCGTGACCAGCGCATTGCCGATGGCCGTGCCGTCCTCCTTCACCGTGCCCAATTCGATGTCGTCGAGGAAGTCGAGCAGCACCCCGTAGTCCAGCGTCAGCGGACAGCGGGTGAAGCTCTTCCCGGCGTAGACCACCATGCCGATGCGGTCCGTCCGGCGCCCCTCGATGAACTCGGCGGTGACCTCTTTGGCCACGTCGAGGCGGGTTTTGGGACGGAAATCCACCGCGGCCATGGACCCGGAAACGTCGAGGGCGATCATGATGTCGATGCCCTCTGTGAGCAGCTCCTCGAAACGCTCACCGGCCTGGGGCCGGGCCAGGGCCAGCACGATCAGGGCCAGCGCCGCCACGCGCAGCACATCCACGAGCCACACCCAGCGCACGGCCCCCGCGGGCTTGATCGCCCGAGCCACGCCCAGGGTCGAGATGCGAAGATTTCCGCGGCTGCGCCGGAAGAAGCCCGACCAGCGCCACCAGCCCACGAGCAGCAGCAGGACACCGCCCACGGCGAGGAATTCGGGATTGGCGAATCGGTAGAACGCTCCGTCCATTACGCCTCCTCCCTTTCACCGGCCCCGGATCCGACCGCCGGTTCGGGGGCCGCCAGGTCCACCAAGCGGTACGCCGCGGCAATGACCCCGCTGTTTTCCGCGTCACCGGGCACGTGGCGCGAGAACTTCACCCGGTCGCAGGCCTCGTAGAATTCGGCTGCCGCCGGCACCAGCGGCGTTCCCGGGGCCCGCTCCCGCAAATCACGCATGATCTCACCGGTGGTGCGCTCCACCGTGGCCACGCCAAGGGCGCCGTGCAGCAACCGGTCGATGATGCCGGATATGGCGATGTAGAAGGCCTTGAAGCGGTCGTGTTTCAGCAGGTCCGAAGCGGTCAGCCGCTGCAGTTCGCGGATGGCCAGCGCCCGCGGGGTCAGCAGGCTTGCCTCGTCCAACAGGGGCTCCTGTCGGCGCCGGCGAATCCACCAGACCCGGAACCAGAGCAAGGCCGCAAGAACCGCCAGAACGGCCAGCGACCAGAGCAACGCCGGAATGAAGCTCCAGGGCAACTCCGCCGGCGGCCTGAGGTCGGCGATGTCCCCCTGCTGCTCCTCCTCGATCACCGAAACGAGGGTCACCGTCACCGGCTCCGAACGGACCGTGGTCGTGCCCGATTCACCGCCGGACAGTGCCACCGACACCGGCGGTATTTCCAGCGCCCCGGGCTCCCAGGCGCTGATCGTGTAGCGCCAGGTCTGCTCCTCCCGACCGTCCTCCAGCGACCGGCTGCCACCGTCCAGCACGCCCTGCACCGTGAAGGGGCCCAGAACGTCGCCCACCTCGGGAAGTGCCGGCGTCAATTCCGGCGGATGGGTCAGCACGAGCGTGAAGCCGATGTGGTCGCCCACGGTCCACTCCCCCGGCTCCACGGCGGCGCTCAGCGTGACGGCGGCCTGCTCCTGCGCCGTGACCCAGGGCGCCAGGCAGACCAGGGCCAGCAGCATCACCACGATCCGCCGTCCGGCCCGTCCTGCACTGACACCGCTGGTGCTCATCGCCCCCCCGTCAATGGATCTTCCGCGTCCGGCGCCGGAAAAAATGCATCAGCGGCCGGTCATAGGGCTCGTTGGTGCTGATATCCACGTGGTCAACGTCCATGGCCCCCAGACGGCGCTTCAGGTCGGCGCGTCGCTCGGTGGCGATCCGTGCGTAGCGATCCCGGAAACCGGCGCTGGCGGTGTCCACCAGGGCCCGTTCCCCGGTTTCGGCATCCTCCAGTTCGATGAGGCCCACGTCGGGCAGATCGACCTCGCGGGGATCGGTGATCGACATGGCCACCAGGTCGTGCCGTTTGTTGGTCAGCCGCATCGGCCGATCGTACTCCGGCGAAATGAAGTCGGAAATGAGAAAGACCACACTCTTCTTGCGCAGCACGCGGTTGAGGTATTCCAGGGCGGCGGAGATGTCGGTGCCCCGGCGCTCCGCACGGAAGCAGAGCAGTTCCCTGATCACCCGCAGCACGTGGTCCCGACCCTTCTTCGGCGGGATGAACTTCTCCACCCGGTCGGTGAAGATGGCCAGTCCCACCCGGTCGTTGTTCTTGATCGCGGAAAAGGCGAGCAGCGCCGAAATCTCCACCGCGATCTCGCCTTTCAACTGTTGCCGGGTGCCGAACTGTCCGGAGGAGCTGGCGTCAACCAGCAGCATCACCGTCAGTTCCCGTTCCTCGTCGTAGATTTTGACGTAGGGATGCCCCATGCGCGACGTGACGTTCCAGTCGATGATGCGCACGTCGTCACCGGGCTGGTATTCGCGCACCTCGGCAAAGGCCATGCCCCGACCCTTGAACACGCTGTGGTATTCGCCGGCCATGCTTTCGTTGACCAGGCGCCTGGTCTTCAGTTCCACGCGCCGGACCCGCTTGAGGATCTCGGCCGGGAGCTGGTGGCCGGCCGGCTCGGCCGGCCGGGGCTTGTCCGGCTTGCGTCGCCAAAAGAACATCTCGCGCTCCGTCGGGCTTGGTGGATGGGGCGGCCGCTGCTCAGGGCACCTCGACCGAGTCGAGCACCTGTCCCACGATGTGGTCGGTGGTGATCTCCTCCGCCTCGGCCTCGTAGGTCAGGATGATCCGGTGGCGCAGCACGTCCGGGCCGATGGCCTTGACATCCTCCGGCGTCACGTAGCCCCGCCCCTTGATGAAGGCATGGGCCCTCGCGGCCAGGGTAAGATAGATCGTGGCCCGCGGCGAGGCCCCGTACTGGATCAGCCGTTCGGCGGCCAGGCCGTAGTCACCCGGCGAGCGCGTGGCGAAGACGAGGTCGACGATGTAGTCCTTGATCCGCTCGTCGATGTAGATCGAGTGCACGGTCTCACGGCTGCGCACGATGTCCTCGGGGCTGATCACCGTGTTCACCGAAGGGGTTTCCAGCCCGGTCATGCGGTCGAGGATCAGGCGTTCCTCACGCTTGGCCGGGTAGCCGACCCTCAGTTTGAGCATGAAGCGGTCCACCTGGGCCTCGGGCAGCGGGTAGGTGCCTTCCTGTTCGATGGGGTTCTGGGTGGCCAGCACGAGGAAGGGCTCGTTGAGCGGCCACGTGGTGTCCCCGATGGTCACCTGGCGCTCCTGCATCGCCTCGAGTAGCGCGCTCTGCACCTTGGCCGGCGCGCGGTTGATCTCATCGGCAAGGATGATATTGGAGAATATCGGCCCCTTCTTGGGGAAGAACGAACCGTCCTTCTGGTTGAAGACCATGGTGCCGATGAGGTCGGCGGGCAGCAGGTCCGGCGTGAACTGGATCCGTTTGAACCCGGTATCCACAATGCGGGCGAAGGTGCTCACCGAGAGCGTTTTCGCCAGCCCCGGAACGCCCTCGAGCAACATGTGGCCGCCGCTGAGGATGCCGATGAGCATCCGCTCGAGCATGTATTCCTGGCCCACGATGACCTTGCGCACTTCGTTGAACACCGAATCCACGAATGCGCTTTCATCTTTTACCTTCTCGTTGATCTCGCGTACATCCATTTCGGGTCACCCGCCTCCCCGGTGATGGTTGATGTCATTAACGGAATAAGCCGCTCTTTATCAAGCAAAACGGATGCCAGGACCATCGCCGACAACAGTAATGGACCATCCCTCGTTTATTCAATATCTTGCAGGGAAGGTTGCAAGATCGGGCGTGCCGAGCTTGACCGCCGCCTGTGCCATTTTGACATCCACTGTCATCTAAATCGGAAAAAAGTATAAGACCGGCCACCCGGGGAGTCAATTCCGAGCACCCCCGGGGGTTACCATTTTGGTCACCTCCAATTGCAGGAATGTAATTTCCGGGTGACGCTCCACGCCGGCCCCGACCTGAGCGCAAACGCTCATATGTTGATATATAATGACTTAAAGCGTCAAGGTGACCGATTCGGTTCTGGCACGGAGCTTGCGATACTGATAGGGCAACTCAGTTGTGAGAGATTCCGGTTGCTGGTTGCTTCCTTGCTGGCGTTTCCGGGTCGACACAACGCACCCGGGAACCGGGGATGCCTACCCCTCATCCACCGGCAACCGGTTATCCGGATCCCAGGCGGGCTTGGTACACCCGCCTATCAGGGATCCGGGTTCAAAACCGAAAGGTTTTCTGCCTGAGCGGGGGGAGGCCGGCCTGACCTTCCCCCGCTTCCTTTGTACAGTCACAGCAGGCCGGGATCCGACAGCGCCACCTGGCCAATTCCCGGGCCGCTGGTGTAGCATGGCGCCATGAACGCCTCACCCCGCAGCCCTGGAGACGGCCGGACCTCCCTGCCGGTAACGGTGGTCATCCCGGTGCGCAACGGCGCCCGCACCATCCGCGCCACCCTGAATTCGCTGGCCGCTTCCGAGACCCGCCCGGCGGAGATCATCGTCGTCGATGACGGGAGCCGTGACAACACCGCGGACACGGTGCGCCACCATGCCCACGGCGATCCCTCCTGCCGCCTGATCTCCCTGCCCCGCAGCCGCGGGGCCGCCGCGGCACGCAATGCCGGTCTGGCCGAGGCCTCCTGTCCACTGGTGCTCTTCACCGACAGTGACGTGGTCCTCGAATCGGACACCCTGACACGGTTGCTGGAAACCCTCGGCCCGGACCGGCCTCGAGGCCCGGCGGCCGCAGTGGGGGTCTACCGCGAACAGAACCTCGCCGGGGGCTGGTTCTCCCACTTCACCACCTGCTACTCAGCGTTCACCTACCTCGCAACGGGCGACGGCGAACCGACAAACTTCGGCTCGCAGTGCGTGCTGGTGCGCGCGGCGGAACTGCAGGCGGCTGGCGGATTCGACGAATCGCTGGGCGGCGCCACCGTGGAAGACCTGGGCATGGGATACCGGCTGCGGGCCGCCGGCGGTGTCACACGGCTCTCGGCGCGAGCCCGCATGCAGCATAACAGCCGGTTCGGCCTCTTCAGTTTCTGCCGCAACTACGCCGTGAAGAGCCGGGTCTTCACCCTGATCCGGGCCCGCACGCCCCGCCGTTTTCGCCGGGACGGCGGATACGACAGCCCCGCGCTGCCCCTGTCCATCGCCCTCTCCGGCCTGGGATGGCTGCTGCTCGCCGCCCTGCCCTTCCAGCCCGCTGGCGTCACCGTCCTGCTGCTGGCCCACCAGGCCTCGCTCCTTCTGCTCTGGCGCCGCTTCGTCACCCATGCCGCCGGTATCTTCGGCACCACCGGCGCGCTGCGCCTCTTCTGTCTCAAACAGCTGGCCCTCACCGCCGTGGGCGCCGGCGCCGTCTCCGCGTTGCCGGAACTGATCAGAAAACGCTCGTAGGCCACAGCCCGGGCTGCGGCTGTTAGCCCCCTTTTCTCACAGGACGTCGTCGCGAGAAGGTGGAGATGCCCGTGTTGACAAGGCGCACGAGAAAGGCACGGCGATGGCGTATTGTCAATACGCCGAGGTGGGACGTTCTCGGGCAACGCCGTAAACATGGGTAGTGCCGCCTTCGCAGCAGATGGGCTGGTAGAAATGGGGGTTAGAACCCTTCGCGCGTCCAAAGCAGTTTCTCGGTCCAGGGAGCCTTGTCGCCGCCGGAGAACCGCGCGGCCACGTCCCGGGCGATCATGCGCCCCAGGCCCAGGCTCGCCGAGATGGTGCGGTCGTCGGGGAGGATGTGCGTGGAGTCCGCGGCCCAGAGGCCGGGCACCGGCGTACGCACCGGCGGCAGATCGCTGGAGAAATTGCGGCCACAGATCGGCTGGGCATGGGGCGAGCCGGCCACGGCCACATCCTGCACCCAGTCCGTGCTGAAGGCGGGGTTGATCGCGGAGAAGACCGGGGCATAGCGCTCGATCTGCCGCCGGGGGTCCCCGGCGAGACGGTCATCGCTGAACTCGCCGTACTCGGGGATGTAGATCAGCGACGACCCGTCGAAACGCTCCTCCCGCGAGAGGTTCGTCCATTCGATGATTCCGGCGTGGGGCACCCGCTGGTCGGAGAAATTGATCCAGAAGCTGTCGGTGAGCTTTTGGCGGAGGCGGATCAGCGTGCAGGTGCAGCCGATGTTCCGCAGCCGGCTCAGCCGCCGGCCGTAGTCGCCGGGCACCGGGCCCTGCAGCAGGCCGGCCAGCCGCACCAGGGGAGCGGCGAAGACCACCGCCGATGCCGGCAGCTCTTCGCCACCGGCCCGCACCGACCGCACGCCGCCGCCCCCGGGATCGAGAGCCACTTCTTCCACGGCTGTGCCCGTGCGGATCTCGACGCCCCGATCCCGCAGTTGCCGTTCCAGCGCACCGATGAACCGTGCGGTACCGCCCTCGAGGTACCCGGCCTGCTCGGTGAGCAGGCGGTGCCGACTCCGCGCGTTGCGTCTGATCCGCGCCCAGACCCAGGCCGCCGACACGTCGGCGGTGTGTTCGCGGAACTTCATTTCCATCAGTTGACGCCACCAGGCGGAATAGCCCCGCTCCCCGAACTTGCGCTTGAGCCAGCCCACCGCGAACTGCCCTTCCAGCTCCCGCCAGTCCCGGCGCAGATTGGCACGGAAGACCTGGTAGCCGTAGGCCAGTTTGTGCACCAGGCCCATCCCCGGGAAGAGCAGCAGGCTCATCGGCGTACCGAAGGGCACCAGCCGCCCCTGGTGGAAGAACGCCATCTTCGACGTGCGCCAGCTCAGCTCGAGGCCAAGGCCCAGGTCCTCGAGGACGTCCATGTAATGGCGGTCCGGCTTGAGCACGAAGTGGTAGAAGCGGTCCACCTGGAGGTCGCCCAGTCTCATCGCGCCGGCAAGGCCGCCAAGCGAGGCGTCGGCCTCCACCAGCGTGAGGCGGGCTGTGCCGGGGGGCAGGATTGACGTCAGGTACCAGGCGGTGGAGAGACCGCTCACCCCGCCGCCCACCACGATGATCCGGGGAGTCTCACTGTGCATCGGGTCACTGCGCTCCCTTGCCGGGCTCGTCCGCCGGGCCGGCACCGGCCAGCCGTCGCAGGTGGGCACTGAACAGGGCCATTTCCCGCTGCAGCGCCGGATCGTCCGGCGAGATCCGCCGGGCCCCGAGGTAGTGGCCCCAGGCCTTTTCGTTCTCCCCTCGGCGACCGTGGATCCGCGCCAGGTGCAGATGGCTGAGGGAGAGCCCCTGGTCGTGGCGCAGGGCCTCCTCATACTGTTCGATGGCCTGCTCCGTGCGCCCCATGCACTCCAGCAGATATCCCCGGGAGTGGGCCACCAGGCCCGGCTTGAAGTGGATGCCCAGGTCGGTATTGAGCAGCAGGCCGGCCAGGATCAGGGCGGCGGCCAGGAGGGCCAGCCGAACCGGCCGGACCAGCCAGGCCAGGGCCGTGCGCAGGGTGAACCCCCCATAGACCAGCAGAATCGGCACCACCGGCAGCCGGTAGCGTGCGGTGATGAAGAAAAGGACCACCGACACCGCGTAGCTGAAGAAAAACGCGTAGAAGAGTACATGGGTCCGCCACCAGCGGCCGGCCAGCACCATGCCGGCCAGCCCCAGGGGCAGGAGCACCGCCAGCGGCAGGAAGGCGATCTTCAACGACCAGGAGATCTGCCGCAGGTACGCCGCGTCGAAATTGAGCGACACTTCATAGCCGTTGAGGAAGGCCCGGGCCTTCTTGCCGGTCAGGGCGAGGAAATCCCCGGGGTTCTTCCTGATCCAGTCCATCCCCCGGCCGAACCAGTAGCCGGAGACCTCGGAATCGCTCATCCCGCGCCGCCCCGTCTGCGCTTCGGCCACCCGGCGCGGCACCTCGAGGTTGAAGGTGCCGGGGAGCGGTGGCATGCCGTGGGGCGGCGTAAAGAAACCGGTGGCCTGCTCGTTGTTGCCGACGTAGAAATTGATGCCCCCGTGGGCGGTGATGAGCACCGGCTCACCGGTGACGACCAGGTTTCGAACGGTGAATGGCAGAATGCAGAGGGCGGCGCCGGCGGCCACCAGCCCGGCGGGCACCAGGCGCCGGAGTACGGACGCCCCCGCTCTCCCGGCCATCAGGGCCCAGGCCGCGGCAAGGGGGAAGAAGAGCATCGCGTTGGGACGGGTCAGCGCCAGCAAGCCCAGGAAAATACCGGCAGCAAACCACTGCCGCCGCCGACCGGTGACCGGGGCCCGGTGCAGCAGCAGGAGCGCGGCAGAGGGCAGGAGAATCGAAAATATCGTGTCCAGCAACTGGCTGTCGAAGAGCAGGATCATGCCGTTGAAGAGGTAGAGGACCAGGGTGAACAGGCCGGCCAGGGTGCCGAAGAGGTCGCGGGACAGCCGGTAGAGCAGGTAGGCGGAAACGAGGCTGATGGCGTATTGCACCAGCAGCACCGCCTGGAAGTTCTCACCCGCCAGGGCGAGAACGGCGGCGAGGAAATAGGCGTAGAGCGGACTGAAGAGCAGGCTCTGACCGCGAAGAAACAGGTCCCCGGCGGAGATTTCCCTGGCGTAGCGAATAAAAAACTTCGTGTCGCCGGACTGGAAAACGAAGTCGCCGAACTCCAGCAGGTAGAACAGGCGCAGGAGTCCGATGGCCGCCAGCAGGCCGGCCACCAGCATCACCCGAACCCGCGGGGTGATGCACGCTTCCAGACGGCTGGCCGGGTCGGGCCGCAGTCGAGCTGATTCCCCGCGCTCCGCCTGCCGGGCCGCTTTCCTCTGTTTTTTCTTCTGTTTCCCTGATGCCATGGGCTCCCCATCGATGAACACCGATTGTAGCGATGCCCTTTTTCACTTGTCAACGCGCCGGCCCGGCCTGCTGCTGCCCGATTGATTTCCCCGGTCGCATCCCCTACAATAAGCCATATTTTATCAACAGCTTTGGATCAGAATGGGCATGAAGCAGGCTGCGGGCACGTATCACTACGCCCCTTCCCGGCGCCGCTGGGGACAGAACTTCCTCCGCGACCGCGGGGTGGCGGACCGTATCCTGTCGGCCATCGCCCCCGGCCCCGGTGACCTGTTTCTCGAGATCGGCCCCGGTGAGGGCGCACTCACCGAGGGGTTGGCGGCCGCTGCGGAAGCGGTGGCCGCCGTGGAAATCGACCCGCTGATGGCCTCGATCCTCCGCGAGGGCCTGGCAAAACGGCACCGGAACCTGGTGGTGCTGCAGGCCGACGCGCTGGAACTCGGCCCGGAGGAGATACTGCAGCATCTCGGCCGTGATCCGGGGGACGGCAGCCGGCTGAGGCTGGCCGGGAATCTGCCGTTCAACAGTTCGGTGCCGCTCGTTCGCCGCTGGATCGAACGCCTGCCGCTGGTACGGGACATGACGTTCATGGTCCAGCTGGAGGTGGCTGAGCGGATGCTGGCCCGGCCGTCCACGTCGGCGTACGGCTATCTCAGCCTGGCCGTACAGCTGAGCTGCTCGGTGACACAGGTGCTGTTCGTGGGGCGGGGGGCGTTCAAGCCCATGCCCAACGTCGACGCGGCAGTGGTCCGGCTCGAGCCGCTGGCCGAACCGGCGGTTCCCGAGCGCGATCGCCGATGGGTGCTCGAAGTGGTCTCCATGGCGTTTCGCAGCCGGCGCAAGACGCTGTACAACAATCTGCGTGCCGACCGCCGTTTCGCCGGTTCGACGGATCTGCTGGCCGAGGCCTTCCAACGCACGGGCCTGGCCCGGGAGCGACGGGGCGAGTCCCTGGCGCTCGAGGAATTCGCCGTCCTGGCCCGGGAGCTGTCCACGGTGCCCGGAGCGGCCGGCACGGATTGAGATCGGCAGGAGCACGGGGGAGCCATGCCCGCGAAAAAGAAACACAAGAAGGACAACGGTGAGCCGCCGGCCCGTTTCCGCCACTACCTGTCTATCCTCTTCGTGGTGCTCGCCGTGGCCGTGCTGGCCAGCCTGGTCTCCTACGATGCCGCTGATCGTTCGTGGTTCTTCAACCCCGACGGCAACGATCCGGCGAACTGGTTCGGGCCCGTGGGCGCCACCATTGCCGAAGCCCTGCTGCAGTTCGCCGGGATGAGCGCCTTCCTGCTCGGTCTGCTCTTTCTCTCCCTCGCCGTGATCACCACCCGGGAGCGCCGCTTCGATTCGCGGGTGGTGCGCCTGGCCGGCCTGGTGCTGATCACCGTGGCCTTTACCGCCCTGCTGCAGCTGATGTTCACCCGCCCGCTGAACATGGGCGGCGCCGAGTTGAAGCCGGGAGGCTGGATCGGTGAACTGCTGGCCGGGTTCCTGGGATCCCTGGTGAACACCGTGGGCAGCTGGGTCGTGCTGCTGGCCGCCCTGCTGGTGGGCGTGATGATGATCTCCAGTTTCACCCCGGGCGGTCTGGCCGGCGGCGCGCTGGCCGCCGGCGGCCGCTGGTTGCGCTCTCTCGGCGAACGGGTCTCCAACGCCGTGGCCGGATGGCGGGGGTGGGCGGAGGAACGGCGGACAGCTCGGGAGAAGAAACGGAAAGCCAGGGCCGCCGCAGGACGCCGGGCCGCCGGGGACACGAAACGGAAAAAGAAACCGAAACCGGCCATCGATCGCGGATCGCGCCCCGTGGCCCCGCCCCCCGCTCCGCCATCCGAACTGCCGCCGATCCCGGCCCTCGATTCGCCCATGCCCCCGGCCGAGCCGCCCGTGCTCGAACCGCCCGTGCTGTCGGCCGATGACGGAACCGCGGAAGCGGATCCGGAGCAGAAGCCCGGCAAACCACGGCCGCGGAGAAAGAAGCAGGCGGAGAAGGCCTTCGAGATGCCGCCCCTGGAGCAGCTCAACCCGCCCGTGCCCGACGGCGGGATCGACGAGGACGAGCTGATGCGCAAGTCGAAATTGCTGGTGGAGAAGCTCGAAGAGTTCGGCGTGGGGGGCAGCGTCAAGCGCATCCACCCCGGGCCGGTGGTGACCACCTTCGAGTTCCTGCCCGACCCCGGCGTGAAGTACAGCCGCATCGTATCCCTCGGCGACGACCTCTGCCTCGCCCTGCGCGCCGACTCGATCCGCATCGACCGCATGGCCGGCCGCTCCACGGTGGGCCTGGAGGTACCGAACCTCAAGCGTGAAATCATCGCCGTCAGGGAAATCCTCGATTCCGACAGCTACCGCAACACCTCGTCCCGTCTGCCCCTGGCCCTGGGCAAGACCATCGACGGCAAGATCTACACCTCGGACCTGGCGGCCATGCCCCACCTGCTCATCGCCGGCGCCACCGGCATGGGCAAGAGCGTGGGCCTCAACGTGATGATTTCCAGCATCCTCCACCGCTCCACGCCTGACGAAGTGCGCTTCGTGCTCATCGACCCCAAGCGGCTCGAACTGGGGATCTACGAGGACATCCCGCATCTGCTGACTCCGGTGGTCACCGACCCCAAACTGGCGGCCACCGCGCTGAAGTGGGCGGTCACCGAGATGGAGGACCGCTACACCCAGCTCGCATCGTACGGCGTGCGCAACATCGAGCAGTACAACGAAGTGGTTCGCGAGGAGAACGCCGGCGGAAACGGGAAGACCAAGGCCGCAGCCAAGCGTATGGACAGGGATGGCGAGGCCCCGACGGAAACCCTCGCCGCGGAGGAGCCCCGGGAGGACAAGCCGCTGCCCTACATCGTGGTGGTCATCGACGAGCTGGCCGACCTGATGATGACCGGCAACTCCAATGAGGTCGAACTGTGCATCGCCCGGCTGGCCCACATGGCCCGTGCCGTGGGCATCCATCTCATCGTGGCCACCCAGCGGCCCTCCGTGGACGTGATCACCGGGCTGATCAAGGCCAACCTTCCGGCACGGATCTCGTTCCGCGTCTCCTCGCGCATCGATTCGCGGACGATCATCGACACCGGCGGCGCAGAGAAGCTCCTCGGCGACGGCGACATGCTCTTCCTGCCCCCGGGCAGCTCGCGGCTGGTGCGCATCCACGGCGCCTACATCACCGAACAGGAGACCACGCGGGTGGTGGATTTCCTCCGCGCCCAGGCACGACCCAATTTCCAGTTGGACCTCGAGGCCGCGGAAGACCCGCTTGGCGCCGGGCCGGGCGTGGGCAGCGACAGCGACCAGGACCCGCTCTACGACAAGGCGGTGCGCATCGTGGTCAAGGGCGGCCAGGCCTCGATTTCGCATCTCCAGCGACGGCTCAAGATCGGCTACAGCCGCGCTGCCAGGCTGATCGACACCATGGAGCTCGATGGTATCGTCGGCCCCCACGAGGGCAGCAAGGCCCGCGAGATCCTCGTCGATGCCGACTATTTCGACGAGGTCGATGATCAACCCCGCTGACACGGGAGGGACAGGGAACGGTGGAACGGATCTTTCAGGACGACAGCGGGACCGTGGACGGCATGGCCGGTGCGGTGATCGGTGAGGCCTGGGCGGTGGCCGACGTGGCCGACGGCAACGTCATCCTGCTCTGGCTCGAGGACACCATTTCCGACGGATGGCTCCGCATCTTCATCGACGGCATTTACTGCGGCATCGACCGCTACCCCGACCTGGAGATCGAGGACGACCTCGACGACGGCTATATCGCCGTGGAATACAGCTCCTGGTTCGCGGCCCTGAAACTGGAGCAGGCCGAGGTGTCCCTTTCCGGGACAGACGCCGATCGCCACATCGTCCTGACCATGGCCTTCGGCCGCCGGACGACGGCGACCCTCGACGGCCGCGTGGCCGATGGCCGCTGCGACCTTTACCTCAACCCCTGAGCCCCGTTCGCCACCCCCGGTACGTACCACGGCCCGGCCACGATGGCCGGGCCGCCGGTGTGCCATAAAAACGGTATCAGGGGAAAGACGGTATCAGGCGAAGCTGGCCACGGCCTCCTCTTCGTCACCGAAGCACTCGAACACCGTGAGCAGCTGGGTGATCTGCAACAGGTCCTGGATCTTCTCGGTGAGGTTGAGCAGCTTCATCTTTCCGCCACGGTTGTTCACCGTGGTGAACGTGCCCACCAGCTCGCCCACCCCGGAACTGTCCATGTAATTGACCTTGGCCAGGTTGAGGATGATCTTGCTGTGACCCTCCTTGAGCAGATTCTCGATGTTCTCGCGGAGCAGCACATCGCCCTCCCCGATGGTGATCTTGCCTTTCAGATCCAGGATCGCCACATCCCCCGACATTCGGATGGTGGTCTTCATCAGCCCTTCTCCTCTTCATCCGGCGCAGGATGGCCGCGCCATGGTAAGCCGCCGGGTGCCGCGGGACGAAAGCCCCCCGGACCGGGGCCGGGATACCCCCCGTACTGTTCACGCCCCGCTGACGGGACGCTTTTTCACCAGGTGCACCTCGGTGCCCTTGCCCTTCTTCGTCGTGAATTCCACCCGATCCATGAACTTTCTCATGTAGAAGATCCCGCGTCCGCTCGGCTTGAGCAGATTGGCCGGCTCGGTGGGATCGGGCAGGCTGCTGGTATCGAAACCGTGGCCCTCGTCCCGGACCTTGATCTCCAGGGCTTCGGGCCCCACGTCGAACCGGATCCGGACCTGTTTCGCCGGATCGAGCTTGTTCCCGTGCTTGATGGCGTTGTTCAGGGCCTCGCGAACCGCCATCCCCATCCAGTGTACTGTCTCCTCGTCGAAATCCACCAGTTCGGAAAGGTCGTCGAGCACCGACTGCACCAGGTCGATCATCTCGAACTGGTTGGCGATGACCACCTCTACGGACTGGCTGGCATCTTCACCCATGAGGCCCCATATGAATCGGCCCGGGCTTCTCACGAAACGTGGGCAGTCCGGGCCTCTGCTTACCCTCTTCGGATCATAGTCCACCGCTATCGGGGAGTCAATAACGCAGGAAAGCGGCAGGCCGGCCAATTGGCCGCGTCACCGTGGCTCATCCGGCTCGCCATCGTCCCCGCGCAGCGCTTGCGCCAGGCTGTCCAGCGCAGGTCCGCCGGGCGCCAGCAGACAAAGCGCCGCCCGGGCCGCGGCCTGCTGGGCCTCCTTCTTGCTGCCCCCCCGGGCCCGGGTCAGTTCCCGGCCCCCGGCCAGCACGGCGACGAGGAAGACC
>Ga0180429_10000142_pt1 | contig 67037 bp, 40 predicted proteins | sample SS_ome_FD_132428 | JGI IMG/M metagenome (GOLD analysis project Ga0180429, IMG submission 132428) | Hypersaline lake sediment archaeal communities from the Salton Sea, California, USA - SS_1_S_1 metaG | ecosystem: Environmental > Aquatic > Non-marine Saline and Alkaline > Hypersaline > Sediment ... | reverse complement strand
GGCCCGGGCTTTCATGCGCAGGTTGACGTCCTTGGTCACCAGCACCACGTCGCTGTCCGGATGCTCCTGGGCCGCAGTGTAGGCGGCGTTGAGCACCTGCATGTCGGCCCCGCGGCTCTCGAAACTGAGGGCCAGGTCGTCGTGGATCCGCCGTCCGAGGCGGATGGCGATCCGGCCCAGCCCCTCCCCCAGGGGAAGGCCGCCGTTGAACAGTTCCTCCCCGCGCAGGGCGTCGAGGGAACGCACGAACTGCCGGGCATGGTAATTGATCGAATCGCTGCCCTTCTTGAACCGGTCCAGTTCCTCGAGCACGGCCATGGGCACGACCACATCGTTCTCCTGAAAACGGAAGATACAGGAACTGTCGTGGAGGATGACGTTGGTGTCGAGGACAAAGACCTTGGGGCGACGGGGAGACATGGGAACAACAGGAGCCGGAAGTCTGGACATACGACCTCACTGCGTATCCGTGGGACGACGGCCTGGCGCCCCGGTTTTCAGCCCTGCGGGGGTTCAACCTTGTCAGTAGTATACACCATCGGTTACCAGACCGTGAACGGCGGCTGAAGATCCGGTGAACCTCCCGCCGGCCGGCTCGTTCACGAGATGTTGTTCAACAGCTCATCACATTCTGACACGTCGCCGCGAGACTGTGCGCTGATACGCGCCCCGCGGCCCTTCCGGCCCGGGCGGCGAACAACCGAATCGCGGAGGAGGACCGATTGATGGACCGCGCGTTCAAGGCCGACCTGCACGTGCACTCCAGTTTTTCCAACCAGTCGTCCATGTGGGCGCTGCGCAAGCTGAAGTGCCCGGAGAGTTTCACCACGCCGTGGACCGTGTACGAAACTGCCATCCGGCGGGGCATGACCTACGTCACCATCACCGACCACAACAGCATCGACGGGGCGCTGGAAATCGCCCACATGCCCCGGGCCTTCGTCTCTTCGGAGATCACGGCCTACTTTCCCGAGAACCACGTAAAGACGCACGTGGTGGTGCTCGGCGTCACGCAGGCGCAGTTCGGCGAGGCGCTGCGCCTGCGCAAGAACATCTACGAATTCACCGCCTACCTGCGCCAGGCGGGCATCGCCCACTTCATCGCCCACCCGCTCTACGACCTGAACAACAAGCTCGACTCGTCGATCGTGGAGAAGATGCTGCTGCTCTTCAACGTCTTCGAAATCCGCAACGGCACGCGGCACCCGAGGTTCGCCGGCATGATGGACGCGATCCTCTCCGTCGTGGACCGGGAGATGATCGAACGGCTGGCCGACCGCCACGACATCGAGCCCTGGGGCCCCGAACCCTGGCACAAGGGCCGGGTGGGCGGGTCCGACGATCACAGCGGCTTCTTCATCGCCCGCACCTGGACCGAGTCTGATACCGGCGGCACCCCCGCCGAGTTCGTGCGCGGCGTGACCGAAGGGCGCACTGCCCCCGGGGGTGATCACGGCGGCTCGCTGACCCTGGCCCACAGCATCTACGGCATCGGCTACCGCTTCCTCATGGAAAAGATGGGGCGGAAGAACAACCGCTCCTACCCGATGATCCGTACGATCACCGACTGGATCTTCGACGACCCTGAAAAACCGCTGACCCGCCGGGAGCGTGTGCGCCGCCTGCTCGTACGGACGTTCCGGCGCCAGTCCTACGACATGGAGAGCGCTTCCTTCAGCCGGATCCTCGACACCGAGGCGCGGAGCCTGATGAACGACAGGTCATTCGCCGAACGGCTCAACGAGGAGGGGACCAACCGGCGGATCTTCAGCATCACCAGCGCCCTGGCCAACCGGCTGCTCTACGTCTATACGCACCGGCTGACCCGCACCCAGGACTTGACCGAACTGTTCGGCCTGTTCAACGCGATGAGCTCCATCGGCCTGGCCCACCTGCTGGTCACCCCCTACTACCTCTCCTTCCACTCGCAGAACCGCAGCAAGAAACTGCTCGCCGAACTGTCCGAAGCCTTTTTCGACCGGCAGCTGAACGACGCGCCGCCGAAGATCGCGCTGTTCACCGACACGCTTGACGAGATCAACGGCGTGGCGATCACCATCCGACGCGTGCTGGAGACAGCAAGGCGCAAGGGCATCGACTTCACCGTGATCACCTGCACCCCGGGTCCCGCCGGCGAGCGGGACGGGGTGATGAATTTCCCCCCCATCGGCGAACTGGACCTCCCCGAGTACCCCGAATTGAAGGTCTGCTTTCCGCCGGTGCTCGACGTCATCGACTACGTGGAGCGGGAGGGCTTCACCCGCCTGCACATCTCGACGCCCGGCTCGGTGGGGCTGCTCGGCCTGATGATCTCGCGGCTGATGAATATCGAAGCCGACGGCACCTACCACACCGAGATCCCGATGTATGTCCGCGAGCTGACCAACGACGACTTTCTGGAAAACGCGGCCTGGCAGTACATGGTCTGGTTCTACAGCCTGATGGACGAAGTGATGGTCCCCTCGGCGAGCACCAAGCGGCAGCTGCTCGAGCACGGGCTGGAAGAGAAGAAGGTCAAACCCCTCCCCCGCTGGGTGGACACGGAACAATTCAGCCCTTCGAGACGCGACCCCGGGATCTGGAAACGGCTGGGGCTCCAGGCCGATATGACCTTCCTCTACGTCGGCCGGGTATCGAAAGAGAAAAACCTCGAGTTGCTCGCCGACGCCTTCCACCGGCTGGCATCCGATTTCCCCGGGGCCGGCCTGGTGGTGGTGGGCGACGGTCCCTACCGCGAGGCGCTGGAAGAACGGCTGCGGGGCACGAATTGTCTTTTCACCGGCTTCCGCGGCGGGGACGAGCTGTGCGCTCTCTATGCTTCCGCCGACGTCTTCGTCTTCCCCAGCACCACCGACACCTTCGGCAACGTGGTGCTCGAGGCCCAGGCCTCGGGCCTGCCGGTGATCGTCTCCGACCGGGGCGGCCCCCACGAATTGATGATCGACGGCACTACCGGCGTGGTGCTCACCGAACTCACGCCGCGGATGCTGGCCGACAGCATGACCCGCTTCATCACCGAACCGGGCCTGGCCGCGGAGATGGGCCGTGCCGCCACCCGCTTCGCCGTGGAGAACGACGGCGCCGACGGACAGGAGTACGAGACGATCCTCCGCTGCGAACCGACCCGGGAGGCACTTACCGCATGAGCGGGCCAGCCGCCAGGATCCGCCGCACGCTGCGCACCGGCCTGGGGTTCTCGCGGAACCGGCTGCCCGGCCAGCTGGTGCTGCAGTTCACCGACCGCTGCAACGCCGAGTGCCCCCAGTGCGGCATGCGCAAGAGCAACCGCTTCGAGCGCACCACCATGACCCCGGAGACCGCCGGACGTATCATCGACCACGCCGCCGAACGCGGCTTCGCCGCCCTCTCGATCACCGGGGGCGAGCCGCTGCTGCGCCTGTCGCAGGTCACCTCGCTCATCCGCCGTGCCGTCGACGCCGGCATCCCCTACGTGCGCACGGGCACCAACGGTTTCCACTTCCTCGGCTGGGAGCACGAGGGGTTTCCCGATCGCATGGCCCGACTGGCCGACAAGCTGCTCGCCTCCGGGCTCTACACCTTCTGGGTCAGCATCGACTCGGCGGTTCCCGAACACCATGAGGGGATGCGAGGGCTGGCGGGCGTGACCGAGGGGATCCGCCGGGCCCTGCCCATCTTCCACGAACGCGGCCTCTACCCCTCGGCCAACCTGGGCATCAACCGCAACATGGCGTCCGCTACCGGCGGCGAATTCCGCGACCTGGACGCGTTCCGCAGGGCCTTCCGCGAAGGGTTCCGAGAGTTCTACCGCCGCGTGATCGAGCTCGGTTTCACCATCGTCAATGCCTGCTACCCGATGAGCGACAACGAACCCGGGCTGGCCGCCGGCGAGCTCGACGCGGTCTACGCCGCCACGTCGGGAGACCGGGTGGTCCGCTTCAGCCGCGAGGAACGGGTGGCCCTCTTCGAGGCGCTCTACGAGACGATTCCCGAGTTCCGGCACCGCGTGCGCATCTTTTCGCCCCGCAGCTCGCTGCTCGCGCTGGTCCGGCAGCACGGCGACAAAGGCGGTACTCCCTTCACCTGCCGGGGCGGCACCGATTTTCTCTTTATCGCCGCCGGCAGCAGCCACGCCTACCCCTGCGGCTACCGCGGCGCCGAAGACCTCGGCGACTTCCTCGACGAGGATTGGAAGGCAGAAGACACGCCGGGCTGCACCGCCTGCGACTGGGAGTGTTTCCGGGACCCGGCCGAGCTGCTGGGACCGCTTGCCGAAGGCCTGTCCAGCCCGCTTTCCCTCATCCGCCGCTGGGCCGCCGACCCCGACATGCGACGGACGTGGCTGGAGGACCTGCGCTATTACCGGGCCTGCGGCTGGTTTGACGCCCGCCGCCCCCCCAACATCGCCCGCCTGGCACGTTTCTCGCCGCAGTCATCGTCCCGGGTCGCCGCCCCGGGACGGGTGCCGGCCGGCCAACGGTCGTGACCGAGAATTAACAACGGGGTAAACGGCCGTTAACCGGGCAACCCTATGCTTTACCCTGTCTGCCGCTCGCCACTTCGAGCGTTTCGTCGGCCGGTGTCGATACGGAGAGATTCGCCATGAACAGCCTGCAGTCGATGATCAAGCACAACCCGTTGTCCGTGGCCGCCGCCACGTCCTACCTCCGTTACCGCTGCCGTACGGTGCGGGCATACATCTTCGTCGCCACCACCGGGCGCAGCGGATCGGAGAGCCTGAGCCGCATCTTCGAAACCATCGAGGGGGCGGCCTGCTTTCACGAGCCGTGGCCGATCATGTTCAATGACGCTCCACCGCACGTTGAGTCGGACACGTACTTCGCCAGCCGCTTCCGCACGGTCAAGCAGGTCAACATCCGGCGGCTCGCCGCGGGTCACCGCTACTACGTCGAAACGAACCACCAGTTCGTCAAGAAATTCTGCTCGGTGGCCGTCCGGCAGTTCGGGCGCAAGATCCGCATCATCCACCTCGTCCGCAACCCCGTTTCGGTGGCCACGTCCTTCTACGCGCTGCAGTCGATCCCCGGCGAGACACAGAACGGCCGTATCTACCTGCTCGACCCCCGCGATGACACAAACCGGGTGGGCATGGCCGACGTGCTCTACGGCGATTCCGAGTTCGGCCATGACTTCTTCAAGTGCCTCTGGTACTGGTACGAAGTGGAGGCGAGAATCAAGGAGCTGAAAGCGCGGCACCCCGAAGTTCGCTGGGCCGGAATCGGTACAGACGAACTCAACGACCCCGCCGCCCTGGAGTCGCTGTTCCGCCGTCTGGGCCTCGAGGCCGATCCCGAGAAGCTGCGCACGGTGGCCGGCACCCATCTGAACCGCAAGCGGGACAAGAAGCTGAAGCCCCGCGACCGCGAACAGTTCGAGGAGATGCACCAGCAGCTGCGGCGCCGCATGGAGAAGCGTTTCGGCCCCGGGTTCTGGTACTGAGCGGCGGGCAGAAAAAACGCCGGGAAGGGACGATCCCCTCCCGGCGTTTCCTTTTTCGTCGCGGCGACAGCGGCGGTCAGATGGCTTCCGACTTCTCGGTGAACTCGATGTCCACCGCCTTCAGCTCCTCGAGCACCGGCTCATAAATCCCCTTGTCCACCGGGATCTTCACACCGGTATCGGTGATCTTGCCCTCGAGGATCAACTTGGTGGCCATCGCCGCGGGCAGGCTCACCGTGCGGGACATGGAGGAGTCGCCGTTGGGAATACCGAAGTCCACGAGGGTGGAGGTGATGTGCTCCTTCTTCCCGCCGGGGTACTCGGCAACGAAGTCGTGGTGCAGGACGATCATGTCCCGCTCGCCCTCGTTGTAGGACATCAGCTCGAGCATCCGCTTCTCCAGAACGTCGAGCACGGAAGAGGCCTCGGGCACCGTCTCGTCGGAGAGCAGGCCCAGCCATTCCAGCCGCTCGACGGTGTCCGGCTCGTCGGCCAGGCCGAGCTTGTCGACAAAGGCGGCCTTCACGTCGCCGGCGGGATCGACGCCGAGCAGTTTGGCGGTCATCGTCTTGAAGCTGATGCCGGCCAGGTCGTCGCGGGCCGTCTCGTCGAGCAGGCCGAGGTCGGCGACCCGCTTCAGCGCCCGGCACCAGCCGCGGTTGCGGAAGGTGCCGCGGAAGACGGTCTTCGAGTCCTTGAGGCCATAGATCTCCACGTAGCCGAGGCAGTCGCGGTTGGGGTAGAACTCGAGGTCCATACCGTCCACGGTGACCGGCCAGTGGGCCGTGAACAGCTCGGGGCCGGGAACCGCCTTGACCTCGCCGTCCTCGAGCCACTTGGCGGCGTTGCGGCCGGCGAGCAGCACGCCGTGGGGGCTCCAGGAGAACTTGTAGCCCAGGGGGTTGTCGTTGGCTTCGGGCGCCGGCAGGCCACCGCAGCAGGAGCGGAAGCTGGTGACCTTGCCGCCCTTGGCTTCCACTTCGTGGATGATCTTCATCGCCGACATGTGGTCGATGCCCGGGTCGAGGCCGCACTCGTTGAGCAGCAGCAGGCCCTTTTCTTTCGCTTCGCCGTCCAGGGCATTCATCTCATCGCTGACGTAGGACGTGGTGACCAGCGGCAGGCCGTGCTTGAGGCAGAGTCTGGCCACTGAAACGTGGTAGGCGTAGGGCACGAGGCTGATCGCCAGGTCCGAATCGGCCACCAGTTTTTCCAACTCCTCGGTGTTGTCCACGAGCAGGGGCAGCGCCTTGCCGCGGGGATGGTTGTCGATCAGGGTCACCGCCTTGCTCACCGTGCGCGAGGCCACGGTGACTTCGGTGTCCTCCATGTCGAGCAGGTAACGGACGAGAGGCTTGGCCACCAGGCCGGCGCCGAGAACGAGAATCTTCTTCACTTGCTGGTCCTCCGGGATAGGTGTCAACCGCGGTCGACGGTCTACTTGAGAAAATCCTTCATGTATTCGTAATCCGGGGTCAGTTCGCCCTGGTAGAGGATCAGGGCCCGCTTCACCGGCGCCGGCAGGTCGCAGGCCTCCAGCGGGCCGCTGAAATCGGCGGCGGCGATCCCGGGAATGAACGGGTGCAGCGCGTCGCTGAACTCCTCCGAGGCGTTCAGCGGCAGCTCGCAGGGCAGGTTGTCCACGGGCATGACCACCGGGCCGTGGCCCTCCACACCGTCGGCGGCCTTGCCGGTGGCCGGGTCGTAGACGTAGACCGGGTCGCCCGGTTCGGTGGCCTTCACCGTGCACGCCACCGCCCCGTCGATGTCGCAGGAGATATCGCCGATCACCTTCAGTTTCGGTGCCGTGCCGCCGCCGTAGAGGTCCATCAACTGCTGCCGGGTGGCCAGCCGCGGGTAGTCCTCGGTCCAGTAGATGCAGTTGACCATCAGGGTCATCAGCGGCAGGTAGTTTCCGAAATCGGAGACGTATTTCTCGGGGTGGTCATAGTAGTCCTGCAGCTCGAAGGCGGTCGACTCATCGGCCGGTTTCGCCATGTGCTCCTCGTGGAATTCCACCTTCCACAGGATGCGGTTGTCGTCGTTGCCCTCCCACTCACCGGCCAGCAGCTGCTGCGGGGTGATGGAGCGCACCGGCAGCAGGTCGTAGATCTCCTGGGCGCCCCTGGAGACGTTGCCGTAGCCGGTGAAGCCGCAGACCAGCGGCGTGAGCCCCGGGGGCAGCCCGTCGCGGGCGATGGCCCGGCCAACGCCGGCCACCGCCTCCTTGGCCTCGTCGAGGGTGCCGTAGCGGTAGGGCTGCTCAACCGCTTCGAAGGGATTGGGCGTCCCCTCCCAGCGGAGCCGCTTGCCGAAGGCGGCCAGGGTCTCGATCATGCCCGCCACGCCGGCGAAGCGGCCGAAGAAGATCAGCCGCCGGCCGTCGTCGTCGATGATCCGCTCGTAGTCGATGAGGTTGCACTTCAACGCCATCAACCGCCGGAGCATGGCCATGTTGTAGTCCTGGCCCTTGATCGTGTGTGAGAAGTAGATGTAGGTGCGGTTTTCCAGGAGAAGGCTGGTGGGGATCTCTTTCACGGCGAGAACCACCGGGCAGGACGAAAGATCCTCATCCACTTCGGCGCCGGCAGCGGCGAACTGCTCTGCCGGGAAGGCCCTGATCGGTGATGGCTGCACGCGAAAGCGGAGGCCATGTTCCTTGACCAGTTTTTTCACATGCCCGGGCACCAGCGGAACACGCCGTTCCCATTCGTTCTTGTCCTCACGACGGATCCCGATACACTGCTCCATCTCTGCTCCCTCTTCGCTCCCGGCCCACTGTCACAACAACGGCCCGCAACGCCCCGGGGTCGCTGCCCGGGGGACCACGAGCCATGAACCATCAAAGGGCGAAATATAGACGGAGGGAGGGGATAAGTCAATCGACGCTTGCGGTTCACGGCCCCCGGCGCTACCATGTTTTCCGATGGGTCAATCGTTTTTCAAACAGTCACGGCAGGGGAATGCCGAAGGGGGGCGAGTATGGTCTTCACCGCTCAGCGGACGAGGGAACTGATCCTGATCACGGGCAACAAGGCCGGTGTGGGGCACCGGGTCTTCCAGGCCGTCTCCGGGGGAGGCGTGGACACCATCGCCTTCCATGGCTACACTCACGGCCGCAAGGTGGTATTGACCCTGATCACCGGCGACAACAGCAAGGCCCGGCGGTTGCTGAAAAAGGCGGGGTTCGAGGTGGAAACGCGCGATGTGATCCTCGTCGACTGCCCCAACCGCCCCGGAGTCTTCGAGAAGGTCACCGGCAAGCTCGATTTCGCCGGGATAGGCATCGATTACGCTTACGCCACCACCACGTCCAAGCGGCGTGGCTCCATCGTGCTGAATACCGAAGACAACCGGAAGGCACTGAAGGTGCTGGTCGAACAGAACAGCTGATTTCAGTTCCCGGCCTCGAAACGGCCGCCGGCCACATCGGTCCCCCCCGACACGCCGGGGTAGGCCTCGAAATCACTGAACCCCTCGATGGCCCCCTGGTGGTAGCGGAAGGTGCGAACCAGGCCGGTCACCGCCGGGTCGGGCCCGGGCCCCACGATCAGCTCGGCGGTGCCGTCGTCGTCCAGGTCGGCGGCACTCACCGTGGCGCCATATCGCGGGCCGTCCGCCCCGTAGGCAAAGAAATTGACGCCGGGAATCGGTATGATTGTCCCCCCGACATAGCGGAATGCGCGAACGTGGGACGCAAACCCCTGTCCAGGACCGGCACCGGTGATGATCTCGTCCGCACCGTCACCATCGATATCGCCACAGGCCACGTCCACGCCCCACTTTGGCGTGCCATAGGCGAAGAAACTGACCCCCGGCATGGCGGACGCGGCACCCCCATCCACGTTCCAGCCCCGAACGTGAGCGCCGAAGACCGCGCCCGGCCCCGCCCCGGTGACAATCTCATCGAAGGCATCCCCGTCGAGATCGCCGCAGGTCACGTTCACGCCGTAGCGCAGTGTGCCGTAGGCAAAAAAACTGATCCCCGGGATCGGCGTTACGGCGCCGCTCCCATCCACGTCAAAGCCCCGGACATGGGGCCCGAACACCGCCCCGGGGCCGGCGCCGGTGATGATCTCGTCGATCCAGTCGCCGTCCACGTCTCCGGCGCTCACGTTGACGCCCCAGCGGGGCGTGCCGTAGGCAAAGAAGTTCACCCCCGGGACCTGGTCGCCCGACAGGTGGAAGGCGCGGACCTGGGGACCGAAGACCGGGCCGGGGCCGGGTCCGGTGATGATCTCGTCCACGCCATTGCCGTCCAGGTCCCCGGCAGCCACCCGCGCCCCCCAGCGGTCCACACCGTATGGCGAAAAGGTGTCGGCCAGAAGGGTGCCGGCCTCGTCGAACGCGCCCACGACGCAGGCATTGCCGGGGAAGGGGCCGGGTGCCGCCAGCACACCCGCCGTCCCGCCCACGTCCTCTGCGGTACAGAGGAGCCAGAGGTCGGGATCGAAGATCATCCGGTCCGGTTTGATCGAGATCGGCCACTCAACGACCGTACTCTTCTCCCGCACCCATGGTGTGACCCTGAACTGTCCCATGGGGGAATCGAAGAGCAGGTCCACCGGCATCTCGAAGAGCGGGGTCAGACCGTCCACCTCCTGCACCTGGTCGATGCGGATTTCCAGCATGCCGGGCGAGTAGGACCAGCTGTATTCCAGTTCCGGGTATCCGGCCATGTAGACCCAGGTGTCGAAAAACCAGTCGAGGTCGAAGCCGCAGGCCGCCTCGGCTGCTGCCTGGAACTGGGCGGTGGTGACGTTGCCGTGCTCGTGGGCCGCCCGGTAGTCCTGCAGCATGGCGAAAAAGGCCTCGTCGTCATTGAAAACCCGCCGCAGCATGTGCACGATCCAGGCCCCTTTCTCGTAGACCGTGCTGGAGAGCAGCACTTCGGGATCGTAGATCGGGAACCGGTTGTTGGCGTCCTCGGCGAAATACTGGTTGCGGAACGTCCGCATGCGGTTCTGCAGCGCCTCGACGCCGTAGCCCCCCTCCTGCCACAGGGCGTCGCCGTACGAGGCGAACCCCTCGGAGAGCCAGAAGTCGGCCCAGGTGGCGATGGAAACGCAGTCGCCCCACCACATGTGCGCCGCCTCGTGGGCATAGAGCGTTTCCCAGTGCGTGCCGCCGTTGATGAAGGCCGAGCCGATGGTGACCATGGTCTGGTGCTCCATGCCCCCGCCGAGCTGGGCCTCGGCAAAACCCATCTTCTCCCCGGCATAGGGGTAGGGCCCGAAGACCGCTTCGAAATGGGCCATCATCTGCGGAATGTTCTGGAAGCTGGCCTGGGCGTCGGCCAGGTCCTCAGGATAGACGTAGTACTCGATGGGCAGCGCCCCGTGATACTGGGTGAACTGCGCGTAGTCCGAGGCGTGGAAGCAGATGTTGTAGGTGGTGATGGGGTACTCGTGGCGCCAGAGAAAGGTGTCCCGGTCACCGCGCCGCTCGTGCCGCTGGAGCATGCCGTTGGCCGCCACCACCATCCCCGCGGGCACGGTGATCTCGATGTCCGCGCTGTCCGCCTTGTCCGAAGGGTGATCGAGGCAGGGAAACCAGTTGCGGGACTCATCGTCCCAGCCGTAGGTGAAGACCAGGTTCTGATTGGGGTGGAAATGCACGCCGGCGGTGGGAGCGCCCTCGTAGTAAACCGACAGTTCCACCGGTTCGCCGACGAGGAAGGGCCGGGAGAGGGTGACGGAGAGCACGCCGCCCTTGTGCACGAACGGGCGGAGGCCGGCCCCGGTTTCATCCACCATGGTCACCCCGAGGTCCACCAGGTCGAGGTCGATGGTGCTCACCCCGCCCACCGCCGCCGAGGCGCGGATCACCGTCCGGCCCGCAATGGTCTCGACCGACGGATCGACAGTGAGCTGGATCCCATAAAACGTGGCATCCCAGTTCCCGTCGGACGCCATTGCCGGGAGCGGCCAGGCGAGCAGCGCCGCCAGCAGGAGGACAGACAGCCTGATCTTCATCGTCATTCCTCCTCCACGGCGTAGCCCATGGCCGCCAGTTGTTCCCTGGTGCGCCGGTCGATGTCTACTCCCGTGTCGTCGTCGGCGGCCGGGACCTGCCGGCCGCTGAGCCAGCGGCCCAGGGCCTCCTCGAGGTGCGTAAATTCCTCGTGCGGCGCCCGGGCGCCGGACCCGCGAAGATTGACCTGTTCATCCGGGTCTCGGCCCAGGTCGAAGTACTCCACGTCCTCGCCACCGTTGGTGAAGATCACTTTTCGTCCGCTCGCCGAACGGGCCGTGGACCGGGTCACGGCGAAGCGGCTGGTCTCGCCGAAGGCCACCTCCGAATCCGCGACACAATTCCCATCGCTGGTGCAGGTTTCGCGGATCACCGGCAGCAGGCTTGCCCCTTCCAGGTCACGGGAACGGTTGAGCTGCAGCCAGTCGAGGATGGTGGGCATGACGTCGATGTTGCGCGCCTGGTGCTCCACCACCCGGCCGCCGCCCAGCCCGTCGGGAAACCGCATGACCAGGGGGACGCGGATCACCTCCTCGTACATCGTCCAGGCGTGGCCTTCCAGGCTGCCGTGCTCCATGAACTCCTCACCATGGTCGGCGGTGATGATGACCAGGGTCTTCTCCAGCAGCCCGAAGAGACGGAGGGCGTCGATGATCCGGCCCAGTTGGTGGTCGGTGTAGCGGATCTCCCCGTCGTAGAGGGCCAGCACCTGCTCCAGGTCCTCGGGTGCGATGCTCACTTCCCGCTCCATCCCCGGCTTGGCCACCAGCTCACCGTTTCGCCCCTTCTTCGCGGCGGTCTCCGGCCGGTACTTGATGTATTTCATCAGCGAACCGTAAGCGCCGTTCATCCCACCTCGGTACCCGGGGTTGTAGATCCGGTCATAGGGCGGCGGGGGATCGTAGTCCCAGTGCGGATCGAAAAGGTGCAGGAAAAGAAAGAACGGATCGCTGCGGTTGCGGCCGATCCAGCGGATGGCGTGGTTGGCCACTTCCTCGGCGCGGACCTCGCGCAGGCCGCCGCCGGCCTCCTTGTGCAGTTCATGGTATTCGGAAAAACCGCGGCCGAACCCGTAGCCGGCGGACAGCAGGTGGAAGCTGACCATGCCGCAGGTGTTCATCCCCGCCCCGCGAAGCACTTCGGCCAGGGTGGTCACACCGGGTGAGATGGGGCTGGCCATCCTGCGCGCGCCGTGGGATGGTGGGTAGAGGCCGGTGACCAGGGACGCGTGGGCCGGCAGTGTCCATGACGATGCCGAAACCACCGTGTTGAATCGCACCCCCTCGGCGGCCAGGCGATCGATCGCCGGCGAGGTGTCCCGGTGGTAGCCGTAACAGCCGAGGTGGTCCGGACGCAGCGTGTCGATGGAGACAAGCAGCACGTTGGGCATACCACCGCGGGCCAGGCGCCGCTGGCCCTCGCCCTGGTAGAGGGCGAAGAGCAGGCAGGCGAGCAGGAACATCACGGCGACCACCGGCAGGGCGATGTTCCTGGCCACCGTGGTTGACCGTTCCCCGGGCCTGTTCTCTGTGGCCATGCGGCGTCTCCGGGCTTGCGGGTTCGGTTCGTCGGCAAGAAAGAGGACACCGTCAAAACGGCGAAACCGCCGAAATCGTTGCCCGCACCCATTATTGGGGCATCCCACGGGCCAGTCAAGAGAAGCGGCGCCCACGGTTGCCAGAAAGCGCTTTTCTTGCTATCGTTCAGCGTATATCGAGCTTACCACGTTCACGGACAGGCCCGGACACCGGGACCGGCTGTCGTCATCGGCCGGTGACCGAGGGGGCATTGTTCCCGATTGGGCATGGACCACATGGGGACCGTTTATCATCGTTGCCGCCTGCGGCTGAAAAAAGGCGAGGAACGCTCGCTGCTCAGGGGCAATCCCTGCGTGCGCAAGCACCAGATCGCCGGGGTTGACGGATCGTACGACGCGGGCTGCGAGGCCGGAGTGTACGATTACCGCGGCCACTGCCTCGGTGCGGGCTTCGCCAACATGGCCACCGATGTGGTCCTGCGCGTGGTCCGTTTCGGCGCCGGCCCGGTGGACGTGGCCCTGCTGCGCAACCGCCTGGCCGAAGCCCACGCCTTCCGCCGCCGCCTCTTCCCGCCCGAAGAGCACGCTTTCCGGGTCGTGCATGCCGAGGGGGACTGGCTGCCGGGGCTGATTATCGACCGCTTCGGTCCTTACATCTCCATCCAGTTCACCACGCTGGGGATGGAGATGCGCCGCGACCTGCTGATCCCGATGATCATCGAACGGTACAAACCCCGGGCCATCGTCCTGCGCAACGACCACGAGGACCGGAATATCGAGAATCTGCCCCGGCAGGTCAAGGTTATCCACGGGGAGCTGCCTCGGCAGGTGGAAATTACCGTTGACGGGCTGACGTTCCAGGCCGACCTGCTCTCCGGCGCCCGCACCGGCTTCTTCCTCGACCAGCGGGACAACCGGCGACGGGCGGCGGCGATGTGCGCCGACAGCCTGGTGCTGGATGCCTGCTGCAATACCGGGAGCTTCGCGGTGATGGCCGCCCTCCGGGGGGCCCGGCGGGTGGTGGGGCTGGACAACTCCGGCGCCGCACTGAATCTCGCCGAACAGAACGCGGCGATGCACAACACCACCGACCGCTGTTCCTTCGTCCGCGATGACGTCTTCGTCTACCTGCGCAAGTACGCCGAGAACGGCGAGGACCCGTTCGACCTGATCTTCCTCGATCCCCCGCCGCTGATCCAGAGCCGCCAGACCATGGACCGCGACATTTCCACGTACCGCCGGCTGAACCGCCTGGCCCTGAAGTGCCTCAAGCCGGGCGGCATCCTCGTCAGTTCCACCCGCTCGGCACTGCTGCAGACCAGGGTCTTCCTCGAGGAACTGGGGACGGCGATGCGGGCGTCGAAACGGAGGGCGCGACTGATCCGCCACTCCGGCTCCTCGCCGGACCACCCCGCACTGCCGGGGATGCTGGAGACCCGCCGGCTGAAGTGCGCCTTCCTCGCCACCGGCGGGGGCAGCGCGAAACCGCGCCGGAAATGACGCGAACTTCCAGCGTGGATATGCGTTTTATACAGGTGTAACCGCTATTCCGGCGAGAGGGGCGCCAGTCATGGAAATCTTCAAAGCCATCATCTTTCTCGTGGTTTACCTGATCTATCTGCTCATCGGCTGCTGAGCGGACACCCCGGTAACACCCAGCCAGGACCGGTGTGCCCGCCCGTCCTGCCGCGGTCAGTGATGGATCGACGCCACCGCGGCATCGGCCCCGTAGAGCACCGACCCGTCCCAGGCCAGAAAGCTGATCGAGGGGATCGCGGCCAGGGTGCCGCCATCGTAGTTCCAGCCCCGGACGTGGCTGGCGAAAACCACTCCCGGACCCGGCGTGGTGATGAGCTCGTCGATGCCATCTCCGTCCACGTCCCCGCCGGCGACTCTCACGCCGTGCTGGTTCGTGCCGTAGGCCAGGTAACTCACCCCGGGAATCGAGGCGAGCGTCGACCCATCGTAGTTCCACCCCCGCACGTGGGGCCCGAACACGGTTCCCGGCCCCGCACCGGTGACGATTTCATCCACCCCGTCTCCGTCAATGTCGGCGCAGGTCACGTTGACACCCCACTTCAACGTCCCGTAGGCAAAGAAACTGATGCCGGGGATGGCCGCCGCGGCACCGCCGTCCACGTTCCAGCCGCGCACGTGGGGCCCGAACACCGCACCGGGGCCGGCCCCGGTGACGATCTCGTCCATGCCGTCACCATCGATGTCACCGCAGCAGGCATTGACCCCGAACTTGTTGGTGCCGTACGCAAAAAAGCTGACACCGGGCACCGCTGAAACGCCATCGTCCCCGGCGGCCCAGCCACGCACGTGGGGCCCGAACACCGCGCCGGGACCGGCCCCGGTGACAATCTCGTCGGTGCCATTGCCATCCAGGTCGCCACAGGCCACGTTGACCCCGAATTTGTCCACGCCATAGGCGGTGAAGGCGACCTGCTCCACCGGTGTGCCGTACCCGGTGAAGGCCCGCACCAGCGGCGGGTGGTCGGCCCCCGGGCCGGGGCCGGTGACCAGCAGTTCGAGGCCGGTGCCGTAGAGGTCGCCGGAGGCCACCCGCGTGCCGTAGCCGTCGAGGGAAACGTAGGCATCGAAATCAACGGCGCTGATCGGCGTACCGTTCACTTCGAAACCGCGCACCGCCGTCGGGTTGTCCGCCCCGGGTCCCGGCCCGACAATCAAGGCCGGTCCCAGGCCCCCCGAGGCGTAGGCACTGTACTCGTACCCGGTTCCACCCGAGGAGGAGATCCCCGCAGGCACCAGCACCATGGTGTCATGGGTCCCGCCGAACTCGTCGAAGAACCCGGCGAAATCCATGCCGCCGTCCAGGGCGAGCGGCTGGACGGCCGTGGGGCTGGTCTCGTCCAACGCAATGATCTGCAGGCTGAAGTCGGTGCTTTCCACTCCATCGAATTGCAGCCAGAGATCGCTGCCGCTGCGAAAACGAATGTAGTCGGCGGCCCAGTGGTTCACCGTTCGGCCGAGGAACTCCACCGGGTAGTCAACGTGATCGCCGGAATTGGAAAAGTCCGGCAGGTCGATGCTCGTGTAGCCGTAGCGCCCGTCACCCACCGAGGGATCGTCGAGGTAGTTGGCCACGACCCAATCGGCGAAGACCTCCTCGAAGGTCTCGGTGTAGCCCAGCCCGGAGAGGGTGAGCTCCACGCCGGAGATCGAGTTGGCCGGCTCGGCGACCAGCGCACTGATCGTGTCCACCCCGCCGAAGTGGTCGTGGAGGTACATCATGTAGAGGTAGCACTGGATGTAATCGGAGAAGTTCTGGTCGAACGAGGTCAGATCGTTGTCCGGGTTGCCCGGAAAGCTGACGATGGGATCGGGGTGCCCGTAGAGGAACATGGCCACTTCGGCGCAGCCCTCGTCGACCCAGGCGGATTCGTTGGGGTCGAAATTCCAGTGGATCATATGCTCGAATTCATGGGCCAGCACCGAGAGCGTCGAGGCGGCGGTGGGATCCACCGGGTCGCAACTCATGTAGAACATCTCCACCTCGTTGCTGTGCCCGCCCTGGGCCTGGGCCTCCGCCTCGGTGTATTGGTTGAACACGCTGAAATAGCCGTCGAAGACCGAACCGGAGAACTGGCCCAGGTCGTCGTAGAAGATGTAGATCCAGTCGTCGTTGTCATGGCTGTCCGGCGGGGGCCCGAAGGTGGTGGTGTTCAGCTCGTAGATGCCGGTGGAGGGGTCCCCTGGCGTGCTCTGGTCCCAGGCCTGGACCACGAGGTCCACATCGTCCTGGTCCATGTTCACGTTCCACTGGTCATCGGCGACGAAGACGTAGCAGTGATCGCCCACCGCACGGCAGGTGGCCGGTTCCTGGATCCAGGCCGGCGGCATCACCGTGAGGTCCCAGGCCCAGAAGGCCACCGTGTCCCCCACCGAGTGGAAGGGCCCGCCCCGGCCCGTGGCCGTCCGCCGGCCGCCGCGGTCGGGGAATTGTCGGGCCAGGGCCTGCCGTGCCTGCTCCAGCAGCGGCGTGGCGCAAACCGTGTGCTGATCCGCGGCACGGTGCACCGCCGGCTGGCCGCAGCGGGCCGGATCGCCAGACGCGGCAAGGAAAACGGCGGCAATGGCGATCGCCGCCAGGAACGTCGTCAACCGGACTTGCCTCTTCTGCTTCATCATCCCATCCCCCTGGCCACCTCGGTGGCGATGACGGGCGGCCCGTGCCGCCCGGCCTGATCCATCCTGTCGAGGCCGGCTCATTGGCCGGCCGGTTTCTCGCGGCTTTCCGAAGGCGCGCCCGGCGGTGCCCCGGCCGGGGGGTCGCCCCCCCCGTCACCCTCGCTGCCCGGTGGGGTCGGCGCATCCGGCGGGCTCCAGGCGAGCCGAAAGCCGAGGCCCGGCACACGGCTGTAGATGTTCCGCCATCCTCGCCGCCCCCCCGGCTCCCTTACCGCCATGCACTGGTGGTAGGTCCAACGGCCCTCCGTCACCGTACCCTGCTCCGGGCCCCGGGGGTGTTCCCGAATCGCCTGCGGGTCGGCGTACCACTCGTCCGAATACCAGCTGCCCAGCCACTCGGCACCGGGGGTCGAGACGGCGGCCCGTTCCCATTCCAGGTCGGTGGCCAGCCGGGCGCCGGCCCAGGCGGCAAATCCGAAGGCATCGAACCAGTCGATACCGGTAATCGGTTCGTCCGGGCCGTCGCACTGCAACAGGTCGAACCACCCTTCGGGCCGGTGATCCTTGTCCGGCGGCTCAAAGGGGTGGCAGTGGCCGTGGTCCCCGAACACGTCGAGATAGAGCAGCCAGAGCTGGTATTGCCGGCGGGTCACCGGCCCCGCGGCGATGGAAAAATCATCGAGTTTCGGCCCCGGGCCGTCCTGCCCCCCGTTGACCAGGCCGGCGGGAAAGAACTCGCCGCCGGGGACCACTTCTCCCGGCGGATTGAACGGCGCCCCGGGCGGGTGCCGCCGGTCACCGATGGGAATGACCACCGGCCATGGCAGCCAGCCGAGCCGCATCGGCCCGATCACCGGGGCCTCGGCCGCCTCTTCGTCCTCGTCGAAGAGGACCGCGGCCTTGCCCGGAGGCGCATCCGGCGGGCGGCGGCCGGTGGTTCGACCGACGATCTGGGCTTCCACCGCCAGGGAGAAGAGCAGCCCCGGCAACAGGGTGAGGAACAGGATACGGATCGGGCAGCGCATGGTGACCTGATTTCCGGGTTCGAAACGCAGATTTGGCAACGGTGATCCCGTCAATGATACCGTGGGCCGGGAGGGAATCCAAGCGGGCGGAAGCCGGGTCACTCCCGCGGCAGGTAGAGGAAGCGGGGCTGGGTTTTCATTCCGGTGACCGTGCGGAAAAGGTCGGGCCGGGCGATCAGCTCCCCCGGCTCCGGGCGATAGTAGAGTTCAATGGCCTCCATCAGGTGGCGAAACCGCTTCTTGTCCAGGATGATCGCATCGTACTTGTGGCGGCGGAAGGCGAGGATGGAGGAGGTGATGAATGCCTCCTGCCGTTCGTCGTCAAGGCCATAGAGAATGGGCATCATCGCGCCACGGCTGCCGCAATAGCGCTTGCCGGCACTGACCGGCAGGAAGCAGTGAAAGGGCGTGAACACCGGGCCGTCAAACCCCGCGATCAGCTCCACTATCGCCTCTCCGGCGGCCCGGTCTTCGGCGGAGGGGACCCAGCGGCCGGCCGGCAGCACCCCTTTTTCCGGGGCCACGGCGAGCCAGGCCAGCTGGGCGATAACCGCCGCCGAGGCCAGGGCACACAGCCCGTGGCGCAGGACTGGCCCCCGGCGCTGCAGTGAGCGCTCCAGGGCGTGAAGCCCCAGGGGCAGGGCCAGGGCCAGAAGCGCGTAGGCCGGCATCAGCACATTGAGGTAGCCCCCCTTGTGGATCCGGGCCAGCCAGGAAAGCCCCACCATGCCACCGCCGGCGAGGAAAAAGAACCAGGCGTCCCGCGACGGCCGGCCGCCCTTCCCCAGCGCGGTGAGCAGCAGGAAGCCGAGCAGGGCGACGGCAGCCGCCGGCAGGGTGAGCAACAGGTCGTCCCACCAGAACCGGAGCAGCATCTCCTGTCGGATGCCGTCCATGGCCGGCAGGGTCACCGTAAAATAGCGGAACCAGCCATCGTGCACCGCGTCAAGGAGCAGGAACCCGCCGCCGATCAGCGGCAGGGCAACGCCGGCAAAGACGGCGGCACGACGGCGCCAGGCGAAACAGGACCAGAACAGCAGTGGAACGAAGAGGCCCAGCGCCGTCTGCTTGGTGAAGAAGGCCAGTGCGGCCACAAGCCCGGCGGCCGCCGCACCCGACGCCCCCCGGCCGTGGCGTACCAGCCAGATCCCGAGCAACAGGAAAAAGAGAAAAATGGAATCGACCCGGGCCAGGTCGTACCAGGCGCCACAGGCCCCGAACATGGCCGCAAACGCGCCGGCGGCCAGCAGCCCCCAGCCCGGCCGCCCGGTTTCCCGCCGGGCGAGATCAAAGAGCAGCGCCAGGACCCAGAGCGAAAAGATGAAGGAAACGAGCCGCAGGGGCAGAAACCCGGGCCCGGTGACCCGCATGGGCAACGAGGAGAGGTAGAAGTAGAGCGGCGTGTAAACTTCGGGCACGTAGTCCAGCGTCGGCTTGACGTAGATCGGCAGGCCGTTCACCACCCGCAGGGTGTTCGAGGCGGCGGCCCCCTCGAGCCACTCCAGGTCGAAGGGGTAGCCGATGCGCGCCACGGCGATCCAGACGTAGAGCGGCACGAACAGGGATGCGCCGGCAATAAGCAGGATGTTCAGGCCCTGGGCCAGTCGTTCGAGCAACGTCTTTGCCACGGCAGCAGCTCCCGGGTTGCGGGTCAACGGTCGGCCCATCATAGCCCGGGGCCTGCGGCGGATCAATGAAACGGCTTGATTTCCCCGGCGCCAGCGGGGAGACTCTGCCAGTGGAGGGATGACATGGCGTATGGATCCAGATTGACCATCCTGGCCCTTGCCGTACTGGCGGCGATCAGCACGGGCGGTTGCCGTGAGAACGATCCGCCGCCCGCCGCCCGGGTGGCCTTTGTCCAGTACGTCGACTCGGCGGAATCCGAGGAAGTCCGGCTGGCCGCCCTCGAAGGGCTGGCCGAAGCGGGACTCGGGCCCGACAACGGACTGGAGACCCGGTTCTACTCCGCCGGCGCCGACTTCGCCCTGCTCCAGGCCATCGCCGGCCAGGCCTCGGCAGCGGGGTACGACGCGGTCATCACCTTCGGCACCCCGGCCACCCAGGCGGTTTTTTCCCGGATCGGCGGCCGGGGACGCCTCGTTTTCGGCCTGGTCAGCGACCCGGTTTCCGCGGGGCTCTGCCGCTCGCCGGAGGACCATCCGCCGAACCTGGCCGGTTACTACGGCCTGTTCCCCACCAGCGAAGTACTCGACCTGGTCCAGGCGGTTCTGCCGCAGGCCCGCTCGATCGGCGTGGTCTGGAACAATGGTGAGAGCAACTCCCTCCGCTACCTGGAGATCATCAGGGCCGAAACGGCCCGGCGCGGGTTGACGCTGGAAGAAACGACGGTGGCCGGGACCGGGGAGGTGCTCAGCGCTGCGGAGGGGCTGGCCTTCCGCGGTGTCGACGTCTTCTTCTGCGCCGGCGACAGCACGGTGATCCAGGGTTTCGAAGCCCTGGCCGCGGTGGGGCGCCGCCGCGGGATTCCGGTGGCGGCCAACGTGACGAGCCTCGTCGACCGGGGGGCGACATTCTGCCTGGGCCGATCGTTCAGCGAGGAGGGACGGGCCGTGGGCCGCCTGGCGGCGGGCATCGTCAACGGCGAGATCGATCCCGCAACGTCACCGCTGCGCCGGCTGGAGAACCTCGAGTTGACACTGAACGACGAACTGATGGCGCAGTACGGGCTGGAGATCCCGGACCAGTTCCGCCACTGGCTGGCACCGGGCCGCTAGTCAGTCCACAAATGTCCCGCCGGTCACGTTCCCGCCCTTCAACACCTCATCCCCGTACGCCGGGAAGTTGAGCGTGTCGATCAGGTCGAGCACCGTGCCGTCGTAATTCCAGCCGCGCACCTGGGCCGTGTTCTCGTCCCCCGGGCCGGGACAGGTGAGGATCTCGTCGATCTCGTCACCATCCACGTCAGCGCAGCCCACCCGGGCCCCGTGGGTCAGGTCGTCGAACGCGAACCAGCTCAGGCCGCCGATGGCCTGCACCGTGGCGCCGTCGTAATTCCAGCCGCGCACGTGGGCATGGAAGATCTCCCCCGGACCGGCGCCGGTGAGGATCTCGTCGATGCCGTCGCCATCCACGTCACCGCAGGCCACGTTCACGCCGAAGCGATTGGTGCCGTAGGCAAGGAAACTGACCGCGGGAATCGCCACGGCCGTACCGCCGTCCACGTTCCAGCCGCGCACGTGGGGACCGAACACCTCGCCGGGACCGGCACCGGTGACGATCTCGTCGTAACCGTCGCCGTCGATGTCACCGCAGGCCACGTTGACGCCCCACTTCAGCGTGCCGTAAGAGAAGTAGCTCACGCCGGGGATCGCCGCGGCCGTGCCGCCGTCCACGTTCCAGCCGCGCACATGGGGGCCGAACACCGCGCCGGGGCCGGCGCCGGTGACGATCTCGTCGTAGCCGTCACCATCGACGTCGCCGCAGGCCACGTTGACACCGTACTTGTTCGTGCCGTAGGCCATGAAGCTCACGCCCGGCAGCGGGCTGCCGTCGGGGTACCAGCCGCGCACGTGGGGGCCGAACACCGCGCCGGGGCCGGCGCCGGTGACCACCTCGTCGAGGCGGTCCCAGCCCAGGTCGCCGGCGGCCACGTTGACGCCGAACTTGTCCACGCCGTAGGCGCTCCACTCGGCCACCACATCGGGGATCGCCTCGGGGTCGAAGATGCGCACCAGGGGCGCGTTCTCCTCATGGGGGCCGGGACCGGTGGCCAGCAGCTGCAACGGCACCCAGCTGGTGGTGAAGCTGCGTACTTCGGAGGCCGCCGCGTTGCAGTTGTTCACCGCCTCAACCTGCCAGTAATAAGTAATACCCTCGGCCAGGCCGCTCACTTCCAGGGAGTCCGCGACAAGGCCCGACTCATGGAGCGGTGGCACGGGGCTATCACCGAAATAGACATTGTAGCTGTCGGCCAGCGGCGCGGGGTCCCAGTCGAGCAGCAGCGTCACCGGCAGGTCCACGGCCCCGTTCGCCGGATTGACGAGCACCGGCGCCACCGTGTCGAGACAGGTGGTGAATTCCCATTCCAGGGATACGGTGCTCCCGCAGCCGTTCAGCGCTTCCACGCGCCAGAAGTATTGACTCCCCTGGTCCAGTGCCGGCAGGTCGAACTGGCTCTGGGCCAACCCGCCGGCGTAGAGGCCGGGCGAGGGGCCATCGCCGAAGTAGAGGTTGTAGCTGTCGGCGCCCACTGAATCGTTCCAGTCCAGCACGAGGTCGAGGGCCGTGCCGCCGGCCCCGTCCACCGGGTCGGGAGACCCCGGCACCGCCGGCACGATGCAGGTGGTGAAACCCCAGACCGGATCGGAGGCGGTCTCGCTGCACTCGTTGATCGCCTCGACCCGCCAGTAGTAATGCTCACCTGAAACAAGGGGCGGCAGATCGAAGAAGAGATCGGTGATGCCGCCCTGGTAGAGCCCGGGCGGGTTCACCGTGTCGAAAAAGAGGTCAAAGCTGTCGGCCTCCGGCCCGGCCGCCCACTGGAGGGTCACTTCCAGCGGCACGTCCACCGCGCCGGTTGCCGGGACCGGGGCCGAGGGCATCACCGCTTCCACGCAACCGTAGATGCCGTACACCGCGCCGCACCAATCCCCGCCGGTGTCGCTGGAATGCTGGTAGGCCCCAACCAGGTAATCGTCCAGGTCATCGCCGTTCAGCTCCGCGGCGGCCACGCTGACCCCGGCCTGCTCCAGCGCTTCGTCGCCATAGATCAGGACATCGGGATCGCTGCCCGAAAAATCCCAGACGAGGTGGGAGGCGAAATCATCCGCCCCGTAGACCACGAATACACCGCCGGCCAGTTCACCGCCGGGCGGGTTGAGGCCGATGGCGCCCATCATCAGGTCGTCGATGCCGTCACCGCTGAAATCGCCGCAGGCCAGGGAGTAGCCGAGCTTGTCCCCGGCGTGGGCACCGCGGAAATTGATGTCCGCCGCCGCGCCGGAGATGAAATCAATGACCGTTCCCGGCGGGATGACGCCCGAACCATAGAGCACGTGGACCCGGCCCGCCTCATCGCCGGTGGACGTAGCCGTGAGGTGCGCACCGACAACGATGTCATCGAGAGTGTCCCCGTTGATGTCGCCACAGGCCAGGGCGAACCCGATGCGGTCGTTTTCGGACCCGCCGACCATCCAGGCCGCCGGCGTGACCACGTTGAGATCGATGATTTCGTTGGCCAGGAACTCATCCGAACCCTGTACGAGGGCCACCACACCGGCCTTGTCGCGGCCCAGCGGATCGGCAAACACCGCGCTGAGCACCAGGTCGTCGATCCCGTCCCCGTTGACATCACCGGAGGCCAGGGCGCTGCCCAGCCAGTCGTTGCTGCCGGCGCCGATCACCAGCACGTCGGCCTGGCCAACGGCCAGGTCGAGCTGATAGCCGGGGGCGTGGGCCGCACTGCCATAGATCACGCCCGCCGCACCGCTATTCGACCGGCCGATGTAATCGTAGCCGAGAACGCTGAACACCAGGTCGTCCACCGTGTCACCGTTCACGTCACCGGCCGCCAGATCGTAGCCGATGTGGTCGAAGGCCAGGGCGCCATAGATCTCCATGTCCGCGCTGGTGGTGGAGAGGTCCACGGCGTGGTTGCCCGGGAAGCTGTCCGAACCGAAGATGACGTAAATTTCGCCCGCATTCTCTTCCGCACCCACGTCACAGGTGTCGCCGCCGATAACCAGGTCGTCGATACCGTCGGCATTGAGATCCGCCACCGCCACACGGCCGCCGATGTAGTCGCCGTAGTCCCGCCCGGTCACGGTCAGGTCGGCATCGACGGCGGAGAAGTCGATGACCTGCTCCGGCGGAAACGCTCCCGTGCCGTAGACAACGCGCACCGCGCCCACCGCAGCCTGCTCCTCATGCACTTTGAATCCCGGCGAGGAAACCACCAGGTCGGGCAGGCCGTCGCCGTTGATGTCGCCGGAGGCCACCGAACGACCGAGATGGCCGCTCTCCTGCGCCCCGAGCAGGCGCAGGTCACCGGTGGACTGGTCCATGTCGTAGAGAATCAGCGCCGGCGCCGGCGCGGTGACAAGACAGGCCGCCAGAAACCAGGCGCCCCACCGGACTCGTATCGCGGAGAATAATGCCGCCCCGCCGCATCGCTCCTCGTACAGATTCCGCTTCATCACCGGCTCCTCCATTCGTGATAACCCGGACTGCAGGTGTTTATTCGCTACCGACTCCTTACCAATCGGCCGATCGGCAAGCTATCTGTAGGCGGCTTTTCAGCGCCGGCCCAGGCGAGCGCGGATGAAATCGTCGTGGGACACGTCGAGCCCGTCAGCCACGCGCCGGATACGCTCGGCAAGATCGTGGCCGGCCCGCTCACCGCCATCATCGGCCAGGTGAAACATCGCCTCGATGAGCCGGACCCGGCTGCGTTGATCGCCGAGCTTCCGGTATTCGGCGGTGAGCCTGGTCTGGTCGAGCCCGGACTGCCGTCCTTCCACGCTGATCACGTCGGCCAGCGTGTCGAGATACGCGCCACGCAGACCGGTGAAGTCGGCGAGAACGGTCCTCAGGCTCTTCAGTGACGCCGGGTCCCAGCGGCCGGACTCTTCCAGAACGATGCCGAGCAGACCACCGGCCAGTGTTCCTTTCTCCAGGTCGGCATCCGCCGAAGCATCCACGGCCTGCCCGTCACGGGCCAGGCGCCGCTGTACGCGGTAGAGCAGGCGGTTGCGGTTGAACAGGGCCAGATCCGCTTCCAGGTCGTCCCGATCCTTGCCCGGTGTGGCCAGGCCGCGAAGCAGGCCCTGCAGGCTGGAGAGAAAACCGCGGGGCGACGAGGCCGAAGCCAGGGCCGCCTTGGCCTTGTCGATGAATGTCCGCTCGGCGTCGGCCACCGTCCCGTCGGCCGCGGCCATGCCCTCGAGGGCCGCTACCAGCTCCTGCCGCTCCCCCGCACCGGCGGCCAGACCGAGAAAGAGTTCCACCTGTTCGAGACACTCCTCGGGCGTCATCCGCTCGAGCAGCACCATCTCCACTTCGGCAAGGTGCTCGTCGGGAATGTTGAAGCGGCGCAGGAAGTGCTTGATCCGGTTCACCTCGCTCACCGACAGCTCACCGTCGGCCCAGGCCAGCCCGGCCAGGATCTTGAGAAAGGCCAGTTGCCGTTGCACTTTGAGGGAAGGGGCCATCATCTCCTCCGAAATCGGATACGGATAGGGCAAAGTCTTACAGGATTTGGCATCGGGGTCAACCTCCGGTATGGTGGGCTGATCAGGGAGCACCAAGGATGAACGACAAGGCCGTGATCTTCGACATGGACGGGGTTCTGGCCGACACCGGCCCGTGGCACCGTCGCGCCTGGGAGGAACTGGCCGCGCAACACGGCGTCAGCACCGACGAATCGTTCTTCCGCACGCACTTCGGCAAAGTGAACCGGGTGATACTGCCCCTGCTCTTCGGCCAGGACCTGGCCGAAGAAGAGCTCGAGCAGCTTGGCCGGCGCAAGGAGGAGATCTTCCGCCGCCTCTACCGCCGGCGTATCGAAGCCTTTCCCGGTGTGATCCGGTTTGCCGACGCATTGGGCCAGGCCGGGTACCAGCTCGCCGTCGGTTCTTCCGGCCCGCGGGACAACGTTCAGATGGTGCTCGAGGGCATCGGCCTGGCGCCGGCGCTCTCCGCCGTGGTCACCGGCGAGGACGTGTCCCGGGGCAAGCCCGACCCGGAAGTCTTCCTCCTCGCCGCGGCGGCCCTCGACCTGGCCCCCGGGCGGTGCGTGGTGGTGGAGGATGCGGTGGTGGGCGTGGAGGCGGCGCGGGCCGCGGGCATGGTCTGCGTGGCGGTGACCAATACCCACCCCGCGGAGGCGTTCCACGCGGCCCAGCTGGTGGTGGACTCCCTGGAACCACTCTCCCCCGGCGACATCGACGTGCTACTCGGCCGCTGACCGCTTGCGGCGGACCAGCGCCAGCAGTTCCCGCGGCTCGGCCGCCCCCAGGACCAGGGCGGTGAGGAAGTAGACCACCGCCCCGGCAGCGATCACCCCGCCCAGGGCCAGCCCCAGCTGGAGCTTGGAGGTCAGTCGATCGAGGACCAGCACCTCCCCGGCCAGCCACCAGACAACGAGCCCCATGAGCGCGCCGGCGGCCAGGGCGCGCAGCGAAGCCCCGCCGATCCGCCAGCCCCGCTCCGGCACCCCGAAGCGCTGCCGGATGAAGAAAACCAGCAGGGCGGCGATGAACAGGGCGGCCAGGGTATTGGCCAGGGCCACACCGCCGTGGCCCAACCAGATCGGCAGTGTGAGGCAGGCGACGAGGTTGACCGCCATCGATCCGGCGGCCGCCTTTACCGGCGTCTTCATGTCCTTGGCCGCGTAGAACACGGCCACGCCGATGCGCGAAAGCCCCAGGGGCACCAGCCCCAGCAGGTGGAAGACCACCGCCGTGGCGGTGAGCTCGGTGGAGGCAGCATCAAACCGGCCCCCGCTGAAGTTGAAGAGCAGGCTGATCACCGGGTAGCGAAGGAGGATCAGCCCCACCGCGGCAGGCAGGGAGATGAAGACCACCATGCGCACGGCAAAGGCAAGCGTCTCCAGCGCCTCGCCCTGGCGGCCCGCGGAAAGCTGGCGGGCCATGGAGGGCAGGATCACGGTGGAGATGGAGATGATGAATACGCCCAGGGTCAGTTCCATCAGCCGGTTGGAATACTGCAGCGAGGAGACGGCCCCTTCCCCGAGGTAGGAGGCCACCGCATTGGAGACGGCCACGTTGATCTGGTAGATCCCCATGCCGAAAAGGCCGTAGCCCATAAGCCCCAGCACTTCGCGGCCCGCCCGGTGGAAGATGCGCAGCGTGGGTCGAAACCGGAACCCCAGCCTCCAGATGAAGGGGAGCTGGAACCCCAGTTGCAGCACACCGCCCACCAGCACGCCCGCGGCAAAGGCATAGGCCGGCTGATCCATGGAGCGGCCGAAGAGGAACGCCGCACCGATCACCGAAAGATTGAGCAGGATCGGCGTGAAGGCGGGGACCACGAAGCGGCCGAAGCAGTTGAGCATGCCCTGGATCAGGGCGGCGAGGCTGATGAAGAAGAGGTAGAAGAACATCCACCTGGTGAGCGAAACGGTGAGCTCGAGCTTGGCCGGCTCCGCGGCGAACCCCCGGGCAAAAACGTGCTCCACCAGCAGGCCGGAAGCGAGGATCCCGGACACGGTGATCGCGGCGAGGATCGCACTGAGCAGCAGGAAAAAACGGTTGGCGAAATCCCACAGCTCCTCGCGGCGCTCCCGCTCCATCATCCGGGTGAACACCGGCACAAACGCCGCGGTCATCGCCCCCTCCCCCACCAGGCGACGGAAAAGGTTGGGAATCATGAAGGCGATGCCGAAGGCGTCGGCGCCGGCACCGGTGCCGAGAAAGTAGGCCCGGGCCTGCTCGCGGAACAGGCCCAGCACCCGGGAAAGCATGGTGACCACGGACATGCCGCCGGCCGAGCGAAGAAGACGGCGCCGGCGCCGGGACCGGCCCTGGTCACTGCCGCTGGTGGTCTGGTCCACGGTTCAGCCGGACCTCCGGGGTTGAATACCGTTTGGGGCTCAGGGAGCGGGCACCGGCGACGGGGAGGCCTGGCTGCCCAGTTTACGCACCTCCTCCAGGCCGGTGCGCGCCAGGATGTTTTCCGGGTCGAGCCGCAGGACCCGCTCCCAGGCCTCGACGGCCTCGTCATATCGTTTCAACTCGAAGCAGGCCCCGGCCAGCTCGTTGCCCACGTCGACCCGGGAGGGATCGATGAGCAGCGACGCCTCCAGGTGTCCCACCGCCTCTTCCAGGCGTCCGGCCTTGACCTCGGCCATGCCGAGGTAGCCCAGGGTGCGGGGATGGTTCGGCAGAAGCCGGTCGGCCTCTTCCAACAGATCGATGGTCTCCGTGGTCCGCCCCTGGATGAAATGGATCCGGGCGGCGTTGACCAGCGTGGGCACGTGGTCGGGACGCTCCTCGAGGATCGACCGGTAGAGGTCCAGTGCACGGTCGTAGAGTCCGGTTCGGGCCATCTCGGCAGCTTGCAGGAACATCGCCGCCAGGTCACTCCCCTCCTCCAGGCCCCCGGTACCGCCCGGCGCGGTGGAGGCCCCCGGGCCGCTGGACGGCGGCACTGCCGGCGGGGATGTGGAGGTCCTGGCGACCCCCGGCGCCACGGCATCTGCGGTGGCCGGGGGCTCGTTTTCCGGTGGTCCCCCGCCGCAGGAAAACGCCGGAAAAATGATGAACAGAAGCGCAAGCACGATGGCCGCCGCCGGAACGATTGGGGCCGGCCGCGAAGGGAAGAGGTCTCTCATGGCACTCCAGCCTCGATGGGTTTCGGGGGTTGAGCACCGCCCGGAGCGATGCACGGTCACCCCGATGGTACACCGCGTACCGGGTTCAGGCAAGACGCCCGCGGCGGCTGTTGCAATCACCGGATTCATGATCTACAGTGAGGCCGCTATCCGGCAACGGCCGCGGGCCACACCGCCGCCCAGTTCATGGTGTCCCATTGACCACCCGGCAACAGGGAACAGCCTCCGCCGCCGTCACCCTGCTGGCGGCAGCGGTCCTGCTGGCAAGTCAATTCGTTCTGCTGAACCGCTTCGACCTCGGCCGTCTCTTCGGCTTCAGCCTGCTCGACGATTCCTTCTACTATTTCACCATCGCCCGCAACGCCGCCTCCGGCCTCGGGCTGACCTTCGACGGCCTCACGCCGACCAACGGGTTCCACCCGCTCTGGATGCTCGCCCTGCGCCTGCTCTGGCCGCTGGGGGGCATCAAGGCCGGACTGGCTGCCGGGGCCCTTCTCGGTGCGCTCACCGTCTGGCTGGCCCACCGGCTGGTCTCCCGGGCCACCGGTTCACCCTGGGCCGGCTCTGCCGCGGCCCTGGCCATCGCCGCCAACCCGGCCCTCTACATCACCTGGCTCAACGGTCTGGAAACCGCCCTGGCCCTCTGCTGCCTCACGCTCTTCCTGCTGGTCGCCGAGCGCGGCCCCGGGGACGGCCCGGGCACGGCAAGGGCCCTGGGGCTCGGCCTGCTCGCCGGGGCGGTCACCCTGGCCCGCACCGACTACGCCCTGCTGGTCCTGCCCGGCCTGGCGGCACTGCTGGTCCTCGACCACGGGCGGCCGCTGCCGCAGCGGGTGAAGCGGTTCGCCATCTCACTGGCTCCTTTCGGCCTGGCCGTGGCCGGTTGGGTCGGCTGGAGCTGGGCCCACACCGGACGGCTGCTGCAGACCAGCGGCATGGCCATCCCCTTTATCAACACCTTGAGCCTGATGGATTTCGCCGGCACGGACAGCCCGCTGCTGCTCGAGGACCGGCTGGAGAAACTCTGGGGCGCCCTGCCCTCCCTGGGCAGCTGCACCGGGTTCGGCTGGGCCTTCGCCATTCTGGCCGCGGCCCTGCTCGCCCTGCGGCCCGCCGGACGGCGATGGCTGGAGCGGGGCGGGCGGGCCCTGCCCGGCTGGCTGCTGGCCGGCTTGACCGTAACCCTCCTCTTTCACACCCTGGTCCGGCTGCACCACCGGACCTGGTATTTCGCCCCGTACGCTCTGGCCGCCTGCCTGGCCCTCGCCCTCATTCTGCACGGGCTGCTCGCCGGTCGGGCCCGGGCGCTGCGCATGGCGGCCGCGGCGGCCCTGGTTCTGGCCGTGGCCCTGCCCTATGGCAGCCAGTGGCACACCCTGGCCACACGCGGGACGAGGACCAAGGACGATATCTTCAATACCCTGCGGCGGATCATGGAACGGAAGGCGGGGCCTGAAGCCGTGGTGGGCATCAGCGACGCCGGCTACCTCGGCTACACCCTGCCCTGCCGGGTGATCAACATCGACGGGGTGGTCAACGGGGACGCCCTGGAGGCGATGCGCCACGGCCGGCTCACCGATTACATCCGCGGGCAGGGCATGAGCTGGGCCTTCCTCCGCGGCGTCTACTTCACCCCGAAGGTGCTCGGGCCCGATTTCGAAAGGTGGCTGGCCATCGGCGTTTTCCCGCCCCACCCGATCACCTTCCGCGTGCTGTCGGACGGGACGCAGGTCCTCGAACGGTTTCGGCTGGCGGGACAGGGGCCGGTGGACCTGACCAGGCTGGAGAATCGCCACTTCCTGCGGCACTTCGGCAGCGACCCGGCCAATTTCTACCACGAGAACGCGCTCTTCGGCACCGGTGCGCTATCCGAGTTGACGCTCTGGCTGCCCCCGGGGGCGGCGCCGAAGGAACCCGGTTCGGGCTTTCAAGTCATGGTGGAACTGGCCCTGGGCCCCGATATCGGCCAGGCGCCGCTGACCGTGGAGGTGACCTGGGCCGGGCACCCGCTGGATCGGATCAACGTGTGCCACGACTATCGCCGCTACCGCTTCTTCATTCCCCGGGAGCACCTCACCGAGGAACTGGAGCGGCTCGGGTTCAGGATTAAAACGGAGACGCTGGCCGAGGCAGGACTGCGCGACGGCCGGATCCGTTCGCTTGCCTTCCGCACCCTGAGGGCCATCGAGATCTCCAGCCCTCCCCGCTCAGAACCCGACGGGAACCGGGCTGTCAAAGAGCGGCAGCTGGTCGACGGCCACTGAACGCAGCGCCTCCTCGTCCAGCCCGGTCACGCCCCGGCAATCGGACTCCATGACCATGGCCCCGCCCAGCCGGGCACCTTCCAGGTCGGCTCCTCGCAGGTCGGCCTTCCAGAACCAGGCGTGATCGAGCAGCGCACCGCGCAGGTCGGCCCCGCGCAGGTCGGCATCGCAAAACGAAGCCTCGCGGCAATCGGCACCGCGTAAAATCGCGCCGCGAAGGTCGGCGCCGTCGAGGCAGGCGCCCCTCAGACATGCCTCCGACAGGTCGGCACAGGCAAATCCGGACTGCACCAGCTTTGCACCGTGGAGGTAGCTGCGGCCCAGCGTGGCGCAGTCGAATCGCGCATGGCTGAAATCGGCCCAGAGCAGGTTGACCCCGGCAAGGTCGGCCCCGCGAAGGTCGGCGTACTGCAGCGACTGGTTTTCGAAGCTGGCCCGTCGCAGGTCGGCCCGGGAGAGATCGGCCGGACACCCCTCCAGGCCGCTGGAGAGGAACCACTGCTGGTGCAGGCAGACGATCTGGCTCAACTGTTCGGGGGTCACCGGGCAGATATCCATTTCCAGCTGTCTGTTCATCGGCTCTCCTTTTTCGCATGCCGCCCGACACGCCGGGCGGAACTCCGGTTTCCATTGTCTGCCCCTTTCTTCTCCAAAAGCCGTGCCAATTGGACGAAAAAACCAAAAAACAAATATCTTGTTTAATGAAAACAACTTGGGAGCCATGATGACGGTCAGTTTATCCGCAGCCATAAACCGCTTTAAAACATTTAGTCAATATTCGACATGACGACGTCAACTTTTGATATAATCATCAAAAAGCAGGTTATACAGTGGAGGGCCTCCGCAATGAAGCAGGAAGACTGGCCGGTCTGCATCATCACCTACCTCGGCATCGACGGCGCCTGCGCCGCGGCCATGGCACTGCTGTGCCATCCCGGTGCCGAGATCCGGATCACCAGCCGGGCCCGGGCCGCGGAAACCCTGGAAGAGGCGGCCGCCGAGGGGACACGCTGGCGGGAAATTCATGTCTGCGGGGTGGGCGTGGGCCGGGACTCGCGACGTATCGTCGAAGCGCTCACGGCCCTGCGCCGGCCCGGATCCGACATCCAGTGGCACTGCGGGCGGGGCTACCTCGACGAGCACCGGGGCCTGCTCGAATCCTGCTGCCGGCCCCGCTTCACGCCCGCCGGCAGCAACACGGCGGCCCTGCGCCGTCACCTGGGCCCCGAAGACCGCGAGCAGGCATCTTTCCTCGGCCGCCTGGCCCGCCACGACCCCAATCTCGGGGTCCGGGCGCCAAAACTTCCGTCGGGCGAGGAAGATTGGCTGCGCCTGGTTCGCGCAACGATCACCAGCTACTTCAAGTACGAAGACCTTTCGCGCTACGTCGCCATGATCAGGCGCCTGGCCTCCGGGACGCTCAGTGAAGAAGACCTCCGCCTGGCCGACGCGATGGAGGCGGCCGGCACGCGCTACCTGCTGGAAGGCCGCTCCCCGGCCATTCGCGAGCTGCGGCGGCGGATCGGATTGGCCGCCGCGGCGGATGCCCCGGTGCTGATCTCCGGCGCATCGGGCACGGGCAAAGAGCATGCGGCCCACCTGGTGCACGAAGGGAGCAGCCGGGCCGCCCGCCCCTTCGTGCCGGTGAACTGCGCGCTCTACGCCGGCAGCAGCGCGCTGGTCAATGCCGACCTCTTCGGGCACGAAAAGGGGGCCTTCACCGGTGCGGACCGCTCACGCCCGGGCCGTTTCGAAACCGCGGACAACGGCATCCTCTTTCTCGACGAGATCGGCGACCTGCCCCTGGAGGTGCAGGCCAAGCTGCTCCGCGTGCTGGAGGACGGCCGGGTGGAGCGGGTGGGGGCGGCCGGACGGACGATCCCGGTGAACGTGCGGCTCATCGCCGCCACGAACCGCGACCTGGCCGGGGCCGTGGCCGACGGGACGTTTCGCGAGGACCTCTTCCACCGACTGGACGTCCTGCCGCTTTCCATACCGCCGCTGCGCGAGCGCCGCGAGGACATATCCGGCATGGCCCGCTCGGCCTGGTCCTCGCTCGGCGCCGGTGGGGAACTGTCCCGGAAGGACCTCGAGGCACTGGAAGGCTATCACTGGCCGGGCAACGTGCGCCAGTTGCGCAAAGTGCTCTCCCGGGCCCGTGCCTACCGGCAGCCGGTCACCGAAGCCCTGGCCGAGGAAACGGCCCGGCTGGCCGGGTCCAGCGAGGCACCCCGCTCCCCCGCCCTGCCCGAGACCGCCCAGACCATCGAGCCGCTGGTGGACTTTCGCCGCCGCTACGCCTTGAGAGCCCTGGAACTGCTGAACGGCAACCGAGCGGCCACGGCCCGCAAACTGGGGGTCTCGGTGAACACGCTCAAGGCCTGGATCATCGCCCGGAACGATTGACAAACACCGGCGTTTGGAAAATACTGGAAATCTTCATTCTCACCCTGGTGTTGGACATTCCTGGAGAGCAAAGGAAGCCGTGTGATGAGCGAACCACTGACCACTGAACAGACGACCGTGATCGACGGCGTGCTGGCCGGCGCGGCCGGTGACGGCAGGTCATCCCTCTACGAACACGAAGTCTATCGGATTCTCGAGGCCATGGGCCTCTCCGTGCCCGGCCACCTCTTTTTCACCGGGCCGGAAGCGCTGGCGGCAGGGCTGCCCGAGCGCATGTCATCGGATCGCCTGGTGCTCAAGGTGGTGTCACGGGACATTCCGCACAAGTCGAAGATCGGGGGGGTAAAGCGGGTCTCGCGCGACTACTGGGAGATCTGCGCTGCCATGGAGCGGATGCGGAAGGAGGTGCCGCCCCGGGCGAACGCCGAAACCCCGCCGCCCATCGAAGGCTTCCTGCTCGTGGAATGCGTTGACTACGTCCCCGAACTGGGCAACGAGATCCTCATCGGGGTCAAGGAGAGCCTGGCCTTTGGCCCGGTGATCTCCTTCAGCAAGGGCGGCTCCGACGCCGAACACTTCGCCCGCCACTATTCCTCGCCCAATGTCAAGCTGCTGCCGCTCGAACGTGAAGAATGCGCCGGGATGCTCGGCGAGGCCCGCATCCTGATCAAATACAACGAGGAGGGGAACACCGGCCACGTCGATCAGATCATCGACGGCATCTACCAGTTCGGCCGGATGTTCTCCCACTACTCGAGCCTCAACCCCGAACCGCCGGCGTTCATCTTCTCCGAGTTCGAGGTCAACCCGCTGGTCTTCGACCGCGACGACCGGATGATCTCCATCGACGGGCTGGCCAACTTCGTATCGTCGGAGGAGCGTCTGGACCTGCTCACCGGTCCCGACGCCCAGGGCCTGGACGAACTGTTCTACCCCGAGGGGATCGCGGTGATCGGCGTCTCGGCCACCGACAGCGGCAAGACCGGCAACAACATTGCCACCCTGCTGCACAACCTGGGCCGCAAGGACCTCTACCTCGTCAACGTCAAGGGCGGCACGGCCACCATTGCCGACACGCCCTACGAGATGTACACCAGCCTCAAGGAGATTCCGGAGCGGGTGGACCTGGTGGTGGTCACCCTGCCGGCCAAGCTGGCCCCGATGGTGGTCGAGGAAGCGAAGGCCAAGGGCTCGAAGAGCGTGATCCTCATTCCCGGCGGATTCAGCGAAGTCCATGGCGACCAGTCGCTGGAGAAGGCGATCCTCGACGTGGTGGCCGGCACCGGCATGCGGCTCGTGGGCCCCAACTGCCTCGGCATCTTTCGAGCGGCCACCGACCGCCAGGCCGGGTACAACACGCTGTTCATCCCCGAGGAGAAACTGCAGTACCGGCCCAAGCATGAGAGCAACGTGGCCCTGCTGACCCAGAGCGGGGCGCTGGGGGTGGCCGAGCTGGACCGGTTGAAGGACGCCATCTACCCCCGGGTGGTGGTGAGCTACGGCAACCAGCTCGACGTGGATCCCGGCGACCTGGCGCTCTACCTGCAGAACGATCCGGACATCGACGTGCTCGCCTTCTACATCGAGGGCTTCAAGGCCTGCGGCGGCCGCAAGTTCTTCGACGCGGTGAAAACGAGCCAGAAGCCGGTGATCGTCTACAAGGCCGGGCGCACCGATGCCGGCTCCCGGGCCGCCGCCTCGCACACCGCCTCGATGACCGGCGACTACAAGGTGGCCCTGGCCGCCTTCGAGCAGGCTGGCGCTATCGCCGCCGAGCACATCCTCGACCACAAGGACCTGATCAAGGCCTTCGCCCTGATGGGCGAGAAATCGGTGAAGGGCTGTCGGGTGGCCGGCGTGGTCAACGCCGGGTTCGAGAGCACCTATGCCGCGGACAGCATCGGCAACCTCGAACTGGCCGATCTGGCCCCGATAACCCGTGAGAAGCTGCGCGAAACCCTGCCGCCCTTCGTCGGCGTGCACAGCTTCCTCGACTTGACGCCGATGGCCGACGATGCGGTCTATGAGCGCTGTGTCGAACTGCTGCTGGATGACCCGGGGGTGGACTGCCTGTTCATCTCCATCGTCCCCCACACGGTGATGCTGCACACCAAGGACAACGAAATGGCCGCCGAACAGGAGAACGTGGCGGCGCGGATCATCCGCCAGGGGAAAAAGGCGGACAAACCGATCGTGGTCTCGGTGAACGCGGGCACGATGTACAACGTCCTCTCGGAGACCCTGGACGAAGGGGGCATTCCCACGTTTACCACGGCCGAGCGGGCGATGACGGCCCTGAACCGTCTGGTGGATTACAAACTGGGCTGCTGAGGCCCTGCCGAAGAGGTGGAGAGGATACGATGAAATACCTGCTCGAGGTACAGAGGATCGCCGACATCGGCGTGGTGGGCACCGGCGTGGCCGCCCTGCGCATCGCCGGCCTGCTGGCCCAGTCCCTGGGCCGCTTCGGCGTGGGCGTGACCGTTGTGGCGGCGGACGAGGACGCGGCGGGCGCGGCGCGCCAGGGAATGGAAAAGACCCTCGGCGCCGCGGTGGGCTCGGGAAAGATGAAGGAGAAGGTGCGCGACGGCATCCTCGCCGCCATCGACTTCACCGCCGACATGGGCCGCCTCTCCGGTGCGGGGCTGGTGCTGGAAGCCGCCTGTCACGACGTGGAGAGCACCCGCTCGATGATCGCCGCCCTCGACGGTGTGGTACCCTCGGACTGCATCATCGCCGCCAACGCCACCCACCTCGAGCCCGAAACAGTGTTCAAGGGCGCCGCCCATCCGGAGCGCTGCCTGGTGATCCACTTTCACTCCCCCGCCGACCGCAACCCGGTGGTGGAGGTGCTGCCCGCATCAGCCACCGACGAAGGCATCACCGGCTGGATGCTGCAGTTCCTCGAGCAGATGGGCCGGATTCCCATCCGGGTCGAGTCACGCATCGGCCACGCGGTTCGCCCGATCACCGACGGCCTGGCCCTGGCCGCCATGCTGCTGGTGCAGCGGGGGGCGGCCCCGGCCAAGGTGGTGGACGCGGTGGCCGCCCGGGCCCTGGGGATGAAGACCGGCCCGCTGGCCTCGATGAACACGCCGGGGGCCATGGCCCACGTGGCGCGGGGCATCGACCGGCTGAACGCCCTCTCCCCCTGGTACAACGTGCCCGACCTGCTGGTGGAGATGGTGCGGGGGCAGAAGAACTGGGAGGTGGCGGCCCCGGACGAGGAAAACCTCTTCGACGACGAGCAGTACCGCGCGATCTCGGAGAAGATCCTCGGTGCCTACTTCGGCCTGGCTACCCAGGTGCTGGACAGCGGCATCACCGGCATCGCCGACCTGGAGCTGGCGATCACCGCCGGCACCGGAATGGTGGGCCCCTTTGCCCGCATGAATCGTGAAGGCCTGCTGGGCGCGCTGGAACTTGTGCGGTCCTACGCCGCCGACCACCCCGACTTCACCGTGTCGGACAGCCTCGAGCGCCGGGTGGCCACGGGACGGGACTGGGAGATCCCGGTGGTGCTGCGGCGCGACACGAACGGCGTGGCGGTGGTCACCATCCGCCGACCCAAGGCGCTGAACGCGCTCAACGCCGAAGTGCTGGACCAGTTGGAAACACAATTCACAGCCCTGGCCGGGGACGATTCGGTCAAGGGGGTGGTGCTCACCGGTTTCGGCCCCACGGCCTTTGTCGCCGGCGCGGACATCAAGGAACTGGCCATGGTCAAGGGCAGCGACGAGGGCGAGAAGGTGGCCCGCCGCGGCCAGACGGTGTTCAGCACCATCGAGAACCTGCGCAAACCGGTGATCTGCGCGATGAACGGACTGGCCTTCGGCGGCGGCAACGAGCTGGCCATGAGCTGCCACGCCCGCCTGGCCCGCAAGGGCGCCAAGGTGCTGGCCGGCCAGCCGGAGCCAAAGCTGGGCCTCATCCCGGGGTATGGGGGCACCCAGCGGCTGCCCCGGCTCATCGGCCTGGAGAAAGCCTGGGAGATTCTGCGCCTCGGCGAGCCGATCTCATCGGACGAAGCCCTGGAGCTCGGCCTGATCCGCGAGGAGGTGGCCGGTGATCTGTTGCAGACCGCCATCGAGCTGGCCACCAAGGCCGGCGATGACGTGGTGGACCTGATCCCCATCGCCAAGGGGCCGATCACCGTGCCCGATAAACTGCCCGAGCTGGAGCTGGGCCACCTGAGCACCCGCATCGACCAGATCATGCAGGATGCCATCCTCTCCGGAGCCATGGCCTCGCTGGACACCGGGCTGAAGATGGAGGCGGTGGCCTTCGGCGCCTGCTTCGAAACGAAGGACGCCCGTATCGGCCTGGACAACTTCATGACCAACGGTCCGCGGGCCAAAGCGGAGTTCGTCAACGAATAAGCTCGTCAACATCCCCCCGGGCCGCCGATACCACCGTCGTCCCGGGGGGACAGCCGTACGGCGGCCCCACCATCCCCACCACCCCAACTCCCCGGCGTTTGACATGACCCGTCAATCGTAAAATACTGGTATCCCTTGTACTCACACTGACCCGCTCTCCGCCGACATGAGGCACAGCATGGCGCCAGATCGAAACGGTCCGCTCTTTCCGGCTCTTCCGCGGGTTCTCGCCCCGCTGCTGTTGCTCGTGCTGACCTGGTCCCCGGTGTTCGGCGGGCCGGCGGCCGAGTGGGCCGCATGGTACGAGCAGAGCCTGGAGTGGCAGGCCTGCGCCACGCCTTCAGCCGTCCCTGCCGGGGGGCTGACCATCGAACGGCACGGAGCCAATTGGATTCTGGAGAAAGGCGAGGTCCGCCGGCTGGCACCGGCCCCGGACGGGGCGGTCACCGGCTTCGTCTTCCACGGCAGGGGGCGCTTCAGCCTTCCCGTGCCCAATCCCCGTGAGCGGAACTTCTTCGCCTTCCGATCCGGAACCGTCATTGACAATCCACTGGAATTCACCTTCACCGCCCTGACCATGCGCAGCGCAGAGGACCTCGGCCCTCTGCTCCCCGCGGAGCTGAAGAGCACGAAGTTGGAAAAGAACGGGGCCCTGGAAGCGAGCCACCGACGCTGGCTGCGCAACACCCGCCGGGACGTGGACGCCCGGGTGGCGGCGGGCCGCCTGGTTCCCGGTGACCGCTATCTCATCGCCGAAATGGAGGCGGAGGGCTTCGGGCCGCTCACCGTGGAGTATGAACCCTTCCGCCCGGAGCAACTTCGGCTGGAACGCCACCGCGAGGCCAACGACCACCCCGAGGTTTGGATCAGCCAGCCGGCGCCGGAAGCCGCCGGGCGGACACCGCTCATCGACCTGGCGCACGCCGAGCTGCGCATCGACCTGCAGCGCCACGCCGGACGGGAAGCCCACGATATCGCCCAGGGCGGCAGCCCACTGGGCAGCGGCTATGCGCGGAAGCGGCAGTGGCCCTGGACCGAATTCACCGCCGTCATCAGCTTCACGCCGCAGGTCGACGGATTGCGGGCCCTGCCGCTGCTTCTCGAACCGCTGGCCGCGGTGCAGGCGGTCCGCGACGGCGATGGTCGGGCGCAGCCGTTCCTCCGCGACCACCTGGGCCGGCGGGCGATGAGCATCCACAACACGATCCACGACGACTCGCTGGTGGTGCTGCTGGATGAACCGCTGCCCGCGGGCCGGGAGGCGATGGTCGAGGTGGACTACCGCATGCGCACCAGCAACCAGGTGCTGGGCCGGGACTGGTATCCCCGGCCGGCGGACCGGGCCGTGGACCGGCACACGGCCCGGCTCACGGCCATCCACCCGAAAAAAATCCAGATCAGGGCCACCGGCCGGCTGGAGCAGGAGGATCGGAGCGCAAAGCCGGCACGAACCACCTGGGTCTGTGACACGCCCCTGAGGTCCGCCGGCTGGTCCTACGGCAAGGGCTTCAAGGAGGTTACCGTGGAGCGGGAAGGCCTGCCGCCGGTGTGCTCCTTCGGCACCGAGGACGGCATCACGGTGGGCGACACGAGGCGCAACGTGGGGCGCGACCTGCTCGATTGCCTGGCCTTTCTCGAAGACTACCTCGGGGCGGAAGCACCCGTCGAGCAGTTGCTGGCCACCAGGGTCACCGGATACACCCAGCCCTATGAGGGGTTCGTCAACCTCAGCGTCTTCGCCTACAACCGGGAGAGCGCCGGGCTCTCCAAACTGCTGCGCGGACGCGAGGCCTCGGCGCAGTTCTGGGTCAATACCATCGAGTGGCCCGGCTACCGCGACCAGTGGCTCGTGGAGGCCCTCACCGATCTCGGCGCCCTGCTCGCCATCGAAAACGGCGAGGATCGGGGCTATTACGGGCAATTGATCAAAAGCATCAACGCGCGGATGATCGAATCCCGGAAAGGGACCTCGCGCCGGGCCGTAACCACGCTGACCCTCCCCGAGTATGACCGGGTCTTCAGCTCGGTGCCCGGGAACGGCTGCTTTCGCGACAGCGAGTGGCTCTACCTCCCCAGCCCGCAGAGCAAGATCCGCTGGCAGCCGCACGACCTGAAAAACATGGGGCCCATCGCTCTCGGGTTCCGTTCCAGCCCGGCCGAAGTCCCCTACGCCCACGCGGTCTGGAACCACCAGCGGGGATTGCTGGTACTGCACATGCTGCGCTCGATGATCGATCACAACCCGGCCACGAGCGACCGCGACCTGTTCCGGGAGATCCTCTCCGGTTTTTACCGTGCTCACGCCGGCGGGCGGGCCTCGACGGCGGACTTCATCGCCATGGTGGAGCAGGTCACCGGGGCCGAGTGGGGCTGGTTTTTCGACCAGTGGGTCTTCGGCCGCGCCACCCCGACCCTGTCCTGGAGCTGGTCCGCGGCCCCGGACAGCGGCACCACGGGCGGGTATCTCCTGGCGGTGGAGGTTGAAAAGAGCGACGTCCCCGCCGATTTCAAGGTCATGATCCCGGTGTGGGTCGAGTTCGACGGCGGGCGGGTGAGCCGGACGGTCCTGCCCCTTGACCGTGTTCGGAAACGATTCGAAATCCCCGTACCGGAGAAGCCGGCGGGGCTGGTTTTCAATCCCCGCCACGAGGTGTTGGCCCAGATACTGGAGAAGAAATGAACAAGAAGGCATTCCAGGACTACTACCCCGAGGACGTGTCCCACTGCTACGGCTGCGGCCGGCTGAACGAGCAGGGGCACCGCATCAAGAGTTACTGGGACGGCGACGAGACGGTCTGCCGCTACACGCCGAAGCCGTATCACACGGCCATCCCCGGTTTCGTCTACGGCGGCATGGTCGCTTCGCTCATCGACTGTCACTCCACCGGCACCGCGGCGGCGGCAGCCTACCGTGCCGAAGGCCGATCGATGGACAGCGACCCGCCGCTGCGCTACGTCACCGCCTCGCTCCACGTCGACTACCTGCGGCCCACACCGCTGGGCGTGGAACTTGAGATCCGGGGCACGGTGGAGGAGATCAAGGGCCGCAAGGTGCTGGTCTGCTGCACGCTCTCCGCGGAAGGCACCCTCTGCGCCACGGGCCGGGTGCTCTGCGCCCGGATGCCGGAGCGGATGCTGGAGATGGCAAAAAAGGACTGACTCGGGGGAGGTCGCGTGAAACGGCTTGGCGGACAAATTCTCATCGCGGCCGTGGGCCGGCTGAAAACGCCGCACTGGAAAGCGGCCCAGGACGACTACCTCGGCCGGCTGAAGCGCTACACCGCCGCTCGGCTGGTGGAAGTGAAGGACGCGGTTGGCCGCGGCGACCCGGACGGCGTGGCCGCGGAACGGGAAGGCCGGCGCCTGCTCGAGGCCGGCGCCGGGGCCTCCCGCCGTATCGCTCTCCACCAGGCGGGGAAGAAACTGGACAGCCCCGGGCTGGCCCGCTTCCTCGAAAAGCGGCTGGAGGTCTACGGCCGCCTGGCCCTGTTCATCGGTGGTCCGGTGGGACTCTCCGACGAGGTGCTGGCGGCCAGCGAGGAGACCCTGTCGCTCTCCGAGATGACCCTGCCCCACGAGCTGGCCCGGGTGCTGCTGCTGGAACAGCTCTACCGGGCGGCCACCATACTGGGCGGCGAGAAATATCACAAATGAAGATCCGCTGCATGACAACCGACGACCTGACCCGTGCCGCGGCCTTCACCGCGGCCGAGGGGTGGAGCAGTGAAACCCTGACCACCTTCGAGAGCTTTCACGCCAACGATCCACAGGGCTGTTTCATCGCCGAGGAGCATGGGCGGTGCACCGGGATCTGCGTGGCCACCGGCTACCGCCGCTCCGGATTCGTCGGCGAGTTGATCATCGCCCCCGGGCGGCGGAACCGCGGAAACGGCCGGCGGCTGTTGCAGCATGCCATCGACTATCTCCGCGGGCGGGGGCGGGAGGAGATACACCTCGACGGCGTGGCGCGGGCGGTACCGCTGTACGAGCGGATGGGCTTTGCCCGGGTCTGCCGATCGCTGCGCTACGCCGGACGCCTGGGAACAGCGGACACACCCGGTGTGCGTCCGATGACCGCCAGCGACCTGCCGGCAGTGCGGAAACTGGACGCCGAGGCCTTCGGCGACGACCGAGCCTTCTTCATCGAGTGGTTCCTGGAGCGCTCACCGGAACTCTGCCTGGTCCTCGACCAGGGTGCCGGTCCGGATGCGTTCATTCTCGGCCGTTACGGGGACGGCTCCCTGGCCGCCGGCCCCTGGGTGGTGCGACCGGGCACCGAGCGGCCCGAGCGGCTGCTGCGCGCCCTGGCCGCCGCGGGCAACGGCCGCTCCATCGGCCTCGGCGTCCTGGGATCAAACACGGCCGCGGTGGCCGCGGTGGAAAGCCTGGGTCTCAGGCGGCACCCCGATCCGCCCTGGCGGATGGTTCTCGGCTCATCGCAGAACCGCCTGGGCGGCTCTGCTTCATCCTGGGCCGTCGGCTCGGCAGCGAAAGGCTAGACATGTCCATCGCCCTGGTCATCCTGCCCACCTACACGAACAAGAGCGTGCCGCTGGGCCTGGCCTGCATCAACGGCGCCCTGCGCCGGGCCGGGGCCGAAGTGACGGTTCACGACCTCGACCTGGAGCTGAGCGTCACTGATTTCGACCTCTACTCGCGGCTGCATCACCACGCCTGGAGCGGCGACCCGAGAACGGTGAACTTCCTCGGCAGCACCGACGCGGGCCTGGTGCTCCACTCGGTGTTCGAGAACAAGGATGGACTGGACGCCCTGGAACGGCGCGATCCGGCCGCGCGGCAAGATGCCGCGTCGGCCTCCCGCTGGGTCGCCGGGGCAATGCAGCGCGTGCTCGACGACGGCGCCGACGAAGTCTGGTTCTCCACCTTTGTCAGCAACCTCTGGCCCACCATGCTCGCCGCCCGGGCGGTGCGGCGGCTGGCCCCCGGGGTGCGGCTGGTTTTCGGCGGGCCCGGCGTATTCGACGAACCGGTCCGTGCCCTGCTGCTGGCCAACGGCCTGGCCGACACCTGCATTGTCGGCGAGGGGGAACTGACCGCGGCAGCGCTCCTGGGTGCCGGCGGCGCCCCGGTGCCCGGCGCAGCGCAGATCCGGGACGGGGAAATCATCTTCACGCCTCGCCCGCCCGCCGACCCGGATGAGCTGCCCCTGGCCGACTTCAGCGGTTTTCCCTGGCCCGGCGGCACATTGAGCGATTACCTGCGGCGGGACTTCGAGGGCCTGCCGATCTCCTTCTCCCGGGGCTGCGTCAACCGCTGTGTCTTCTGCACCGAGCAGAAACTCTGGGGCCGCTTCCGCTCCCGGAGCCCGGAGGCGGTGGTGGAGGAATTGGAGCAGCTCGGCGAACAGTGGGGCGTGTCGCTCTTCTACTGCTGTGACAGCCTGGTCAACTTCTCCACCCGGTGGCTCGAACAGTTCTGCGGCCTGGTCATCGAACGGCTGCCCGAGGCGTCTTTCTCCTTCGCCTTCATCCAGGGGGCCGGACTGCCCCGGCCATTGCCCGAATTGATGAAGCGGGCCGGGTTCAGCCGGCTCTTCCTCGGCGCCGAGCACGGATCACAGCGAATGCTGCGGCTGATGGGCAAAGGGACCGATCCGGAGGAGATACAGCAGACGACAGTGGATGCGGTGCTGGCCGGTCTTTCCCTGCGGCTCCAATGCATCGCCAACTTCCCCGGCGAAACGGCGGCGGACGTCATGGCGCAGGCCGCCTTCTTCCGCGACATCGACGAGCGCCTGGCCGCCGCCGGCGTGCCGCCGAGGGGCCTGCCCCAACGGCTGCTGGCCAACACCTTCCGACTCGAACCGGCCAGCGACGTCTACCAGCGCCCCACGGAATTCGGCGTGCGGCTGATCGACCTGCCGGCGGACGAGTTCGACGGGGTGCGGCACGCCGCCGGCGTACTCAAGCGCTGGGTGCCCCTCGAGCCTCACGACGAGTCGCTGCACCTCTACCTTGCCGGCAAGCTCGGGTTTCACCGCGATCCCTGGACGGTGGCCCCCGAGGACTACCGACGCTTTGCCGCCGGCACCCGGCGCCTCTTCCGGCCGGAGCACCGGCTGGTGCGCACTCCGGGGACCCGCCTGGCCCGCGACCCGAGGTCCGGCCGGGCGATGGTGGAGCACCAGGGCCAGCGCATGCCGCTGTCCCCTGCCGCCTTCGAGACCCTGCGGCTCATCGCCGAGGGCCGAAGCCTGGGCCAGGCGGCCGCGGCGAAGGGCCCCGAATACCGGGAGGCAACCCTGCTGGCCGCAGAGCTCCACGCGCGCCACGTCCTGCGGCTCGCCCCCCCTTGATCGTTGTGCTGCATGATATACTGTACGCAGAAGCAACGCTTGCAAACTCACGATCCTGATCAGGCACCAGCGCCGGGACTTCCACTTGACCGACGGCCCCGGCAAGCCGATATGAAAGGCAAAGAACGACAAAATCTAACGAACATAGGCATCCAGCCGCGCCCGGCCAGCAACGGCCCCGAACCGGGAGGTGAAGCAGATGGCAGGCAAACATGAATCCGTGAATCCGCACTCCGGATCGCTGGGCGATCACCTGACCGCGGTGAAAGAAGGCCGCCGCCGGTTCGAGAACGCCTTCCAGGGCGTGACGCGGATGATCCTGGAAAACGACGTACGCAAAGTGGTGGTCAACGGCAAGACGACCTACGACTTCGCCATCTTCCGCAGCGGCGCGAAACACCTCATCGGCCTCTACGAAGAGATCAACAGTTTCGTCTCCTTCGTCAAGGACGCCGCCGAGGGCGGATCGTCGAAGGAGATGGCCTTCGTCCTCGTGGGCGAACCGGGCAACGGCAAAACCTTCTTCGTCGACTTCCTCTGCGCCCGCTATCGCGACTTCCTGCAGCAGGAGCAGAATCGCAAGTACACCTTCCGCTTCAACGGCCTCGACCGCCTGGGCAGCTACGGCCGGATCACCACCATCGACTCGCAGACCTACGAGGACCCGATGGTGCTGGCGATGAACCTCTTCGACAGCGTTGAAGAAGGCCGCGAACACCTGTCATCGGCCTGGGGGTTCACCGATGTCCAGGTGGCGCAGTTCTTCGAAAATTACCGGCCCTTGGGCGCCTGCAGCGGCTACATCTGGAACGACCTGCGCACGGCCACCGGGGGCGACCTGGAACGGATGCTGTCCCACGTGGAGATCGTCCCGGTGCCGCTCACCGAGAGCCTGGGCACGGTCACCGGCAAGTACCCGGCCAAGGACAAGATCACGTCCTCGGCGGTGGACCTGCTGGGCGAGGAGTCGATCCAGCGCCTGCTGCACATCACCGACACCAACAACCCCTACCGCTTCGACCTGCGGCGCGGCGCCCTGGCCCGGGTGGCGGGCGCCGGGATCCACTTCAGCGACGAGATCTTCAAGAACAAGAAAGACCTGGTGCAGGTCTACCTCGGCGTGATCCAGAACCGCACCATCGAAATCGACGGTTTCAAGTGGCCCATCGACACCCTGATCATCGCGACGAGCAACAATTCGGAGTTCAATCGCTTCCACGCCGAGCGGGAGGAGGCACCGATCGTCGATCGCTGCCGCATCTGCTACGTTTCGCACAACACCAACTACCGCCTGCAGGAGCAACTCACCACCTATGCCGTGGGCAGCGAGGAGAAGACCACCTTGAGCAGCGAGCAGCTGCACCAGGACCCCAACCTCAACTACTCCGCCTCGGTGGCCGCGGTGCTCACCCGTCTGCCGCGGGCGGAGAAGCTGACCCCGGTGGAGATGATGAAACTGGCCGCCGGCGAGGTGGCCGGGGAGAAAAGCATCAAGACGCTGGCCGAGGTCGTGGACACGCTGAACCAGGACCCGGACATCACCCGCCGCTTCGGTCAGACCGGGCTGGGGCAACGCAACCTGGGCCGGGCAATCCAGCTGCTGCTCGCCTCCTCGGAAACCAACGAGGGCCGCTGCATGTTCGCCTTCGACATCTTCGGCACGCTGGAGCGGGTGATCCTCGACTACGTGGTGGACGCCAACAACCGCGCCAAGTATCTCGAGGACCTGAAGACGGCCCGCGGGCTCTACCGCGAGCGGATCATGACCGAGATGTTCAACGCCTACATGGACGAGCCCTACGCCATCCGCAAGGACGTGATGAACTACGTGAACATGATCATCGGCGTCGATGCCGAAAACCTCGGCGCGGACCGCATGTGGAAGTACAAGGACCCGCAAACCGGCGAGTTGAAGGCGCTGAAAGTGGACGAGCGGTTCATCAAGAGCGTCGAGGAACGGATGGGGCTGAAGACCGAGGAGACGCGAGAGACCTTCCGCACCTCGATCCGCAAGATCTACGGCCAGAAGATCTCGGTGGACCCGAACTACGACTTCATGGACAACCTCGAACTGGTCAAGGCGGTGACCGACGTGCGGCTGAAGTCGGACATCGCCGGCGCGGGCAGCCTGATCGGCGCGCTGGCCAACCGGACCAACGAGGAGAACCAGAAGCTCTACGACCGCTGTATCCGCACCATGCTGGACAAGCTGGGCTACTGCAACACCTGCGCGCAGAAGACCATCGAGTATTTCTGCACCCAGGAGGACGAGAACTGACGGGAGACCCGAGAATGGGCGAACGGGACCAGGCCTGGTTCGACACGCTGAAAGCCCGCGGGCTCGACCCGCAGGCCGAGGAGCGGATGCGCCGTGAGCTGGCGGTCACGGGCCCCCACCGGTCGCCCGATGCCCCCGTCCCGCCGGACCGTCCCGCAGGCCCCGGCCCGGAGGCCACGATCTACCATTACCATGACCTGGCCCTGCTGCAGGAGATCCCTCCGCCGCAGGTCAGCGCCGACGCCTGCCTCCGCTCGCTGGAAGAACTGCTGGAGCGTGATCGGCTGCGGGAAACGGACGGCTTCCCGAAGAAAATCCGCGTGGGCCGCCTGGTCAAGCCGGGCAAGGGCGGCCGGGAGAACGTGGTGGTGGTGCCCACCACGGTGGAGGAGAAACTGATTCACGACCGGGTCTCCGCCCGGCAGGAGGAAGCGGGCCAGGGCGGCTCCGGCGAGGGCGAGGAAGGCGACGTGATCGGTGAAGAACCGGTGCGCCAGACCCCGGGCGGCGCCGGGCCGGGCCAGGGCGAGGGCGGGCCCCACGAGATGGAGTCCAGTGCCTACGACCTGGGCCGCATCCTCACCGAAAAATTCGAACTGCCCAACCTCAAGGACAAGGGCAAGAAGCGCAGCCTGACCCGCTACACCTGGGACATGACCGACCGGCACCGCGGCTTCGGCCAGATCCTGGACAAGAAGGCCACCCTGCGCGAGATCGTGGAGACGAACATCGCCCTCGGTCGTATCCCCGACCCGGCGGACATCGACCCCACCGGGTTCCTCGTCGCCCCCAACGACCGGATCTACCGCGTGCTCTCGCGGGAGATGGACTACGAGTCCCAGGCGATGGTCTTTTTCATGCGCGACTACTCGGGCTCGATGATGGGCAAGCGCACCGAGCTGGTGGTGACGCAGCACGTGCTGATCTACAGCTGGCTGCTCTACCAGTACGCCCGCCAGGTGGAGTCGCGGTTCATCCTCCACGACACCGAGGCCACCGAAGTGGACGACTTCCACACCTACTACAACTCGCGGGTGGCCGGCGGCACCCGGGTGGCCTCGGCCTTCCGGCTGGTCAACGAGATCGTCGAGCGGGAGAACCTGGCCCGGGACTACAACATCTACGTTTTCCACGGCACCGACGGTGAAGACTGGGACGGCGAGGGCGAGGAATCGGTGCCCCAGATGAAAAAGATGCTCGGCTATGCCAGTCGGGTGGGGGTGACCATCGTCCAGCGCCAGGAGGGCATGGAAAAAAAGAGCGAAGTGGAGAAGTACCTCATCAAATCGGGGCTGCCCGAACAGAAACCGGACCTGCTGCGCCTGGACACCATCAGCGAGGACGCGGAAGAGCCGCGGCTGATCGAGGGCATCCGGCGGCTGATCTCCTGAACCGGGGACGACGGGACGGGAAACGATGGAACTGATCGACCAGCACACGAAGGGCATCATGGAGGGCTGCAAGGAGCGGGCACGACAGGCCGGGCTGCGCTTCCAGGACGAGTCGCTGGAGTACGTGGTGACCAACCGCGACATGCTGGAGCTGACGCCGAAGCTGATGATCCCCACGCTCTACGACTACTGGGTCCATGACGTGGAAGTGCTCAAGGAAAAGGGGCGCTACGAGCTCTACCCCAGCAACCCCTACGAGACGGTGATCAACACCCGGCCGCCGATCTCGTTCTACAACGACAACAATCCGGACTGGCTCAACGTGATGATCTTCTACCACGTGCTGGCCCACATCGACTTCTTCCAGAACAACCTCTACTTCCGCAACACCTGGGACTACGACTTCACCGGGCTGGCGCTCTCGGACAAGCGGGAGATCTCGCGCCTGCGCGCGCTGAAGGGCCGCTGGGTCGACTACATCATCGAATTCGCCCGGGGCATCGACAACCTCGCCGGGTTTCACGAGGAGCTCTCCCACCGCTTCCGCCCGCCGGCCGCCGGCGGCTCGGCGATCCTCGACTACTATTTCGACGTCTTCCTCCAGCAGGAGAAGCAGGTGCCGGTCTCCGAGTACATCAAGGAGATGGAGCGCTACAACCACTGGATCGCCGACAGCGGCGGCGATCAGGACAAGGGGTTTTTCGCCGACGTGCGCAAGCGCCACCCGGAGTTCGACGCGCTGTTCCGGGCCCACGAGAAGGCCCGGCCCCGCCGCGGCCTGGACCTGATGCAGCACATCCTCGAGCACAGCGAATTCCTCAACGAGGGCGAAAACACCTGGATGAAGACGGTGGTCCAGATCGTGCGCAAGACCTCGCTCTTCTTCCAGCCGCAGATCCGCACCAAGATCCTCAACGAGGGCTGGGCCAGCTACTGGCACGAGAAGCTGTTTCTCGAGGACGACCGCATCCGGGGCCACGAAGTCGACTTCGCCCGGGTCAACGCCGGCGTGGTTTCCATGCCCCGGGTGGGGCTCAACCCCTACGCCCTGGGGATGAGGCTCTTCCACTACGTGGAGGAGCAGGCCGACCGGGGCCGGCTCTCCCTGGAGTACCGCCGCCTGCTCGACGCCGGGGAGCGCGAGCGCTTCGACAGCGGCGCGGGGAGCGGCCGGGAGACGATCTTCTCCCTGCGCGAGAATCTCAGCGATTTCCTGCTCATCAACACCTTCGTCGACCAGGATTTCGTCGACCGCAACCGGCTCTTCGTCGCCGGCCGCCGCCTGGACCGCCAGCGGATGGTCTGGCAATACTACGTGAAGAGCCGCGACGCAGGCGAGTACCGCCGCATGCTCATCGACTCGCTCTACCACCCGCCCCACGTGGTCATCGAACACGAGAAGTGCACGGGCAGCACGCTCTACCTCAACCACGTGCACGAGGGCAAGCCGCTGGTCCGTGACTTCATCGCCAACACCCTGCTTGGTATCGAGTATCTCTGGGGCGGACCGGTGAAACTGGAGACCAGCGAGGTGGAGCCGGAAAGCGAATCGGCGACCCAGCAGGCCCAGGCGATGTTCCCCGGCCTGTCCCAGCTCGCCCGGGAGGAAGAAGACGAGCCGAAAGTGACCTGGACCCGGGTGCTCTACACCATGCAGAACCGCAATTTAACCAAGTCGACGCTCTGAGGCGGCCCCACGGACGGAACGATGAACAGGAAAAAACGCAGCGGCATCGAGCGAATGAACGTCAAGCAGGATGAGGAGAACATCCAGCACGCCCTGGAGGGTCTCGACTTCCCGCTCAGCGAATCGGACTACCAGGCGCCCCTGCCCTTCGACGACTTCCTGCGCATCATGGTCGAACAGCCGTCGCGGGTGATCCGCAATGTCTTCCAGACGTTCAACGACATGGTGATGACGTACGTTCAGCGCGGTGAGGACGAGTACCCCGATGATCCGGAGTCGATCAACTTCATGCCTTACGACTTCACCAGCCTCTTCGTCGCCGGGGCGGACAACCCGTTTTTCGCCGACCGCCTCTTCGCCAACCGCCTGATCAACCGGGTGGAGGCGATGCGGGCCGGGGCCCAGCAGAACAAGATCTTCATCTTCGAAGGGCCTCACGGCTGCGGCAAGAGCACCTTTCTCAACAACCTGCTGCGGCGGTTCGAAGCGTATGCCAACACCGAGGAAGGGATGCGCTATGAAACCGTCTGGCGCATCGACCGGCGGGTGCTCGGCCTGCCGGGGGCCGCCGTCCTGCCGTCGTTCGCCAGGACCATGCCCCCCCTGGAGCAGCGCGACATCGCGGAGGAGAACGGCGCGAACGGGGCCGATGCACCGGCCGAGCCCCTCGAGGACGTCATCGACATCCCCTGCCCGAGCCACGACAACCCTATTCTCGTCATCCCCCGGGAGCACCGGCGGAACTTCTTCGACGACCTGTTCCAGAACGACCAGTTCAAGTGGCGGCTGTTCACCGAAAAAGAATACGAGTGGGTCTTCACCGACAAACCCTGCACGATCTGCAGCTCGCTCTACCGTGCGCTGCTCGCCCGCCTGCGCAGCCCGCTCAAGGTCTTCCGGATGATCTACGCCCGCCCCTATCACGTCAACCGACGTCAGGGCGAGGGGATCAGCGTCTACAATCCCGGCGACAAACCGTTGCGCCGGGAGGTGCTGGGCAACGAGATGCTGCAGCAGCGGATCAACGCCGTGCTGCAGGACAGCAACCTCGTGCAGTACATCTTTTCCGAGTTCGCCAAGACGAATAACGGCATCTTCGCCCTGATGGACATCAAGTCGCACAACGTGGAGCGGCTGATCCGCCTGCACAACATGATCAGCGAAGGGGTGCACAAGGTGGGGCACATCGAGGAGAACGTCGACTCGATGTTCCTCGCGGTGATGAACCCCGAGGACACGAAGAACATCCAGGACATCCCCTCGTTCACCGACCGGGTGGAGTACCTGCAGATCCCCTATGTGCTCGACGTGGCCACCGAAGTGGAAATCTACCGCACGATCTTCGGCCGCCACATCGAGGAGAACTTCCTGCCCCGCGTGCTGGGCAACTTTGCCCGGGTGATCATCTCCTCGCGGATGAACACCGCCTCGCAGGCGATGAAGGAGTGGATCAGCGACCCGTCGAAGTACGAACAGTTCTGTGACGAGAACCTGCTGCTGCTCAAGATGCAGATCTTCACCGGGCACATCCCGCGCTGGCTTTCCGGCGAGGACCGCAAGCGGTTCACCGCCGACATCCGGCGCAAGCTCATCGCCGAGGGTGAGAAAGACGGGCACAAGGGGTTCTCCGGCCGCGACTCGATCTCCATTTTCAACGAGTTCTACGCCCGCTACTACGAGGACGAAAAGCTGATCGGCATGTCCACGCTGCGGGGGTATTTCACCGAGGTGCGCAAGGACCTGAGCAAGGAGATCCCCGACGGCTTCATCGACTGCCTGACGCGGATGTATGACTTCAACATCCTGCAGGAGGTCAAGGAGTCGCTCTATTACTACAACGAGGAACAGATCGCCCGGGATATCCAGAACTACATCTTCGCCGTGAACTTCGAGCCGGAGACCATCGAGCGCGCCACCTACACCGGCGATCGGCTCGAGATCACCGAAAAGTACTTCGAGGGCATGGAAGCCCGCTTGCTCCAGCCGGGGGCGGACACGGAACGCCGCCTGGACTTCCGCCGCGAGACGCAGAGCGAGTATACCAAGCGCACGCTGACCCAGGAGATCATGGTCGAAGGCAAGCCGCTGACCCGCACCAAGCTCTACAAGGACCTCCACGGCCGCTACGTCTACAACCTCAAGGAAAAGGTGCTCGACCCCTTCCTGGAGAACGAGAACTTCCGCAGGGCGATCAAGGATTTCCACACCGAGGACTTCAAGACCTACGACAAGCGCATCCGCGAGGACGTGACCTTCCTCATCACCAACCTGGCCGAAAATTACGGCTACACCGAGCAGGGGGCCCGGGAGGTCTGCATCTACGTCATCGACCGCGACCTGGCCCAGACCTTCGCCCGCAAAAAGTAGCCGACCGCAAAGGCCCTTGCCTTCGCAGGCCTTCAGGGCTTATACCTATGGACGACGGGTTGACGGGCCCCCCCCGCAACTGTCAGGCAGTTCCACCCGGACCGACCATCCCGTGTCACCCCTGGGCGGCAACACCAACCTCTGTCAGGCCTGGAGGACCAGATGCGCCGTATTGCCCTGTTGACCATTGCCACCTTGATCCTGATCGCCATCCCGGCCGCGGCCCAGCCGGTGCCGCCGGTGCGGGTCATCGCCGAGTGGGAACCGGCGCTGGGCACGCTGATCAGCTGGCCGCTGGGCATTCCGCAGGCCCTGGTGGAGGAACTGGCCGAAGACGACATGCTCTATGTGCTGGTCAATGGCAGCAGCGCCGAGAACCAGGCCCGCAGCACCTTCAACTCCTGGGGCATCGACCCGGCCCACGTGGAATACATCCAGACCAGCGTCGGCTCGCACTGGCCCCGTGACTGGGGCCCGCACCAGGTCTTCGACGGCAACGGCGACTGGGGCATCCTCGACCCGATCTTCGAGGGCTACCCCTGGGTGAGCAACGCCTGTGTTCCGATCAGCTCCCCGGGCGGCTATTCGGGCGACGACGGGGTTCCCGCGGATGTGGCGTCGTATTTCGGGGCGCCGCTCCACTCCTTCCCGGCCTACCTCACCGGCGGCAACTTCCTGGTGGACGGCCAGAGCGCCGGCTTTTCCACCTGCGCCATGGTGGGAGAGAACAACCAGCTCTGGACCGAAACCGAGTTCCGCAGCCTGGCCGCCGACTGGCTCGGGGTCACCGACTATCACGTGGTGGACAGCACCGAGGACCACGGCATCCAGCACATCGACTGCTGGTTCAAACCGCTGGACGAGGAAACGCTGCTGGTCAAGCTGCCGCCGACCTGGCACGAGGAATACGACCGCATCGAGGCCAACCTGGCCCAGCTGGCCTCGGCCACCACCTGCTACGGCCGGCCCTATCGCATCGTGCGCATCGACTGCCCGGTGTACAGCGGCGGCGATGTCGCGGCGTACACCAATTCGCTGATCCTGAACAGGAAGGTGCTCGTGCCCCAGTTCAACATCCCCGCCGACGCCGACGCCATCGCCACTTTCGAGGCGGCCATGCCGGGCTACGAGGTGATCGGCTTCCCCTGGGGCAGCTGGTACTACTACGATGCCCTGCACTGCCGCACGCGGGCGGTGTTCGACCCCGGGATGCTGCGCATGACCCACGCCCGCCTGGACGACGAGGTCTCTCCGGCCGCCGGCCACACGGTGACGACGATGATCGACGACCGCAGCGAGAGCGGGCTGATCCCCGGCCAGCTCAAGGTGCACTGGCGCCTCACCGGCGCACCGACCTGGAACGAGGTCCTGCTCTCCCCCACCGGCACCGCCGACACCTTCGAGGCCGACATTCCCGGCCAGGTGCCGGGGGCCGCGGTGGAATACTACGTTGGGGCAGCCGACAATTCCGGTCGCAGCGAGACCCTGCCGCGCACCGCGCCGGTCGGGTTCTACAGCTTCACCGTGTCCGACGACGGCCTGACCGTCACCGCGATGAGCCTGCCGACGCTGCTGGCCCCGGGGACGCCCATGGACGTCACCGTGACCATCGATCCAGGCATCGAGAGCCTGGTGCCCGGAAGCCCGACGCTGCACTGGCGGACCGACGGCGGCGCCTTTGGCGAGATCCCCCTGGTCTTCGAGGCCGGACTGGACTGGACCGCCACCCTGCCCGCCGCCGCCTGCGGCGCGTCGCCGGAGTTCTACTTCTCGGCACTGGGCGACGTCTCGGGGCTGAAGACCGATCCGGCCGGCGCCCCGGCCTCGCTCCACAGCGCCGAGGTGGGTGTGCTGGCCCCGGAAACACTGTTCGATGAATCCTTCGAGGCCGGGTTGCCCGCGGGCTGGAGCGCCGACGGTCTCTGGCAGATCACCGGCGCCTGCCCGGTGGGCACGCCACCCGCGGGGAGCTCCTGGGCCTACTACGGATTGACCGCCTCCTGCACTTACGACACCGGCTCACAGACCACCGGTGCGCTCACCTCGCCGCCCATCGCCCTGCCCGTTCCGCCGGGTGGCGGCAGCGTGACCCTGCGCTACTTCTCGAACCTGGAGACGGAGAACGAAACGGGATATGACTGGGCCGGGCTCTACCTCGACGAGACGCTGATCGACTCGCCAGCGGAAACGGCCTCGTGGGAGTCCCGTTCGGTGGACCTCACGCCCTGGGCCGGGCAGACCGTGGAACTCTCCTTCCGCTTCGACAGCGTGGACGACTATTACAACAACTTCCACGGCTGGCAGGTGGACGGGGTGGTGATCACCGCCGATGAGCTGGAGTGCAACGGCCTGACAGTATCCTTCCAGTGCACGCCGTCCAGCGGCACGCTGCCCTTTACGTCTTCCTTCTCGGTCCAGCTCGACAACCCGGTGGCCGACCAGACCCGGCGCATTGCCGGGCGGATCGACATCGACCTCGCCGGCGGCGGATTCATCGGCAACTGGCGGGCGGGCTTCACCAACATCGCCCCCGGGGCCAGTTTCGCCACCGGTTGGAACCAGTCCCTCCCGGCGGTTCCCGGGCTGGTGGGCACTACTGTCTTCACTTTGCACGGCATGGATGTCACCCCGGCGCCGTACAACCAGCCGCCCTACCAGCCCGCCGGCGCCACGGCCAGCGACAGCTGCGGCATCACCGGCACGGCTCCCTGACCGGGGAAACGGCGCTACGCAAGAGACCCCTCCACGGGGAGGGGTCCATTCGTTCGAAACTCAGTCCAGGATTCAGTCAAACATCCCGGTGCTGTACCAGCCGTCCCAGACCGGCGGGTAGTAAATGTAGGTCACATCATCGGTGGTCCAGATTTCACCATCCGCTCCGCCGGAGAAGATGATCACGTATTCGTAGCCGCTCATCCAGGAGCTGCAGTAGAGCCAGATGTCGTAGTCGTTACCCCAGCCGTCGGTCAGCGTCAAATCCTTGTAATACTCGTTCTCCCGGGCCCAATCGGCGAAATCATCAGCATCGTATCCCTCGATGCAATCTTCGGTGTCCGACTTGAAGAGCTTCACCGATTCGATCATCTTCATAATCTCAGCCTCGGTGGCCGTCTCCCGGCTGCGGTTGATCGCTCGCTGCAGGTTGGGGACGGCCAGTGCGGAGATGATGCCGATCACCGCCACCACCACCAGCAGTTCGATAAGGGTGAACCCCTTCCCGCTGTTTCTGCGCGCGGCCTTTTTCTTTTGCCTGATCATCATGATCACCTCCTCCGGTCAAGGGCGCACATCGGTGGCCACGGCCTGGATCTGTTGCAGGATAACGCCGATGTTGTCACCGGCCTCCATCGACGCCGGCACGACGCCACGGATCTCGTCACCGCCTGCCGGCGGCGACGGCTCGAGCTTCCGAAGTTCGAACCGTTCGGAGTCCACCCGGCGGTATTCGAACTTCGCCAGCAGGGCAGCTCGGTCCTTGTCCCAGAACTCGGGCACCAGCCGGTCCAGCATCAGCGGGTATTCACCGTTCTCGTCGCGGTAGTGATTGAGCGACGTGATCACCACGATGGAGCTGGCCACGTCGGTTTTCGCCGCGCCTTCGGCGGTGACTTCCACCGGCGCTTCCCGGTTGAGCATGAACAGTTCGAAACCGATGATAGGCAAGGCGATGATCAGCAGGGCCACCAGCCATTTCCGACTGTCCTTCGCCTTTTCCAATTGGGCCTCGACGTCGGCCACACGCTGACGGCGCTGGCTGACATCCTCTTTCGACTCGCTGGCCGCCTTTTTCGCACTCTGCTTGATCGAGCAGTTGATGCAGACGGAGCGGCCCTTGTCGGCCACTCCAAGGCAGTCAGGGCAAAAGGCATCCCCGCAATCGGCACAGTTGAAACTCGCCGGCACGCCTCCGTGCGTCTTGCATTCCCTGGAATCAGTCATGGTCGTTCTCCCCTCTTCATCGAATCGCCCGAACGGGCGCCCTAATGTGCACTCACACCTTCTCTTCGGCCGATCAGCGAATCAGGTTGAGAATCGGAAACAACTGGACATAATTTATGATATTAACAGTATTATCCTGAAGAGAGTACTGCGGTGAACCACCGTCACCAGATCATCCCCTGCCCTTCCCGCCGCAGGAGCATTTTTTCAACTCCCTGACCGGTATCTCAGCCAATCTGCGCGTACCTGGTCGAGGGAGGATTTCATCATGCGCGTAAGAATCATCTGTCTGATCGTCCTGTTTCTGCTGCCCAGCACCACCCCGGTAACGGCCGACTGGTCCCACAACCCCACCGTGAACAACCCGGTCTGCACCACCACCACCGATCAATTTTCCCCGGAGGTGGTCAGTGATGGTCAGGGCGGGGCGATCCTTGCCTGGAGCGAGGGATCGCCCGACATTCGGGTGGAAATACGTTTCCAACGGATCGATGCGGAAGGAACACTGCTCTGGCCCACCGACGGCGTCCCTGTGGGTGGAGTGCTGATGGACGGTTTCGGCTCGATTTACCAGGTTGCCGACGGTGCCGGCGGCGCCATCGTCGCCTGGACCGACGATCGAAGCGGGGATCACGTCGTGTACGCGCAGCGCGTGGACGCCGGCGGAAACATCTGCTGGCCGGCCGGCGGGATCGCGGTCAGCGACGGGTCGGGCGAGCAGGTCTGCAGCGATATCGCTGCCGATGGAGCCGGCGGGGCGATCATCAGTTGGAGGGATTACCGGTGGCTGAATTACGACGTCCGGGTCCAGCGAGTCGATGCCGCGGGCAACCTGGTCTGGGCCGGCGACGGGGTGATGGCCTGTGTCGAGCCTTCCAGCCAGATGGGTTCGCGGGTCATGGGGAACGGATCGGGCGGCGCCACGGCCATCTGGAACGATTACCGGAACGGGGCCGACGTTGATCTCTACGCTCAGCGAGTTGATGCCGGGGGAAACGTCCAATGGGCGCCCGACGGGGTCATTGTCGTCTCGGCGGCCGGAGATCAGAGGTCGGCGGGCCTGGCCGGCGACGGAAGCGGCGGGGCCATTGTCACCTGGGAAGACCTGCGTTCCGTCGACGCCGACATCTACGCCCAGCGGATCGACATCGACGGCGCCACTCTCTGGCCTGCCGGCGGGGTCATCGTCTGCGCGGAGGCGGACGACCAACTCGCGCCGCGCCTGGTCAGCGACGGTTTCGGAGGGGCGGTCATCATCTGGGATGACTGGCGCTGGCTCAACCTCGACATCCGGGGGCAGCGTATCGACGCCGACGGTACCCTGCTCTGGGAGGCGGACGGCCTGATGATCTGCGTCGAGCCCTCCAGCCAGATCCTGAGGTGTCCCCTGCTGGCAACCGACGATGGCGGCACCGTCGTCACCTGGTCCGACGTGCGCACCAGCAGCAACTCCCGGGACGTCTATGCCCAGCGGGTGAGCGGCGGCGGTTACGTGCAATGGCAGCCCGACGGGATTCCGGTCTGCACGCTCCCCGAGGTACAGCAGGTCGACGGCATCGTTCCCGATGGTTCCGGCGGGGTGATCATCGGCTGGAACGATAATCGCAGTGGCGACAACTACGACATCTACGCCCAGCAGGTGGACCTCGACGGTCTGCTCGGCGGCCCTGTGCCCCCGCCGCAGATGGTGGCGGGTTCGCTCACCTGCTCCCCGGGGGCGGGCACCGTGCCCTTCACCACCTGGATGACCCTCTCGCTGGAGAACCTCAACACCTCGTACATCCGCCGCGTGGCCGGGCACATCGACGTCTTCCTCGCTTCCGGCACCGGCATGTTCCCCAACTGGCGCACCGGCTTCACCAACATCGACCCCGACGGCAGCTACGACGCCTCCTGGCCGGTGAACATCCCGGCCCTGGGCTCGATGATCGGGGCCAACCGGTTCGAGCTGCACGCCATGGACGTCACCCCACAACCTTACAACATCTTCCCCTTCCCGCCCTCGGGGAGCACCGACAGCGACACCTGCGTGGTCTACGGCATCGCCCCCTGATCACCGGCACGGAGGAGCATAAGAATGAAACGCACTATCGAAACACTGATCATCCTGATCGTCACGACCAGCCTCACCGCGCTGCAGGCAACCGCCGAGTGGTCCCACGACCCGTATGAGAATAACCCGGTCTGCACCGGCTCCGTCGGCCACTTCAATCCGCAGGCGATTGATGACGGAACTGGTGGCGCAATCATCGTCTGGCAGCAGGATTCCACCATCAACTACGGCGATGATATTTTCGCCCAACGGATTGCCGCAAACGGTGAGCCGGTTTGGCCCAGCGGTGGAGTGGCTATTTGCACGGCCAACGGAGATCAAAAAATCCCACGAGTGGTGAGTGACAGCGCCGGCGGAGCGATCATCGCCTGGCAGGACGACCGTGGATCAGGCGACATCTACGCTCAACGGGTAAACGCGTTGGGGACGGCTCTCTGGTCGGCCAACGGGATTCCGGTCTGCGATGCCGACGAGCAACAGTGGCTGCCCGAGATGATCAGTGATGGCACTGGTGGAGCAATCATCGTCTGGGGCGACTTCCGCTGGTGGAACGAGGATATCCGGGCCCAACGGATTGACGGCAACGGTACGCCACAATGGGCTGCCGAAGGCGTGTTCATCTGTATCGAGGAAACCGCTGACCAAACGTCGCCGGTAGTGACCGGGGACGGTGCAGGGGGGGCATTTATCGCCTGGGTGGACGCGAGGTCGGACACTGCTGATATCTATACTCAGCATGTCAGCGCGGATGGAATTGTGCAGTGGACACCGGACGGCGTGGCAGTCTGCAGTGCCGTGGACTGGCAGAACCAGCCACTGGTGGTTTGCGATGGCGCGGGCGGAGCGATCCTTTCCTGGAGGGATTTCAGATCGGGAACGCATACAGAAATCTACGCGCAACGACTCGACTCTTCCGGGGGCACGACCTGGTCCACGGACGGAATTCCAGTGCAAAACACTGCTGTCTCCGCTGGCCGGCCCGACATGGTAGTAGATGGCTCGGGAGGTGTGATTATTACCTGGAGCCTGGACAGTGACGAGATCCGGGCCCAACGGATCAATTGCGATGGGCTGCTGCGCTGGGGTGCGGAAGCTGTAACCCTGTGCGCTGCAGACGGAGTGCAAACATCTCCCCGGCTGATCGGAGACGGGGCGGGAGGAGCCATCGTCAGTTGGAAAGACTACCGTGATAGCGGATCCGCACTCTATACTCAGAGCGTGGACGCCTTCGGAATCTGCCGCTGGGCCGATGACGGCATCCCGCTCACCCTCACGGCCGGGCTCCTCGATGCAGGACATCAGATCGCTTCCCTGGGCGGAATCGGGTTCCTCTCCGTCTGGGAGGACGATCGATCCGGAGGAGACGAGATCTACACCCAACGGGTAGACCGCCACGGTTTTCTCGGCGATGCGTCTCCGGTTCTTCAAACCGCCGAGGACGTTCCCGATGACCAGGGTGGTGTAGCACTGCTCAACTGGTCCCCGGGGTATCTGGACCACTACCCATACCAGACCGTGACCCACTACTCGGTCTGGATGCGGCAGCCAGATGAGGAGAAGCGTTCCGACAATCCCGCGCCGCTTGCCCGGTGGGCCGCCGAGACCGGCCTGCCGCCTGAGGACGTGGAGCGGCTGGACCGCGACGGCTGGGCGTATGTTGATCAGGTCACCGCCCATTACTGGGAGGGCTACGCCTGCCAGGCGCCGACCTACGGTGTGTACACCGGCAGCGGCGAGATCCCCTGGACCGAGTACATGGTGCTGGCCCACACCGCCGACCAGTGGGTCTACTGGGAATCGACGGTGGTCAGCGGCTATTCGGTGGACAACCTCTCGCCCGGCGCCCCGCTGGACCTCACCGGCAGCGCCTCTGGCAGCAACGCCCTGCTCGGCTGGAGCCCCAGCGGCCACCACGACGAGGACCTCTCGCACTACGCGGTCTACCGCGGGACCACCCCCGGCTTCACCCCTGACCAGTCGTCGCTGATCGGCACAACGGTCGACGCGGAATACACCGATCCAGCCCCCGGACCGGGGACCTTCCACTACAAGGTGACCGCGGTGGACGTGCACGGCAACGAAGGCGAACCGTCCAACGAGGCGTCTGCAGCCTGGCCCTCGGACACAGTCACGGCATCTCTCGGCTGCGCGCCGAGCTTTGGCATCCTGCCTTTCCAGGCCCAGTTCACCCTCGGCATCGACAATCTCTATGACGGCCAGGTCCGCCGCATGGCCGGCCGGATCGATTTCACCCTGGCCAACGGAAGTTATTTCCCGAACTGGCGTGCCGGCCACACCAACATCGCCCCCTCGTCGAGTTTCACTACGGTGTTCGGCGTCAACTTCCCGGCGCTGGCCACCCTGACGGGCAACAACAGCTTCGTGCTCACCGCCGTGGACGTGACCCCGGCGCCGTACAACCTGCCGCCCTATCCACCGGCAGGCGACAGCGACACTAACTCCTGTCTCATCATTGCCGTGGCGCCCTGAAGCGCCGGGCAATTCTCCCTCAGGCCCGGGAGCGGATCGCGCCCGCTCCCGGGTCATTTTTATTCGTTCTGGCCGGGTTCGGACCCGGATTGCGCGTACCTGGATAAGGGGCGTTTCCGCCTCGACCAGCGCGATTGGTCCGAGACACCCGATTCAGAGAAGGAGGCCGGGTGATGAGAACCCTGACAGTTGCCGCCACACTCATCCTGATCCTTGCAACCCCGCCCGCAGCCGCTGACCTTGCGGCTGGAGAACCCGGGATGGATGCGCAAACCGGCATGCTTGAGCCGGCAGGGCCGGGCCTGGCCACAATATCCGATATCCTGCGTACGGCCACGGGCAGGATGAATCCGGACCGGAAGATCCGGGTGATCATCACCCTCCAGCACCAACCCCAGGATCTGATCAGCAAGCAGGTGTGCGAACTCCATGCCGAAGAAATGGATGAGATCCGTCAGCGGGTCAAATCGATCAATACCGGATATTCGCTCAGCCGGAATACCGGCACTTCCCGGGATGCCGAAAACTACCTCGACCCGGCACTGTTGATGAGCACCAGCGATCGTGCCGACCTGCGGCAGGCTGCCGAGGACCACGAGGCGCTCTCGCTGGAGATCCTCGACGAGATCAACCGGCGGCTCAGGGACGCAGTGGAAGCGGACCGGCAAAAGGTGCGGGCCGCCCTGGAGCAGCTGGGCGCCGAGGTGGAATTCGGCATGGTCTCGATCAACGCCCTGGTGGCCACGGTGCCGGTTTCTTCGCTGGAAGAGATCGTCGCCATCGACGGTGTGGCATGGATCAGCGAGGACGGCCGGACCGAGGCACAACTGGATACGGCCGCGCACGCCACCCGGGTGATCGATACCGGCGGCTTGTGGGAGAGCGGGTTCGACGGCGGGCTCTATGACCCGGCGGTCCTCGACACCGGCGCCGACCTGGCCCACCCCGGCCTGGCCGACTCGGCCACCCGCTCCAATTTCAATGCCTTCCACCTCTCCGCCGCCGCTGGCGATCCCGACTTCGACGATGTCTTCTCGGTGGAGGACATTCACGGCCACGGCACCCACGTCCTGGGCATCGTGGCCAGCATGGGCACATCGTACTACCCGGCCCTGTTGGGCATGGCCAACGGCCTGGAGAAAGCGGTGACCCTCAAAGCCGGGTTCAGAACAACCAGCGGCCTGGGGAGTATGCACCATTCGGACGCGATGTTCCTGGTGGACCGAGCCCTGTACGATACAGACAGTCTCGTGCCCTACGCGTCATTCAATGACGATGTTGACGGCCTGAACCTCAGTTTCGGTGGCCCGGCTTACAGTGACCAGACCTACTACAGTCTGTTCTATGACTCCATCGTCTCTTCGTACCCCGATTTGACGGTTACGCTTTCCGCAGGGAATACCGGTCCCGACAATACGGCATTCACCAGCCCGGCCTGCGCGTACAATCCCATCACAGTGGCCAACGTGGACGACGGCGGCACCCCAGATCGGATCGACGACCTGATCAGTGAATCGAGCACACGCGGCCCCACCTTTGCCGACCGCCGGAAACCGGACCTGGCCGCCCCGGGGGCCGATATCTCGTCCTGCAACAATGAGTGGGAGACCGAATACGATTTCGTCGAAAAATCGGGCACCAGCATGGCGGCGCCGATGGTCCTCGGCGTGGCCATGGACCTGATGGAAGCCGGCGTCACCGACGAACTGGAACTCAAGGCCCTGCTGATCAATACGGCCCAGAAGAATGACGGGGTCATCGACTTCGAGGATGACGAGGACGGCTGGGACCCGGCTTACGGCTGGGGCTACATCAACGCTCTCGCCGCCTTCTACCATCGGGTCGATCTGTTCAGCGGATCGGTCACGCCCGATCCCGATCCGGGACACTGCCGCCTGTACAAGGGCCGGATGCGCGATGAAGGCCCTGCGGGGGAGGGCCGCGACCGGGCCACCCTGGTCTGGAACCGGCATGTCACATACAACCCCGCTGATTATCCCTTTAGCTTCCACAACCTGAGCAACCTCGACCTGTTCCTGTTTGCGGAAGCGGACAATACCCTCATCGAGAGTGACGAGAGCGAGCGTGACAACGTGGCCCAGGTGCGGATCGGGAGCGGAGCGGCAGACACCGACGTGGTGGTCGTGGTCGAGGCATCAGAGACCGGCTTCCACCACGGCGGCGACACCGAGGCGTTCGCCCTGGCCACCGAGGAGGGGTTTGTCGAAATTGACAGCCCATACTTTCTCTTCACATCCAGCTCCATTTATCCTTGGGAAATGGAGCCGAACGAAGAAGCCGATTTCTACTACATCCTGGAAAACAACGGTGAACTCACCAGTCATATCAACAGGTTGGAACTCGTGCTGCCCCCGGGGTGGGTTCTGGTCTCGGGAAGTGAGCTGGTAAGCCTGGGCAGCATCGCCGGTGGCGGTGGTAGCGGTCCGACGGCCATTTGGCGGTTGCGGGCCCAGCCCACGGAGGAGGAGGACGTGCTTGTCGATGTGGACCACTCGCACTACTCGTACCATCAGCGGGGGGGAATGTGGGTCACCTTTCCGTTCAATGTAGACATACGCTGGGACACTGTGCCGCCCGATCCGGCAACCGCCTGGGATGTCACGCCCCACGCGGTTTCCAGCAGCGCCATCGCCATGTCCTGCACCCCGTCCTCCGACCTGCACGACCCGGTGACATACTTCTTCGACATGCATCTCAACCCCACCGGGGGCGCCGGAGGCACCGACTCGGGCTGGATCAGTGGAACTGCCTACACTGATCACGAGCTGTCACCCAACCACCAGTACCACTACCGGGTCAAGGCCCGGGACAACGCCCAGACCCCCAACGAAACGGCCTACACCGCCGATGTCGGCATCTACACCCTGGCCAACCCCATGGGCACCCCCTCGGTGACCAGTCCCACCGAGAGCACGCTGCGGGTGAGCATCCCGGCCAACGGGAACCCCTCCCACACCCAGTGCGCCATCCTGGTGGAAGAGGAGGGCGGCGGCAACTGGTATCTGGACGACGAGGGCGGATCGAACGGGTCGACACCCTTCTGGCAGAACCTCACGGCGTGGGGCAGTTCCATCGTGGCCACCGGGCTGGCCGGCGACATGCAGTACGGCTTCTCCCTGCTTGCCCGCAACGGTAACGGCATCGAGGCCGACTGGTCGGGTATCGGATACGGTACCACCAGCGCCCCGTTCGGGCCGACGATCACCGTGTCGATCACTTGCAACCCGTCAAGCGGCACGCTGCCCTTTACGACCCAGATGACCGTCACCCTGCAGAACCTCTACCCCGACCAGATCCGCCGAGTGGCCGGCAGAATCAACCTCCTGCTGGCCAACGACAGTTATATCTCCAACTGGCGGGCAGGGTACACGAACATCGCCGGAGGGGAAACCTACACCTCCTGCTGGAACACCAGCCTGCCGACCCTCGGCTCGCTCGTCGGCGAAAACACCTTCAGGCTCACCGCCGAGGACGTGACTCCGGCACCGTACAACCAACCGCCCTATCCGCCGTCCGGGTCCACGGATGACCACGCCTGTCTGGTGGTGGCCAACGCACCCTGACCAGCGATCCGTCCCCTGCCGGCACGTTTCGGCGGGGGACGATTTCCCCAGCCCCCTCCACCGCCCTGCCCTTCATGTTCATCTGCAGAATTGACGACAAGAAGACGGGTTGCTATCGTCGATCATGGAGGGACGGGTTTGACGAACGAGCGCGCGACATTGGAAAGACTGGTGCAGAACACCTGCAGCGGGGACCGGCAATCGCTGGAAACCCTGATGGGGCTGGTCTATGACGAGCTGCGCGCCCTGGCCGCCCACCGACTGCATCTGGAGCGCCCGGACCACACCCTGCAGCCCACCGCCCTGGTCCACGAGGTCTACCTCAAGATGTTCCAGCAGCGGGAGGTGGAGTGGCAGAACCGCAACCACTTCTTCAGCGTGGCCGCTCAGCAGATCCGCCGCATCCTGGTGGACCACGCCCGCCGCCGCAACAGCGACAAGCGCTACGGCAAGCTGCTGCGGGTGACCTTGATCGAGGACGTGGCGGTGACCCCGCACGACGTGGACCTGCTGGCCCTGGACGACGCCCTCTTCGCCCTCGACACGGCCAGCGCCGAGGACCGGCAGATCGTGGAGATGAAATACTTCGCCGGGATGACCGAGAAGGAGATCGGCCAGACGCTGGGCATCTCGGAACGGACGGTCCGCCGCCGCTGGGAGTTCATCCGCACCTGGCTCTTTCGCCAGTTGAAGAAGGGCGCCGAATCGTCAGAGTGATTCACGGCAGGCCGCGGCTTTCCCCGGCTTCCCCCAGGCATCGTAGAGACCGGCCAACGCCTCCACCGTCGAGGCGGTGCGGGGGTGGTCCGCGCCCAGGGAGGCGGTGAGAGCATCGCAGGCCTCCACCAGGGCGGCTTCGGCCTCGCCATACCGCTCAAGCAGCTGTAGGCAGACCCCGTACTGGGCGAGGAAGACGCCGAGATACCAGTGGTTCTCCGGCAGGGCGCGCCGGGAGGTGGCGATGGTTTCAGCGAACAGGGCGGCCCCCTCCTTGCCGCGGCCCATCCGCCGATAGGTGTCGGCCAGGTTGTTGGCCGTGACCAGGGTGTAGGCGTGCTCCGGCCCCAGGGCCTCTCGCTGGCCGGCCAGGACCTGAACAAACATCGCTTCGGCCTCGTCGTATCGTTCCAGTTCCTTGTACAGCGCGGCGAGATTGTTCATCGTCAGGAGGGTGTCGGGGTGCTTCTCCCCGAGCGTGCGGCGCCGGGCCTCCACTACCTCCAACCAGAGCAACTCGGCCTCGTCGTATTCCTTCAGCTTGAGATGGACCTTGGCCAGGGCGTTCATGTTGCGCACCGTGCGCACGTGATCGTCGCCCAGGACCCGGCGGCGGACCTCCAGCGTCTCCAGGTGCATGGCCAGGGCGTCCTCATAGCGGCCCATGTCGTGGTAGAGATTGGCCAGGTTGGCCTGCACGATCAGCGTCTCCTCGTCATTAACGCCCAGCAGTTCCCGACGTACTTCCAAGGCTTCGAGATAGAGCAGCTCGGCCTCGGCATGGCGGCCCATGGCGTGATACACAGCGGCCAGATTGGTCATCGAGCCGGACGTCTTCAGGTGACGGTCACCATAAAGCGCCCGCTTCCCCTCCAGCACCTCCAGGTCGAGGGACTCCGCCACCTCGTAGCGGCCCTGCAGTTTGTAGAGCACGCCCAGCTCGTTCCGGACATCGAGCCGTTCCGCCCGCCAATCACCGGGCGCCTCGCCGTAAAGCCGCACCGCCTTGAGGAAGTGGGCCTCGGCCGTTTCGAATTCGCCGAGGTGCTTGTAGGTCAGGGCCAGGGTATCGCGCACCGAGGCCGCCACCGCCGGTTGCCCCTCGAAACTTCCCTCCACCTCCGCCGCCGCCGCGTCGAGTACCTGCCGCACGGTGATGTCCTTGTCCGAGGCGCGAAGCGGACCGGCCGCGGCCAGCAGTTCCTCGTTGAGGAAACGGTTCACTTCGGTGGCGATGGCCGCCTGCTCGGCCGCTCGCTTTTCCGCCGCCAGGGCCCGGTTGCGCTGCCAGGTCATATGACCGAGAGTAGCCACCAGGGCAATAAAGGCCACAACCACTACGGCCGCCAGGGCCTTGTTGCGCCGGGCAAAAGTGCGCAGCTGGTAGAGGGTGGTGGCCGGCCGGGCCGAAATCGGCTGGTCGTCGAGGTAGCGCCGGATGTCGTCGGCCAGGTCGGAGGCCGCCTGGTAACGCCGCTCCTTCTCTCGGGCCAGGCCCTTGCCGACAATGGTTTCCAGGTCGCCGCGGAAGACCCGGTTCACCGAGCTGAGCCTGGCCGGTTCCTGGTCGCCGATCACCCGCAGCGCCTGGGGCAGGGTCTTGCCGGCAATGTCGTGGGGCAGGCGACCGCCGATCAGTTCGTAGGCGATCACCCCCAGGGCGTAAACGTCGGAGCGGGTGTCCAGTTCGCCGGAGTCGCCCGACACCTGCTCAGGGCTCATGTAGGCGATGGTACCGATCAACTGGCCGGTGGCGGTCTGCATCGTGGTGCGGATGTCGGCGTCGGTGGCCCGGGCCACGCCGAAGTCAAGGATCTTCGGCTGGCCCGATCGGTCGACGAGAATGTTGCCCGGTTTGAGGTCGCGGTGGATCACGCCTTTCTGGTGGGCGTGCTGCACGGCGTCGCAGACCCGGGCCAGCAGCTCCAGGCGAGCCCTGGTTCCCAGCTTCTGCTCGTCGGCCCAGGCGGTGAGCGGCTGGCCCTCCACCAGTTCCATGGCAAAGAATGGGCGCGGTCCCTGTTCCGTCTCCGCGGAGCCAGCCTCGAAGATCTGGGCGATTCCCGGGTGCTGGAGCAGGCCCAGCACCTGGGCCTCGTAACGGAAGCGGGCCAACATGCGCTCCGTCTCCACTCCGGGGCGGATCACTTTCAGCGCCACCGCGCGTCGGGGGTCTGTTTGCTCGGCACGGTAGACCACACCCATGCCGCCCTCGCCCAGCCATCCGAGAATGCGGTAGGGGCCGATCCGCTCAGGGAGCCCGGGGGCTTCCGCCGCCTGCTCGCCAATCACCCCTCCCCCCAGGATCGGGCTGTCGAGGAACGAGTTCGCGTCGGCGCTCTCGGCGAGGAGCGCTTCCACCTCGGCGCGCAGTTCCGGGTTTCCGGCGCACTGCTCGTCGAGGAAGCGGGACCACTCATCGGCTGGCCGTTCGCCGGCGGCGAGAAACAGATCGCGGATACGCTGATAGGCTTCGGGATCCAAAAGAGGGCCACCCCCGGAGGTTGATCAGGCCAAGGGTAGCCCCTCACTCCGGGAGAGTCAATTACACCTGTTGAAGTGATGGCTGGCGATGCGGTCGAAGATCCGTCCCGGGTGCTCGCGGGAGTTCTCGATGAACCATTTCGAGGTTTCCATGCCGCCGCAGACCACGCCGGCGAGGAAGAGGCCGGGACGGTTTGACTCGAAGGTCTCCTCGTTGAAGGAAGGACTGCGCCAGCGG
>Ga0180429_10000137_pt1 | contig 68776 bp, 49 predicted proteins | sample SS_ome_FD_132428 | JGI IMG/M metagenome (GOLD analysis project Ga0180429, IMG submission 132428) | Hypersaline lake sediment archaeal communities from the Salton Sea, California, USA - SS_1_S_1 metaG | ecosystem: Environmental > Aquatic > Non-marine Saline and Alkaline > Hypersaline > Sediment ... | reverse complement strand
GAACAACATCAAACAGTTGGCGTTGGGGTGCCTGCAACACCAGGAGGCGCAAGGCTTCTTCCCCACCGGTGGTTGGGCTTGGGGTTGGGCCGGGGAGCCGGACCGGGGCTTCACCCGCGACCAGCCCAGCGGTTGGCACTACAACATCCTGCCCTACATTGAGCAGGAGAGCCTTCACGACATGGGCGCCGAGGGAAATCGCGACGAAGCCCGGCAGCGAATTAGAACTCCGCTGGCCGTCTTCCACTGCCCGACGCGACGTCGGGCGATCGCCTACCCATTCCCCCGCCCACGCTACTACAACATCCCGAACACGGACAAGATCGGCCGGAGTGACTACGCAGCCAACGGAGGTGATGGCCCGCCCAACACGAATTGGAAGGGTCCTAGCTCGCTCAGTAGTGGCGACAACATGTCGGACGAGGACTGGGGTCGCGAGGCTGGTGGTTACAAGAATGCTACCGGCGTCGTTTACCGCCGCAGCGAGTGCAAGCCGGCGCACATCTTCGACGGCGCGTCGAGTACCTACCTGCTGGGCGAACGCTATATGAATCCCGACACCTACTCCAGTGGCCTCCCCTGCGCGGATGACCAGGGTTGGGATTTGGGCTACGACTACGACGTGAACCGCTGGACCAACTCCGCGCCGCGGCAAGATCAGCGAGGGCTGGACGGCTGCATGATCATCTTCGGCAGCGCCCACTCCTCCGGTTTCAACATGGCCTTCTGCGACGGCTCCGTGCGGCAGGTTGGCTACTCCATCGACCCGCAGATCCACCGCTGGCTGGGCAACCGCAAGGATGGCAACCCGATCGACGGCGCGTTCTAACATGGCGACCGGCCATCGTCGGTGTATGTCGCTGCCCCGTCGCGCGCGGCGGGCGTCTTGCCAGTGCCGGGTGCAAACGCCCGGGGTGAGGCATGAATTGGCGGAATCTGGCGTCGGAGCCCAGCGGGAGCCGGGCCTTTCGTCACGCCGTGCTCTCGCCCGGAAGTGACCAATGGCGAATCAGCCGCCCGCTCCCCGGAACGCCCCCTCCCCCGCTTTTGGCGGTTCTTCTCGGGTGCTATCATGGCGGGAAGAAATCTCAGCCCGTCCGGCCTTGACGCCGATACTGTATGTGTGTATACTATTCGCATGTCCAGTACTCAAACCGATTAGCCGGAGGGTTGTCTCATGGTATCGACCGCGGTCAAGAAACGGAAAACGGCGGGAAACATGGCGAAGAAATCGAGCAAGGCGGCGGCCAAAACCAGCGCGAAACCGAGTGACAAAGTCGCCGGAACGGCCATCCTGGAAGGCCATCCGGAGCTGAAGAACACCGTCGCGCAGATCGAAAAGCAATACGGCGACGGGGCCATTATGCCCCTGGGAGGCGAGCATGGCGGCCGCGTGGCGGGTATCGCCACCGGCTGTATGTCGCTCGATCTGGCCCTCGGCGGGCAGGGAATTCCCCGCGGCCGGGTCGTGGAGATCTTCGGCCCGGAGTCCAGCGGCAAGACCACGCTGGCCCTGCACGTGGTGGCCCAGGCCCAGCGGGCCGGGGGGATCGCGGCGTTTGTCGACGCCGAGCACGCCCTGGACCCCACGTGGGCGAAGAAGCTTGGCGTGGAACTCGAATCATTGCTGGTCAGCCAGCCCAGTTGCGGCGAAGAGGCCCTGCACATCACCGAGATGCTGGTCCGCAGCAATGCGGTCGACGTGGTGGTGATCGACTCCGTGGCCGCCCTGGTACCGAGAAAGGAACTCGAGGGCGAGATCGGCGACCAGCACGTGGGCCTGCAAGCCCGGCTGATGAGCCAGTCGCTGAGGAAGCTAACCGGAGCGATCTCCAAGGCTAAAACCACCGTGATCTTCATCAATCAGATCCGCGAGAAGATCGGCGTGATGTTCGGCTCGCCGGAGACCACGCCCGGCGGTCGGGCGTTGAAGTTCTACTCCTCCTGCCGCATCGATGTCCGCCGTATTGGCGCGCTGAAAGACGGCGAGGAAGTGGTTGGTCAGCGGGTTCGAGCCAAAGTGGTCAAGAACAAGGTGGCCCCGCCCTTCCGCACGGCCGAGTTCGACATGATGCACAGCGACGGCATCAGCTACGAAGGCGACTTGCTCGATCTGGCCATGAAGCACAAACTGGTCACCCGCACCGGCGCCTGGTTCCGCTACGGCGAGGATCAACTCGGCCAAGGTCGCGAGAAGGTGCGTGAGATGCTCAAAGACAACCCCAGCCTGGGCGAAGAATTGTGCCGGAAGGTGCTCATTGCCGAGGGACAAATCGTCGATGAACCAGAGGCCGATGAACAAGAGACGGTCGACCAACAATAGGGCCGCACACGCCCGGCCGCTGAATACCACCCGCTGCTGGGCCCAGGCCACGCGCGCCTGGCGAGTACGGCCGATGCGGCGGGGGCTGGCCGGCTGTCTTTTCGCCACCCTGCTGCTGACCAGCGCGGTGTCCGCCGCCGGACCTCCGGACGAAACGTCGGCATTGGCTTCGCTTCAGCGGGCAGTGATCGAGGCCATTGACCGCGCCGCCCCCTCGGTCGTGGCCATCGCCCGCGTGCGCGAGTCGACCGAGGCCGGCCGGATCATTCCCCGCCCCGATCCGTTCGGCCGCGAGGCCCATGTCCCGGAGGAGCCGGCCCCGACCGACCCGGACTTCGTACCCAACGCCTACGCCACCGGCGTGGTGGTCGACCGCGGCGGGCTGATCCTCACGGCCCATCACGTACTGGCCGAGCAGAGCACCTACTACGTGACAACCAACGACCGTAAGGTCTATCGCGCCGTGGTCAGGGCGGCCGATCCTCGCAGCGATCTGGCCGTGCTCTCGATCCAAGCCGGCAGCATGAAACCCATCAGCTTCGGCGACGGCTCACAGCTCAAGCGCGGCCAGTTCGTCATCGCCCTGGGCAATCCACATGCCATCGCCCGCGACGGCCAACCCAGCGCCAGTTGGGGGATCATCTCGAATCTCTCGCGCAAGGCGCCGCCCCGCCCCAGCGCGGACGACCCCACCGGCCGCGGTACGCTCCACCATTTCGGCACGCTGATCCAGACCGACGCCCGTCTCAATCTGGGCACCAGCGGCGGTCCCCTGCTCGACCTCGAAGGGCGGATGGTCGGGCTGTGTGTCTCCCTGGCCGCCGTGAAAGGCCACGACACCGACGCCGGGTACGCCATCCCCGTCGATCGCCTGTTTCACCGGGCCCTGGATCAACTCAAGCAGGGTCGCGAGGTCCAGTATGGGTTCCTGGGGATCCGGCCCACGAATCTCCGCCCCGACGAAGTCCGCGCCGGCCTGCACGGGACGCGCGTGGCCGAGGTGGTGCCGGGAACGCCCGCCCAGCGCGACGGGCTGCGACCGGGCGATTTGATCCGCGCGGTCGACGGTCGCCCCATCCACAGCGCCGACGGACTCTACCTGCAAGTCGGTAAACTGCCGGTGGAGAGCACCACGCGGCTGGACGTTCTTCGCGATCGCAGGCCGCGACGCGTCGACGTGCGATTGACGAAGTACCCCGTACGTGGCCGGACGGTGGCCACCAGCCGGGAGCCGGCGTGGCGGGGATTGCGCGTGGATTACCTGTCGGCGTGGATCGACGCCTCGGGCGGCCCCTTGCGTCGTGGCGTGGCATTTGACGAAGGCGTGGCCGTCAGCCACGTCGAGCCCGGCTCACCCGCCGCCCTGGGCGGCCTCCGTCCGGGCACCATTATCACGGCCGTGGCGGGGCAGCCGGTCGCGACGCCCAAGCAATTCCGTCGCGCGGTGGCCGGCCATGCCGGGCCGGTTGAACTGTCGACCCTCGACGCGGTCCGCGAGGGCACGCTCACGGTCCCGCCGCCGTAGCGTCCGGGATCCCCTCAGCTTCGCACGCGCCAACGCACCGCCAGCACGCGGAACATCACCACTAGCAGCACCACGCACATACCGGCGTGCAGGGCCAGGAATGCGGCCAGTGTGAACCAGCTTCCCGCCACCTCGGGGCCTTCATACGGTCGATTGGCCAACCACAAGGGCAGGCTCGCGGCGGTGGCCACGGGACTAACCGGCGCGATCGCCCAAACCCGGTCGACTAGCGGCGGGGCGATCAATTCCGCCACGCCTCGTGCAAGCAGCGGCAGTCCGTACATCAACCCCAGCCAGGTATAGCTGCCGAGCATGGCCAGCGACGTACGCCGCGCCACCAGCGAGCAGAACGTGGCCACCACGCTAGACGTCACCGCGCTGAGGGCAATGATCGCCAAGTAGCCGAGCATGGCTGGCCCGTCGTTTCCATAGGTCCAGGGCGGCAGCGCCCAAGCAAAGACGATTGGCCAGACGACAAAGCTGGTCAACACGAACGACACCCGCATGCCGGCAAGCATCTTCCCCCAAAGGATCCGGGCGGGCGACAAGGGTGTGCAGAGCAGCAGATCGAGCGTCCCCCGTTCGCGTTCGCCGGTGATCGAGCCGGCCGAGAAGACCGGCGCCAGCAGCAAATTCAGCAGGACCACATAGCCGGTGTACCAACCGGCCCAGGCCGGCTGGAGATAAAAGCAAACGGCCATCAAGGGCAAGGCCATCAGCATGCTGACCTGGATGGTCAGCCGCAGCATGAGCGTGCCCTGGCCGAACAACTCGCCGCGGATTTCCTTGTCGTGGACGGGGTTGACGCCGTCGGCCATCAGTTCGTCTCGCTCCGGGGGGGCGAAGAGGTAATCGGGGAAGCGGTCACGGCGAATCACCATCCCCACGGCCTCGACGTCTTCATCGCCCAGGTCGCCAACCGCACCCCCACCAGGCATTTCGTCGAGCGGCTTGAGCAACCGCCCGCGGACGCGCAGGAGCAGGCCCACGCAAACCAACCCGCAAACGACCGGCCACACCAGACCGAGCATCACGAGCCGAGACGAGGCGGCGACTCCCGCCTGGGGCCCGCCGCTGAGACTGTAGAGCATGACGGTCGATGCGGCAACGGGCAGAATAATCATGTAGGAGATGACCATGGCGGACATCGTCCGCCGGCTCTCAGCGCTGACGGCCACGGCCACCATGCCGAACAGCGACGCCGAGCCGCACATGGCCACATAAGTCGCCGCCGCCTCGCTAGGGTGGATGCCTCCAAGCGGCAGACAGAGCGTCACGATCGGTAGCGAGGCGAACACCAGGACGGCCAACTGCGTCAGCCCGGCGGCAAACTTCCCCCACACAATGGCCGCCGGCCGCAACGGTGTGGCCAGCAGCATCTCCAGCGTGTTGCGCTCGCGCTCGCCACTGATGGCATCCGCCGCCAGCGGCGGAACCAGCAGCGCCATCAGCACGTATTGAGTCAGGAAGAACAGATCGGTCAGACGCCGGGCTTCCGCCGGACTGCCGGTCAGATCGAGTCGGTCCGCCGTGGGCCACGCCAGCAAGACCGTCAAGCCCAGCAATCCCACGTAGCCGAGCATCAATAACAACCCACGCCGCCGGCGCAAGCTGACGATAAGCTGATGCCGCGGGATGGGATTGCTCAGCGACATGGAATTACTCAGCGATATGGGATTGCTCAGCGACATGGGTCGCCGGGGCAGGAGGATTGCAAAGTGGATTTCTTCCGTCATTCCCGAGAAGCTTGTGCCCGCGAAAGCGGGTATCGGGAATCCAGTGACCCGCCGCAACTCCCTGGATTCCCGCGTGCGCGGGAATGACGGCCCGGCGCGGGAATGACGTGTGGAGGCTCAACACCAGCTGCAACCGGCTTTGCATTTCTCCTGGTCGCCGGGGGGATTCGTTGGATGTCGGTCGGTGAAAGCTACAAATGAACGCAAACCCAGGACGCCGTCGCGGGGTATTCACCGCGGGGCCGCACCGGGGCGGCGAACGGTTCCGGCTATGCCACGTCGCCTTTGGTAATCAGCATGAATACGTCCTCCAAGGTCGGCTCCTTTTCGGCAAAGGAGACAAGCTCCACACCCTGGTCAATCAGCCGGGCCATCAACCGCGCGAGGCCATCGTCGTCGGTGGCCAGCTCCGCCGTGATTCGCGTCCCCTCGACCTGCACGTCGAGGGTCTCGGGCAGGGCCCGGACGATCGACAACGCCGAGTCGGCGTCCTGCTTCACCCGGATGCGTATGATCCGATTGCGGCGGATGCGGCGGTAGACGTCTTCGATCGGCCCGGCGATGAGTAGTCGCCCACGTTCAATCACGCCGATCGAGGTACAGCAGTCGGCCAACTCGGCCAGGATATGGCTGGAGATGAGGATCGTCTTGCCCATCCGGCGCAATTCCTTCAGGAGGGCTTTGATCTCCACGCGTGCCCGGGGGTCGAGCCCGCTGGCCGGCTCGTCGAGGATCAGCACGGGCGGATCGTGGACCAGCGTCTTGGCCAGGCAGAGCCGTTGCTTCATCCCGCGCGAAAGACTGTTGACCAGCGCGTCGCGCTTGCCATCCAGGTCGAGCAGATCGAGCACGTCGCCGATCACCGCCTTGCGCCGCGCGCGAGGAATCTGGTAGGCCACGGCAAAGAAGTCCAGGAACTCCCACACGCGCATGCCGTCGTACACGCCGAAGCTGTCGGGCATGTATCCGATGCGGCGCCGCACCTCCATCGGGTCGCTACCCACCTGGTAGCCCGCCACGATGGCGTCGCCACTGGTCGGCTTGAGCAATGTCGCCAGAAAACGGATCGTGGTGGTCTTGCCCGCTCCGTTGGGCCCAATGAAGCCAAACATCTCCCCCTCGCCGATTTCCAGGCAGAGATCGTCCACCGCGGTCAGCTCGCCATATCGCTTGGTGAAGTGGAGCAGTTCGATCATTTGCTGCGCGGAGATACGGGGAAATCGGCATCAAGCCCACGGGGTATCGCCCCGTGGGAACGTCGGCGAATGTCAACGGTCGGTTTCAAATGAATTGTTGTCAACCACTGGTGGCGGGAAATCGGAGAACGGTGGCGCCGCCCACACCAATTCATCGACCTCATGCCGATCCGACGCCGGACTCTCACCAAAGAGATACCGCAGGTGAGCCACCACCAGCGTGGCCGCTTTGCGCTGATCGGCTGCCGGCTCAATCACCAGCCCGGGCGGGGCGTGGTCGGAGAGGGCCACGAGTCGTATCTCGCCCAACTCCAGGTCATCCGGCATGATGCCGAGGCGGTAGACTGCCGAGAGATCGACGTCTCCGAGATGCGCGCGCCCCCGTCGCGTGTCGCTGGGGGCGGCGTTTCCGCCAGCGGTCGACGCCGCGCCCGGTTGCTTGGTCGCTCGATACGAGTCGATCGCACGCGTGGAAGCCCGCTCCACCAACGCCACCGTTCGACGTTCGTCGGCGTCCAGTTCACCAATCCAGCCTACGGCGACATGCGTGGCCGAGCGTCGCTCGATGACCATCGCTTCTCGGAGTGGAAACGTGGAGCGGTTGCGAATAGTGACGGCCACATCGCCGGACTCGTCTTCGATCAATTCGATCGGCCCGCCGGTGTCGATCAGATGTTCCGCGTGAACCATGCCCGTGGAGTTCGAGGGCACGGAAAAGCCCTCCATAGTCGGCTCCCGTCCGGGCGTATAGTCCACCACGCGCGGCTGCCCGCTGCGACGCTGAAAGCGGTCGGCGCGTGCCACCGTGGGCATCGGCAGTGCCGCCCCGCCAGGATCGTCGAGCCGGAACTCGTACCGCGTGGTCAACGACGAATAGAGCGCCAAATACCGCGTGGCATGCGCGCGGGCGGACCCCGGCTGCATCTCCACCACAACCGCTTCGGCCGTGGAGCGGACGAAGCCGATGTTCAGCTGAGCCAAATAGACGACCATGCCGGCGGCGGCCAGCGAAATCACCGGCGCGGCGCCCCAAGCCCAGTGCGGCCGATCCAGCAAGCGAAACACCGACCAGTTCACCGGCACCAGCACCAACAGATAAACACCTACCACCCAGGCCACGAACCTTGACGGCGGCACCTCCACCCCAGCCGCCGCGCGGAGTGCCCGGCGGGCCGCATCGGGCACGGGCCCGAAGTCGCGCCAGGCGGCCACCCCTCCGGCCGACGGCTCCGCCAGTGGATTGGCCGCCGACTGGGCGTCGAGCCTACTGTCAAACGGCGAATCGCGGAATCCAAGAGCATCGCGCTGCCAGAGTATGTCGGCCGCTTGGAGCGAGTAGGGCACGCCGCTATCCGAAGCGAAATAGCGCAGCCCACAGTTTACCCGAGCGTCGCGAGCTTCGGGAAAGCGGGCCGTATCGAGCCAACGCGCGGCCGGCGAACCTTGTTCGTCCACGAAGAATTGTCGCGCGGGTCGCCGCAGCAGACACGCATTGACCACGCCGTCCCAACCATCCCAACGCGTCAAGCCGCGATCACCCAGCCCGACGGCCGACGTAACCACCCGCCCGCGGCCCACGCGTCGCTCGGCGAACAACTCGCCGGTATCGGGCAGGAAGCGGCAGTGGCTGGTGTCGGCCAGCCGCAGGCGAACGGCGTCGATCGGCCGAGCCGGGGAGGGAACAATGGTCCCGTCCGGCCGACGCCACCGACCCAAGGGCGAAAGGCCTTCTCGTTCCAGCCGGCGAGAACCCACCGCCCGCGCCGGCAGATACGGCTGAAGGAAACTCCCCCGCAGCAGTTCAAGCGTGCGCGGCCCACTGACGATCAGGCGACCCCCGAAGTGCAGCCAGTCGAGCAGCGCTTGCTGCTGTTCCCCGCTGAGCAAGTCGGCGGGCAAATCATCCCAGAGGAAGTAGGCGATCGAGGACCACCGCTGGGCCGTGGCCGGCAGGTCGATTGGTCGGGTCGCCGCCAGCGGCACGAGCCGATAGTCGGCCCCCAGAGCCAGACCCATCAACTCGTCCTCCGGCGGCTGGATGCTCGGTAGGGTGCGCAGGTAGTCGTAAAGCCGCGGTCGCCGGGCGAGTACAACGAATCCGTACTGATGCGACGGTGCCACGCGCAACAACTCCGGTGTTTCCAGCAGTGGTATGCCCCGGGCGGTCGATACGCGGACCATCGCCCGCGAGCGGTCTGACGATGGGGGAACCATCGTCGCCGAGCGCAAGTTCTTCCATCCAGCGGAGGCCGAACGGGGCAGGTCCTGCTCGGGTGCTTTGGGCAAGGCCACCAAGCGGCCAACCGCGAGCGTGTAGTCAGTCGCCGCCAGTGGCACCCGATCATCAGCAGGCGTGATCGTGCCGATCGCCAGCCGGCCGAGCAGGTCTTGGTGATGGGCCACGGCGGGCACGCGAACGGCCGTCCAGTGACCCGGCTTCACCCACAGCCCGGGAGGCCTAGAGCCGTTCGACGCGGACATCGGGATGGGAAGGCTCTGCGGGCGACCGACTTCCACGGGCGGCTTCTCGGCACGCGGCTTCTCGGCCGGACTCTCCTCGGGGCGACCCTCGCGCGCGGTGGCGTCGGAAAAGTCGTTTGCCGATCGGCAGCCGGAACACCCGGCGACGAGCGGCAGCACCGCCAGCCCCATCACCGCGGGCAGGGTGCAAATGGTTCGCCGATTGAACGTCGTCAGCCACATCCCGTGGGTGCCCTCCTCGACCGAATCCGCCACCAGAGTTTAAGCGGTTTGGCCAGGCCATGGAACCCGGAGACCAACCGCGGCATGACGAGCAGACAAGGCACGCCTCGGGCCGGAGGACTGGCCAGGCGGCCATGGCCGCCCAGGACGCGCGACATCACACACCCGCCACCGCGGGCTCGTCGACCGTCCGCTGGATGGCCAGATACGGGGTGATATCCTTTCCGTCGACCGCCACCACGGTCAAGTCGTCGTGCAGGGCCAAGTCGATCTCCTCCAAGGCCGGACAGTCGTAGCGCTGACCGTCGGGCCGCCGCAGACACTGCACCTTCGGTCGGGTGGGATAGTCGGCGTTGAAATCGACCACGACCGCCTCGCATCCGTCCGACAATTGGACAACCTGCCCGATCGGGAACGGCGGCACGGTGCGATAGAAGGCTTCTTCGATCACCGGGTCGAAGAACCCCCGGCAGAAGGAGCGCATCTCGTGCAGCACGCGCACCGGCGGCTTGGCTTCGCTGTAGCAGCGTTTGCTCGTGGCCGCGTCGTACACGTCGGCCAGAATCGCGATCCGCGAGAAGACGGGAATCTGCTTACCACGCAGCGGCGGCAGCATCTGCTTGGTGCGCATGTCTCTCCGGGCCGGATAGCCTTCACCGTTGTAGCGCTGGTGATGATTCAACACGACCTGAGCGGCGGACGCCGGCACGCAGCCGTTGACCATATCGTAACCATAGCGGGGGTGACGCTGCATCTCGATCAGCTCCTCGGGCGTGAGCTTGCCCGGCTTGTCGAGAATCCGCCGCGGCACCTTCATCTTGCCGATATCGTGCAGCAGGCAACCCAGCCCGAGCCAGTGCAAATCCTTGGCGTCGGCCGCCCGCTTGTGCTTACGTTCCTTGATCAGATAACCGTCCACCTTCATGCCCACCAGCATGGCCAGATAGCACATGTTGGTCGAGTGCGACATCAGGTAGTTGTCGAACGCATCGAGTTTTTGCAGTAGCACCCCGCCGGACTTGCATCGCCGCAGGAAGTTGAACAAGTCGAGGATGGACTTCTCGAAATTCACCACGTCCAGCTCGGCCGTTGCGTTGCGGATGATCTGCTCGAAGTTGCGGCGCACGTGGGCGTAGACCTCGCGCTGATGCTCCGAGAGTTCCTCATCGATCAGGTTCTCCAGGAACTCCAAGTCGCGGTGGCGCACCCAAACCTCGAGCACCCCCATCCGCTTCAGCCGTGGCACCAGATCCATGGGAATCTCGCGATCGCGCTGCAGGAGAAATCGGCGCGGATCGTGCGGCAGCGGGATCGGCCGAGCGAGGATCATGCCCGGTGTGATGCGATGGACGGGTACGCGCAACATGGGTGCAACTCAGGCGGAGGGCGGAGGTCTTCGGACGATGAGTCCCGAATTAAAGCTAGCTCGGCAAATACGGTCCGACAAGCGAAAAGTCCGATTTTAACGAATGTTCGTGCCGTAAGCCGTGCGGCCCAGCCGGACCCGATGAGGTTTCGCGGTGGGCAGTGCCCCTGCCAGGACGATTCGTGGCGGCCGATGCCCACCCCGCACACGCTCTTGGTGGGGCGGTGCCCGCCCTACGGGCTGGAAAACTCGGCCCGATCCAGCGTGAATTGGGCCAGCAGATCGGCCTCGGGCACCGCTCCCAGTCCCGGCTCGCTCCAGAGCGGCACGTGCAGCGTGCCGCTTTCACCGTGGGGCTCGGCCTTCAGGGGTGGGGCGATGTCGGCCGCAAGGCTTTCGTCGTTGGGCCAGAAGTCGCTCGGATATGTGCAGCCCGGCAGAGAAGCCAGGGCCATGGCCGTCCGCCATCCGATAGACGTTTGCGGCACCCCGCCGACGAAGCATTCAATCTCAGCCTCGCGGCACTGGTTGTGAACCGCCGCCGCGGCCGTCAGCCCCCCGACGCGATCGGCCCGCAGATTGACGTATCGCCCGCTACGGAGTTCGGCGGCCATCGCGGCGCGGTCGACGCCGGTGATCGATTCGTCCAACCCCACGGGGGTACCGATCGCCTCGGCCACCATGGCGTGGCCCACCAGATCGTCGGCCGGCAGAGGCTGCTCGATCAACTCCAGCATGAAATCGTCCATGCGATAGAGCGTGTCCATTTGGCCGAGGGTCATCGAGCCGGCCGGGTCGATGTGCAGCCGCTCGGTGGCGAAGTCGCGCCGCACGGCCTCGACCATCCGCAGGTCCCAGCCGGGGTAGACCATCAACTTCGCCCGGGCATAGCCTTCGTCGAACATGGTTCGCAGCGTGGCGAGAAACTCGTCGACCGATTCCATACGATCGAGCACGCCCCCCACCTCAACATGCTCGCGCTCGCCGCCGAGTAGCTGCCAGAGCGGTTTGTCTTCGCGCCGCGCGCGGAGGTCCCACCAGGCGGCGTCGATCGCCCCCCTGGCGAAGCGGTTGCCCTGGAACGGGCCGAGTCGCTCCTCGAGCGCCTCGGCCGAGTCGATCCGTGCCCCGACCGTTTGCGGCGCAAGCCAGTCGCGCAGGAGGGTGAAGGTGCCGGCGGCCCACTCCCCGCCGGTCAGCGGCGCCGTGCCGGGGCTGGCCTCGCCCCAGCCGACCGTGCCGCCGGCGTGCAGGGCCACGAGCACCGTCTCCAGCCGGTCCAGTTCGCCACCCGGCGCCGGCATCGGACGCGCCAAGGGTAGCCCCAGGTGAAACAGTTCAACACGTTCGATTTGCATGACGTTCAGTAAGCCGTGGATGGTGGACAGTAGTCAGTGGACAGTAGGCGGTGGTACGGAGCAAGCCCACCGGCAGCGTTCCGTGGGACTGCGCAACCATCGCAAAATCACCCCGGCCGGCAGCGGTCGGATCCAGCTCAGCGCCCGGTGGCTTGCTCGGCCAGTTCGATCGCACGCAGCAGCCCGCGGGCTTTGTTGAGCGTTTCGTTCCATTCGTTGGTCGGCACGCTGTCGGCCACGATGCCCGCCCCGGCCTGCACGTAGGCCTTGTTCCCCTGGACGACGATCGTCCGCAGGGCGATGCAGGTATCCATGTTGCCGGCGAAATCGACGTATCCCACCGCCCCGGCGTACGGCCCACGGCGGTTGGGCTCCAGTTCGTCGATAATCTCCATCGCCCGCACCTTCGGGGCGCCGGAAACAGTGCCCGCCGGCAGGCAGGCTTGCAGGGCATCGAACACCGAGCAGCCGGGCTTCAGTTGCCCGGTGACGTTCGAGGTGATGTGCATCACGTGGCTGTAGCGCTCGATGGTCATCACGTCGCTCAATTCGACCGTCCGATAGCGGGCGACGCGGCCCACGTCGTTTCGCCCCAGGTCGACCAGCATCACATGTTCCGCCCGTTCCTTGGGGTCGGCCAGCAACTCCTCGGCCAGCCGGCGGTCTTCCTCGTCCGTCTCGCCACGCTGACGCGTGCCGGCCAACGGGCGGGTGGTGATCTGACCGTCGACAACCCGCACCATCACCTCGGGCGAACTGCCAACCAGCGTTACGCTCGGCGTGCGCACGTAGAACATGAACGGGCTGGGATTCACCACGCGCAGCATGCGGTAGATTTGGAACGGGTGGGCTGTGATGTCCACTTCGAGCCGTTGGCTGGGCACCACCTGGAAAATGTCGCCCGCGCGGATGTACTCCACACACTTCCGCACGGCCGCTTCGAACTCCTCCTGGGTGAAGTTCGACCGGTAGGGCAGCTTCACGTCGCCTCGCGCCTGGATGTCGATCGGCGGGATATCGCCGGCCGGCGACGATAGTTGCTCCACCAGCCGATCGATCCGCCCACATGCCCGCTCGTAGGCCACCGCCGGATCGGTCTTGCCATCCAGCCGCGCCATCACCACCACGTCGATCGATTTCGTCACATGGTCGAACACCACCATCTGATCGTAGAAAGCGAACGACAGGTCGGGCAACTGGCGATCGTCCGTCGGCGCCTTCGGTAGATGCTCCAGGTAGCGGACCGTGTCGTATCCGGCATAGCCCACCGCGCCGCTGCAAAACGGCGGCAACTCCGGCAGATGCACGGCCCGAACCCGCTCCACTTGACGCCGCAACTCGTCCAGTGGGTTGTCGCATTCAATCTGGCGGCTCTCCAGGGTAGGCGTGCCGGCGGCCGACGTGCCACTGTAGGAGCTGCACGTGACGCGTCGCCCCGTGGCCTCAAGCTCCAGGAACGGCTCGGTGGCCAGGAAGCTATAGCGGCCTACCTTCTCGCCACCCACCACGCTCTCGAACAGGCAGGCACAACGGCCGGCGTCGATCTTGTGGAACGCGCTGACCGGCGTGAGCGCATCGCTCGTCAGCCGCCGATAGACCGGCACCAGGTCGGTCTCGCGGGCGAGCGAGCGGAACGACTCCAACTCGGGCAAATGTCGGCTAGGCATGGTCAAGTTCCGAGGGAAAAGGTGACAGCCACCTTTTGTGCGAAGCACCCGAAGGGCCGCTGCGCGGCAAAAGGTGACTGTCACCTTTTCCCGCACGCCCAAGCCTACCAGCCGTCCCGCGAAGTGGCAAGGTCCGGCGGACGGCCGCCGTGGGCGGGTGTAGGCCCGAGCGAGCGGGGGTGGTAGAATCGACCGCTGCTAAGCAACAAATCGTCCACTCATCAAGCGAACGAAGAGACGCCTCCATGCGTCGACGTTGGATTATCGGCCTGATTGCATCTGTTCTCCTGCTGGCGGCAGGGTTCTGGGTCGTCTTTGGCAATCCGTTTGCCTGGGGCCAAATCCGCATCTCGCACGAGACCACTCGAATCACGGAACCGCTGGACGACGAGGGGCACGTCGACTACGTGGCCTGGCTAAACCAGCGATACGGCGAGGGCGTCACGCCGGAAAACAATGCGGCCGTGCTGGTAGTGCAGGCCCTGGGTCCGGCGCCGGAAGGCGATCCCCTGCCGGCGAGCCTCTTCGAGCAACTTGGCATGCCACGCCCCGTGGCGGACGACAAGACGTATCGGCCGGTGGACGAGTTCATTGACCAAATCGCCCAGCGGGCTGGCGAAGAAGCGACCGTCGAAGGAGACATCCCACCGGTAAATGGCTTGGACGAGCAACCACCCGAAGCCGACGAGACGCCCGACCCGCGCGAGAAACTCGAAAAACAACTCCGCTCGGCCCTGGTGCGGCCGTGGAGCGCGGAGGACTATCCCTGGCTGGCCGAGGAGGTGCTGCCGCGAAACCGGGCAGCGCTCGACCGATTCGTCGAGGCCAGCCGGCGGTCGCGGTGGTCCGTGCCGCTGAAGCCGGATGTGGCGCTCATCGAACAGATTGTAGTGCTTCAGGCCGCCCTGCGCGACCCGGGGCAACTGCTTTGCGCTCGGGCGATGCACCGACTGGAAGCGGGCGACCTCGACGGCGCCTGCGACGACATCATTGCCGTGCGCCGTTTGGGAAGGCTGGTCCGGCAGGGGCCGACGCTCATCGATTCCTTGGTCGGCATCACCGTGGGTGGGTGGGGGATACGAGCCCAGGCGGCAATGGCCCATTTCGGTGAGCTATCAACCGGTCAGCGGGAACGCTTGGCCCACGCCCTGGACGACCTGCCGCCCCCACATTCCCTTGCAGAGTTGGTCGACGAGGGCGAACGATTCACGGCGCTCGAGTCGATTCAGCTAAGAGCGCGAGGCAAAATGGCGGTGGACATGTCGCGAAGCCATAAGGCGGCACTCACCACCGGTGTCGATTGGAATCGCGTGCTGGCACAAATCAATAATGACTACGATCAGTTAGTAAGCGCGTTGGAGCCGGCGAGTGCAGCCGCTCGATTGCAGGACACGGATAAGTATTACGACTTGCTTTCTCAGCGTAGAAGGAATCGTTCGATCCTGTCGTACACTGGCAGCATAATCTCACAGCATGGACGTAGCAAGCTGGTGGGGCAACTCATCTCGGAGATCATGCTGCCGAGCGCCATATCCGTAAACAATGCCTGGAACCGCGCGACGGTTTACGACGATCTGGCCGGCCTCTCGCTCGCCCTGGGCGCCTATCGGGCAAAACATGGCGAGTACCCCCCCTCGCTCGACGCCCTGGTGCCGCAGTACGTCGACGCCCTGCCCCAAGACCTCTACACCGAGGAGCCGTACCGATATCGCCGTACGGAAGAGGGTTGCGTGATCTACAGCGTCGGCCCGAACGGCCAGGACAATCAAGGACGGGCCGAGTGGATGCCGGGCGAAATCGACATCGATCTGCTCCGGGATGCCGACGACGTCTACCTCTATCTCCCGCCGCTGGTCGATTGAACACCGCCGGAAAATCGACCTAAACCCTTTGCCCGCAAAGAAGTACCGGAGGTGGGAGTCGAACCCACACTAGGTTGCCCTAACTGGATTTTGAATCCAGCGCGTCTGCCATTCCGCCACTCCGGCCGCTTGCGTCGGTCCGGCCGCCTCCGCCCAGGGACGCAGCCGACGCCCGACAAGCTGGAATTGTAAGCCGCCCTGCCCCGCTTGGCAACCGCTCTGGATGGTGGCACAATACGTCATCTGGCCGTCCCGAAGGGGCTTGGCCGCAGCCCCCCTTTCCCACGGAGTTCACGCCCATGTCGCCCGTCCGATGTTGTTGTTGGTTGATCGTCGTTGCCCTGTTCGTTCCCGCTGTCGGATGCTCGAGCGCCAAGCGAGCGGAACAGATTGCCGACAAGGGGAAGGAACAACTCTTCGACGGCGACCGCAAGCAGGCCATCAGCACGCTGACCAAGGCGATCAAGACCGACCCGGGCTGCCGCAAGGCCTACATTTTTCGGGGCATGTGCTATGCCGAGTCGAACCAAGTGCAAAAGGCCTTAAGGGACTACACCAAGGCCATCGATCTGGACCCGAACGATTCCTACGCCTACGAACAGCGGGCGATCCTCTACCGCACGAAGCTCAAGGACAAGGCCAAGGCCAAAGCCGACGCCGACAAGGCGGCCGCCTTGCGTCAAGGCGTGCGCGACGAGCAGCGCGAGCTGTACAATTCCGCCCGCTGAAAGAGACCGCCCGTGAGAGTCCTGGTTTTCGAGGACGAGCGGACCACGCGGCTCTACCCGGTGACCATTCGTCGACCGGCCATGGCCGTCACCTGCGGTGGGTACCGGCTGGTCGATTTGGTTGATCGTTTGGGCCCCACGGTACGGGCGGCGGTGCGCGAGTATCTGCGTCCCACGTTGGCCGACGATTGGCCGGATCTGCTGGCCCCGTGGCCGAGCCGTATCGAGGAGCCGCTGCTGCTGGTCAACGCGCGGCTAGCTCCCTCGGTGGAGACAATCGGCCGGCTGGCCGATTGGGCGAAGGCCGAACGTCCGGGCGTGGTGCATGCCGAGGGGAGCATCGCGGCCGCGCTGTTTCCCGCCGGTACACCGGCCCCAGCACCGCTGAACTCGACGACGACGGCCGGCTGGATTGCCGAGCAGCGTCTGCCCCAGCCGGCCCAGGTCGATCTGCCCCTGCTGCAGTGGCCACACGACGTAGTGCGCTCGCACCTCGAGGTGATCGGCGCGAATCTCGCCGATCGGCTGGCCCGGGACGATTATCGCGAGGTGGCCGACGGCGTGTTCGCTGCACCCGGAGCGACGCTCGGCCAGTACACCGTTGCCGACACCCGTCGCGGACCGGTATTGCTCGATCGCGAGTCGACGATCGGCCCGTTCTGCTACCTGGAAGGACCGGCCTACGTCGGGCCGCGGGCCAGGATTCTCGAGCACGCGGCCATTAAGGACGGCGTCTGCCTGGGACACACCACCAAGGTGGGCGGCGAAGTGGAGGCTTCCGTGCTCGAGCCGCTCACGAACAAGCAGCACCACGGCTTCCTCGGCCACAGCTACCTCGGCTCCTGGGTCAACTTGGGCGCCGGCACCTGCAACAGCGATCTGAAGAACACCTACGGCACGGTCACCATGGACTACCAGGGCCACAAGGTGGGCACGGCCATGCAGTTTGTCGGCTGCATCATGGGCGACTACGCCAAGACGGCCATCAACACCAGCATCTTCACCGGCAAGACGATCGGCGCCTGCTCGATGGTCTACGGCTACGTGACCACCAACGTGCCGAGCTTCGTGAACTACGCGCGACAGTTCGGTCAGGTGACCGAGGCGCCGGTGGAGGTGATGATCGCCACGCAAGCCCGGATGTTCCGGCGTCGCGGAGTGGAGCAACGGGCGTGCGACGTGGAGTTGCTTCGGGCGATGTATGAGTTGACGCGCCACGAGCGTCAACTGGCCAACCAACCGCTGACGTTGTGAACGGTGGGGGGTGGGCAGCGCGGTGGCTCGGCCGTGTCCATCTCCCGACGATTCGGGGGAGACGTGCTTGCCATTGCCGAGGGGCTGCCCGTCGGCAGGCCGCGTCCAACGGACCGATGTGGAAAGCGGGGCAAAACGAACCAGCGGATGCACGCAGGCGGGGAGCGCTGTACGTCAGCAACCCCAAGCGGACGCATCCATTCCGTGCGCTAAAATGTGGACATGCCTGGCCTACTGATACTCATCCTGGTCGCATCCCTTGTTGCCGCGGTGGCGTGTCCTTATGGCATTTGGAGGAACCCCGCTACATCGACGCTATACCGATGGTGGACTGTTCTCACCGGCCTTGCCGTCGTCGGCTTGGCGTATGGTCTAACGTTTCATTATGTGTATTGGCCAAACACGAATACCCGGTTTCACGGGTGGCCGGTGCCTTTCGTCGTATTTCAGCGCGACGGGGCGGGCGAGCCCTGGCACGACTTCGTTGGACCGATGACCGTTCTCGCGTTCCCAATCAATCTGGTGCTGTTTCTCGGCGCGTGGTTTCTCTTGCTGTGGGTCGTTAACTTCGCAACCACGCGAGCACGGAACAACACGGCGGGATCGGAGCACGCACATCAGGCAAGCCGCAGCTGACGAAATCCCGTGCGATTCCCCGGCAGGCATCACTTTCGGCCGGCAATGGGCCCAAGACTTCAGCCCTTCGGGCCGTGGGCGGCGGGCTCGGCGTTTTGCCGCAGGTGCTGGGCCACCAGACCGAGAAGCGTCTTGCGGTCGATCGGCTTCTGGGCGTAGCCGTCGCACCCAGCCTGGCGGCATTCCTCTTCCGCTCCGGACATGGCATGCGCGGTCAGGGCGATGATTGGGCCCTGGTAGCCGGCCGCGCGCAGTTCGCTGGTGGCGGTGTAGCCATCCATCACGGGCATCTGCATGTCCATGAGGATCACGTCGAAGGGTTCCCCCTCGTCGCGGGCTTGCAGCGCCGCATCCCGGGCGAGTTGGCCGTTTTCCACCACGGTCACGTCGGCGCCGGCTTTGCGGAGCAGGAAGGAGATCAGCCGCTGGTTATCCGGCCCATCCTCGGCCAGGAGGACACGGCCGGTCAGCTTGCCGCCGGCATCCGGTCGAGGCTTCGTCTCTCGCGCCGCGGTGGCTTCGTCCGACCCTCGTAACGATTCGGACTCGGTCGCCGCATCGAGCAGCGGCACCTGATCCAAGGGACCGGTCCGCACGGTGACGCTGAAGGTGCTTCCCTGGCCGGGAGCGCTTTCCACGGTAATATCCCCACCCAGCATTTCGGCCAGACGTTTGCTGATTGTCAGTCCCAGGCCCGTGCCGCCAAACTGCCGGGTCATCGACGAATCGACCTGCGAGAAGGGTTGGAACAGGCGAGTTCGCTGCTCTTTGGACATCCCGATACCAGAGTCGACTACGTCGATCTTCAACCGGGGCTCCTCGGTATCGGCGCCGACCAACTTCGTGCGCACGCGGACCTCACCGGTTTCGGTGAACTTGATGGCGTTGCCCACCAGGTTGATCAAAATCTGACGCAACCGGAGCGGATCGGTTTCGATGGTTTCGGGGATCCGTCCCTCGTATTCGATCGTTAGTGGCAGGTTCTTCGCTTCCGCCCGGACACGCATCAGCGAGGCCATGTCGGTGATGACCGCGGCGGGCGAGCAGCGGGTAGCTTCGGTTTCGAGTTTGCCCGCCTCGATTTTCGACAGGTCGAGGATGTCGTTGATCAGGCGCAGCAGATACTGGCCATTGCGTTGGATGGTTTGCAGGGAATCGGCCGCCTCGGGAGAGGCGTCGGCCAGCTTCTCATCGCCGAGCAACACGTCGGTGAAGCCCAGGATGGCCGTCATGGGTGTACGGATTTCATGGCTCATGTTGGCCAAGAACTGGCTCTTCGCGCGGGTGGCCGTCTCGGCCCTTTCGTTGAACTCCTCCAGCACCCGATTCGCCGACTCCAGGGCCATGAGATTTTCCTGGAGTTCATCGCGGGTGCGGCGCAGCTCCTCCTCGCGGCGTTTGCGTTCGGTGATCTGCCACCAACCGTTCATCAAGATTCGCAATTGGCCGACGTCGTGCTCGTCGTAGTCGCTCGACTTGTTCGCCACCCCGGCGACGGCAATCATCCGGTCGGACTCGAAGATCGGGATGCTCAGATAACGATCGATGGGCAGATGCCCGTCGGGCAAGCCGTGCTTGCGCGGGTGCGGGGCCGCGTAGTGGTTGACGATCAGCGGCTCACGGCGGCGGGTCACTTCGCCCAGCAGCCCCTCGGTGCCGATGGCGTGTTGCGTGCCAGGACCGTGCATGCCACAACGCTCATGGACGAGGTCGGACCAGTATTGCAGGGTGAGCGTGGAGGAATCCTCGTCGACGGCGGCCAGGAAACCAATCTCGCTGCCGGTCAGTTGGATCGCTTCCTCGACAGCAAAGGCGGCGATCTCCTCGGCCGATCGGTCGTCCATTTGGGCCATTTCCAGCAGGGCTTCAATCCGCCGGGTCTCGAGTAGCTGACGCTGCTCGGACAACTTCCGCGCGGTGATGTCGGAGGTGCGGCCAAAGGCCTTCACCCGACCGTCCGCCAGCCGCTTGCCCGCGCCCTTGGAATGAACCCACTTGATCTTCCCCGTGCCGGTGATCAGCCGGTATTCGACTCCTTCATCAGACCGGACTTCCCGCAGTGCGTTTCCGAGGACTGCCTGGACTCTGGGGAGATCGTCCGGATGGACGTAGTTCCAGTACCGATCGAAGCTGTCACCGAGGGTTCCCTCCGGCAGCTCCAACAAATGGTCGGCCTGGCTGGTAAGCGAAGTCTCTTGGATCCGGCCTTCCTCATCCGCGACGCAAGTCCAAAGCACGTCGGTGATCGACTCGGTCAACTCACGCATGCGGGCGTAGCTCTCGTTGAGTTCCGCCTCGGTCTGCTTTCTGCGAGTGATGTCCTCGATGGTCCACACCGCGCCCTTGGAGAGGTCCGGCGGGACCATCGCCCGACCGTTGAATTGACACCAAACGGTATGCCCGCACCTGTGCCGCAGCGGGTATTCGACGTTGGTCACTTGCCCCTCGGCCATCCGCCAGTAGTAGCGCTCGCCGAACTCGACGAAGTTCTCCTCGGAGAGATGTAGATGCCGGGGACCCTTGCCGATGAGTTCCTCGCGCTGGTAGCCGAGCATTTCGGCCATCCGCTGATTCACGTCGACGATGATGCGGTTCTCCAGCACCATGATTCCCACGAGGCTCACGTCGAAAACGGCCGTTTGGTAATCGAGCGAATGCCGCAGTTCTTCTTCGACATTCTTGCGTTGGGTGATGTCGTGGTCCACACCGCGATAGCCGGCCAGGTTACCCTCGGCATCAAGCAATGGCACGGCGCTGGTGAGCACGCACTTGCGTTCCCCCTGCTTGGTGACGATCCAGTTTTCAAATCCCTTCACCGACCGTCGCTCCGCGCAAACGTTTTCGAAGACCGATCGGACGCGGTGCGCCTCGTCCGGCGACATCAGGTCGAACACTTCCTTGCCGAGAATCTCGTCGGGCGAATAGTCGAGCAGTTCCCGCACCGAGGGCGAGCAATACGTGTAGCGGCCAGTGGTGTCGACCTCCCAAATCCAGTCGGACGAGACCAGTGCCACGTCGCGGAACCGCTCTTCACTTTCGCGCACCGCTTCGCGCATGGCGTACTGTTCGGTGACGTCGTGGAACACTATGACCACGCCCGCGATCTTGCCATCCTCGCCGCGGATGGGGGCCGCGCTGTCGGCAATGTGGTATCGATTCCCATCGCGCGCCAGCAGCATGGTGTGGTTGGCCAACTCAATGACCTGTCCGCTGCGGAGCACCGTCTCCACCGGGTTGGGGGCCGGCCGACCGGTCCGGGAATTGACAATATGGAACACCTCGCCAAAGGGCCGGCCGCGGGCCTTCTCCAGCGGCCACCCGGTGAGTTGCTCGGCCACCGGGTTCATGTCGGCCACGGCGCCGTCCTGATCGGTGCTGATCACCCCGTCGCCGATCGAATGCAAGGTGGCGTCGAGCCGCTCCTTTTGCTCGCGGAGTTGCCCCTCGACGAGCGATCGCTGGCGTTCATCCCGGCGGAGGCGTCGGAAGCCCCAAAAGATGCCAGCCAGACCGATCAACCAGATCACACCATGGCCGGACAGGATCGCCAGAATCTGGTCGCTTTCCGCCGCGCGGAACGGGGCCATGGGAATCGCCACGCTGATGCCGCCCCGCACCTCGCCCAGTTCGGCGTGGTCCGCGTGGCACTTCAGGCATCCCGGCTGGGTAATCAACGGGCGCATGAGCCGCAAGTGCTCGCGACCGCCCAGTTCCACCAGCCCGGTGACCTCGCCGCGCCCCTCCTCTTCGATGCGTCTTAATGCTTCGTCTTCCCAAGCGTCCGGAGCGTTCTCGGGACGCACCGGCGCGCGGCTGGTGATGTGACCGAGGGCACCAAATCGGGCCCGCGTCAGTTCGTGGACCAGCCGGGTCATGTAGGCCGGGTTGATCAGCGTCAGCCGGCGACCGGAGGGGGTCTCGATATCGCGCTCGGGATGACCGCCCAAATAGGGATTCGGTGGGGTTTCTTCCGTCACTGGCGCGTAAACCCCGCCCAGTCCGGCCGCCCAATGACGGTAGGCGATGTCCTTGTCGAAATGGGCCAGGGCCTCCATCCGCGCCACTCCGAGCGTGGCCTGCTTTTCCCGCCACACGTTCCAGCCCGCCGAACCGGCCACCACCAGCGTCCACGTGCCGATCAACAGCGCCAACCAACGCCACACTCGCGCACCCCCGGCCGAACGGCTGGAAGCCTTTGGACGCCGGCAAGGAATGCGAAATCTTGGAAACATGGCTGCGCGAAGCGGGATGCAAGGGACGGGATGCAGGGAAGCCGTGCGGCGGGGCAAACCGGAGGGTGCGCACGCGGCGCAACCGGGTATCTCATCCAAGACTACGTTAAGCCAACGCGACTGGGATAAATACTGGGCCGCTTGGGGTAACCCGCAGCCCAACCAAACCCTACGACGGGTAGATGCCGCACAAAGCGAAGCGGAACGACGCGGACCGCCGGGCCTTGAATGCTCAACCCACGCCGAGTCCCCGGAGGCGGCTTCCATGGGCTGGAAAAGATTCTCTCACCAGGCGGGCGATTCAGACGTCGCCGCCACCCAACCCGCGGAAGAGTTCCTGATAGAGCACGTTCTTGCGCGACGTGGTCGGGCCGGTCGAGGTGTCGTCGGCGAGCACTTGGAACATCATGTGCAACTTCGCGTCCAAGTCGTCCGCATGATGCACGATCAGCGCCTCGGGCGTCATTGGCGGTTTGGGCGAGCCCCACTCGGGCAATCGCTGGTGAGCCAGCAGCAGATGCTCCAGCCGCAGCCGGCTCTCCGCGTCGAGGCCGGCCTGCTCGGCCGCCTGGCGGACCATGTCGCGTCCCAAGACGAGATGGCCGATCAACGAGCCCTCGGCCGTGTAGCGGGTGCCCGTCGGCCCGGCGTCAAGCTCCAGTAGCTTACCGATGTCGTGCAGGATGGCTCCAGCGATCACCAGTCCGCGCGAGAGCGGCGGTTGGGCGTCGGCATAATACTCCGCATAGCGGTCGGCCAGGAAGATGCAAGAGCGGGTCACGCTGAGCGTGTGCTCCAGTAGCCCGCCGGCGAACGCATGGTGATTACGTCGCGCCGCCGGGGCGTCCAGCAGGGCGTCGCGATTCTCCTCCAACAGCCGGACCACCGTGGCCGAAAGCTCCGCGGGGGTGATTTCATCGCGGGCGATCTCCACAAGCTCGTCGTACATCGCCGACGGATCGAACCGTGTTGCCGGACGGCAGAGACCGGGATGAAAACCATCGGCGGCGTCTTCGTCGGTCGCCTCGCGGATCTTGCGGATGTCGAGCTGAGGGCCATACTGCGTCTCGCGATAGACGGCTCTCAGCTTGTAAAACCGGCCGGGTTGCCAATCGTCGCGACAGGCCGCCGCCCAGGCCGAATCGCCCCAGACGGGGAAGCTCACCTCGCGCCGCGCGTCGCGAAACGTGACACGAAAGTACGGCTTGCCGTTCTTCGTCAGCAACTCCTCCTTCTCGGTCAGCAGGGCAAACAGATCACCTTCGTCGTCGGGCTGCATGTCGGCCAGGGCAATGATCTCGGGCATCGGTTCGCGGGGGTTTGAGGGAGGAGCGGAATCGTCTCGGGAATATGCTGGCCGTCGGTTCAGTCGACGACACACTGGAACAACCGTCACAGCTTACCCAAGTGGCAGCGGCTTGGCAACGCGTAGCGGCAGACCGCGCCGCGCTGGCCGGCGGCCCACCCGTTTTCCGAAAACAACAACATGGCGCGACGCAAACAAGACCAACGGAAGACGAAGGAAACCTCCTCGACCACGGCGGCGGCCACGGCCACCAGGCAGCCTCGCGGCCGGCGCCGGCGATTGGTGGCCCGACCGACGCCGCAGTCGGCCGTCCACGAGCAGCAGTCGCATCTGGCCCGGGCGTACCTGTCGGCCTTCGTGGAATACGCCGCCGGGGAGTGCCATCTGTCGGAAAACACGGTGGCCGCCTATCGTCGCGATCTGACCCGCTTCTTCGAGTGGCTGGACGGTCGGGAACTCCGCTCCCTGTCGATCCGCGACCTGGCCGATTACGCCGGCTGGTTGGGCCAACGAAAACTGGCCCCGGCCAGCATCGCCCGCCACCTGGTCTCACTGAAGGCCTTCTATCGCTACCTGCAGCTCGAGGGCATCGTCAACGAGAATCAGGCCGAACTGCTCGGCAGCCAGAAGCTGTGGGAGCGCGTGCCGAGGGTGCTCTCGCCCTCGCAAGTTGACCAGCTGCTCTCCGCGCCGAAGCGCAGCGATCCGCTCTGGCGACGCGATCGGGCATTGCTCGAAGTGCTCTACGCCACCGGTTGCCGCGCGTCGGAGTTGTGCGATCTGCGACTGCCCGACGTGCATGCTCAGGAGGGCTTCTGCCGCGCCCGTGGCAAGGGCAACAAGGAACGGCTCGTGCCGCTGGGACGCCGGGCCGTGGCGGCCATCGACGATTACCTGCACCAAGAGCGGCCCGGGCTGGCCGCCCGAGCGTCGGCCACGGTCGACTGGCTGCTGCTCTCCTATCGCGGCAACCGGCTGCGGCGCGAGCGGGTTTGGGAATTGGTGAAGCGGTACGTCTCTCGCGTGGGCGGACCGGAGTTGGCCAGCCCCCACACGCTCCGGCACAGCTTCGCCACGCACATGCTGGCCGGCGGCGCCGATCTGCGGCAGTTGCAGGAGATGCTCGGCCACGCCAGCATCGCCACCACGCAAATCTATACGCATGTAGACGCCGCCCGCCTGAAGGCCATCCACGGCCAGTTCCATCCCCGGGCCTAATCAGGCAGCAGGAGAAATTCAACGTCGGGTTCTTCGTCATTCCCGCGGAAGCGGGAATCCAGTGACGCACCGCGGGTGGCACCAATAGCTTGACGGGTGGCTGGGGCAAAGCGGCGAGTCGTGCGAGCCGCATGCCCCGGCGAAGCTTATGGTGAAGGCCGGGGCACGGCGTTCGTTCCTCACGCCCTTGCCCCAGGCACCCGGCGGTGGACCAGTGATGGGATGGCCGCCGCCTTGGAGCAGGCGAATACCTCGCACGATGGCTGCGGCCTGCATGGCCTCACGCCGCTGGAACGCTGGTAGGCCCGTCGGCCGATCACTGAAAGCGATCGCGAGGACTGGCTCTTGACCGTCGCGCGGCTGCGCGGTGAAATAGACCAGGCCATGGACGCTCAACCACAAATGGCATTGACTGCGGCCGAACAGGCCGCGATCCATCGTCGCGTTGTCCGCCGGGCCCTCGTCGGATCCGGCCTGCTCACCATCACCGCGAGGTTCATTACCCTACCACTAAAACCTAAAAAGTGGGCAAAGATTAGGTGACGGGCACACGGGTCGGACAAACGCTCGAGGATCGGAAATTGCTCCGACGCTTGGACAGGTGGCTCGGTGCGGAGTCGCGGTGGTCAGTCGTCCACGCCCCGGTTCCGTTCGTGCAATGAACGCCTTTATTGCAGTACAACCCATCACGAATAGTACACACGTGCGATGTCGGCTTCCAAAAGAGTAAAAGGACTATGGTGGGCTTTCCTTTTCGCTGCGGTACTAGCTGCGGCCTGGACGATCGCCTCCTTTGGCACATTGCTGCACTACAGGCACGTGTCGTCTCAAGGACATGAGTATTTGGATTTGGTTGAACCTGATGAAATCGTTGATCTTCACCAGACTGATGCAACTGTGGCTGATTTGAGGCGCGCGATTTCAGACTTTACATCGGTTCGCTCCCTTTCGCTCCGTGGCAATCCAGGAGTGTCCGATGACGCCATGGCAGTTGTCGCTAGATTGACGAATCTGGTTGGTCTGAATATCCGCGAGTGCCGTGTATCGGATTCAGGTATCGAGCATTTGGCGGCGCTGCAGCATCTGGAAAGACTATATGTAAGCGGAAATCCAATTACCGACGCATGTACGCCCACTATTGCCGCCATAGACTCCCTTCGCGTGCTGCACGTTGATCGCACGGGGATCAGTAACGAGGGGCTCCGAGAAGTCGCGAAATTGAGCGACTTGCGCGATTTGTCCGTCGCTCACACCGCTGTGACCGACAATGGCATGAAGGCGATCTCTTCCGCGGGCACTCTCTTTGCCCTCGATGCGAGCTGGACAGATGTCAGTGACGCCGGAATAGAAGCAGTGACTCAACATCAACGTCTTAAGCGCCTTTCCCTTGAAGGAACGTCTGTGTCTGATCGAGGTGCTGCTCGGATTGGTACGGTCCGCAGCCTTGAGTCCATCAACCTCGGACACACGAGCGTTGGTGATAACGGGGCCAGCCATCTGGCCACACTTCCACACCTCTACTATCTGGGGTTGCGCAACACAAGGGTAACTAACCGCCTCTTGCCGATTGTGGCATCCAATCCGTCCCTACGGCACATGGACGTGACTGAGACACAAATCGATCGGGAGGGTGCGCTTTGGTTGAAGCAGCAGCGTCCCGATATAGACCTCGACCTGGGCCAGGGCACCGACGAATCGCCGGAGGGCGTGCCTCTCGGCGGTGGACGAGCGCTGAGAGGTCATGAACCCGGAGCATAGAACTGCGGCGCAAGTGGTTGTTGTGCGACGATCGACAGGACACCGCCAGTCGCGTGCTTCACCTCGCTCGTCGGCGACTCGGGCGATGCCGACTATACGCACGACGACACGGGCCAACTCACCGGCAGCGACTACTCGGGCGACTGGCAGTCGGACGAGTCGTACGCGGGTGGCACCAATAGCTTGCCTATCGGCGGGTGGCCCGGGTTCTTGAACCCGGGCAGCGAAGCTGCAAGAGGTCTTACGGCAATGGATCGAGCCGACGCACTGCTGGGCAAGCCAGCAGTGGCACCCGCGCAACACCACACGCATCCGGGTGTAGACAGTCGCGGGGGACGGCGATAGACTCCATCGATCGGCACCCGCTGGGCCATCCTGTTGGCACCGGCCCGCCGCCGTGGATACCCCCTGGCCAACGCTCGGCAGAGTCGCTAATGGACACCGTACTGCTCGACTATTTTTCGGGGATGAACGCCGTTCTCGCGGCGCTGTTGGCCACGCTGTTCACTTGGTTTCTCACGGCAGCCGGCTCCGCGCCGGTTTTCTTCACCCGTTCGGTCAGCCAGCGACTGATGGACGCCCTGTTGGGCTTTGCGGCGGGAGTCATGCTGGCGGCCAGCTATTGGTCGCTATTGGCCCCGGCCATCGAGCGGAGCGGGGGCGACTGGAAACCAGCGGCGATCGGCTTCCTGGCCGGCGGCGCATTCCTCTACCTGATTGACAAGACCTTACCCCACCTGCATTACGGCTTGCCGCGCAGCGAGGCCGAGGGCATTCCCACCCGCTGGCGACGCAGCATCCTGCTGGTACTCGCCATCACCCTGCACAACATCCCCGAAGGGCTGGCCGTGGGCGTGGCCTTTGGCAGCGTGGCCCACGTGGCCGACCCCGTGGCGCAGCTCGGCGGGGCAATCGCCCTGGCCATTGGCATCGGATTGCAGAACTTCCCCGAGGGCATGGCCGTGGCCCTGCCGCTCCGCCGGGAAGGAATGAGTCGCCGCCAGGCATTCTTCTACGGGCAGGCTTCCGGCGCGGTCGAGCCAATCGCCGGCGTGCTGGGAGCGGCCGCCGTCTTGGCCATGGCTCCCATCTTGCCCTATGCACTGGCCTTCGCCGCCGGTGCCATGGTGTTTGTCTGCGTCGAGGAACTCATCCCGGAATCCCAGGCACACCACAACACCGATCTGGCCACGATCGGCGTCATGACGGGCTTCACGGTGATGATGACCCTCGACGTGGCACTCGGTTGAGCTTATTGCCGCACGAATCGCAGTTCGCCCTCTTGCCCGGCAACGGCCACCGAGCCGGGAAATGTCCGCGAGGCAACCGGCCGTCCGTGGGCCGCCGTCAGGAGCATCTCGGCCAACTCCTCGAACTGCTCGAACCCCATCGCTTGCAGCGGCCAGCCCTGCCGTCGCCAGAGGGCGAGAAGCACCTCGCGGATCAGATAGCGTGGCTGCACGGAAAGCGTTCGGGCATCGAGCAACACTTCTCCGCCCCCCAGCGGGCTCGCGTTTCGTTCGAGCAGCTCGTCGGCCAGCCGGTCGATCACCGCCTGGGCTTCTCCGGCCAGCCGGCCCAAGCGCAACAGGGCGTCCGCCACGGCCGGATTGTAATGCTCGGCCAGATGCGGCAGCAGCTCGTGCCTGATGCGGTTCCGCGTGAACCGGGTTTCCGCGTTGGTCGAATCCACTTGATACGGCTGGCCCAGTTCGGCCAGATACTCGACCACCTCCGCGCGGCGGACGTGAAGCATCGGGCGGATCAGCGAGGCCGGGCCCAGGGTGCGCGTCCGGGGAATGCCCGCCACGCCGGCCAGCCCCGTGCCGCGGATGATCCGGTGCAGGATGGTCTCGGCCTGATCGTCGGCCGTGTGGCCGGTGGCGATCAGCCGGGCCCCGTGCTCGGCGGCCGCCCGCTGGAGGAACTGGTACCGCGCCGCGCGGGCAGCTTCCTCAGAGGCCGGCATCGCGACCTCGCCCGCCTCGACACGCCCCGCCGCGCATTCCAGATCGAGCCGCGCGCTCAGCGCGCGGACGAATCGCGAGTCGGCCAGGCCCTGCTCGCCGCGTAGGCCGTGGTCGAAGTGAGCCACCACCATGCGTCCCGGCCCGGGCAGCCGGATTTGGTGCATGGCTCGCAACAGGGCCACGCTGTCCGGCCCGCCGGAGACGGCGACCAGCACGGTCACGTCGGCCCACTGCTGGGGCGGCCAGGATCGGGCGAGTTGTTCTTCCAAGGGGAGCATGACACACGTCCGAAGGAGGTGGAACGCGACATCGCGAAGTTGCCGAACCGCATGGCGGAAAGACGCGAAATAGGCACGCCGGAAGCCCGAAATGGCAACCCGGCCAGGGTCCGGCCGCTCCGAACCTGGGAGGCCATCTCGCTGCGTCTGCGGGCGAGTCGCCGGTCTCCGGGCCAGTCGTCTGGGCGAGCCGTTGGGGCGAGTCGGTGGGGCGAGCCGCCGCCCGGGCTGCTTATCTCGCCCCGTGCTGGGAGCGTAAGATCGAGCCCTTCGACCGCCCCGCCCAAACCGCCCGGCTTGCCTAATCGCCACAAGGGTGGTATTGCGAACCGCGCAACCCTCATCCTAGACGGAACTTCGGGGTTTCGTCCAGTCGGTCGAGCTTCTCAGCGGGCGGAGGTTCTGTTAAGATTCAGTTTGTGGGAAGCCGCCTCCCTGCCGAGACGGCATTCCCGCGTTGTTCAACAAAGGACCAACAATCGAGGATTCCCAACGCAAGCGACGACACGGGCAGCAGCCCGATGCCGACCGGTGGCGGGCGAGGGATCGTTCGATATGGATGGCTTCCTGGCAGCAACAACCAATCCACCGTTTTCGAGAACGCGCATGATCGACTGGCTCTTGCTAGTGGCGAACTGGATGCTCGGGCAGCTTGGCGTCGGCGGAACGACGCTGGTTGGCCGGGTTGGATGGTCGCCGATCGGCCGGGGGGTTCCGACCCCACGCAGCTGGCCTTGGGGCCTGCTCGCCCCGGCGAATCGATCCCTGCATGCGCTGTGGGCGGTGGACTGGATGAACGTGGGCCGCGTGATGAATTTGAGCTACTCCGTTGCATGGGCCAATTCAGCGCCGCGAGGACAACTCCCGGCGGGCTCTTACCCTGGAGTCGCCTCGGCGACCGAGGGAATCGGCGGGGGATGGCCTTACGGCCGTCCTCCCCGGACCATCGGATGCACTCCGCAACGCGCGCTTCCACTTCCATCGTTCTGTCACGTCCCATCCTTCGGACGCGTCTCTCTTCCGGCCCGTCGTGACTGACGGGGGATGAACGCGCGGCGCCGGCGATGCCCCTGGCTGAAGTGGGGCACGTCCGGCTGGCGTTGCCCCCTTGGGCTTCACGACGGCGCGTCGATGCTCGCCCATCGTTTGCCCGGGCGCGGCCTGTTTGTCGCGTCTCCGCGTCGGGAGTCCGTCAATACAGAATCCGTCAATATTAAGGAGACCGTAACGTGGGCGCCTTGGAAGTCATTATGGTCATTCTGGCTGCCGTGCTGGCGGCGGGACTGACCTTCACCTTCGTCCGCCTGCTCGACCGGCTGCGTCGCAAGGACGCGGAGTCGGAAGCCCAGGAGATTCTCCGCCGCGCGAAGGCCGAGGCCGAGTCGCGCCGCCGCGAGTTCGAGATCGAACTCAAGGAAACGGCCATCCAGCAGAAGGCCGAACGCGACAAGGAACTCCGCCGGGTTCGCGAGGAACTGCACGAGCGCGAGCGCCTGCTCGACAAACGCCAGGACGCCCTCGAGGAGCAGGCCGAGCAACTCCGCAAGCAGGAGAAGATGGTCGAGAGCACGCAGCGAAAACTCACCGAGAAGATTCAGGACACTAACCGCCGCAACGAAGAACTCACCAAGTTGCTCGACCTCGAGCGTCAGACCCTCCACGAACTGAGCGGACTCAGCCACCAGGAAGCCACCGACCGGCTGCTGGAACTGCTCGACCGCCAACTCCAGCAGGAATCCGGGGCCGTCATCATGCGGCACGAGAAGAAGCTGGCGGAAACCTGCGAGGAGCAAGTCCGCGAAGTCCTGCTCACCTCCCTGCAACGCTACGCCGCTCCCCATACGGCCGAAACCACGACCAGCACCGTCGGCATCCCCAACGACGAGATGAAAGGCCGCATCATCGGCCGCGAGGGACGAAACATCCGTGCCTTCGAAAAGGCCACCGGGGTCGACGTGATCATCGACGACACGCCAGGCGTGGTCGTCGTCAGCGCGTTCGACACGATCCGCCGCGAGGTCGCCCGAATGGCCCTGAATAAGCTCATCGCCGACGGGCGGATCCACCCCAGCCGCATCGAGGAGATCGTCGCCGGTACGCAGCGCGAGTTGGAACGTCACATCCAGAAGGTCGGCGAAGAGGCCTGCCAGGAGGTGGGCGTGCTCGGCGTTCACGAGCGGCTGATGAACCTCCTCGGCCGACTCCACTTCCGCACCAGCTACAGCCAAAACGTGCTCCGGCACTGCGTCGAGGTGGCCTTCATCACCGGAATGCTGGCCGACGAAATCGGACTGGATGGCCAGTTGGGCCGCCGTTGCGGGCTGCTGCACGATATCGGCAAGGCCGCCGATCACGAGGCCGAGGGCGGCCACCCCAAAATCGGCGCCGACCTGCTCAAACGCTACGGCGAATCGCCCGAAGTGATCCACGCCGCCGTGGGCCATCACGACGACCACCGGATCGAGAACCCCTACACGATCCTCGTCGCCGCAGCCGACGCGTGCAGTGCCTCGCGCCCCGGGGCGCGGCGCGAGACACTCGAACGCTACGTCAAACGGATGGAGGAACTCGAGTCCATCGCCGGCGGATTCAGTGGCGTGGAACAAGCCTACGCCATTCAGGCCGGGCGCGAGATGCGCGTCATCGTCAGTTCGAAGGAAACCACGGACGAGTCGGCCGCCAAAATCTGTCGCGATATCGCGAAGACCCTCGAAGACCAACTGAACTACCCCGGCGAAATCAAAGTCTCGGTCATCCGCGAGACCCGGCATATTGAAATGGCCCGATAAGCCATCGGCCGCAACGCGTCCGTGGCGAATGACGCCCGCCCCAGGCGAACGGCCCACCTCCACCTTCCGAGTTGAATCGTGCGCATCCTGCTGATCGGCGATATCGTGGGTAAGCCCGGCCGGGCGATCATCAACCGGTCGCTCCGCCTGCTGCGCGCCCACGAGCAACTCGATCTGGTTATTGCCAACGCCGAAAACGCGGCTGGCGGCTCCGGCCTCACCCCGGCCATCTACCAGGAATTGATCTCCGCCGGTGTCGATTGCATCACCCTGGGGGATCATTGCTTCCGCCGCCGAGAAATCTTCCAGATTTTGCAGTCAGAACGACGGATCGTCCGACCGGGCAACTACCCCGACACGGCTCCCGGCCGCGGGCTAACCGTCGTTCCGGTGCGGAATCAGGTGTCGGTGGCCGTGATGACCCTGCTGGGTCGTGTTTTCATGTCGCCGGTGGATTGCCCCTTCGCGGCGGCCGATCGCCTGATGGCCTCCATCCCCTCCGACACTCGCGTGGTGATCGTCGATTTCCATGCCGAGGCCACCAGCGACATGCAGCTGATGGGACGGCACCTCGACGGCCGGGCATCGGCCGTGCTGGGCACCCACACCCACGTGGCCACGGCCGACGAGACCATCCTCCCCGGCGGCACCGCCTTTCAATGCGATGTGGGGATGACCGGTCCACATGAAAGCATCCTCGGCCGGCGAATTGACCGCGTTCTGCAAACCGCCCGAACGTTCCGGCCTACGCATTTTGAAGTCGCCAGTGATGACGTCCGGCTCCACGGCACGATCGTCGACATCGACCCGGCGACCGGCCGGGCGACCGGCATCCGCCGTCTTGCCGTGGCGGAGCACGACGTAGAGCAATTGACGGCCGGGGCCTAACGGGGGGAGGCGACGACTCCCGCCCACATTCGCCGGCTTCGTTCCCCCAATTCATCTTGCAGCCGTCCGGCCGGTTCGATTATGCTCCCCCGCCCTGAAACCCGAACCGATCCGTCAGCCGTGTCGCGGCGAGACATTTCCGCCCGGACGCGGTTGAGCGTCGGGGTCAGGCTGTACCTGGCCGGCGCTGCGTTGGCGATCGTCGGGGCGTTGGTCGTGGCCACGGTGGTCACGCCCGACCCACGGGGTTACGGATCGCACGAGAGTTTGGGGTTGGCCCCTTGCACGTTTCGCGCGTTGTTCGGTCGGCCCTGCCCCACCTGTGGCATGACAACCGCCTGGGCCTATTTGGTGCGTGGCGACGTGGTCCACGCCGCCCAGGCCAATTTGGGAGGAACAATGCTGGCCGCGTTTGGCGTGGCGTTGCTGCCGGGACTGGTGGCTAGCGCCGCACTGGGCCGCGCCTGGCCGTTGCGGCCGAGCACCACGCTGATCGGCACGGTGGCCACCCTGGTGGCGGGCATCGCGTTGGTCGAGTGGCTCGCGCGGCTGGTGACGAGCTCCTAATGCGGTAACATTTCAGCCGTCTGAAGCGTGTCATTCCCGCGCACGTGGGAATCCAGGCGTATCACCCCGTTTTCTCATTCGCTCAACTTTTCGCTGGAAGGACAAGGAAGTCCGATGGCTCGACTCACCCCTGGCGGCCGATTTCGTTCCCTGCCAATCGTTTTGCTGCTGCTGACACTGTTCAGTGCCGCGGTTGGCTGTCGCAACCTGGCCACGCTGGCCGTCTACATGATCCGCGGCACCAATGTCCGCGCGGAGCACCCCGGGCTCAAGGACACAACTACGGTCGTGGTTTGCCGGCCGGTCGCCTCGTTGGCCTTCCGCGACACGGGCGTTTCGCACGATCTGGCCCGGAGGATCAGTAGCTTACTCGGCCAGCGGGTGAAGAAGATCAACGTGATCGACTCGCAGGAAGTGGCCGCCTGGCTCGACGAGCGGTTCGACAGCGACTACAGCTTCCCCGAAGTGGGACACGCTTTCCACGCCGATCGGGTCGTGGGCATCGAGCTTTCCGAATTCGACCTCTACAAGGGCCAAACCCTTTACCAGGGCAAAGCCACGGTACGGGTGGTGGTTTACGATCTGACCGAGAACGACCGCATCGCCTTCGAGCGGGAGTTGCCGCGGATCGTTTGGCCACCGAACGTGGGCGTCCCCACCGGCGAGCGGGAGAAGAGCGAATTCCGCCGCCAGTTTCTCGGCGTGGTGGCCGATCACATCGGCCGCTACTTCTACGAACACGACCCCTACACCGACTACGCCCAAGACGCCGCCGCGCTGCAGTATTGAGCCGGGATCGTCCGGCGACCTTGTCGGTCAGGGCCCCCGCCGGCTTGCCGCCCCGGAACCTACGGCTCACGCGAGCAAGTCGGGCGGCGGCCCGACCTTCTGGACTTGATCTTCGGCGGGCCGGTGGCGTTCCGCCAGCGCCCAGGACGCCTTTCGAGCCCGGCCGCCAAGTGCGTCGGCCCCGGCTGTCCCCAGGGCCGACGCCCGAAGACCGACTCCCCTGCCCTCTCGGCCCATGCCCCCTTGTTCCCGTGCCTACAAGCACTTATGATACCGGGCTACGCCGTCAACCCGGGAGGACCGATGAACATAAACTGGCTGGAACCCGCCCTGACCCTGGCCCAACAGGGTGACGGTGGCGGTGGGATGGGCTGGATCTCGATGCTGACCCTCTGGGTCCCCATCTTGGTGCTCTTCTACTTCCTCCTGATCCGCCCCCAGCGGACCGAGGCCAAACGGCGGCAGGAAATGCTCGCCGCGGTGAAGAAGAACGACCGGGTGGTCACCGTCGGCGGCATCTACGGCGTGGTCGCCAATGTCCACCGGGAGGCGGACGAAATCACGCTGAAAGTTGACGAGAACAACAATACGCGGATTCGGGTCACCGTCACCGCGGTCGCCCGCGTGATTCGCGATGAGACCGCGTCGGAAAAGAATGGCGAGGGACAGTAGCCGGGTGGCAACGCCCCCCGGTCCGGCGGCGAAGGGTGGGCATCGCCCACCATCGAACCACGACAGACGATTCCATCGGTGGGCAGTACCCACCCTACTAACTTCTGGGAGCTGAAGCGGATGTCACTGATCGGCGGCACATTGTTGGCGGCCCAAGAGCCGAGTACCATCCCCTTTTATCTGGGATTGCTGATCGCCTTGGCCGTCCTCATCTTGCCCTACATGCTGGGCAACTATCTGGCCAATCGCTTCCGCATGCCCGACCACGGCTGGAAGCTGGGCGTGATCTTGGTGAGCATCACCGCGGGCATCGTCATTTGTGCGATGGGGTTTCCGCCCAACCTCGGCATCGACTTGAAAGGCGGCGTGATCCTTGTCTACGAAGTCGATCCCGAGGAGCAAGGCGACGCCGACATGGGCCAACTCGTCCAAGCCCTGGTTCCACGCGTCAACCCCGGCGGGCAGAAGGAAGTCACCGTGCGGCCGTTTGGCCAGGGCCAGGTGGAGATCATCATCCCCGAGGCCGACGAGGCCGAGCTGCGGCAGATGAAGAGCATCATCCAGCAGCAGGGGACGCTCGAGTTCCGCATCCTGGCCAACACCAAGGACCATCGCGACATCATCCGCATGGCCAACGAGCAGCCCGACTCCTTGGCCATTTACGGCCCCGACGATGAGCAGCTTGCCCGCTGGGTCCCCGTCGACAAGGGGCGCGAAGGCTCCTTTGCCAACGACGAAAATCTGGCGGTCCGCCCCGGGAATCCGGCCGCCGACGAGCCGATGCGGGTCCTGGTGGTCAACGACCGTTTCAACATCACGGGTGAGTACCTGGACGACGCGAAAGCCCGGCCCGACACGGGCGGATGGAAGGTGCTGTTCACGTTCGATTCGGCCGGTGGCCGGAAATTCGGGCGATTGACCGGCGCCAACCTGCCCGACCAGTCCGGGTTCGCCCGCCAGTTGGGCATTATCCTCAATGGATACCTCTATTCGGCACCGCGGATCAACAGCCGCATTGGTGCCCAGGGCGAGATCACCGGTGACTTCACCGAGGAGGAAGCGGAAGCGCTGGTCACCGTCCTCGACGCCGGTAGCTTGCCCACCGCGCTGAGCGAACAGCCGATCAGCGAACTGCTCATCGGGCCCACCCTGGGCCGCGACACAATCCGTCGCGGGGCCTGGGCCATCGGCATCTCGCTGGTGGTGGTGCTGCTGTTCATGCTGCTCTACTACCGCTTCGCCGGCATGATCGCCTGCGGCGCGCTGCTGGCCACGCTGGTGTTGATCCTGGCGATCATGATCACCGTCGAGGCCGCCCTCACCCTGCCCGGCCTGGCCGGCCTGGTGCTTACCGTGGGTATGGCCGTCGACGCCAACGTGCTGATCTTCGAGCGTATCCGCGAGGAACTCGACCGCGGGGCCGCGTTGCGCATGGCCATCCGCAACGGCTTCCAACGCGCCACCTCCGCCATCGTCGACGCCAACGTCACCACCCTGCTCACGGCCATCGTGCTGTGGACCATCGCCACCGACGTGATCAAGGGCTTCGCCCTCACGCTGCTGCTCGGGGTGACGCTCAGTATGTACACCGCCATCTTCTGCTCGCGCGTGATCTTCGAGATCGCCGAGAAGCGTCGCTGGATCACCGAACTGAAAATGATGCGTGCCCTGGGACGCACCAACATCAACTTCCTCGGCATGCGACCGGCCGCCGCGGTCGTCTCCACCGTCGTGATCGTCGCCGGACTGGTCGGGGTGGTCAGCCGCGGCTCGGGCATTCTCGATATCGACTTCACCGGCGGCGTCTCCGTGCAAATGGTGCTCGACGAACCGCGGTCCACGGCCGAGGTCCGCGAAGCACTGGCCGAGCTGGAAGACCTGGTCGTCAGCGATATCCCGCTGCAAGACCGCCCGGCGGGCACGCAGTTCATGATCAATACCTCGCAGGGCGACATCGTCGACGAGAAGACCGGCGAAGTCATCACTCCGGCCACCCGCTATGTGGAGCAACACATCCAAGAGGTGTTTGGCGACGATCTGGCATCGAACGCGATGACCATCGAGCAGATCGAACCAATCGCCGAGGCGGAAACCGGCCCAGCCGAAGAGCCAGCCACCGATGAGCCAACCACCGAAGAGCCGGCCACTGAAGAGCCTCAGCCCGAGACGCCGGTGATCGAATCGCCCGAACCGGACGAGCCAACCGCTGAGGAACCAACCGAGGAGCCAGCCACGGAAGAGCCGGCTAGCGAAGAGGCCAACGGGGCATCCGCCACGAGCGACTCCAGCGCCGAGGAGACCGGCGAGGCGGATGCTTCCGAAGAGGCACCGGACTCACCAACATCGGACGCGACGAGTGGGACCGACGCCGACGGCGAAGACAGCGGCGACTCTGGATCCACCGAAGAACCCGACCAGGCGAGTTTGCCGCTCCCCTCGGGTGCCGCTCGCTGGCTGGCCCCGGTGATGTTCGGCCAGGGCGACGCGGGAGATGAAGCGACGCCCGACGCCGACGGGGACGCCGACGGGGACACCGGCCAGGCCACCGACGAAAACGCCGGAGCCGACGGCCCCGCCGGTCGCGTCAGCCCGCCGGTCGATCCATTGACCGAGGCGCCGCCGGTTAGCCGGCGACCGGACGCCCGATTCGCCGGTGGCACGCAAGCCGAACTGCGTTTCAAGCGGAAGATCGACTACGATTCGCTCAAAGACCTGATTGGTCGCGAGCTTGAAGAGGCCGGCTATCGGCCGGACAGCGTGCCGTTGCGCTTGAGCAATCCGGAGTACGACGCGGGCGACAGCCACCCCTTCGAGGAGTGGACGGTGATGCTCAAGTTGCCCGAGGCCGAGGCCCGGTCGGTGCTCGAGGCCACGGCCGAGGAGTTGAGCCATCAGCCTTACTTCCCCACGTCGAACACGATTGGTTCCCGGGTGGCGGACCAACTCCGCGATCAGGCGATTTTGGCTATCCTCTTTAGCTTGATCTGCATCGTGGCCTACATTTGGCTCCGATTCCAGCGCGTGATGTACGGTCTGGCGGCGGTGGTGGCACTGATCCACGACGTGCTAGTTACGCTGGGTCTGGTGGCGCTGAGCGCATACGTCGCCCAGATTCCGGGCGTGCAGGACGTGTTGATGATCGATCCGTTCAAGATCAGTCTGACGATGCTGGCCGCCTTCCTGACGATCATCGGTTACTCGCTGAACGACACGATCGTGGTCTTCGACCGAATCCGCGAGGTGCGTGGCAAGTCGCCCCGGCTGACCGGCGAGATGATCAACACCAGCATCAACCAGACCCTCAGCCGCACGTTGCTCACCTCGCTCACGACGTTGATCGTGGTGATCATTCTGTACTTCGGCGGTGGCCAGGGCATCCACGGCTTCGCCTTCGCCCTGGTTGTCGGTGTGATTGTCGGAACCTACAGCTCGATCTTCGTCGCCTCGCCAGTCCTCTATTGGCTGGCCGGGTCGAAGGAGTAGTTCGAGTAGCTGGACAGCAGAGCGGGCGCGGCGGCCGCCGCGCTCCGCACTCTTTCGCTAACCGGTGCAACTGGAACCGGGTGGGGGCGGTTTTCGGCCGAGAGGCCGGTCCGCGCTTTGCCACGCCGGGGCGTCTTGCCGATAATGCAACGAGGCAGGATGCTACTCTCGGGCCAAGGTCGGCCGCTTCGATCCTCTCGAACCGAGCGCGGCAATGGATCCCAGCGTCAAACTGGCCGCCACCGTGGCCGCCATCCTATCGGCCGTCTGCCTGATGGCCATGTTCTTCATCGATCCGGGCGGGTTGGAGCCCGAGCCGGCGGAAGATCTTCTCTCGCCGCTGGCCGCGAGTGAAGAGGGATCGAACGAGATGGCGGCGCATGGCGTCGCCACGCATCGAGCCACCACGCAAGGGTCCGCCACCCAACTGCCAACCGCCAGCATCGGCTCGGGCCGCAGGAACAGCGCGGAAGCCCGCCTGTCGACCAATGTGCTGGAAGGGAGCCTGGCCGCCGCGCCGAGGGTCGCCGCCCCGCCACCGCTGGCCGAAGAGTACCCGCGAACTCCATCCCCGCCGGCCGCGAGTGCCGCCGCTGGCCCGCCGACTGCGCATCCGGTGCCAGCCTATCCGAGCGGTCCGGTTTCCGCCGGTCGCCCGAGCCGCCACCGCATCGTCGACGGCGATACCCTGCCTCGGCTCGCGGAGCGCTACCTGGGCACGAGTCGGCGCTACCTGGAAATCTACGAGATCAATCGCGACGTGCTGCGCACTCCCGATGAGTTACCCATCGGCGTGGAGCTGCGCATTCCCGCGGCGGGAATGAACCCGTTGCGTTAGATTCGCCGCCGGCGAGGCGAACGGGGGCTCACGCCAGGCCCACCACCGCTACTGGTGCGGCTTCCTGAGTTCCTTCCACTCGTACTCTGGTCCGGTTGCCTCTCGGAGTTTGAGTTTGAGGAAGCCCGCGATGTATTGCTCCAGCTTGACCCGCTGGCCGAGCGGCTTGGCCCCCTGCAACTGGGTGTTCAACCCGAAGGCGAAGACGCGGCGTTCCCGGGGATCTTCGGGCTGTTTTCCGCTTCCGGTCAGCCGCTTGTAGATTTGCTCGGCGTCGCGCACGGCCGTGGCATCGCGTTTGCCGAAGGTGATCATCACGGCCACCGCGTTCAGCAGCGCCGGGTGTTGCAGGGCCTGCATGATGTTCAACCCTTTGGTGCGTACGGGCGGCGAGAGCAACACCAGGCCCTTGACGAAGTGTCCCTGCTGGAGGGCGCCGTAATCGCGGATACTCCAGTCGAAGGCGGCGTAGTTCGTCGCCACCACGGCCCCGGCCTCCGCGCCGATGATGCAGAGGCGGTTCATGTTCAACTCTTCCTCGTTGTTCTTCTCCCAGAGGAAGTCGGTCACGGTGACCATGTCGCTGCCGACCATGGCCTTGATTTGGTCGGGGGACAGGCGCGAGGCATCCAATTCGCGGCGCATGCCCACCACTTGGGTGCTGTCGCCATGCCCTCGGAGATCGACGGTGAGCACCGCGTAGCCGATTTGCTGCAAGCCCAGGGCCAGTTCGGTGTACCGGTTCTGGCTGCCCTCCAACGCGTGCAGGCAGACCACCGGCACGGCGTCGCGACCCTCGGTGCTGGCATAGTAGGTCATGGCCAGTCGCACGCCGTCTTTCGTCTGGCGGACGATCGACTCCGGCTCGGGTATCTTCTCTTCCTCTTCGTCCTCGTCACCGTCCTGGGCGCGGACCACGCTGGGACCGCCGAGCAATCCAACCGGCAAGCTCCAGGCCAGACAGAGGGCGATCAACAGCCAGCTCGGCCGTGGTAAGTGAGAAGTGAATCGCGCACGAAAGCCAGAAAAAAGGGCGGCGGTCACGATAGTATCCCTCCCTGCGCTGGGTAAAAAGCGGAAACGAGGCCCCGGGGACATGCCGGCCGGCGAGCCCTCGGGCACCACCGGGCCACGTTGACATCGTACTTCCGCCACCGGGGGGTGTCAAGGCAACTGAAACCGGCGGCCGACCAACGCCGGATCCCACACGCTCGCCCGGCTCTCGCCCGGCTCTCGCCCGGCCACGTCGCACTTCGACGCCCGCCCCGGCGAGCGACACCAGCGCGTCCGCGAGCAAGCCGCGGGAGGATTGCAAAGTCGATTTCTTCCGTCATTCCCGAGAAGCTTGTGCCCGCGAAAGCGGGGATCGGGAATCCAGTGATCCGTCCCAATTCCCTGGATTCCCGCGTGCGCGGGAATGACGTGTGGAGGCTCACCGTCGGCTGCAATCGACGATGCAGTCCTCCGCGAGCAAGCCGCCGCTCACCTTGACGCTTCCCCGGGGGGTGATACAATCGCGCCAAAGGGCGAGCGGGATGGTGGCGCACTCCGGCCGCGTCCCATCCCCCGCGGCGTTGACCCACCCGCCGCCCGTTGCGGTCGGCCCCGAGGCGAGGTTCCCAGATGAAATGCCAGAAGTGTGATCGGCCCGCCAATTTCCACATTACCGAGCTGACCGAAGGCAAGCCCAAGGAGGTGCATCTTTGCGAGGAACACGCTCGGCAATACCTCTCGCAAGGCCACGAGGAAACCGACTCGTCGAACCCGGGCAGCATGGCGGCGGTGCTGGCGCAACAAATGGCTCAGCAGATGGCCGTGGGGCAAACGGCCGAGGACTTGGCCGAGTTGGATCAGCAGTCCTGCCCGGTCTGCGGAATCACCTTCTACGAGTTCCGTAGCCAGGGCCGGCTGGGCTGCCCCCACGACTACACGGCCTTCGAGAAACAGTTGGAGCCGCTGATTCTGAACATTCATGGCGAGGCGGAGCACACGGGCAAGCGTCCCGCGCGGAGCGCGGAAGGGAGCCGGCAGCGGACCCAGTTGATCCGCATGCGCCGCGACATGCAGGAAGCCGTGGAGCAGGAGAACTACGAGCGGGCGTCCGAGCTGCGCGACCGAATTCGCCAGATTGAACAGTCGGACGACTGAGCAGGATTGTCTTCCGGGCGGCTTTTCTCCGTGCTTGCCCCTCATTGGCCGGTGCTTGCCCCTCGCCGCTCAACCGCAGCTCCTGACCCCTGGAAGGGCCGCCTTCCCACGTTCGTCGACATGCGTTATTCTGAATGCGCGTGGAAATGACCGGATGCAGCCCAGCGGCCCGAAACGGGGGCCCATCGGGCGAGAGGAGCGATTCGTGGTGCAACTGCAAGACTTGACCAAAACGAGCGGCGAATGGCTGCGCGGGGCCGGTCCGGAGGCCGACATCGTGATCAGCAGCCGGGTTCGGCTGGCCCGCAATCTGGCCGACTTCCCCTTCGTGCTGCGCGCTTCGGAGGCCGATCGGGCACGCATCGAGCAGAGCCTTCGCGAACGCATCATCGAGATCGAGGCGGACGAATCGCTGCTCTACGTCGACATCGAAGATCTTGAGCTGCTGGACCGGCAACTGCTGGTCGAGCGGCATTTGATCTCCCGCGAACACGCCGAGAGCACGGGCTCACGGGCCGTGGCGATCAACAATCACGAGACGTTCAGCCTGATGGTCAACGAAGAGGACCACTTGCGCCTGCAAGTCATGCAAAGTGGCTTCGACCTGGACAAGGTGTGGGAGCAAATCAATCGCCTGGACGACCTGATCGAACAGCGGTTGACTTACGCCTTCCATGATCGGCTGGGCTACCTGACCGCCTGCCCAACCAACGTTGGCACCGGGATGCGCGTCAGCGTGATGCTGCACCTGCCAGCCCTGGTCATTACTCGGCAGATCGAAAAAGTATTCCGCAGTTTGCAAAAGATCAGCCTGGCGGTCCGCGGTCTGTATGGCGAAGGCTCGCAGGCGATGGGCGACTTCTACCAAATCAGCAACCAGATTACCCTCGGACGCTCCGAAAAGGAATTGATCGAACAGATCGGTGAAATCGTGCCGGTGATCATCGACTACGAACGCCAGGCCCGCGAGTTCCTGGTGAAGGAAAGCCACGAGAACCTGCACGACCGCATCAGTCGGGCCTACGGCATCCTCCGCACCGCTCAGACGATCAGCTCCGAGGAAACCATGCACCTGCTTTCCAGCGTGCGGATGGGCGTGAACCTGGGGTTGATCGAGGACCTGGAAATCCGCGCCGTCAACGAGCTGTTCATTCATACCCAGCCGGCCCACCTGCAGAAGCTGGCCGGCAGCCAGTTGGGTAGCGCGGACCGCAATATCGAGCGCGCCCGATACCTCCGCCGCCACCTCAACCGCGAGAACGGCGCCGACAAAGCGGAGAAGAATTGACGGCGAAGGCGTGAGGGGGTGACGTGCACCCAAGCCGACAACTGGCTGTCGGTCCTGTTTCCCACTCGCGACTTGGGAGGTCCCACGGCACGGTGCCCGTGGACTTGGGTCCCAGTATCCCGACATCCTTTTCGCTTGACATGGCGGAATCGCGCGACCTGCCCCGATTGACGGCTCACCAGGACGACCAAGTGGTCGACTATCGGCCGCTAAGCGTGCTGGCCGTCGTGGCGCTTGTTCTCGGCGTGATATCGCTCGCCGCGCTGCTGAGTCTCTCCCTGGTGATTCTCCCGCTGGCCGGCGTGCTGCTTTCGCTGCTGGCCCTGGCGCGAATCCGCTGGCTCGACACCGAACTGCTCGGTCGGGTGCCGGCCATGATTGGCTTGGCCCTGTCGTTGTTCAGCCTGTCGGCCAGCTCGGCCGACGCCTGGTTCACCCGGCAACGCGTTGTCGACCAGGCGGAGCGGTACGCCCAGCGTTGGTTCGCCGCGCTCGTCCGGGGCGATATGGAACTGGCCATGCAACTGCACGACCTGCCTCCCGCGTCGCCCACGCCGCACGGCGGCAATCTGCCCGGGCATCGCCACGATCACCACGGCGAACCGGCCACGCCCGCCCAGCAGTATCGCCAGCGTCCGCTGGTGGCTCGGCTGTACGGCAGGGGAAACATCGTCCATTTGGGTGAGCCGGAAACGCTGAGTGCCTACCGTGACGGCAACCATTGGATGATCGGCCTGCGGTATCCGGTCAAGATCGAGGGCAGTCGGTCCGCCAGCTTCGACGCCACGTTGCTGCTGCGCCGCAGGATTGGTGAAACCGGCGTACGCTGGCGGATCGACAGCGCCGAGTTGGACAAATAGCTCGGGCGGGTTGAACACCGCGCACCAGAAGCAGCAGTGGGCGGTGCCCGCCCGGCGATGCCCGCCCTATGAACCCACCCCTCGCCGCTCGCCCCACGCTTCACTGTCCGCCGGACGACTCCACTTTCGCCCAGAAGGGATGCTGGCGGTCGGCCCGCGTTCGGGCGTCTTCAAGTAACACGCGAATGTCGGGCTTAATGAATGGATCGCGCCCGTTGACTCGCCGGCCGTCGACGATCACCAACGTGCGTTGTTCCAAATCGGTCATTTCGGGCGAGACCCAAACGGTCACTTTGGCCGCGCCGGTTTGCACGCGGAGGTTGCCCGTGGCGGTAATCTGTCCTTCGATGCTCACGGGCCGTGTACCCCGGCCGGGCGGCCAGTCGACCGGATCGACCATGGCCGCCGGGGGCAAACCGGCAAGCTCGACCCACCAGAAGAAGTTGTCGAAACGGCGCATGGTGACGCAGTCGAACTCGCGGGGGAAGAAATCGCGCCGGTAGCGGCCCATCCAGTCGAAGATCCGCAGCACTTCGTCGTAGAAATCCTCGTGGCCCCGGCCCCGATACTCGACGACCGTCACGTTATAGGCCCGCTCGAAATACCGATCCAAGTCGGTGGCATTGCCCGCGAGCCGCGCGGCGGAATCCAGTTCGCCGAAGACGAAATAGAGCGGTAGTCGCTCCGCGTTCTCCGTATAGAAATCGCAGTAGCGATCGGCGTTGGCCACCATGGGAATCAGCCCGGCCCAAAGGTCGGGGTGAGCCAGCCCGATATCCCAAGCCGCGTCGCCACCCATCGAGTGCCCGGTGAGGAACACGCGGTCCGTGTCGATCGAGAAGTGCCGGAAGGCATCCCGCAGGCAGTAGAGCACGGCGGCATGCTCGCGGGCGGAGTAGCGATAATTCTTTTGATGCTCGGCCGACCACTTTGGCGCGACGACGATGTAGCCGTGGCGCGAGGCCTGCCCGGCGCGCTGCCCGGCGTCGTTCCAAGCTCCGGCCCACCAGTCAACCTGATGCTCGGCCGTGGTGCCCGCTCCGTGCAAGGTAAGCACGGTGGGATACTTCCGATAGGGGTCGTACTCGGGCGGAGTCTGCACGAGGTACTTCACCGGCGGTTCGCCCGGCAGAGTGGAGACTTCCAATTCATAATAGCCCGGCTTGTCGGCGGCAATCGGCTCGGGCAATTCCAGCGGCGGCCGCATGTGGGCCAAGAGGGCGGCGATCAGCGACGGCGTGGCCGCTTCCTCCGAGCCAAGCCTGGCGAAGATCAACTCCCGCTTTGGCAGCACCGATTCCCGCATGTATTCCCGCACCAGTTCGCGCACCTGGAACAGCGAGAGGGCCACCGGCAGGTTGGGAGTCGCCCGATCGCTGCCGATCAGCCAGCCGCTGAGGGCCAGGGCTAGCTTCTGCTCGGGCGAAAGGTCTGGGTCGTCCACGTTCTGGCGGAAGGCGGCCATGCGGGGGAGCGTGTTGATGCTCAGCTCGGCCCGAATCTCCTTGCACGCCGGCGCGAGGTTTTCGCGCGTGGTGGGGTCGGCCACCGTGTCCAACTGCTCCTGAAGGTGACCGAAGACGGCCGTGGCCTGTTGGCGATATCCGGCATAGTCGTCGAGCATCTCGCGCACGGCTTGCAGCATCTCGCCGGCCACGCCCTCGGAGGGGAACCCGGATAGTCCGTTGTAAACGAGCCGATGTTGGCCCGCGTCGCGGCGCAGTTCCAGTTCGTCCAACAGACGCCGCGCACCAAGTTGCCGGATCGCCCGAATCGAAGGCTCCAGCTCCTCCTTCACGTCGGGCTGATCGGCAAAAGCCTCGGCCGCCTGCTCCAGCACGCGTCGGGCATCGCGAAAACGCTTGGCTTGCAAGTAAAACCGAGCGATCTGCTTGTAGTCGTCGATGCTATCGGCGTCGGTCTCCTTGCGAAGAATCTTTTCGAGCACGTCGGACGGGATGGAACTGGTGGCCACCCGCATGTCCCAGACGTGCGTGATCCCCTCGACCTTTGTCCACTCGGGCGTTAACTCGGTGATGCCTTGGACCACGTCGACCGGTCCACCCCGGGTATTCATTTGCAGGATGCGGCGGCCGAACTCGTCGAACGGCGTGACGCGGAGAATCGGCCCCACCGCGGCCACCGTCCGCCCGCTCTCAATGGCGCGCTGACGGATCTTGAACACCTCGAGGGCGGGCTCGCCAGCCACGTCGCGGCGGACTTCCGACAGCCAGCGGCGCGAGCGGGGAACGAACGTGCGGCGGAGTTGGTCGTCGGCGAACACGGCCAGCTTGGTCGCCCCGCCTTCGTTTAACTGCGGCTTGTTGCCCAACGAGCTGACTTCAGCCAGGCGTCCACGGATCACCCGACCGTCCTTGAGAATCAGTTCCGAGGCCGCCGCCCCGGCGCCATGCCAGACCAACGCGAGCAGAATCATGGAAATCGCGCGCGAAACGACAGTGACCGAGGGCCAACGAGGCCCTGCCGCCCACCGCTGCGCGCTGCGTGAATGCTGACCGGGATGGATCATAAGAGGTCGACTCCCGCGGGTAGTGGCGATATGTCCATTGTGTGACGCCCGGCGGCCATGTCAAGCACGGGAAACCCAAGGGCCTGCCAGCTCGGGCGACCAGCTCCCGCGACGAGCCGCACTCGGCGTCGTCACGATCGTTACCGCCCGCCCCGATCGCCACGATCGTCAAACGTGCCACGGCCGTCAACACCGCCCGAGGTGATCGATCGCGACGCCAACGGTGATCGACCGCGCGGCGGCGAACAATTCCCTCAACCCTTGCCCTTCAGAAACCCCAGCGACTCGAGAAACTTGTCCATCGCGGAGAGAGTCTCGCGATAGGACGAGCCATCGCCCCGCCCGTAATTGAAGAAGCCGTGCTGGGCGCCGGGGAAGAGCATCAGCTCGCTGCGACTGCCCACTTCCCGCATCTTCTGCTGGAACCGTTTGGCCGTTTCCACCGGGATGAGTTTGTCCTTGGTGCCGAGGAAGACGATCGCCGGTGGCATGCCTTCGCGAATACTGTGCATCGGCGAAATCTCCTGCCAGCCGTCTTTCACCCGCCCATGTCCGTAACCGCCCGGGCCATTATCATAGACCGGGTTGAAGAGCACCAAGGCGTCGGGCCGTGGGCTGACGGAAAGGTCTTCGCCCTCTTCGTTCAGCTTCGCCGCAGTGGCCGTGGCTGCCGCGACGTGTCCCCCGGCCGAGCCGCCGCCGGCCGCAATCCGCTCGGGATCCACGCCCAACTTGTCGGCATGTGCACGGACGTAGCGAATCGCCGACTTGCCGTCCTTGACGCACTCGAATGGCGACGTGCCGTGGCGACCTCGCACGCGATAGTCGGCCGAAATGGCCAGCATGCCCCGCGCGGCCAGATGTTTCGCGTGTGGGTAGAATTGCTCCGGAGTCCCCCCAACCCAACCACCGCCGAAGAAGAAGACGATGGCCGGCCGCCGATCGCTTGACTGATGTCCCTCCGGTTCGAAGATGTGCAACTTCAGCTCCACGTCGCCGATGGTCTTATACACCACCGAACGCGTGGGCTGGAAGTCGCCGTAGTTGCCCGCCTCGGCGGAGATCGCCGTGGCCAGCAAGATCGTCGCCGCGATGGATATTCTCCGCTTCATGAGGAATCTCCGTTTCATGTCCTGGTGCTGTCGATGGATCATTTCCGAGAACCCGTCAGCGGGCACTTGTCGGCGATTTCCGACCGCCCATCCGCTCGCCGCTCACTCTTCCAAGCCGAGTTGCCTCATTTTGCGATAGAGGTTCGAGCGATGCAAACCGAGGCGGTCCGCCGCCCGGCTCACATTGCCTTCCGCCTCGGTAACCGCCCGACGGATGTATCGGGTTTGGAACTCGGCGGTGGCGTCGGCCAGCGTCAGGTCGGTCGGCAGTGGCTCGGCCGCGTCCTGCTGCGAGTGGGGCGCCAAGATAAAGGCCAGTTCGTCCGCGTCGATCCGCTCGGAGGTGGCCAGATAGGCCAGCCGCTCCATCAAGTTGCGCAGCTCGCGCACATTGCCCGGCCACGGATGTTCCATCAGCCGACGACGCGCCGCGGGAGTGAACTGCGGCGTGGGCCGGTTGGCTTTCCCGCTGAAGTCTTCGAGAAAGTACTGCGCCAGCAGCAGCACGTCGTCGCCACGCTCGCGCAGAGGCGGCAGGTCGATGGTGACCACGTTCAGCCGGAAGTAGAGGTCTTCGCGGAACCGTTTCTCGCGAACCATCTCCACGAGGTCCTGATTCGTCGCCGCCAGCACCCGGGCGTCGGTGCGAATGGGCCGCGACCCGCCCACCCGCACCAACACTTTTTCTTCCAGCACCCGCAATAGCTTCGCCTGACAGGCGAGGGTTAATTCGCCAATCTCGTCGAGGAACAGGGTGCCCTCGGCCGCCAGTTCGAACTTGCCGGCCTTTGCTTCATGGGCATCGGTGAACGCGCCCTTTTCGTGTCCAAATAGCTCGCTCTCGGCCAGGGTGTCGGGAATGGCCGCGCAGTTGACCGCCACGAAGGGCTGGCTCCGCCGCGAACTGCCGTAGTGGATCGACCGGGCGACCACCTCCTTGCCCGTGCCGTTTTCCCCCAGGATAAGCACGGCCAGCTCGGTGTTGGCCACGCGTTGAACGATCGAACGCAGGGCCTCGACCGCCGGGCTTTCCCCAACCAATTGGGTCTCGGACGCCGCTTGTTCGGTCATCTGCCGATTGGCCGTCAGCAGGGCCTCGCGATCGCGGGTGTTGTCCAGGGCGGCCGCCGCGTGAGTGGCCAACTCCGCCAGGGCCGCCTCGTCGTCGGGCGAGAACACCCCGGTACGCTTATTCAGGACCTCGAATGCACCGATGATCCGCCCGCCGCCCAGCTTCAGCGGCACGCAGAGCAGGCTCTCGGTTTGGTAGCCGGTCTGCTTGTCGACCGAATGGTCTACCGCCTCGGGCTCACTGGTCGTGCTGACTCGCCGCGGCTCGCCGGAGCGGACCACTTCGGCCACCACGCCTCGATCGTCGGCCACGCGGAGTTCTCCGCCCTCCACGCCCAAGGCCGGCCGCCCCACGAGCACGCCGTTGGAGCGGTCCCAGAGGAAGATACTCGCCCGATCGGCCTCGAGCAGCCGCGTGGCCGCCTCGGCCATTTGCTCCAGCAGGGGCTGGAGCTGATGCGACTGATTCCAGCGGGCGGCCAGTTGCAAGATGGTTTCCAGGCGGCGAACCCGATCCAGCCCCCGCCCCTCGGCGCGGGCGGAGCGGAGGGCGGTGGCCACCACGGGTGCCAGCGCGGCCAGGGCGTCGGCCAACCCCGATGACTTTTCTGCATCGGCGGTGGCCACGGCCAGGGCTTCGCCGCCGGGGGCCCCCGCCTCCAGTGGGGCGGCCATCCAGCAACCGGCGGTCAGCGGCATGTCGCGATCCAGCACCTCGGCCAGCAATTCGTCCGGCAGGGGACGCTTCGGACCGCTCGATCCGGTCGCCACCCAGCGTCCCTCGCGGGCCTCGACCACCGCCAGATAGGACACCGAGCCGATGGTGGAGAGCACGGCCGAGGAAGCGGCGGCTAGCTGATTCAGGTCGGAGTCGGTTGCCATTTGGTTCTTCCTGGGGTGGAGCCGGCCCATCGAGGCGAGTGTATCATATTCGCATCACTCGGGCAACCATACCAAATCATTTTGATCCACCCCAACCACCTTGACGGCTTTCTCCCTGCCCGCTAACCTACAGGGCTTTACCAACCATTAGGATCGCCCCGCGGAGAGCGCCCGTGCCTTACGACAGTGTTGTTCTGGTGAAACAAGTGCCCGACACGGCTAATGTGTCGGCCGAGGCGATGAAGGAAGATGGGACGGTCAATCGGGCCGCCCTGCCCACGGTCTTCAATCCGGAGGACCTGCACGCCCTCGAAGCCGCCCTGGAGGTGAAGGACCGCTTCGGCGGCACCGTGACCGTCATCACCATGGGTCCCCCGAAGGCGGGCGACATCCTCCGCGACTGCGTCTTCCGTGGCGCGGATCGGGCGATTCTGGTGACCGACCGGCGGGCGGCCGGAAGCGATACGCTGGCCACCAGCTATATCCTCTCGCAGGCGGTCAGGACGCTGGAGAACTACGACCTGGTCTTCTGCGGCCGCCAGGCAATCGACGGCGACACGGCCCAAGTCGGCCCGCAATGTGCCGAGAAACTGGGCATCACGCAGATTACCTATCTCGAGGAAGTCGTCTCGATCGAGGGTAAGACGGCGCGGGTGCGGCGGAACATCGGCCACGGCTGGGAGATCGTCGAGGCCCAGTTGCCGCTGATGTTCACCGTGATCGAGACGGCCAACACGCCGCGCCCCGCGGCCGCGCGGCGCGTGATGGCCATGAAGCGGGCGGTGGCCCCCGCCGAAGTCGAAAGCGCCGTGCGGGCGGCCAACCCCAAGGCGCCCGACGAGGAGCGACAGGCCGAGGTGGACGGCCGGCTGGCGCCCTTGCGCGAGAAGGGCCTCGTGTTCGAGCAGTGGGGCCTGGACGAGATCGGCGCCGACCCCGAGCGTTGTGGTCTGTCCGGATCGCCCACGAAGGTCTACCGCATCCAGTCCATCGTGCTCACCAAGGAAGGCTATACCGAGGTGCCCGGCACCGAGGAAGGCATCCGCGGGCTGATCAACGAACTGGTGGTCGACCGCACGCTGGGGTGAGCTAGGTGTCCACCGGGATCGCCGTGTCCACGGGGATCGCCGTGTCCGCGGGGATCGCCGTGCCCACGAACGTTCCCACGGGGCGGTGCCCATGAGCCCAACGTCCAATATCCAACATTCAACGTCCAACAACTAGCGTCCCAAGAAATGATTGAACCAAATCGCCAGGGCGAAGTCTGGGTCTTCGCCGAACAGGAAGACGGCTCGCTCAACGAAGTCGCTCTGGAGCTTTGCGGCAAGGCCCGTCAGTTGGCCGACCAACTGGGCGTGAAGGTGGGGGCCGTGTTGCCGGGCGACGATGTCCGCGCGCTGAGCCAGCGACTGATCGCCCACGGCACCGACAATGTCTACGTGGTGGCCGATAAGCGTTTGAACCACTACCAAACGGCCCCTTATGCCGAGGTGGTTTGCAAGCTGATCGAAAAGCATCGGCCGCAGATCGTCATCTTCGGTGCCACGCCGCTGGGGCGCGATCTGGCGCCGCGCGTGGCCTCGCAGGTGCGGGCGGGGCTGACGGCCGACTGCACCGATCTGCAGATCAGCGACGTGACCGACGCCAAAACCAAGACGGAGCACAAGAACCTCTTGCTGCAAATCCGCCCGGCGTTCGGTGGAAACATCATCGCCACGATCGTCAACTACGACTGGTGGCCGCAGATGGCCACCGTCCGCGAAGGCGTGATGGCCATGCAGTCGCCCGACGACAGTCGCACCGGCAGCATCGTCGACGAGTCGGTGGAGTTCGACCCGACAATGTTCGCCGTCAAGCTGATCGAGCGCCACGTCGAGCCGCGCAAGGTGAACCTCAAGGGCGCGCGGGTCATCGTCGCCGGAGGTGGCGGCGTGGGCACCAAGGACAACTTCAAACTGGTCCACGAACTGGCCGGGGCCGTGGCCGGCGCCGTGGGCGCGAGCCGGGCCGCGGTCGACGCCGGGTTGGTTGGCAAGGAACACCAAATCGGCCAAACCGGCACCACGGTCCGGCCCGCACTGTACATCGCCGTCGGCATTAGCGGGGCCGTGCAACACCGGGCGGGCATGGAGGAGTCGGCCAAAGTGCTGGCGATCAACAATGATCCCGACGCACCGATTTTCTCCGTGGCCCACTACGGGATCATCGGCGACTTCCGCGAAGTCATCCCCCGGCTGATCAAGGCCCTGAAAGAGCGCGGCGGCGAGTAGGCCAGTACGATCGCTGATCCAATTCACCCATCTCGAGTTCCGAGCCCCAACCCCCAATCCCTCGACGCCGGCCATGGCCAATTACTTCACCGACAACGAAGACATCCAGTTCCTCTTCGATCACATCGATCTGGGCGAGGTCGCCCGGATTCAAGAGGACGACTTCACCCGCGATCGCGAGCAGGGCTACGCCCCCGAGGACGCCGAGGACGCGGTGGACAACTATCGCCGCGTGCTGGAGATCGTCGGCCAGATCGCCGGTGAGATGATCGCCCCGAATGCCGAGACGGTCGACCGCGAGGGCAATACCCTCAACCCGGACGGCACCGTCTCGCTCCACCCACTGGTGCAGGAGAATCTCGACCGGCTCAGCCAGGCCGACCTGATGGGATTCACGCTGCCGCGGAAGTACGGCGGGCTGAACTGTCCCACGCTGATCTACACGATGGCCACGGAGATGGTCAGTCGGGCCGACTGCTCGCTGATGAACCTCTTCGGCTTGCAGGGCATTGCCGAGACGATTTATGCCTTCGCCGACGACGAACTGCGCGACTATATCCTGCCACAATTCGCCGACGGCAAAGTGACCGGCGCCATGGTGCTCACCGAGCCCGACGCCGGCAGCGATTTGCAGGCCGTCCGGCTTCGCGCTTACCAGGGCGAGGATGGCCAATGGTACCTCAACGGCGTGAAGCGATTCATCACCAACGGCTGCGGCGAGGTGCTGCTGGTGCTCGCCCGCAGCGAACCGGACATCCAGGACGGCCGCGGACTGAGCCTCTTCTACGCCGAGCGCGACGAGCGGGTGAAGGTCCGCCACCTGGAGGAGAAGTTGGGTATCCACGGCTCGCCCACGTGCGAGCTGGTGTTCGACAACCTGCCCTGCAAGCTCATCGGCGAGCGGCAGCGGGGGCTGATCACTTACGTCATGGCGCTGATGAACGGCGCCCGCGTGGGAATCGCGGCGCAGTCGATGGGCGTGGCCGAGGCCGCCTACCGGTTGGCCCGCACTTATGCCCACACGCGGCAGCAATTCGGCGTGCCGATCGAGCGTCTGCCGGCCGTGGCCGAGCTGGTCACCGACATGAAAATCGATCTGGAAGCGGGCCGGGCCCTCTGCTACGAAACGGCCCGCGTTTGCGACCACGAGAACAACAACCTCCGCCGCATGGAGATCGACAACGCCAATCTCGACAAAGAAGAAAAGAAGGAGCGGAAGCAGCGCGCCCGGGCACTGAAGCGACTGAACGGCATGCTCACGCCGATGGCCAAGTACTACTGCTCCGAGATGTGTATCCGCGTGGCCGACAAGGCCATCCAGGTGCTCGGCGGTTCCGGCTACATGAAGGATTACGCCGCGGAACGCTACCTCCGCGATTCGCGGATCACGACCATCTACGAAGGCACCAGCCAGTTGCAGGTGGTGGCGGCCGTCCGCGGCGTCAGCTCCGGCGGACTGGAAACGTGGACCGCCGACTGGGACACCAAGGACCACGGCGACGCCGAACTCAACGCCCTCCGCGACAAGCTCGTCGAGGCAAAGAAGGAAATCCTCGAAGCCATCACCTTCGTCAAGCAGCAGGGCGGAACCTATCTGGATCTTTCCGGCCGCCGGCTGGTCGACTCCGCCATGGACGTGATCATGGGGCACTTGCTCGTCGCCCAAGCGGCCCAGAGCCCGCGCAAACGCAAAGTGGCCCAGCGATTCCTCCGCCGCCAGTTGCCGATGATCCGCACCAACTGCGAAGTGGTCCTCTCCGGCGACAGCATGCCGCTGGACGATTACGCCGAACTGGCCGGGCCGGTGCCCGCGGCCGACTAACAAGACTTGCCAGCGGCGGGAGGGCCGGCTTGACCCACATGGGATAATGAACCATGGGAATGTTCAGTGACAAAATCGGTCTGGTGATGGGCGTGGCCAACGACCGCAGTATCGCCTGGGCGATGAGCAAGGCCCTCTTCGCCGAAGGGGCCGAGTTGGCCTTCACGCACATGCCCATGCAATCCGCCGAACGCCGCGTGCGGAAGCTCACCGATCCGCATGAGCCCAAGGTGGTCCTGCCCTGCGACGTGCAGAAAGACGACGACATCGCCCGGGTTTTCGCCGCGGTTGAAGAAACCTACGGGCGGCTGGATTTCCTGATCCACTCGATCGCTTTCGCCCCGCCACAAGAGCTGCGCGCCCCCTACGTGGAGATGAGCCGCGAGGGCTGGCACCTGGCGATGGACATCAGCGCCTACAGCCTGGTCGCCTGCGCCCGCGAGGCCTCGCGACTGATGACCGACGGCGGATCGATCATCACCGTCAGCTACTACGGCGGCGAAAAGGTGATCCCCGGCTATAACGTGATGGGCGTCTGCAAGGCGGCCCTGGAACATAGCGTTCGCTATCTGGCCTGGGACCTGGGGCCCAAGGGCGTCCGCGTGAACGCGATCAGCGCCGGGCCGATGAAGACCCTTTCGGCGGCCGGCATCTCCGACTTCGATCAGATGCAGGAGCACGCCGCCCAACGCGCTCCCCTGCGACGCAACGTGGAGTTCCGCGAACTGGCCGACACGGCCCTCTATCTGCTCGGCGGCCCCGCGAGCGGCATGACCGGCGAAGTGCTCCACGTCGATTGCGGCTACTCGATCCTCGGGCTGTAGACCCGCGCCCTGCCACGGAAGCCAACGCCAGTGCGCTCGCTGGCGGCGGCCGGAACGTCGGCAGCGGCAAGAGGCCGCCGCCGCCCCTCTTCCAGGCCGCCAGCCGGCCCTGATCCGTATGCTATGCTTTCAGGGGTAACACTGCGCGCTTTTCAAGGGGAGATTCCACCATGAGTTTCTACGAATATTGGGCCGAGTCGAGTTCCGGACGCACTGGTCCGATCGGGACAATCAACGTGGGCCAACAACACGAGGCCTGTCGATGCAAACCGCTGGTCGTCGCGCGATTCGTTTTCGTCCTGATCGGGCTGCCGGCGATCTGGTTCTTCGCCATTCCCATGGTGCCCTTGCCGCTTTGGCAAGCCGCCGCGGCCGTCATCGGTGGGACGCTGATCTACGTGGCCGTCGCCTACCTGGTCGATCCCCAGCCCGACATGGACAACATGGGCATCGCCGGCGGGCTGATCGACAACCCGTTTCGCTACAGCGACGACATCAACCGAAATCTGGTTGGGCTGGCGATGTTGCTCGGGCCGGGCCGTTTCGTGGCCGAATCGGTGATGGACATCGGCGTGCTCTTTGAACAACCGGCCGCCGACGAAGGCTTTGATTACCCGAGCGAGCCGCACAGCGCGGCGGCGGGCGAATCGGCCGGGATCGCAACGAGTTCGGCCGACGAGCAGCTACAGCAGTACCTCTCCGCGGCCCGCAGCGCCGCGGCCGCCAAGCCATCCTCGGCGCAAATGCCGTCGACCGCGCCGACCATGAGCGAAGAAGATGAGTTGGCCGCCAGCGGTCTCTCCACGGCGCGGTTCATGCAGGGGGCGGCGGAGCAGCAGCGAGAGAAGGACGGCTGGTCGCGCTTTGGGCGATGAACGAGGCGCATTGGACTGTCGTCTTCGCACCAAACGCCAGGGCCGCGGGTATATTCGCGCGAGACGCCGTCGACCGATGACGCGCGGCGATCGCTCCCCGTCTTCTCCTATTGGCGTCTTGGCGTCTTTACATGCGGCAACCTCTTGTCCACGGGGATGCCATCGCTCGCTATCGGTGCTAGCAGTTGGAATTGAAAAAAATCGACCTTTGTCCGCGAGGCGATCCGTGGTAGATTTGCAAAAGTTACAACCGTCGACCTCGCGAGGTGATCCCGCACGACGGTTGGCAACGTCGGTTTTTGGCGAACTTCGGGCTGAATGCGTTCAGTTCGATCGGGTCGGCTGAGTTCGGCCCGCGGTTTGCATCACAAGACCGACGCCGACGGCGACCTCAGGGACGAGGTGCCGCGAACCTGTTGCCACCAGACACAGGCCCAGAGCATGGAAGCTCGCATCCTCCGCGCGGCGGTGATTCTCACCGCGCTTGCAGTCACCACGGGCGCCCAATACAGGACGCCCAACTTTATCATCAACACGGCCGACCCGCGGCTGGCCAAGGAGTTCGGCGACACGGCCGAGCGGCAGCGACGGGAGTTGGCTGTTTCCTGGCTGGGGCACGAATTGCCCCGTTGGTCGAGCCCTTGTCCAATCACGGTCAAGGTCGGGCCCAACTTGGGCGCCGGGGGCGCGACCACCTTCATGTTCGATAAGGGCGAAGTGTTCGGCTGGCGGATGTCGATCCAGGGTTCGCGCCAGCGCGTCCTCGATTCCGTCCTGCCGCACGAGATCACCCACATGGTCTTCGCCAGCCACTTCCGCCAACCCCTGCCACGTTGGGCCGACGAGGGCGGCGCCACCAGCGTGGAACACGTTAGCGAGAAAAACAAGCATCGGCAGATGCTCTACCAGTTCCTCCGCACTGGTCGCGGCATCGCCTTCAACCGCATGTTCGCCATGCGCGAGTATCCGCCCGACATCATGCCGCTCTACGCCCAGGCCCATTCCGTGGCCGAGTATCTGATCGCCCAGGGCGGACGACGCAAGTACGTCGACTTTGTCGGCGATGGGTTGGAATCCGGCGACTGGCAGGGCGCGCTGCGGCGGCACTACAACGTCGACGGTGCCGGCCGACTGCAACAAACGTGGGTCGCCTGGGTCGAGCGGGGTTGCCCGCCGCTTCAGCAACAAACGGCGCCGAACAACCCCGAGGCGGTCCCCGCCACGGCGGTGGCCTCGGCCGATGCACCAGTCGCACCGGCCGACTCGTTTGTCAACGCTCCAGACGGTCGGCCCGGGGTGAATGCCCTAGCGGTTGGGCAGCGCCGCGCGCGGCCCGAACCGAATCTGATCCATCATCGGCCACGTGCCGGCGATGGGGTCGCATCACCACCGCGCCAAGGATACTCCTCGCCCTTGCCAGGCGACGGCAACGCGCCCAACCGGCTCGCCCACGCCACCGATGGCTGGCATCCGGCCGGACAGCGCGGCGCGGCCGCCGCGGCGCAGCCGAGGGCGTCCTTGCCGGTCGCCCCGCCGTCGCACACGGCCTCAGTCGACGGGCAAACCGGCGGGGGCACTCATGGCAACCGCCAACTGGTACCGGTCGACATGCGGCAGGACCCCTCCAACCCGACCGCTCCCCGCCAGGCACACGTCACGCGCCCGCGTCCGACGGAGCCTTCTCGCCAGATTATCCTGGAATGGGAAGCGCGCTAGCCGATCCATTCCAGCCAGTAGCGGGTGAGGTAGAAGAAGATCGGCGCGGCGAAGCAGATCGAATCGATCCGGTCGAGCACGCCGCCATGGCCCTCGACCAGCGTGCCGTAGTCGCGCACGCCGCGGTCGCGTTTGATGGCCGACATGGTGATGCTGCCAGCGAATCCCATCAGGGCAGTGGCGGTGGACATCAGCCCGGCGAGCCAGAACGGGAACGGCGTGGCCCACCAGAGCACGGCCCCCAGCAACGTGGCGCTGGCCACTCCGCCCAGCAGACCTTCCCAGGTACGCGTGGGGCTGATCGTGGGCACGATCACATGCCGGCTGGGGATGTGCGACCAGGCATACTGCAACGCGTCGCCTAGTTGCACGATCAACACGAAGAAGAACAGCAGCCGGGCATTGGCATACGGGTCGTCGCCGGGCAGATCGAGCGTCAGCAACGCCGGCGCGAAACTCAAGCAGTAGACGCAAATCAGCAGGCCCGCCTCGATCTTTGCCGTCCGCTCCAGAAAACGCTTGTAGTCGCCGGCCAGGGCGATCCGCGCCGGCAGCAGCAAAAACGCGAACACGGGAATCAGAATACTGTACAACTCGTACCAGTGCATCCCCACCAGGACGAACTGAGCGGGCGTGAGCAGGAAGAAGACCCAAAACAGCGTGCGGTGATCGCCGGGGCGCGTGGGGGTGAGCGTAATGAACTCCCGCAGGGCCCAAAACGAGATCAACCCGAAAAGCACCACCGTGGCGGCCTTGGCCGCCGCGCCCAGCCAGAAGGCGGCCATCAGCACGAGGAACAAGAGGAACCAGGCCCGCACCCGCGAGCGGAAGGTCTCGAGCACGGCCGCATCGATGCCGCTATCGGTTCGGCCGCGCAGAAAGCGCACCACGCCCCAGGCGGCCACGAGGGCCACCAAGACACCGCCGAGCAATCCCAGGGTTCGAGCGTCGAGCACGGTCTGCCGATGGTTGGTTGACTTGTGATTGGATCCAGTTGCCGGTATGCCGCTGGCGCTTCTGTATCTACTCGATGATCGCGTCTGCCGTTGGCGTCTCGCCAGTAACTGGCTCGCCTTGCATTTTGCCGGTTCCCTGCCCTCCTCCGCCACTCACCCACTCACCCCAGTCCCACGCAGCGGTGCCCGTGGGCGTGGGGAGTCGTCACGCTTCAGTCACTCTCCTTCAATTCCTTCACCGCCGTGCGGGCGCGTTGCAGGAAGTCCAGTTTCGATTCGCCCGCCTCCAGCCAAATCGGCGGGCCGAACGTGATGCAACTCAACAGCGGCACGGGCAACACCTCGCCGCGGGGCAGCACCCGATTCATGTTGTCCAGGTGAACCGGGATCAACTCCAAGTCGGGTCGCTTTTTGCAAAGGTAGTACAGGCCGCTCTTAAACTCGCGAATCTCACTGCCGTCGCTGCGGCTTCCCTCGGGAAAAACGATCAGCGAATACTTATGACCAATCTCGCGGAGCATCGCCTCCACCGGGCTGCGGTGAACCTTGATCTCCTTACGATCAATCAGGATGGCGTTGAACACCCGCGATGACAAGTAACGCCGCATCGGCCCGGAGGTCCAGTAATCCTTGGCGGCCACCGGCCGGGTGAGCATCCGCACCGACTGAGGCAAGGCCGACCAGATGACGATTGCATCCAGGTGGCTCGTATGGTTGGCGAAGTACACGCGCTGGCAGGTGTCCGGCTGGCTGTCGATCCAGCGGACGGTTGCCCCGCTGAACAATCGGGCCAGCAGGACCAGCGTGTTGCGCGTAATGTTCGTAGCCATCGACTCACGATAAAGGCGATCGTGCGATTGATCCAGTTCGCCCCGGCACCCGGACGACGGGCCGGCACCGGCAAACGCTTCATCATAATGCCTGACATGCCCAGGGCCAAGCCGGCCTCTAGCCGCTAAACGCCTGAGTGCCCCCCTCCGACGTTAACCGGCTCTGTTTTCCCCGTCCGTCCCGCGTGCGTGGACCGGCGTCGCCAGCCGCGCTGGAGCAGCTTTCGCTCGTAAATATCGGTGATCAGTTGCTCGTAGCCCTCGACCATCCGCTCGATCGACCAGTGGCGAAGCACTTCCTCGCGACCCGCCCGACCCAGCCGCCCGGCCAACTCCCCGTCGCGGAGCAAGCCGACGATCGCCGCGGCCGCCGACGGCTCGTCACCCGCCGGGAACAGGTAGCCGGTGCAGTCGGGCAGCACCGTTTCGGGAACGGAGCCCACGGCCGGGGCCACCACCGGCTTCTCACAGGCCATCGCCTCGAGGATCGACACCGGATTGGCTTCCATGTGCGAGGTGAGGGCGAACAGATCGGCGGTGGCGAGAATCTCGGGGATGTCGCCTCGGGTCCCCAGGAATCGGACGCCGTCGGCGATGCCCAATCCCTCGGCTTGCCGCTCCAGGGCCGACCGGCAGGGGCCGTCGCCGACGATCAGCAACGTCGCCTCCGACAGCCCGCGACGCACCTCGGCCATGACGCGGAGTAACATCTCATGGTTCTTCTCCGGACGCAAAGCCGCCACCGTGGCCACCACGGGAGTCTCCGCCGTCAATCCGAATTCGTTCAGCAGTTTTCGGGCGGGCCAGCGGGGGCGAAATCGCTCCACATCGACGCCGTTGGGAATGACCACCACTTTGTCGCGCGGGCAGCCTTCATGCCGGGCCAGATACTCACCATGCGGCGCCGCCACGCCGATGAACGCGTCGGTCACTGGCGTGAGCAGCCGATTGAGCCGCTCCACGCGATCGGGCAACCCGGTGGAATGCAGGGCGGAGGTGATCACCGGCACCCCCTCCAGCCACGCGGCCAGACGACCCCAGAACATCTTGTCGCCCCCGGTGCCGACGGTAATCACCGCGTCGGTCTGGCGCAGGCGGAACAGCTCGCGGAGCCGGCCGAGCACGCGCCAGTCGTACTTGTGGTCGATCAGGCGCGAGAAGCCCGGCACCTCGCGGGCCATTTGTTCCCCAAGCGGTCCCAGTTCCTTCAGGCAGCAGAACTCGGGCGAAAACCGCTGGCGGTCCATGCGGCGGATCAATTCGCTGAGTAGAATCTCCGCCCCACCGACCGGCATGTTCGTGATGACAAACATCACGCGCAGGGGGCAGCGATCCTCGAGCGGCATCAGCTTGCGACGCTTCAGCATGTTCGATACTCCCAACCTGGACGCGGTCGAGCCGGGGAGGTGATCTTCCAGGGGATGATTCGTGACAACGTGTTTTCCCGTTCGTGGGTCAGGCGGGATGAACGGGCACCCGGGCCGAGCGGCGCCACGGCAGCCGGTCCAGGTACTGTTCCGCCTGCTCGGCGATCTGTCGCCGTTCGTCGGCCGTGAGCAGATGGTTACCCCAGAGGGCCTCGGCCGCCACCACGGCCAGCACGGCCAGCGCCAGCCAGGGGCCCAGGCAGACCACCGGAGCCAGCCCGAGCACGACGCGCGTCCCCACGTCGAAGCGGAACCCCAACCGGCCGATGAACAGGCAAATCAGCGCCAGGGCCACGAGGTTCGCCGTGGTGGTGGCCAACACGGCACCGAGCAAGCCCAGCGGTGGCAGCAACACCAGGTTCAGCACGATGTTGACAGCCAACCCCACGCCCAGGGCGACGCTGGAGAGATATGCCTTCTCCGCGCACCAAAGGTAGTTTTGCAGGATCAACAACATGGCGAACCACGTGCAGTAGGTGAGCGTCCAGGGCAGCACGGCCAATCCTCCGTCGAACTTCCCCTTGAAGGCCCAACCGAACAGAAGCGGCGAGACCACCAAAACGGCGGTGGTGCCCACGCACAGGGCGAATCCGAACAGCTTGAGGAACAGGGCCAGCCGGCGGCCCACCAGCTTTTTGTTTCCGGCTTCCCAATCGTGGCTCAGATGCGGCGTGATCATCGAGCCCAGCATGGCGGCCACGGTGACCAGCAGCATGGGAATCACGCGCGAGCTGTGGTAGTTACCCACCTCGGCCAGCGCCGCGTTGGCCGCCGCGCCCGAGTAGTGGACGATCATGTAGCGATCGATCACCTCGAACAGGTTGGCCAGCAGATTGACCACCAACAGCCATCCGGCGAAGGGGGCCAGCTTCGCCCAAAACGGTTTGCGACCGACCGGCGCCGCCGGGGGCACTGTGGAGTGCCAGACGCCGCGTAGCCGCCATCCGGCCACCAGGGCTGTGATCAAACAAGCCCCGCCGTAGCCGATAATCACACTCGCCGCTTCCGCCTTCCAGCCGAGGATCAGCCCTAGCCCAATCAGCGCAAAGGCCAGGCTGTTCATCAACTGCAAGACCGACACCAGGCGGATATTTCGTAGGGCGGTGAACAACTCGATCGAGAAGTTGTAGGCCACCACGGCCACCAGACTGCCCGCCAGCAACAAGACGGTGGTCGTTTCCTCGGGCGTGCCGAAGATCAACTCCGAGAACCAGCGCCGAAACAACCCGACGACGCCTGCCCCAACCAGCACCAGGAGCGTGCAGGTGAGGGTCGTCCGCCGCAGAAACGTGCGGAGTTGCCCCCGCTGCCGGTAGTGTTCCACATATCGCCCAAATGCCCCGGGCAAGGCCATCACGGCCAGCGGCGCGGACAACAGCAGGAAGCTGAAGGCCATGTCCCACTGCCCCAACTGCTCCGGTTCCAGCCAGCGGCAAAACAGGATCGCCCGCAGAAAGCCGGCCACGCGCTGCAGGGCGGCCATGGCCAGTAGGATCATCACGCTATCGGCGAGCGTGTCGACCCGCCAGGGCGGATCGCCCACGTCGTCGGCGATGGGGGGCGGTGGTGGATTTTCCGGGTAGCTCATGGAGTCACTCCACCCCCGCGGCGGCAGGCCGTCCGGCATCGGACACCGGCGTGTCGTACTCGAACCGCGGCACGCAGACCTTGCGCGGGTCGAGCGTCACATAGTTCTTCAAGCGGATGCTCCAACGATCGACCGGCACGCGCTGAATGTGAAATGGATCGCCGCCGGGGAAGTTCACTCCGCCGTAGGCCGAACAGACGCACGTGTAGCCCGCCTCGCGCGCCGCCCGGAACGACTGGCGACTCAGATTGCCATGCTGGCCATAGGGGAACGCGAAGTGCCGGACCGGTCGGTCCAGGGCGTCCTCCAGGTCGACACGCGCGGCGGTCAGCTCATACCGCAGCTGGGCCGCATCGGTCAGCTTGCCCAAGTCGGCGTGCGTGTAGGTGTGGCCGCCAATCTCGATCCCGCCCTCGGCCATCACGCGCAGTTGTTCAATCGTGTTCGGTGGACATTCCAATCCGCGGGCGACGTCGTGGGGAAACGGAACCTGCTCCAGCACGTTGCGCGTGGTCACGAAATAGGTACAAGGGATACGCTCCTTGACCAGTAGCGGGATCGCCCGATGGCAGTTCTCCGCGTAGCCGTCGTCGAAGGTGATGCACACCGACGGACGATGATTCTCGCCCGCCGCGACCAGGCGACAAACCTCATCCAGGGAAATCAGATGGAAGTGGTCCCGCAGCCAGCGAATCTGCCGGGCGAACGTCCTGTTGGAGACGGTCCACGGCGTGGCGGCGTCGTCGGCCACGCGGTGATAGTAGATCACCACGATCGGAAGCCGGCCCTCGAGTTGGGCCGCGCGCCGACGCAACGACCGCAGCGGATAGCTGCCGGCGTAATACAGATGCAACAGTAGCTGTTTCCAAGGAGGCATTTGCCGGACGCCTTTGCTCGTTTAGCCAGAAGTATTGAAGTACGGTGGGCCGAGATCGCGTTGTCTGATGGCGAGGCCTCACTCTTTCACCTTGCCACTGTGTCATTCTCTGACCGTGTCGTTCTCTGACCCTCTCACCCTTTCACCTTGTCAAGGTGTCAACTACCACCGGCTGCCGCCGGCTCCGCCGTTTCCTCGGCCGAACGACGCGTGGCCCAACGCTTCAGCGTGCGGCCGGCGAGCCACGCTTGGTGCCGCAGCCGGGCCGAGGCCCGTCGGGCCACCACGCGGACGTGGTGGGTCGGTTGCCGCTCGGCGCGCCAGTGGTGCTTGTAAGGTTCGTCACCGCGGAGCAAGTCGAAGGCGCGATAGCCTTGTTCGACGGCCCGACGCAGAATCATCGCCATGGCCAGACGTCCGGCCTGGTCCGCTTGTCGCTCGGGATCGACGCCAACCTGGTAAGAGTAAAGGACCCCCGCGCCGGACAGATAGTACTCGGCCGCGGCCGGACGTCCGTCCATCAGCAGCAGGCTCATCCGCAGATGGCCCTCGCTCAGCAGTTGGGGCGCCACCTCACGATGAAAGGCCTCGAACCGCGGCGAGGAAAAGCACCCCGGCTCGCCCACCGAGTTCCAACGCCGCTGGTGCAAGTCGACCAGAATGTCCATCGCCTTGGGCAGTTGCCGTAGCCGGTCAATACAACAAAGGTGAGCCCGGCCGGAATCATCCCATTCGCGCAGCAGACGCCGCATTCGTTTGCGGTGGCCCTTCGAAAGCCGCGCGAGATAGTCGTCCCACGCGTCGGGCAATTCCACCCGCCAGAGCCCCGGACCGGGCCGGCGGTGCACTTGGTGCCCCAGTCGTCCCAACTCGTCGAACAACAGCGACATCCGCGGGTCGGCATCCGGCACGCTGTCCAAGTCGATCAGGTCCCAGCAGGGCGCATGATCCTGTGACCGAGGGTGCTCGTCGTCGGAGGCCATCGAGCCGCCTTGATTGCAGCCACGGAGATACTCGGCCAGGCTCACGACCACCGACTCTTCCAAGCCGGGCTGGATAAGCAGCGTGGGATAGTCGCTACACACCTCACCGTCGCCCAGCGAGGCCAGTGCCCAGCCCGTCGTCGCCGACCAGCGACGATACCAGGGGGCCAACCCGACGAGCGTGTCGGTCTCGTCGAACACGGCCAACACGTTCAGTCGCGGCGCATGCAAGGCGTCCGCCTCGAGCGAGTTGTCCGCCGTGCCATAGTGCCGCCACCAGGTGGAACACCACGTCCAGCCGTGCATGGGCATACCGGCCGCCAATCGCTCCCAGGCTTCGCGGTAGGGCTCCAATTCTGACAGCGACCCAAGGCAATAAACGCGCATGATGAAGCTCAACTTTCAGTTCCGTGGCCGCCAGGGCCGCTTACCCAGCCCAGACGTGCGTGGTTTCACCTCCTTAAATCTTGCTCACTGTGCGGGTTATGCAAATCGCGGGGAGATTGTCGCGCTGGTAACGGATGCACCGGCGACGCCGGTTCTCCGAAGACGTTTGCCCGAGTCGACGCGGCATTGATCCACGTTGCGGAAAGTCAACACGACAGGTGCCAGGGGCCACGCCACGGCCAGCAATCAACCGACACCAGCGCCAGCCGTAACCTACGCTTGAAGCGGATGTTAGGCCGGTGACCAACGGTCGGCGCTCCCCGCCGCCGAACGGCGCGGCATCCGGTTTGCTCTCTTTTGCCGAGACACAAGCCACCGGCCCAGCGGGCCACATCATCCGACAAGAGCCGAGAAGGTCTTCCATGCAGCCGACCGTCTTCAATCCCGTCGAAGTTATCCGCGTCTTGCTCCGCCATCCGCTGCGTTGGCTGTTGCCGGCGCTCGTCATTGGCGGGGCCGCCACGTACTACGCCGCCCATCGGCCCGACACCTGGCAATCCACCCAGACGCTCATTCTCCGCAACGAAGCGGTGAACAATCACGTGGGCCTGGGTAAATTCGGGCACACCGACGAGATGAAGGCCTTGCAGGAGACCATCCTAGAACTGCTCCGCAGTCCGGAGGTGCTTCGGGGCGCTCTGGTCGAAGTGGGGCCAACGGCCGAGTGGCGCGAAAAGCACGCGGAGAAGAACGTCACATGGCCCACGCGCCGCGACGTGGCCGACCTGCGCGACGCGCTGAAGCTCAGCCCACCGAAGGGCGCCGAGTTCGGCACCACCGAGGTGTTCTATCTGCAAGTGCAGTCGCGCGAACCCAAGCGTGCCATCGCGCTGAGCGATGCCATCGCCGAGCGACTGGAAGCCCGCCTGCGCGCCGTCCGCGATGAAAAGGCGCGGGGCATGATCGCCGAGCTGGAGGGCGCCGTCGAGGTGGCCCGCGTTGAATTGCGGGGGGCCAACCAGCGGCTTTCGCAACTGGAGCGGACCGTCGGTGGCGACCTGGCCGAACTGCGTGCCCTGGACGGCGCCACCTCCGACGACAGCACACTCCGCCAGGCCGAGATACAGATTCGCGCCGAACTGCGTCAGGTTCAAGCGGAGCTAAAAGCCAACGAGCAGCTCCGCGACCTGCTGGAAAAAGCCAAGGCGGATCCCGGCCAACTGATCGCCGCCCCCCAGGCCCTCCTGGCTTCGCAGCCGGGACTCAGCCGCCTGAAGGACGGCCTGATCGACGCCCAAATCAACACCGCCACGCTGCAAGGGCGGATGTCGCCCGAGCATCCGGTGGTCGTCGCGGCCGCCGACGCCGAGAATCAAATCGGACAACACCTGCACGACGAACTGAACATCGCCCTCCGTGGCCTCGAAACCGAACAGCGGGTGCTGGACCAGCGCGAAACTCTGCTCAACGAACAACTCGACGAGGTGAACGCCCGGCTGGACCGACTGGCCACGCTGCGGGCCGATTACGCCTCGCAGGTGGCCGCCGTCGGTCATCGCACCGACCTGCTGCGTGAAGTGGAACGCGAACTGGCCGAAGCCCGCGCCGCCCTGGCCGGCGTGCAAGGGGCCGGGCTGATCAGCCGGATCGGCCACGCCGAAGTGGGCATCAATCCCGTCGGCCCCAGTCGCGCGATGATCGCCGCCGCCGGCTGCATCGGCGGAGTGCTGGTCGGCTTTGGGCTGGTCTTCTTGACCGTCGATTTGCCCACCCCGTCCCAACCGCCCACGCTGGGCCAAGTGAGCCTGGTGAGCATCGCGCCGATGACGGCCGCCAACGCGAATCAAGGAGCCCATGGCAGCGGCGCGGCCTACCTCGGACATACCGCCTACCCCGGCGGAGACCCCAACCGCGTTGCCCAGATTGCCACCACCGCGCCGACGAACGCGCCATTGCCCTCGCTCGGCAATAGCCCTGGCACTGGCGGCCTGACCTTCCGCGAGGCGCTATACAAGGGCGAAACCGGAAGCCCAACGGCCTAGCGTTTTGTGAAGACCACGAATTAGTCACTGGCAGCTTGCCAGTGCCATGGGTCGTTCTGCCATCAGGGCTCGCACTGGTGGAAGGCCAGTAACACGGACCCAATCAGGATTGACGCCTCGGGCTCGCCCGCCAAAAAGCCCGTGGCTCGCCCCGCACTCAGGCAACGACAGACACCCCGACCACCTCCCGCCATGCTTGCCATTTACATCATCGCGCTGATGCTGATCGCCGTCTGGGGAGCGGTGTTTCTCGCGCGCGGCTCGCTCCTGGCGGGTTGTCTGGTTTATCTGCTGACCGTCGTGGTCTTCGGGCATTCCTTCTGGAACCTACGAGTGGGCCCCGCGCCGCTTACGCTCGACCGGTTGGTTCTGGCCGGGCTGGTGATTTGCTACGCCTTCCGCTGGCGACTGGGGCGGCATGAACCGAAGCCCCTTTCGGCCGCCGACTGGGCCCTCGGTTCCTTCGGCGTGATGCTGCTATTGAGCACCCTGCGGCTGGAGTGGAAGCAGGGACTGCCCGGTGGCGAAGAGACCGTGATGCGACTGATGATCGGCTACCTGATGCCGATGACCATTTACTGGATCGCGCGTCAATCGCCGCTGGGACGCCGCGAGGTGGGTTGGGTCTACGCCGTCCTGGTCGGCCTGGGCGTCTATCTGGGAGTGACCGGCCTGCTGGAGATCACCGGCCAATGGTGGGCCGTCTTCCCGCGCCACATTGCCGACCCCACCCTCGGCATCCACTTCGGACGCGCGCGCGGCCCGATGGTTCACGCCGTCAGCTATGGGCTGGTGCTGAGCGTCTGCCTGCTGGCCGTTTGGTTCCTGCAAGCTCGATTTGGCCGCTGGGGAAAGCTCGCCCTGGCGGCGACGGTGCCGGCCATGCTCGCCGGACTCTACTTCAGCTACACCCGCAGTGTTTGGCTGGGAACCGGGCTCAGCCTGCTGATCGTCTTTGCCCTCACGCTCCGCGGCTCATGGCGACCGCTGATCGTCGGCGGCATGGTCTCGGCCGCGCTGATGCTGGCCCTGTTCAAAGCGGACAGCATCCTTAGCTTCGAGCGCGAGTACGGCGCCCAATACACGCGGAAGAGTGTCGACCTGCGCGGCAGTTTCGCCTATGTCTCGTGGCGGATGTTTCTCGACCGGCCGCTGACCGGCTTTGGCTTCGACCAGTTCCCCGAAGCCAAACTCACCTACCTGGCCGACCGCTCCACGGAACTCGACCTGGACGGCATCCGCCCCTACTCGCACCACTGTACCTATCTGAGCGTGCTGACCGACATGGGCTTGCTCGGGCTGGCACTCTATCTGGCCATGCTGGCCGGCTGGGCCACGGCCGGATGGCAACTGGCCCTCGACCGGCAGGCACCCGACTGGGCACGCGGATTCGCCGTGCTGATGCTCGGCACGCTGGGTACCTACGCCTGCCAGGCCCTGTTCCATGAACTGAGCTACACGTCAGTCGACCACACGTTGATCTTCCTGCTCGCCGGCGTCACCGTCGGACTGCGACAAAAAACACGCCTCGAAAGCCGTTTCTTCCAGCGGCTCGGGCAGCCCGCCGGACAGCTGCCCGCCGGCGATGTCCCATCCGGCGACGCATCGCGAGGGAATCCCTCGGAAGACGCACCGCCAGCCGAGGAACGGCCGGCCGCCAGCGGAACCGCGGGAAACTCATCCGCCGTAAGCTAGGCTTGTCATGCGCGGGATGTTGTTCGCCGCGCCCGTCCTCCGTGTAGCGAGTTGGAACGATGAGCCAATTGCCCACCTACGACGCGCCCCTGGAGCCGTTACCCGGCACGGCCAGTTTCCCGCTGCCCCCGCAGCCAACCGAACCACCACCGGTCGAAAGGCTGTTGACGCCCCGCGACGAGGACCGCCGCGTACGGGTGCTCGGTGTCGACATCACGGACGTGAGCATGCCCCGCGCGGTCGAGATGCTCCACCAGCTAATCGATCTGGAGGAAGAATCACCACGGTTGGGCTACTTCGTCAACGCCCACACACTGAACCTCTCGGCCCGAGTGCCCGGATATCGTGACGTGCTGCGCCGGGCAACGATCGTCTTCGGCGACGGAACCGGCGTGCGCTGGGCGGCCCGGATGAAAGGCGTCCGGCTACGCGCCAATCTGTGTGGGACCGATCTGCTGCCCGCCCTGCTCGACACGACGCCGGGACGCCGATTCTTCATGCTGGGAGCTGACGAGGCGACCATCCAACGCGCGGCCGCCAACGCCGAAATGCAGTTTCCCAACTGGACGCTGCTGGGCTACCATCACGGCTATGTCAAAAGCGAGAGCGAGACCGCGCGGGTGATCGAACTGATCAACGCCATACGCCCCGACCTGCTGCTGGTCGGCATGGGCAACCCGATCCAGGAACAATGGCTCGACGCGAATCGCCACCGCCTGAACGCGCGACTGTGCATGGCCGTGGGCGGACTGTTCGACTTCTGGGCTGGCACGGTCAGCCGCGCGCCGCGATGGATTCGCGGGCTGGGTTACGAGTGGGTCTGGCGTCTGATGATGCAGCCCCGCCAGAAGGCCCAACGCTACCTGATCGGCAATCCCCTGTTCCTCGCCCGGGCCGTGCGTGACGCTCGGGGGCAGTAGATCGAGCCTTGGCGGTCCTGGCATGTTGCCCGCGGTGAAGCACCGGCCAGCCGCCGGTGGCACTCCGTAAAAAGTGGCCAGCCGCCGGTTGGCCCAGAGTTGTCGGTCGTCTGGGAACTCCCAAGCGGCAGCTATCGCGATTCGCCCCACCAGCGGGAAGGCGACCTCTCGTCGGGTTGCCAGCAGGCGACCAACTCTCGCAGCCCCTGGTCGATGCGACTGGAGAAGTCGACAAACGCCTCGCGCCGCACGCGGATGGGAGAATCCCACCGGTGACGGGGAATGATGACCGGGGATGTCTTCTTTTCGCTGGGATGGGTCATTTGGGCCTCTCTCGTTCGACACCCTTTCTACGCAGGACACGGCCTGCCGGTTCGGGTTCGCTCGCGAGAGAGGACCAAAATCACCAGGTTGCAACCTCCAGATCGCGTTAGGTTGCGCAGTTTAGGATAGCTCGCAGGCGTGTCTTGTAGGGATACAGTTTTCGTTGTTCGGCGTGGATTCGGTCGGCGTGGAAGGTGTTCCAGTCGT
>Ga0180429_10000133_pt1 | contig 70586 bp, 47 predicted proteins | sample SS_ome_FD_132428 | JGI IMG/M metagenome (GOLD analysis project Ga0180429, IMG submission 132428) | Hypersaline lake sediment archaeal communities from the Salton Sea, California, USA - SS_1_S_1 metaG | ecosystem: Environmental > Aquatic > Non-marine Saline and Alkaline > Hypersaline > Sediment ... | reverse complement strand
CGATCCCTACCTGGCCGTGGTCAATCGTATCTACGAGTCGCACGCCAAGATGGACGGCTGGCTCCGCTTTCTGTCCTCGCGCTACCGGCCGAAATCGGCCGACCGGCGCCGTGTGGGTGCGCTGGCAAGGAAGTTGATGAAACTCAAGACGCGGGCCGAGGCCGCCCAGGACGTTCTGTTGAAGAGCCTCTCGGAAACGGCGGGATCGCGGGTCACCAAGGAGCTGCAAAAGGCGTGGGACGATTGTTGCGACGCCTTCAACGATTACCACGCCGCGGTGCGCGGCAAGTTTCTCGCAACGCGCGACGAGGTCGACCGGCACTGGAACGCAATGCGCCGAAAAGCCGCCAGAAGCCGAAGGGCCCGAAAATAGGTCCCGGCCGCCCGGCGGACGATGGGAATCAAGGAGAATAAAAACGGGGAGCTCTACCTGAGATGAAGAAAAAGAAAGCAACCAAAACAAGGGGCGCAGGGAAAACGCGGAAAAATCCTCCAGCCCGCTCGAGCAAACAATCCTTTGCGGCGCGTCGCAAAGCGCTCGGCAAAAAAAGACGAGGTGTTCTCGACGGCGCGCGCGCCTATCTCTCCGGGCCGATGGATTTTGTCGCCTCCCGGGGCGACGAGAAGCGCAACGGATGGCGCACGCGGGTCGGCCAGTTCATGAAGCGCATGGGGGTGGCGGTTTTTGATCCCTGGAACCAGCCCGAGGTTGTCGGCATGCCGCAGTACGGCAAGGAGGACGAGTTCACCACGGCGGCGCGCGAGGAGTGGACCTTCGAAAAGACCAGGGAAGGCCGCAAGAAGCGCGCCAAGCTCTGTGACACCTTTTTCCCCACGCTGCACACCGACCTGCGCATGACCGACATTTCCGATTTCCTCGTCGCCTACTGTCCGACCAATGTGTACAGCGTCGGCACCGTTCACGAGATCGCCATGGCCAGGCTGCAGCACAAGCCGGTTCTGTTCGTCAGCCCGTCGGTCTCCTTTCCGGCCCTCGACGAGTTGCGCAAACACCTGGCGGCCAGCAAGGATTCACGCGGCGCCGAACTCCTCGAGGAGTTCATCATGCAGGCCGCCATTCTCGAAAACCCGAAGGCGATTCCCAGCTTGTGGTACATGGCGCTCCTCGACGGGGACTATTTCTTCGACGGTTTTGGATTCACCAAGTACTTCGATGAGTTTCCAAACTGGAAGTGGAGCGCTCTCGACGAACGGGAGAAGAAGCGCCCGCCGCTCCGCCCGCTGCTGCCCTATTTGAAGAGTCTCAACAAGAAGCTCCCCATGCGCTACGACCTGGAACAGGACAGGGAAGTGGAAAACGTCGACTGGCTGATCCTCGATAGCAAGAATCTCAAGTGAAACGCAGGGGGGCCGGCTTTCGGGGGCGCCCACCACAGGGGCGCGGATCACAGGAGGGAGAGTGAAAAATGCGAAGACGCCGAACAAAGGCCGGTGTTTCGGTCCATGCCATCGCCGGCTCTCATGTGGTGCTGCTCGGCCTCGATGCCGAACCGGGCGCGGCGCGAGGCCTGCTCGGCTTCGCCATCCATCGCAAGGACAACTCACCGGGCGCCGACGATGACGAACGGGAGGGGTACTGGCTGCGCAGCTTCCGTACCTTCGAGGCGACCGATCCCGAGCCGGTGCGGGGTTCGCTCGTGAGCAGCCGCGATCATCCGATCCAGTCCTTCCTCTGGGGAGACTATACGGCCAAACCGGGCCGCGAGTATGCGTTCAAGGTGATCCCCGTCTACGGCACCCCCAGAAGGCTCCGCCCGGGCGCGCCGGTGAGGATCACGGTGACGACCGAAAATCAGGACATCGGCCACCATGCGATCTATTTCAACCGGGGTGTTGCGGGGAGCCAGGCCTACGCGCGCAAGTTCGGCAATCGAAAACCGGACCGCGTTCCGGGAGCCTACCGCTGGCTGTCCCGCGGCCTCGAGGAAGCGATCTTGTCCTTCATTGGGCGCGCAAAAAGCGCCCGCTACGGACTGCGCGTCGCCGCTTACGAGTTCTCCTACCCCCCGGTGCTCGACGCCCTTGCCGCGGCGTCGCGCAGAGGGGCCGACGTTCGGATCATCTACGATCACCGCGGGAACGAACCGGGCGACTCGAGCCTTCGGGCGATCAAGAATGCCGGGATCGAAGACCTGGTGACGCCGCGGCGCGCCTCGCCATCGTTTATTTCCCATAACAAGTTCATCGTCCTCGTCGACAGGGGCCGGCCGGTCGAGGTCTGGACGGGATCGACCAACTTCACCGAAAGCGGGATCTTCGGCCAGTCGAACGTGGGCCACCTCGTCCGCGACCGCTCGATGGCGAGCCAGTTCCATGCCTACTGGCAAGAACTGCACGGCGATCCCACGGCGGCCGAGCTGAGGCCGTGGGTGGTCGGCGCAACGCCCGAGCCGGAGGGGCCGATGAATCGCCGTTCCATAAACCTGCTGCTCAGTCCGAGAACGTCCCTCCGCGCACTGAACTGGTACGCCGAGCGGATGGCCGACGCCGAGGAGGCGGTCTGTTTCACCGCGGCTTTCGGCGTCAACTCGGTGCTCGCCGACGTCCTTGCCGAGCACCGGCCTTTTCTGAGGTACCTCCTTCTCGAGAAACCGGGCAACAATATGGGGATCGTGTCGCGCGATCGCAACAATCGCATCGCCATCGGCGGGACGCTCGACCAGACGGAGGGCGAACTCCACCGCTGGCTGGCCGAACGATTGACGGGGCTCAATGTTCACGTCCGTTTCGTGCATACGAAATACATGCTCATCGATCCGCTCGGCGACGCGCCGACGGTGATCAGCGGTTCGGCCAATTTCAGCGATGCGTCGACGAGGCGCAACGACGAGAACATGCTCATCATCCGGGGGAATTCGCGCGTTGCGGATATCTACCTCGGTGAGTTCATGCGCCTCTTCAACCATTTCTACTTCAGGCACGTCGTGCGGCGGCAGCAGAGGTATGGCGCGGGGAGGGCGCGCAAGAGCGCCTACCTCGTTCCCGACGATTCGTGGTGCAGGCCCTATTACCGCGAGGGCTCAACCCTCGAAAGGCAGCGGCTCTTGTTCCGCTAGCGCCGCGCGGCCGACGGGGCGGCGGGCAAGGGATCGAACAAAGTCGAATCGGATAAGGCCTTCCAAAAAAACGGACGGCGCCGTATGATAAATGCAGGTGAGTATCAGGGAACGATTCCATCAACAGGATACAGGGATGAGCGAAATTACAAGAAAACCGAACTTCAGCGCCCTCTCCATCCGCGACCTTCTCGAAGCGCGGGACGCCTATCATGTCCATCTCATGAACCTCGACCACGTTGTGGGAACGGGGATCGGAAAATATCTGATCCGCAATCGCGACCCTGATTCGAAGGATTCCACGAAGACGCGGGACGAGCCCAGCCGGGAACCGCGAACGCTGTACAATTCGTCCATCAAAGATTGGTCCCTGCCCTGTGTGCTTGTTTTTATCGACCATTGGGTCACGATCGAAGAATTCAACAAAGCGCCCTACAACTTCGTGCCCCCCTGCCTCTACATGCCCGACGGCAGAGTGGTCCCCACCTGCGTCGTCTACGCGGAGGAAGCCCCTTCGAGCACGCCGCCGATCTACGATCTCAGGTATCCGGGCGGCCTGCTCGGCGGCGGGTACCCGGTCCTCTCCAGCGTGCAGGGGCAAAATCGCGTGGGATCGATCGGCTGCCTGGTCACCGACGGCCACTCGGTCTATGCCCTCACGAACCATCACGTGGCCGGGACGAAGAAGCAGAAATCCTTCGCCATCGTGAAGGGCGAGAAAAAGCTGATCGGCAGGGCGGCGCGTGGCGGGGCCAAGAAGATTCCCTTCTCACAGGCCTATCCCGGCTGGCCGGGCGAACGGATGATCGTCAACCTCGACGCGGGCCTGATCCGTGTCGAGAATATCGAGGAGTGGACCTCTCAGGTCTACGGCATCGGCGAAATGGGCGCTCTCCTCGACGCGAGCGCCGACACGATGCACCTCGGCTACATCGACAAGAAAGTCTGCGCCCACGGAGGCGCCTCGGGTTACTTGGAAGGCCGGATCAAGGTTCTCTTTTATCGCTACAAGGCTGTAGGCGGCCTCGAGTACATCGCCGACTACCTGATCGGGCCGGACAATCAGAAGGAAGAAGAGGAGAAAAAAGAAGAAAAAAAGATCCTCGCCACCCGCCAGGGCGATTCGGGAACGCTCTGGTTTCTCCACGAGCGCGACGACGCGAACAGAGCGCGCCCCCTCGCCATGCAATGGGGCGGTTATTCGCTCATCGAACGGGGCGGGCAGTCCAACATGCGCTTTGCCCTGGCGACCAGTCTTTCCACCATATGCCGGGAGCTCGACGTGCAGATCATGCGCGACTGGGATCTCGGATACTCGGAGACATGGGGGAAGATGGCGCACTACAAGATCGGCGCCGACGCCTGCTCGCTCCCCTCCGACGCGAAGCTCCGGCTGCTGATGGAAAAAAACTTCGAGAACATCGCGCTCTCCGACGAGAATCTTCAGGCGAAGAATCTGCCCATGAAGCAGGATGCGTTCATTCCTCTGGCCGACGTGCCCGACCTGGTCTGGAGAGGCCCGCGCGGCAAGGAAGGCGCCGCCCACTTTGCCGACATCGATCAGAAAGGCAAAGGCGCCTACGCGGGCCGGACGCTGCTCGACCTCTGGCAAAACGACACCACAACGCTCAAGGTGGCAACGTGGGTCGATTTCTACAAGAGCCTCGGTCTCACCGCCCCGCGCGAGCGCGGCGCCCTGCCCTTCAAGGTCAGGCAATGCTATGACGAGATGGTCGACGCCGTCAAAGATCGAGACCTGCCCCGTTTTGTGGCTGCCGCGGGGATCGCCTCCCACTACGTGGGCGACTGCTGCATCCCGCTGCACCTCTCTCACCTGCACCACGGCAACCCGGACAATCCCGAGGAAAAAGATGTGCACACCGTCTACGAAACCAGAATGATCGACCGTTTCCGCGTCGAGATGATCGCCGGCACAAACGAGCAACTCGAGGGCAGTTCGGTCACGAGCGACTACTCTGACGGAACGGCCGCCGAGCAGGCCGCGATGGAGCTCATGGCCGTGACCCTCGAGACACTGAGCCCGAAAAAGATCATCAGCGCCTTCAATCATCACGACGGCGGATCGAAGCGCACCAAATACATGTGGGAAACCCTCAAGAAGCCGACCATCGACAACATGGTTCAAGGCGCCATTTACCTGGCCGAATTGTGGCAGGCCGCATGGCGCGAGGGAGGAGGGAACAGCATCGGGAATTCCCATCTGAAAAAAATCTCCAAGAGCAAACTGAAAGCGCTCTACAACAAAAAGAGCTTTCTCGAAGCCCAGTGGCTACACGAAATGTCGTACTGATATCAAGGAGAGCCAATCATGAAAAAAACCGAAATCAGCCAGGGGCCGTGGACCCGGATTCGTCCGCTGCAGCGCGATGAAATCGATCCCTACACCGAATCGGGCATGGTGATGGGCGAGCTGACCTGGGGCCGCTTCCGCAACAACCTGTGCAAGGTCATGGCTTACACGCCGCGGCTCATGCAGACCGAGGTCGAATACTGCAATACCTTTATTTTCGACCCTCCCACCTTTCGCGGCGACGTGCAGGAGGCGGGCTTCAACGACCGGTTTATCAAGGAGCTGATCATCTCCAGGGTGTCGCTCGTCAATCGCAGCCGCTACTCGGTCACCCACCACGCCTTTATCGGAATGATGCTCTACAGCCAGGCCGACAGGCAGGAGGAGGGGCATCAAAAATTCCTTCACCTCCACGAACATGAGCGCCATCCCGACATTTACACCGAGCGGGAGAGGGTGATCCTCGACTACACGGTGAAGGTCACCAACGACGCCCACGGCGTGACGGACGAGGAGTTCGACGATCTCAAGCGCGTGCTCAGAGAACACAACGAGACCGACGAGAGGCTCGGCAAGCTCTCCGGCGACGAGATGGGCCGGCACGTCGACTCGCAGATCGTGGAGCTGACCTGGCTCATCGGGCAGTTCTGCCTGCTCAACCGGTGGTTCACCGTCTTGCAGGTTCCCGACGAGACCGCCGACGATGAAGACAACTTTCTCGGCGCCTACGAACAGGTCGTTCCCGAGGATATCCGCATGCGCAACGAGGAGATTCTGCGCGGAGACTTTTGAGTCGAGGCGGTTTTTCGAAATTTCGCGATCGAGCCGAAAGGGGGCAAATCATGGCGACGGAAAAAGACTTTCGTGAAGGTGCCGAAAAGCTGCTTGTCTACCTTGCCGGGGATTTCGACGACAATGGCGTTTCGCGATCGGCCCCGGACAACGTGCAGTTCTATTACAAATTGCCGGCGATCCTCGCCTATGGCGGCCGGCGCGCGTTGGCGCTGAAAACGTTGCACCAGTTCGAGACGCGGTTCGTGCGCGACGGACGCATGATCCTCGATTCCGACGCCGCGTCGTGGCTGCCTTACATCGCCGGCTGGGCGTCGTGGGGAGCCGCCATGCTCGGTCGATTCGACAGGGCGAGAGACATCTTGGCGACCGCACTCGATGATCAAGATCCCCAATGGGGCGGCTTCTGGGCCGAAACCGAAAAGGGCAGAGTGCTCGACGTACAGCGCAGTTCGGGAGCCGCCATGGCATGCTGCTGGTCCCATGAGTCGTTCGAAAAGGGGCTACTCACGGCCAAGTTCCTTATTCACGCCCTCGACAGCCAGCCCGACGACGAGATTTTCTACAGCTATTTCGACAAAGACGCAAAGGCCGTCGTTGCCGACGAGAACCGCATGGCCCATTTTGGGCGGAACGATCAGCACGCCTTTCCGGCGATGTTCGGCGCCACCGTTGCGTGCCTCGTGTGGATGGGACGCGCCACGGGCGATGCACAGCTCTTCGAGGCGGCTCATCGCTATCTGAAGATCGTCCTCTCCAACCGCCACGATCCGGCAACGATGCCGCTCGCCACCAAATTCGGCTGGTCGGCCCTGTTGCTCTCTCCCCACATCGACGCGCCCGAACTGGCCGACTTCGCCCGCCGCGTCGGCACCGACCTGCTCGAAAGACAGCAGCCCGATGGATCGATCGCCTTCGACACCATCCCTGGTTTCCAGCCGCCGCTCGACAAGGTGTGGCTCGTCGGCTGGGGTTGTGATTCACTATTGACACTGGCCGGGCTGGGCAACGGCGAGGCCTGACAGCGCGCGACAAAAGCAACGATCGAAAAAGGGAGAACCGATGAAACCTTATTGTTTTGTGCTGATGCCCTTCGGAACAAAAAAAGATGGAAACGGCAAAAAAGTAGAATTCGACCTCGTCTACGAAAGGATCATCAAGCCGGCGATCGAAGACGCCGGCCTGAATCCCATTCGGGCCGATGAAGAGAAATTCGGCGGGATCATTCACAAACCGATGTTCGAGCGGCTCATGCTCTGCAAATTCGCCGTCGCCGACCTGACGACGGCCAATGCCAACGTTTTTTACGAACTGGGAATTCGACACGGCATTCGGCCGCACAGCACGGTTTTGATCTTTGCCGAGGGGATGCGTCTGCCCTTTGATGTGGCGCCGTTGAGAGCCCTGCCCTACAAGCTCGACAAGAAGGGGAGCCCCACCGGGACCGAGACCACCCGGCGCGCACTCGCCGGGCGCCTTCGTGAGAGCAAGAATCCTTCCGATGACAGTCCCCTGTTTCAGCTCGTCTCCGACATGCCCCGTCCCGACCTCGACCGGCTGAAAACCGACACATTCAGGGATACCGTCGAATACTCAGAAACGATGAAAAAAAGACTGCGCGCCGCCCGCGGGGAGGGCTCGGACGCGCTGGCGGCGATCGAAAGCGAATTGGGCGATCTCGTCGACGTCGATCCGGCGATCATCATCGATCTTTTTCTCTCCTACCGTTCGGTGGAAAACTGGCAAGCAATGGAGGACTTGGCCGGCAAGATGCCGCCCCTGCTGGCTCAGTCGGTCCTCGTTCAGGAGCAGCTCGCGCTCGCGCTCAACCGTCTCGAACGCCACGGGGATGCGGAGCGGGTGTTGAGCGATTTGATCGCCGAGTACGGAGCGAGCAGCGAAACCAACGGGATACTGGGGCGCGTCTACAAGGACCTCTGGAAGAAACACGCCGCGGCGGGCAAAATGGCGGCCGCGGCCGGCTACCTGAAAAAGGCGATCGAGTGCTACCTCACCGGCTTCGAAGCCGACAGCCGCGACGCCTATCCGGGCATCAATGCCGCCACCCTGATGGTTGTGTCCGATCCGGTCGACAGCAGGCTCGAGAGCCTGCTCCCCGTGATCCGTTTTTCCGTCGAGCGGCGCTTGGCGTCCGAAAACCCTGACTACTGGGACTTCGCCACGCGCCTGGAACTCGATGTAATCGAGAAAAAAGAGACCGAAGCGACACAATCGCTTTCCCGCGCACTTCCGGAAATTCGCGAAAAATGGGAACCGAAATCAACGGCCCAAAATCTCAAATTCATCCGAGCGGCCCACGCCAGCCGCGGCGAAGAGACGGGGTGGATCGAGCGCCTTGAAGATGAGTTGATTCAGGCCGCCGAATCGATGTGATTTTCTAAAAGAGTGGCACACACCGCCTCTCACCAGACACCCAGCTCGACCAACTGCTCCGTCGCCCGCGCCGCCCAGCCCCGATTGGCCGCCGGGCTCGCCGGGCTCGGGTGGAGGATAACGCCGATCTTCACCCCGTCGAGCGCCTCGTCGGCCCGCTTGCGCGCGAACGCTCCCACACCGATCACCCATTCCGGTTCGAGGATGCGCACCGCCGCGCGGAGGTGCGCGTCGCAGTGCGCAAAGAGCTCCCGCCTCTCGCTGCTCGTGAGCTTGTCGGGCGTCACGTTGCGGCCGCCTTCCTCGAGGAAGGCGAGGGGACAGTAGTTGGCCACGAAGTGCTCCTCGAAGAACGCGCGCGGCGTTCCGAACCGCTCCCCGAAAAGCCCCCAAAGCCGTTCGCCGCTCACCTCGGAACGGGCGCAGTCGAATCCCTCGACGGGGCGCTTGGGATGTTCGCGCACCGGTTTCTTGACGGGCGCCTCGATCCCGAGCCAGCCGCGCACGGCGGCGATCTGGCCGAAGGGCACGCCGTTCTGGACCATCCCCCACGGTCCGGGATTCATGCCGAGCAGCAGCACGCGCTTCGGGCCGTCGGCGTAAGTCCTCACGTAGCGGGCGTGGGGCCGCCAGGCGTAGTCGAGCGGGTTGTAGACGTAGGCGACGGGGGCGCGAAACGAGAGCGCGCCGGCGGCGTGACTGAGTTTCTTCTCCGCCCGGAGCAGACGGTCGGCGGTGGGCATTTTTTTCCTCCGGTGAAGGGCCCGCGAAAGTGATGAGGGCGATCTGGCGCAACCAATACCCAATTGTATACGATAGTCCCGGCAAAGATGCCCGGACAATCGACCGGGTCATTCCGGGGATATTTGGAATCGGGACACGATGATGAACAGAGCCCTTTCCATCGCGGCGTGCGGAGTCGTCATCGGAATCGTGATCGTCTGCCTGGTCCTCTTGGAGGACCGGAATCGCGCGGTCGTTATGGAACGATCGGACAAGAACGCGCCCGGCGAACCGGTGGAGGATCAACATTGCGGCCGCAACGCACTAGAGCGGGAGCCCCTGGAAACCGGCATGCCGCCGGCGGCCGATAACGCCAGGGCCGGCTCCGACCGGGCCGAACCCGCCCCGCCCGATTCGATCCGGTCGAAAAGCGCGGGCTGGTGGATCTGGGGCTTCGTCCGCGAGCCGAATTACAAACCCATTGCCGGCGCCCGGGTCACACTCAGCCTGTCGTGCGAGTCCTTCTACCGCGAGATCGACTGGCCCTTGAGTCCGGTCCGCACCGACCCATCTGGCCGCTATGCGGTCCGGTTCGAGAATCCCTTCGGCCCGCCTCGGCTCGCCCCGTCGGGACTGATCCCCCTTGCGCTCAGGGGCAACGCCCATGCGCCCGGTTATGTCCAGGCCCACTGGGCGGGCGATGAATTCCTCGTCGATGTGGCTCAGGAGCACTTCGCCTTCCGTTTCGATTTTCTCCACACGAAGGGCGGCACGCTTCACGGACGCGTCGTCGATTCGAAGGGCGTACCAGCCGGAGACGCCACGGTCCGGGTCTGCGATCCAACCACCGGATTGAGAGTTGCCGAAGGCAACACCGACGCCAGCGGCCAATACGCCATCGGCCTCTGGGTCGCCGGCCGCAACGTTCAGTCCCCTCCGCCGGGAGAGTACGCGATCTTCGCCGCCAAGCTCGGCTGCGGCCTCTCGCTGCCGGCCGCGGTGACGATCGTGGCCGACGACGACGTCGAGGGGCCCCTTCTCACCCTTCTCGATCACGGGGTAATCGCGGGGACCGTCGAGCGGCCCGACGGATCGCCCGTGGCCGACGTGGAGGTCCTCGCCTTCCCGCGCGACTGGACCGAGGAGGGCGACCACGAGGCGGGTGGCTATTCGACCGGTTTCCCGGGCCACAGGAAAGCGCGCGTCGATCTCGCCTCGATCGAATCGGGCCACACCTTTGGTTTGACGCGCACCGGCAGGGACGGCACTTTTCGTTTGGCCGGATTGCGGAGGGGCGCATACACGCTCCAGATCCCGTGGGACCATCAATCGGCGGAGTCGGAGGAGGACGAACTCGACGACCTTTTCGTGCCCTGTACAACGGGCGACTTATCACTCCAGATCGCGATCTGCCATTACGAGCTGCGCGTCCTTCTGCTCGACGAGTCGGGCAGGCGGGTGCCGCGCGCTGAGCTCTTCTGCACGTCGGGGGCGTACGAAAGCGGCGAGGGATCGGCCGTGGTGGGCGGTGAGGCGGTCCTTCTGATCTCGCCCGGCCCGCTGCGCGTTCAGGCGAAAACAGGCACGGGGCTTCTCGCGCGGCACGAGTCGGTCGTGGCGTGCGGCTCCTACCGGAGCGAGGTGCGCCTCGAGCTGCGAAAGCAGCGCCGCGGCCGCCTCTGCCTCGCCATCACCTATCACGACGGGCGCATCGTGGCGCCCGAAACGCCGCTCTCCATCATCGGTCGGAGCAACAACGACTTTTTCCTTCTCGACGATCGGCAGATCGGCTGGGACGACAAAGGGCAGGCCGTGGTCGATCTCGTTTCCGACCGATACGACCTCACCATCAGCGAAGCAGTGCTCCACCGCGCATCGCTTCCTCCCACGTCGCTTCCGGCGGAGATCAAAGATGTTTTCGTGAAAGAAGGCGCCGAGATCGAACTGCCCGTAATCCTCAAACCGGCTGGTCAGTTACGGCTGACGCTCCACTGCGACCGCCCCGCGCCGCGCCCCTGGAAGATCGACCTGGAAGTCTGGTGCACGAATGGAAGCGGCACGAGGTCTCACTCCTTGCGCCGCTTTATCCAACCTTCCGGGCATAGCGCGATCTCCTGCCGCTTTTTGAAGCCCGGGATCGCTTATCTCTCGGACAAGGCGTTGCTCCCCGGCTCCTACCGGCTCGAGGTCGAGGCGGAAGGATTCGAGGCGGCGGAAGCTTTCTTTTCGATCGTTGCCGATGAGGTGACCGAACTCGAAGTGTGGCTCACGGGGAAATGACGCGACCGGAGGGCGGTATGGCCGAAGCTGCCGGTGATCGGCAATAAAAAGGTGACGCAGTCAGAAACCTGCACCAACGGAGCCCACCGCGGTATCAGTAGAGCATTGACGAAACCTATGCGCTCTGACGGCCCTATTCCGTTAGCTTGCACCCGACGATTCCCTCCCCTCCTCTTTACCCCTCCACCAACCCAACCCGCTCATTAAACTCCCCGATCAACCCATCGATCTCATCAACCTGCCCCTCGATCGCCGTCCAGTAATCCCCCCCGTACCACTGCGCCTCGATCTCGTCATAGCTCTTCCCCTGCTGTTCGACCCAGGTGAAGTACTTGAGATTGTGAATCCTTTTTCGGTCCCAGTAGCCGAGCTCTTCCACATGATCGATCGTGCAGCCGAGCAGGTATCGCTCGTGATCGACAGCCGCATCCCGGTCGGTGTACTCCCCGCGCTCGGCGCGCAACTCATCGAGCCGGCTCCCGTAAAGCTCCATCGAATCGGTCAGCACCGTAAGCACGATGTCGCTCTCGCCCAGCTCGTACCACTTGGCAAACTTGATCGCCGAGAGAAGGTTGGCGATACCCGAAATCCCGAGCAGATCGAGACGCCCCACGAGATCTTCGCTCACACCGGCCGCCGCAAGCCGCGCCCGCCCCGCCGGCTCGTTGAAAAGCCGCGCCACGTTCATGCACGCCTCATCGTCGATGGCCAAAACCATATCGGTGTTTTTCAGATTATGGATCCAGGGCACATGCTTGTCGCCGATCCCCTCGATGCGGTGGCCGCCGAAACCGTTGAGCATGAGCGTCGGACACTGGAGCGCCTCGCTCGCCGCCACCTTGCTCGCCGGAAAAAGCGTCTTGAGATAGTCGCCGCACCCGATGGTGCCGGCCGAGCCGGTGGTGAGGACCACGCCGCGGTAGGTGTCGCGCGGCCCCATCGCGCGCTCGAGCACTTCTTGCATGGCGGCTCCCGTCACCGAGTAGTGCCAGAGATGGTTGCCGAACTCCTCGAACTGATTAAAAACCACGATCTCGTCGCCCCGCTCCTTCTTGAGCGCGTGGCACGTGTCAAAGATCTCCTTCACGTTGCTTTCGCAGCCGGGTGTGGCGATGATTTCGCCCGAAACCTTTTCGAGCCACTCGAACCGCTCGCGGCTCATCTCTTCGGGAAGGATCGCGATCGAGTCGCAGCCGAGCAAGGTGGCATCGTAAGCGCCGCCGCGGCAAAAATTTCCCGTCGACGGCCAGACGGCTTTCTGCCGCGTCGGATCGAACTGCCCCGTGACGAGGCGCGGCACGAGACAGCCGAAGGTGGCGCCCACCTTGTGCGCACCCGTGGGAAACCACTTGCCCACGAGGGCGATGATGCGCGCGTCGACGCCGGTGAGCGCCGGCGGAAACTCGACGAAGTTGACGCCGCCGAATCCGCCCCCCGAGGGGACAGGCTCGTTCTTCCAGGTGATGCGGAAGAGGTTGTCGGGCACGATGTCCCAGAGCCCGATTTTTTTCAGGCGCGCCGTGACCGCTGCGGGGATCGTCGCCGGATCGCGCTGCTCTGCAAAAGTGGGAACGATGATCTTGCGCTCCCGCGCGCGCGCCACGGTCCGCTCGAGCTGTTTCTTGTCGATAGTCAGATCAATCATGAGAACTCCACCTCTTCTGCAAAAATCCCGCCGCGTCGTCCGCCTTGGCGAGGAGAATCATGGCCGCAATCACGAAGGGCTTGAATCCCGCCTCGCGGTACGTTTCCAGGCGATAGGCGTCGAACACGTCGGCCGACACCTCTCCTTTCGCACAGCTCACTCCGGTGATATCGGCCGGCAGGCAATGCATGTAGAGCGCCTGACCATCGCGGGTGCGCGCCATGCGGGCCGCGTTGCACTCCCAGTCGCCGAAACGCGCATTGCGCTCGAGGCACGCCGTCTCGAGCGCATCGAGCCCGGCGCGATCGCCCGCCTCGAGCAGCGTGGTCCGCTCCTCCATCACGTCGTAGGGCGCCCACGATTTGGGGTAGACGATGTCGGCATCGGCGAAGGCCTCGTCCATGCTGTCGGTCTTGGTGAACCGCCCGCCCGACGCGGCCGCATTTTGCCGCGCCACCTCTTCGACCTCGGGAACGAGGCCGTACCCCTCGGGATGGGCGAGCACCACATCCATTCCGAACCGGGTGAGAAGGGCGATGATCCCCTGGGGCACGGAGAGCGGCTTGCCATAACTCGGCGAATAAGCCCAGGACATGGCGATCTTCTTGCCGGCGAGCGCGTCGAGCGATCCAAAATGGCTCTCGAGATGACAGAGATCGGCCACACTCTGCGTGGGGTGATCGAGATCGCACTGGAGATTGACGATCGTCGGCCGCCGCGGCAGGACCGCCGCGCCAAATCCCTCGTCGAGCGCCGCCGCCACGTCGCGCATGTAGCTGTGCCCCTTGCCGAGATAGATGTCGTCGCGGATCCCGATCACCTCGGTGAGAAAGCTGATCATGTTGGCCGTCTCGCGCACCGTCTCGCCGTGGGCGATCTGGGATTTTTCCTCGTCGAGGTCGGCGAGGCCGAGGCCGAGGGCGTTGCACGCCGCCGCAAAGCTGTAGCGCGTGCGCGTCGAGTTGTCGCGGAAGATCGACACGCCGAGCCCGCTGTCGAAAAAGCGAAAATCGCCCCCCTCGGCCCAGAGCGTTTTCAAAATAGGGGCGGTGAGAACAACCGCCTCGATCTCGTCGGCGGTCTTGTCCCAGGTGAGCAGAAAATCGTTGCCGCTCTTCTCGAGAGCGAGTTCCTCGAGGCGGGAGAGTTTCTCGTGGAGCGACTTTTTTTTCGTCATTGCGATTTCTCCGGCACCGCTTTGGGGTGTGGGTAGTGAACGGACGCGGCCTCGACAGCGTCGATGATCTGCTGGTAGCCGGTGCAGCGGCAGAGGTTTGGCGAAAGCGCTCTTCGGATCTCGATCCGCGTGGGCCGGCTCTTTTTCAGAAGAAGTCCGTGGGCGCGCAGCACCATTCCGGGCGTGCAGAAACCGCACTGAATCGCGCCGTGATCGACGAAGGCCTGCTGCAAGGGGTGGAGCGTTCCGTCGGCGGCGGCCATTCCCTCGATGGTGACGATGTTCTTGCCGGCCACGTCCTTCACGAGCGTTTTGCAGGCGAGCTTCGCCATCCCGTCGACGAGCACCGTGCACGATCCGCACGCCCCCTTGGCGCACCCCGACTTGGCGCCGGTCAGGTCGAGCGCCTCGCGCAAGTAGTCGAGGAGCGTCTCGCCCTGCCAGGCGGGATCGACGTCGACACTCAGACCATTGACAGTCAGCTTCACGGCGCCACCTCCACCTTCATGGGAAGACGGTGATACCTCTTTCCCGTCGCATTGTACAGCGCGTTGGCGATCGCCGGCGCCATGAGCTCGATCGTCGGCTCGGCCACACCCTTGGCGCCCGACAGGGAATTGGGATCGGCATTCTCCACGATAAATCCTTCCATCTCGGGAAGATTGCGCGCGCGCGGGATGCGATAGCTGTCGAGGTTGAGATTGGTCACCCGCCCTTTGTCGAGCAGGACCTCCTCGTGGAGCGCGTAACCGATCCCCATCGCCATGCCGCCATAAAACTGGCCGAGCACCATGGGTGGATTGATCGCCCGGCCCACATCGTGGGCGGCGGCGGCGCCGAGGAGGGTGACCTTGCCCGTCTTGGCGTTGACCGTAAGCTCGACCGCCTGGCAGCCATAAACATAGGTGAAGTAGGCGCGGCCCGATCCGGTCGCCTCGTCCCAGTCGACGGTGGGCGCCTTGAACTCACCAAAGGCGTAGGGAAACTCCTTCTCCAGGAAGAGCTGATGCACAGCCTCGTCGAAGGTCAGCGATTCGGTCCCGCCCACGACACGATCCTTCTCGAAACGGACCGCGTCGGGCGCGCACCCGAGGCGCGGCGCGAGGATCTCGGCCATGCGCGCCTTGAGCTTTCGCGCCGCGTCGACCACCGCGCTGCCGCCCATGAGCGTCGCGCGCGACGCCACTGTCGGCCCCCCATCGGGAATGTTCGACGTCGACGGCTGGCGGTAGCGGATCCGCTCCGGCCTGATCCCCATCGCGTCGGCCAGAATGAGAATCATCGTCGACTCGGCCCCCTGCCCGTTCTCGTGAACGGCCACCTCGAGCAGGATCGACCCGTCGAACTGAACATTGACGATGGCGGCGTTGAAGTCCATCCCCTCGGCGCCGAGGCTCATTCCCCGATAGCTGATCGCCAGGCCGACGCCGTAGAGATCGTCGGCGCCCACGGCGGCGCGACGGCCGCGCGGGGGCGGCGCGCCTTGCGAATCGGGCCGGCCGCGCGCGCACCGCCCGAGTTTCCGCTCGTAGTCGAACCCGTCGACCACCCTGCTCAGAACATGGTCGAGACCGACCGTGTGGGTGTCGAGACGTTGCCCGGTGATCGTCTCATCGCCCTGGGTGAGCATGTTGCGCCGCCGGAACTCGATCGGATCGATCCCCGCCCGCTCGGCGGCCATGTCGATGAGCTGTTCGAAACAGAAGTTGACCTGGGGCGACCCGAAACCGCGCATGGCACCGGTAAATCCATTGTTCGTATAAACGCCATAAACATCACCGCGGACGGCGTCGACGCGGTAGGGCCCGCAGCACTGCACCGCCGACCGCCACGTGACAAAGGGCGTCGTCGAGCAGTAGGCGCCCGCGTCGGCCACGAGGCGCGCCTCGACCGCCTTGATCAGTCCGTCCCTGCCGACGCCGACGCGATAGCGCGCGACGTAGGGGTGGCGCTTGTAGCTCTCGCGCAGCGACCACTCCCGGTCGTAGGTCATCTTCACCGGCCGTCCCGTGAGACGCGCGGCAAGCGCCGTGCGCGCGCCGATGATGGCGGCCGTGTCGTCCTTGCCGCCGAAGCTGCCCCCCAGGGGAACGCTCCTCACCTCGACCTCGCTCAAGGTCACGCCGAGCATGGCGGCGGTGTAACGCCTGGTGCTGAAGGGGAGCTGTATGCTGCCGAAAACTTCCATGACCCCGTCACCGCGCGGCACGCAGATCGCCGACTCCGGTTCGATGTAGGCGTGCTCGATCCGCTGCGTGGCGAACTCCTCTTCGAGGATAAAGTCCGACTCGGCAAAACCCTTCGCAAGGTCGCCCCGCCTGATCTTGTGGTGGTTGACGATGTTGTTTTTTTCAGATGAATGAACGCACGCCGCACCCTCCTTTAGCGCCTCCTCGGGATCGAACAGGGCGGGCAGCGCCTCGGCGTCGACGGTGACGCGCGCGGCGGCGGCCTTGGCCTGGGCGCGCCTTTCGGCCACCACGATGGCGATCACATCGCCGTGACTGCGGATCGTCTTCTCGACCAGCATGGGGTAGTCCTGCCGGATCTGGCCAAAGCGGATCGTTCCCGGACAATCGCGCGCCGTGATCACCCGCACCACGCCGGGCATGGCGCCGGCGGCGGCGGTCTCGATCTTCTTGACGCGGGCGTGCACGTGGTCGGTGTAGACGGGGACGGCGTGAAGCATGTTGTGGACCTTGAGGTCGTCGGTGTAGCGCGCCTGTCCGGTCACCTTGGCGCGGGCGTCGTTGCGCCACACTTTCTGTTTCACCGATGGCATAGGCTTCTTCCTTCCCGAAGATCGGCAGAGGCGAGATCGTTGTCGGCCACGACCGTTTTGCCGCGCAGCCAGACGCGGCGCACATCGAGGGTGGTCGTTCTGGTCGCATAGGGCTCGTGGACGTCGGCCACGCTCGACGTGATGGCGCGCGCCGGTCCGTGCAGGTCGACGGCGACGAGATCGGCATCGGAGCCGGCCTTGATCGTCCCCTTGCGCGGGTAGAGGCCGGCCACCTTCGCCGGATTCCGGGCCAGCACGCGCACGAGCTCGCTGAGATCGACGCCGTGCTTCTTCACGAGGAGCTCGAAGAGGAGCGGAACGAGGGCGCCCACGCCGGCGATCCCCTTTGGTATGGCGGCCACGTCGTCGACCTGGGCGTCCTTGTCGCCGCGCCCGAAGGCGCAGTGGTCGGTGGCGACGAGGTCGAAGAAACCGGCCGCGGCCAATTCCTCGAGGCGCGCCCGGTTCTGTTCGTCACGAAGGGGCGGTGTGCACAGGAGCTGGCGGCCGTTCGCTCCCTCGAGAAGCGAGTCGTTGAGAGTGACGTAATGGGGCGCCGTCTCGCAGGTGATCGCCCCGGGCGCACAACGTTTTGCCGCTTCACCGATGGCGCGCGCCCCTTCGGCCGTGGAGACGTGGACCACGTGGAGCCTCACTCCTTTTTCGACAGCGAGGCGCAGCACCTTTTCGATCGCCCTGACCTCGGCCGCGGCGGGCCGCAGCCGGGTGTGTTCGAAGGGACTCGCGCAGCCACCCCGGTCGACAGCGGCCCGATCGACGGCGACCCGATCGAGCGTCTCCTGGTCCTCGCAGTGAACGAGAACTGCCATATCGAGAGCCGCGCAGCGCTCGAAGATCGAGCCGAGCGCGTCATCGTCGACAAAGAGTCCCGCCTCCTTGTAGGTGGTGTAGAGTTTGAGCGTGCCATATCCCCGCTGCGCGAGCGCCGCGATCTCATCCCAGATCGTGTCGGTCCACACCGTGGGAGTGAGGTGAAAATGATAGTCGCAAAAGGACGCACCCCGCGCGCGCCGCAGGGCCTCGTCGAGCGACGCGCTCAGAGTGCGGCCCTTCGTCTGCGTGACAAAACCGATGAGGGTGGTGATTCCCGTCCGCACTGCCGCGTGGGATCCGGAAAGAAAGGTGTCGGCCAGCGCGATCCCCCCGATCGTGTCGTCGACATGCACGTGAAAGTCGATCATCCCGGGCAGCAGGCACAGACCGCCCGCATCGAAGACCTCTTCGCCGGTCGCGCGGCCGGCCAGATCGTCCAGGTCGCCGACAGCAACGATTTTGCCGTCCTTGACGCGGATGTCGGCCCTGGCCGGCCCTTCCTCGAGATAGACTGTTCCGTTCTTGATCAGCATGGGTGCCCGCACCGCCGCCCGGTATGGCGCGGCCTTTCAAATCCTCACTTATCAACAATCGATCAAGGACAGGTCGGGCTCCACCGGTTCGGGAAGCCCCAATCCGCGGAGCGGCGCGTCGATGTCCTTGAGTCCGTGCCCGGTGATCAGCAGCACGGTGGGCGCCGCCCGGTCGATCTCATCGGGCGCGGTCTTTATTAGTCCTGCCACCGTCGCCGCCGCCGCGGGTTCGGCAAAAATCCCCGCCGTCTCGGCCAGAAGGCGCTGTCCGTCGAGGATCTCCTCGTCGGTGACGGTCAGCGAGAATCCGCCGCTCTCTTTCACCGCCCGCGCGGCGAGGCGCGCGTTACACGGCGTGGCGACCGAGATCGAGTCGGCCACCGTGCCCGGCGACGGGGCGCTACGAAAGGTCCCCGTCGTGATCAACCGATGGATGGCGTCCGACTTTTCGGCCTGCACCGCAATCAGCCGCGGCAGACGGTCGATGAGCCCCGCTTCCCTGAGATCGTGAAAACCCTTGTAAACCCCGGCGATGATCACACCATCGCCCACGGGAACGACAACCGCTCCCGGCGCGCACCCGCATTGGAAAAAGATCTCGAAGGCGACCGTCTTCTTCCCCTCGATCGTGAGCGGGTGATAGGCCGTGTTCCGGTTGAGACCGCCCCGCGACCCGGTGTAGGCGAGGGAGAGACGGAAGGCATCGTCATAGCTCCCCTTGATCCGCACGACCGTCGCGCCGTGAAGCATCATGGAAACGACCTTCGCCCGCGGCGCGTCTTCGGGCACGAAGAGAACCGCTTTCTTTCCCGCCGCCGCGCAGACGGCGGCGAGCGCCGTGGCCGCGTTGCCCGTCGACGCCGTCACGATCGTCTCCTCTTTGAGACGGTTCGCCTCGGCGACGACCAGATGCGAGGCACGATCCTTGAGCGATCCCGTCGGATTGAGGCCGTCGTTCTTCACGAGCAGATCGTCGAAACCGATCTGCGCGCCGAGCCTTCCTGCGGAAACGAGCGGTGTGCGCCCCACGGCAAAGGGCGGATGGAATTCAGGCTCCACGGCACAGAAGAGCGCCCAGTTTAAATCAGCACGATCAGCACGATCGGCACGATCGGCACGATCGACGCGATCGACACGATCGACACGATCGACGCGATCGACGCGATCGACGCGATCGACGGAGCGCCTGATGGCCGCGTAATCGAAAATCACCTCGAGCACACCGACGAGCGGTTGGCCCGGCACGTTCTTCGGTGCGCATCGCGGGCAGAGATAGCGCACCCCATCCCGGCTGAACTCGAGTTCGCAGTCGAAGCAGCGGTATACGAATGGGGTCATCTCATCCCTTCCCATTCAGGTGCGCCACGAAAGCGGCGTAGAACGCGGCCGCCTCGCTGAGGTGATCGATGGGGCACGATTCGTTGGGCGCGTGGGCCTGCGGCTCCTCGCCCGGACCGAGGCCGATGCAGGGGATCGAATTCAGACCGGCGATGGTGACGCCGTTGGTGCTGAAGGTCCACTTGTCGACGAGCGCCTCCTTTTCGAAAAGCCTGGCGTACACGCCGCGCGCCTTGCTCAGCCAGGGCGACTCCTCGTCGAGCACCCACGTGGGGTAGTACTGTTCCATCGGGTAGCGCAGACCGGTGTAGGCGGGCTGGTCGTAAACGGGCACCGTCACCTCCACGGCGCCCACCCCCGCGCGGAGCGCCGCGTCGTCCACCTCGGCGAGCACGCTCTCCTTGGTGTCGTGGAGCGCCAGCCGCCGGTCGATGTGGAGCGACGAGAGGTCGGGCACGGCGCAGAGCGACGGCGACGACGAGGTCACCTCGGTCACCGCCGCGCTCCCCTTTCCGAGAAAGGGATCGCCTCCGAGCCGGCCGTTGAGCGCTTCGATCTCGAGGGCGAGGCGCGCCGTCTTGTAGACGGCATTGTCCCCCCGCTCGGGCGCCGAGCCGTGGCATGACAGGCCGCGCAGGGCGACGTTGATCTCCATGCGGCCGCGCTGGCCGCGGTAGAGGTTGAGGTTCGTCGGCTCGGTGATGACCACGAGCTCAGGGCGGACCTTCTCCTCGTGGATCAGGTACTGCCAGCAGAGGCCGTCGCAGTCTTCTTCCATGACCGTGCCCGTGAAGAGGAGGGTCCACTCCTCGTTGAGGCCGAGCTCCTCAATGATCCGCGCGGCGCACACCATCGACGCCATGCCGCCCTTCTGGTCGGCCGCGCCGCGCCCGAAGATCCGGCCGCCCGCCGTGCGCGGCGAAAAGGGATCGCTCTCCCACTGCGCGGCGTCGCCGGGGTAGACCGTGTCCACATGGGCGTCGAAGGCGAGAAGCCGCGGCCCCGAGCCGATGCGGCCGATCACGTTGCCCAGGCCGTCGACGCGCACCTCGTCGAAGCGCGCCGCCTTCATCGCCGTCTCGATCACGGCGATCACCTTCTCTTCGCGCGCCGAGAAGGAGGGGGTGCTGATCATTTCGGCCAGAAAACGGACCGTGTCGGCTTCGAAGTCGTGTGCTTTCCGGCGGATCGTGGCAAAGAGATCGCTCATGGCGCACCGTCCCTTTTTTTGTAATGGGGAATGACCGTTCCCACGATCTCGCTGATCGCCCCCACGCCCTGCGCGGCGCACCAGGACCTCATCTCGCCCAGCATGTCGCCCACCAGCGCGGGCCCCTTGCGCATGAGGGCGGTGCAGGTCTCGACGGCGCTCGCACCGGCAAGCATGAACTCGACGGCGTCGGTGCCGCTCGCCACGCCGCCGCAGGCAATGACCGGGATGTGAACGGCGCGGGCCGCATCGTAGACGGCGCGGAGCGCCAACGGCTTGATCGCCGGGCCCGACAGCCAGCAGTAGGGGTCGGTTCCTCCGAGGCGGCTCGCGCGCTTTGTGCTGTCGATCGACAGGGCCGGCACCGAGTTGATCGCCGTGATTCCGTCGGCGCCGCTGTCGGCGCAGAGCGCCGCGCGCCCCGCGATATCGCCCCCGTGCCAGGAGAGCTTGGGAAAGATCGGTTTGCGCGTCAGAGTCCGCGCTCTCTTGATCGTGTCGGCGAAGAGTTTCGAATCGGCGGCGATGTAGTGGGTCGAGAGCTCGAATCCATCGACGAGCGGATCGAAGAGCGGAATGAGAGTTTCGAGATCGTCGGGCGTGTACCCGAGCGAGACGAGAAGCGGCGCGGAGCGGTCTTTCAGAGCAGGCAGGATCCGGGAGAGCCACTCGGCATAGGGCCGCTCGGACCACTTTTCCACGTTGAAGAAGAGCTCCCCTTCGGTCGCCATCGTGGGCCGCGCCACCTCGGGCAGCGCGACGGAGATGGTTTTTGTCACCAGCGCGCCGATCGAAACGCGGTCGAGTTTCTCGAGCTTTTCGAGCCCGTCGCCGGGCGGGCCGCTCCCCGGAAGGAGCGGATTGGCGAGGCTGAGCCCGGCGATTTCGACTGACAGGTCTGGTTGCATGAACGCGCCTTTCTAACCGCTTGCCGAAAAATCTTTCCACAGACGCGCCGCCCGCTCCCGCGCCGCCGAGAGGATCGCCGTCTCGTCGACGGCGATGATCCGTCCCCCGGCGACGACCGGTTTGCCGCGCGCATACACCCAGCGCGCCGGCGCTCCGTTGGCGAGGCCAAAAAGAAGATGGGCCATGAGATTCCGCTCGGTCACCGGGGTGGGCGCGGCGTAGTCGAAGAGAGCGAAGTCTGCCCGCTCGCCGTCAACAAGAACTCCCACGGGACGCCCCAGCAGGCGCGTCACGTAGGCGGAAGGATTGGTAAACAGAAGCTCCCTGCAGAGAGCGAAGAGATCGCGCCCTCCGCCGCCGAGGCCCGAGTAGGCGAGATAGGCGCCACGCAGCGAGCTGAGCATATCAGAGCTCATCCCGTCGGTACCGAGCACGATCCGATCGCGACGCAGGCGGTCGACATCGGCGTAGCCGACACGATTGTTGAGGTTCGATTCGGGATTGTGCGCCACCGTCAGTCCTCTGTCGGCGGCGAGTTCGTGCTCCCTCTCCGAGAGGTGGACGCCGTGGGCCACAAGGCTCTCGGCGTTGAGGAGCCCGAACCGATCGAGCCGGTCGAGTGGGCCGTCGAAGCCCTCGGTGCGGGCGTGCTCCACATCGCAAAGATCTTCGGCCACGTGCACGTGAACGGGCAGCGACTCCGGCTTCTCGCGCGCGATGCGGCCGAGAGACGCTGCGCCGAGGGTGAACGACGCATGAAGCCCGAAGAGCGCGCCCACCGCGCGATCATCGGCGTGGGCTTTTGCGAAGGCGAGATTCTCATCGATCGCCGCACTCAGAGCCTCGAGCCCGTTGCGGTCCGATGTCTCGTAGCAGAGGAGGCGGGTCATGTTGAGCGCGCCGAATCCGGCCGACACCTCCTCGAGGCTCCCGTCGATCGACGTCGGCGACGAGTGGTGGTCGATCACAGTGGTGCAGCCGTGGCGCACGCACTCCAGAGCGGTCACTTCGGCCGAAAGGCGCACGGCGTCGTTGTCGAGGGCGCGGTCGAGCCGCCACCAGAGGTTTTCGAGTCGCGCCGCGAAATCGGGAAGCGGCTTGTCGATTGGCATCCCGCGCGCCAGCGCCGAATAGGCGTGATGGTGGGAGTTGATCAGCCCCGGGATCATGAATCCCCTCGATTCGTCGATGCGCTCAGCGCCCGCAAACGCCTTGCGGACCCGGTCGCTCTCCGGCCTCCGGTCGTCCCTGGCGAGCACCGCGACCAGCAGGCCGTCATCGACAAAGACGTCGCAATCGGTCAGGAATCGTGACGCACCGTCGAAAAAATAGGAGAGGGAGAAGACCTTTTTTCGCTCGCCGTCGCTCATCCGAATCCGCCTGAAGAAATGTATTCGTTCCTCTAAATGCCGGCACCACTGACTATGCCGATTTGTTCCCGCTCCGTCAAAAAATATCGTTTCTTCGCCCAACATCAATTGGGGAGAAGACGCGGCACGATTTCTCGAAACTCGATGATTATAGGGTTGCACATAGTAGCACTATTCGCCAGTATGGTTGCATATGGAAACACGACAATACTGGCTCGATGCGATCGAAAAACTCTGGCGAACCCGAAGGAACATCATCTGGCTCATGGGCGTGCGCCGCGTGGGCAAGACCTGTCTGTGTCAGCTCCTTTCCGAGGTCGAGTATTTTGACTGCGAGCTGCCGCGCGTCAGGCAACAGATGGAAGATCCCGAAGAATTCCTCGAAGGTCTCAAGGGAAAACGGGTCGTCATTGATGAAATCCACCGTCTTGCCGATCCATCTGAATTGCTCAAAATCGCGGCCGATCATTTCAGGAGCATCAAGATCATCGCCACAGGTTCGTCGACGCTTGGCGCATCGGCAAAATTCAGAGACACGCTGGCGGGGCGCAAATCCGAGCTCTGGCTCACCCCCATGATCCACGAGGACCTCCGGAGTTTTGGAAAAGACGACCTGCCCCACAGGCTGCTTCGCGGCGGTCTTCCGCCTTTCTTCCTGCAGAAAAAACTGCCTGAGAAGGACTTTCAGGAGTGGATCGACGCCTACTGGGCAAAGGACATTCAGGAACTCTTTCGCCTCGAGCGGCGGCAATCCTTTCAACGGTTTGCCGAGTTGCTCTTTGTTCAGAGTGGTGGAATGTTCGAAGCAAACCGTTTTGCTGCGCCTTGCGGGGTCAGCCGCACCACGATCAGCAACTACCTGTCGATCCTCGAAGCGACCTTCGTGGTCCACATCATCCGACCCTTCAGCACCCGCCGAGCCGTCGAGATCGTTGCCGCCCCAAAGGTCTATGCTTTCGACACGGGATTCGTGTGCTATTTCAAAGGCTGGTCGCAGCTTCGATCCGATGACATGGGTCTCTTGTGGGAACACTTCGTTCTGAACGAACTGCACGGCAGACTTCAAAATCGGCAAATCATGTACTGGAGGGACAAACGCCGTCACGAAATCGACTTCGTGATCGAGAGACGCGGGAAGCCTCCGATCGCGATCGAGTGCAAATGGAAGGCGGACGGCTTCAATGGAAAGAACTTGGCAGCATTTCGAAACCAGTACAACAAGGGTGACAACTTTGTTGTCGCGTCCGATGTTTCACGGGCTTTCTCTCGAAAACACATGGAACTAAAAGTGAACTTCTTGTCTCTCGATGAACTGGTGACTCGGCTGGGTGGAAAATAGACAGACTTCGCTTCAAAGCCAAACGCCTGAGCGAGCAGATCGGTGAGTACAAAAAACGTTCCTTGAAGGACGAAACGCAACATGTCGAAAAACATTCGCGCCATTAGCGCCCGCCGGATTCGAGATGGGACGCTCTTCGAGGCACTGACCGAAGCGGCGCGCCTATCGGGCAAGCTGACTCCCGATCAGCTCCGAACCCTCGCCAGAGAAAGACAAGTCTCGGAAGCCGCCCTGCTCGGCGCGGCGTCGTTTTACGATTTTCTCAAGCCCGGCCACGGCCAGAGGCGGGCGTCTGTTTGCAAAGGCACGTCGTGTCGACTCACGGGCAAACACGCCGACGCCCTCGGCAGGCTCTCGGCCCGCTACAAGGACGAAGAGATCGAGCAGGTCCACTGCATGGGCCGATGCTATCACGCGGATTCCTATCGGGAACCGGATGGCGGCGACGAGCCAATCCCCTATTTCTGTGCGGCGGCGTCGAGTCTCTTTGCCGATCGAGCCGGATCGCTCGACGAATTCTATTCGACCGTTCTTCGTGAGCCGGCCGAGATCTTGAAAGAGCTCGCCCGCTCGGATCTTCGCGGCCGCGGCGGGGCGGGCTTCCCTTTCGCCCACAAGCTCGCCGCCTGCGTCGGCGGGGACGCCGGTGCCGCCACGGGCGCCGGTGCGACAACGCCGGCCGGACAAAAATACGTCGTCTGCAACGGCGACGAGGGAGACCCCGGCGCCTTCTCCGACAGGTACCTCATGGAAAGGCGCCCCCACCGGATTCTGGCCGGAATGCTCGCGGCGGGGCGCGCGATCGGCGCCGACCGGGGCTATCTCTACGTGCGCGCCGAATACCCCGAGTCCCAATCGATCCTGGCCGACGCGATCGACGCCTTCGAGAAAACAGGCGCCTTCGGGGCGACGCAATTCAGGTTTCACATCATCGTCGGCGCCGGCTCCTACGTGTGCGGCGAAGAGACCGCCCTGCTCAATTCGATCGAGGGAAACCGGCCCGAGGTGCGGATCCGGCCGCCCTACCCGGCCGCCGAGGGATTGTACGGCCGGCCGACGCTGCTGAGCAATGTGGAGACTCTCGCCCTGATTCCGTCGATTCTCGAACAGGGAGCCGATGCGTTCGGCGCCATCGGCACGGCACAGAGCCGGGGCACGAAGCTCCTCTCCCTCGACTCCGGTTTCAACAATCCGGGCGTACACGAGGTGCCCATGGGCACACCGCTGAAAAAGGTCATCGACGATCTCGGCGGAGGATTCAGGCGCAAGACCAAAGCGCTCCAGGTCGGCGGGCCCCTGGGCAGCGTGGTGCCCGTGAACAAGATCGACGCCCTGTGCGTCGACTTCGAGTCATTCGAGGCGGAGGGTTTTCTGCTCGGCCACGCGGGGCTCGTGGCGATCCCCCACGATTTTCCCATGATCGATTTCTTGAGCCATCTCTTTTCCTACATGGCCGACGAGAGTTGCGGCAAGTGTCTGCCCTGCCGCCTGGGAACCGAGAAGGGATCTCAGTTGCTGAAAAAAGCCTCGGCGGGCGGGCCGATCGACAGGGCCGCCTTCGAAGATCTGCTCGAGACATTGGAGCTCGGCTCCCTCTGTGCGCTCGGGGGCGGCCTGCCCCTTCCCGTGCGCAACGTGATGACACACTTTTCCACCGAACTTTCGGAGCACTTTTCGCCGTGAGCCGCAGTGCGTTTATCAACGGTCAACCCTTTCCCTTCGAGGAAGGCGAGAGCATTTACGACTATGTGTGCGGCCACCTCGGCACGGACGCCATCCCCGCTCTGTGTCACGACGAATCGCTGCACCCTTTCGGGAGCTGCCGCATCTGCAGTGTCGATGTGGCCCAGTCGGCGGACGGTCCCAGGCGGGTCAAGGCGTCGTGCCACACCCTCGTCGAAGCGGACCAGCATATCTTCACCAACACACCCCGGATCGACAAGCTGCGCCGATCGATCGTCGAACTTCTGCTCTGCGATTATCCGTGCGACGCGCTGCGCCCGAGGAAGGGCGAGAAACCGACGGCGTTCCAGGACCTCATCGAGCGGCTCGGAAGCTCGAGTTCGCGTTTTCCGCCCGGCGAGAGGATCTCGGGAAAGGGTCGCGGCCACCCCTATATTCAATTCGACGGCGCGCAGTGTGTGGCGTGCTCTCGTTGCATCCGCGCCTGTGACGAGATACAGGGCGAGCTCGCCCTCGGCATGGCGGGGCGCGGCTCCCGCTCACGGGTGATTTCCTCGGACGACGAAGACCTGAAAAACTCCGAGTGCCGCTCGTGCGGGCGCTGCGTGCAGGCCTGCCCCACCAACGCCCTCAGCGATCGCCATCGGGCCAAGACCCTCGTGCCCGACAGGAGCGTCCGCACGGTGTGCGCCTACTGCGGCGTGGGCTGCAACCTCGACGTTCATCTCAAGGACGGCGCGATCAGGGCGATGGCGCCCACGGCCGACGCGGCGGTCAACGCGGGCCACGCCTGCGTCAAGGGCCGCTATGCGTTTGCCTACGTCGATCACCCCGACCGGCTGAAGACCCCCCTGCTGCGCAAGAATGGCAAGCAGGTTCCGGTGAGCTGGGACGAGGCGCTCGACTATACCGCCGAGACGCTCGGCGCCATCAGGACAAAATACGGCCCGCGCGCGATCGGCGGCGCCTCGTCGTCGCGCTGCACCAATGAGGAAAACTTCCTCATGCAGAAGTTCCTGCGCGTCGTCATCGGCAGTAACAACATCGATGGCTGCGCGCGGGTGTGCCACGCGCCGACCGCACTCGGCATGCGGCGCGTCTACGGCACCGGCGCGGCGACCAACTCGATCGACGAAATCCCCCTCGCCGATTGCCTTCTCGTGGTGGGCGCCAACGTGACCGAGGGCCACCCCGTGACGGGCGCCAAGATCCGACAGCGGGCGATGAAGGGGACGCCGCTCATCGTGATCGATCCGCGCCGCATCGAGCTGGCGCGCCATGCGGCCGTCCACTTGCAGCTCCGTCCCGGCAGCAACGTGGCCCTGTTGAACATGCTCGTACACTCGATCATCGACGAGGGCCTGGTCGACGAAAAGTTTGTCGCCGAACGGACGGAGGGTTTTGACGAATTCCGCCGGGCGGCCCTCGGCATCGACGTCGACAGGCTCGAGAAAATCACCGGCGTGAGCCGCGACGAGGTGCGCCGGGCGGCGCGAATCTACGGGCGCGCGAAAAACGCCATGGCCTTCCACGGCCTCGGTCTGACCGAACACTACCAGGGCAGCGGCGGAGTGATGGCGCTCGCCTGCCTGGTCATGATGACGGGCAACATCGGACGGCCCGGGGTGGGACTCAACCCGCTGCGGGGGCAAAACAATGTTCAGGGCGCAGCCGACATGGGTGTGCAGCCCGACCTGGGAGCCGGTTATCTCGATCTTTCCGATGGGGCGGTGCGCGCTCACTACGAGCGGCATTACGGACGCCCCGTTCCGGGCCACAAGGGGATGACCATGCCCGAGATGTTCGACGCCGCAATCGACGGCACGCTCAAGGCGCTCTGGATCATGGGCCAGGACATCTTGCAGACCGATCCAAACACGACCCATGTGCGCGAAGCGATGAACAGTCTGGAATTTCTGGCCGTTCAGGAAATCTTCCAGACCGAAACGACCCGTCTCGCCACGGTCGTCTTTCCCGCCGCCTCACACCTGGAGAAGAGCGGCACATTCACCAACGGCGAGAGGCGCATCCAGCGCGTGAACCAGGTGCTCGCCCCCCTCGACGGAACGCGCGCCGACGGCCAGATCGTCGTCGATATCATGAACCGCATGGGCTACCCCCAGAAGGGTTACGATCCGGCGATTCATCTCGACGAGATCGCCCGGGTGGTGCCCTTCTTCGCCGGCGTGAGCTGGGACACACTGGGCGACGACGGCAAGCAGTGGCCGGTGACCGAGGACGGGCAGGGCACATCGATCCTGCACAGGGAGCAGTTCAAGCGTGGCAAGGGCCGATTCATTTTCACCGATTTTGTCGAAACTCCCGAGCTGCTCGGCGATGATAGGGACGAGTATCCCTTCATCCTCACCACGGGGCGCCGGCTCCACCATTACAACTGCGGATCGATGACGCGGCGCACACCCAACATCGAGCTCATGGCGTGCGATGAGCTCCTCGTCCATCCCGACGACGCCGCGCGCCTTGGCATCGGCGACGGGGAGAGGGTGTGGGTCCGTTCGAGGCAGGGCGAAACCCGCCTTTGCGCGCGGATCAGCGACGACGTCCGTCGGGGCGAACTGTTCACCACCTTTCACTTTCCAGAGGTGGCGATCAATCAGCTCACCAGCGGGGTGCTCGACCCCGAGGCGAAAACGCCCGAGTTCAAGGTTACCGCCGTTTCGATCGGGCCAACCTGTTAGACCTATCCTCCTGATGGCAATGAATCGTAAAACGCTCCACAACGGTGGGTTTTTCAGGTAGAATGAGGCCTCGGTAATCTGGGAAAACAGGAAAATCGTCCGGGGACACAAAAAATGATCGGATTCTATCTAACCCTCACAAAAGGCGAGGCGACACCCTGCGCGGTGCGTCGATCGACATACGAAAGTCTGGCCCAAAAGAACGCCCCTCCCCATGCGGGCCTCCACATCCTCGACGACGACCGTACGCAGCTCTTCCAGAAGGACGACTCGACCCTCCTCAGCGTGGGGACTTTGATCTTCCGCAACGTCTGGAAGGGTGACGCTCTCGAAAAAATCGCGCGAGAGCTGGCCGACGGGCGCTCGGTCGAGGAGGTGGCGGCCGAGACACGGGGGCAGTTCTGCCTCGTCGTTCTTCAGCCCGACGCCCTGTGCGTGGTGACCGACGGCCTCGGTGTCTTTCCCGTCTACCGGATCGTTCAAAACGGAACGGTTCAGATCTCGAACGTCTTTCCCCTGCTCGTCGGGAACAACAGGGTCACCTTCGACCGGCAGGCGGTGGCCGAATACTTGAGCCTCCGCCACCCCGTCGACGCCACCCTCATCAGCGAGATCGAAAGGCTCGAGGGAGGGATCGTCTACCGCTTTGGAAAGACCGACAGCGAGCGGTGCTACACGGAAGGTTTCGCCGATCTCCGCCCCCGCCGTCTCACCGATCTGGGCGACCTCTCTCGCAAGGTCGAGGAGACCCTCGCCGGCAACCTCTCTTTTCTCAAGCCCGAGGACCGGATCTTTGCCGACATCACCGGCGGATTCGACACGCGCACCAATGCGGCGATTTTCACCGCGCTCGGACTCCGCTTCGAGGGGGGGCACTGCGGCGAGCAGGTTCTCAACGAGTCGTCGCTGGCCGTCAAGGTGGCGCGCGCGCTCGATGTAAAATTCCATACGGGTATCAAGATCTCGGAACTCGAACAGTTCCGGCAGAACTTCGATTTTCACAAGAAGATCTTCGCCGGGATTCCGCTCCCCTTCCACTCGACGGAGCTCATCAACTACTACCACTTCATCGCCCGCTCCCACGACATTCATGTCGCCGGATTCGGCGGAACGCAGCAGCTCATTCAGGACATGAAAAGACTCACCCTCTTTTCGCGCAAACTCGATCCAAAGTCGCTCTGCTTGAAGTATTTTCCCTTGAGTGACCTGTTTGTGGACTCCTTCATCACGCCCCGCTCCTATTTCGAATCGATCAGGCACAAGATCGACAGGCTGCTCGGCCCCTTGAACGATCCCGACTTCGACAAGGCGGCCAGCTATTTTCGCCTGCTCACCTTCTCGAGGAACTACCACGGCACCCTTTTTGGCGCTCACAACACGATCATGCCCCTCTACTCGCCCTACGAGGAGCGGAACCTCCTGCGGATCACCATAGAGTCGGCCTACGAACTCAAGGAGTTTCACAACATTCAGCGGACGATCCTGACGAAGCTCGTCCCGGAGGTGAGCCGGATCGGGACGTCCCACGGTTACGGTGCGTCGACGGAGCCGGGCGCGGGGGTCGGCACCCTCAAGAAGTGGAGCACCCGTTCGAGGAATCAGGCGCGACGGCTGATCTATTCGGTGAAACCGGTCTTCGACGCGATGCAGGCCGCCCATCATCTCAAGCAGAGAATCCGCCCCGTTGTGAGGATCGGCGAGATTCAGAGATCCTTCTGGACCGACGAGGTGAACAAGAACTGGTCCGACGACATGCCGATCCTCGAAATCATCGACAGCCGAAAGCTCGCCGTCCACGCCGCCACGAAACCCTTTGCGTCGCGGATCAGGGCGCAGTTGATCTATCTCAACCACCTGGCCACCGAGTACGGGGTCGGATTCTAGAGCGACGTCAAGGGCTGGGCGGCGAGAAGCTCCGAGGTCCGGTTGACGAGATCGGCGACGGCGTAGGGCTTCTGGATAAAATCTGCGAAGCCCAGGTTGACGAACTTTTCAACCACCTCCGCTTCGTCGTACCCGCTCGACAGGAGGATCGGCAGGTCGGGCTCGAGACGGCGCAGCTCGCAAAAAACCTCTTCGCCGCCGAGACGGGGCATCTTCATGTCGAGGAGGACGGCATCGATCGAATCCCTGTGATCGTTGTAGACACCGAGGGCATCGAGACCGTCGCAGGCGGTCAGGACCCTGAATCCGGCCCGCTCCAGAGACTCGCGCGCAACGGTGCGCACGATCTCCTCGTCATCGACGACGAGCACCGTTCCCGTTGCACGGTGGCCGGCGACGGGCGACGTTCCCTTCTCCGCGGCGGGCGCCGCCGAGCGGGCCACGGGAAAATGAATACGGAAACTCGTGCCCCGTCCGCGGGCGCTTTCCACCCGGATCGCACCCTTGTGGCTGTTGACGATTCCCAGAATCGCCGCCAGACCCAGCCCGCGGCCGAGCGCCTTGGTCGAGTAGAAGGGCTCGAAGATCTTTTCCCGCGTCTCGGCGCTCATGCCGCACCCCGTGTCGGCCACCTCGATGAAGACGTAGTTTCCCTCGGCGGCATCGTGGCCGGCCACCATCGGTGACAGGTAGTCGCGATTGGCGTCGACGAGACCGGTCCGGATCGAGATGGCGCCGCTCTCTTCACCGATCGCGTCGGAAGCGTTGGTGATGAGGTTCATGACGATCTGCCGCACCTGGGTGGGATCGGCCTCGACAGGGGGCAGGTCTTTCTGAAAGTCGTGTTCGAGTACGGCCTTCTTGGAGACGGCCGACCTGAGAAGATGGGAGGTCTCCTCGACGAGATCGGAGAGGCTGACCGTCTCGACGACGAACTTGCCCTTTCCCGAGTAGGCGAGAAGCTGGTTGGTGAGATCGGCCGCGCGCTGTCCGGCCTGGTTGATCTGCGTGACCAGTTCGCGCACGGGCGAGTCGGCCGACAGCATGAGAAGGGCGAGTTCGGCATTCCCGATGACGCCGACGAGGAGGTTGTTGAAATCGTGGGCGATGCCCCCGGCGAGAACGCCGATGCTTTCCAGCTTCTGTGTGTGCTGGATCTGCGCTTCGAGCGCGCGGCGTTCTTCCTCGGCCCGCATGCGGGCGGTCACGTCGGCGCACACACCCACCCAGCGGATCGGCCGGCCGTCGCGGTCGAGAATCGGCGTGGCCCGGTCGGTCCAGTGGAGCCACTCGCCGGCCTTGTTCTCGATGCGGTACTCCTCGAAGATCGGCAGCGTCGATGTCCTGTGGCGTTCGACCGCGCCGGCGAGACGGACGCGATCCTCGGGATGGATCCGGCCGATCCAGGCCTCGATCGACTGGGAAAGCTCGCCCCTTTCGAAACCGAGAGCGGCGTCGATGTCACCGAACCACTCCAGGTGGTCGGTTGCATCGTCCCACTCGTAGATCAGATCGGACACGATACCCGCCGCGTGGCGAAAACGCTCCTCGGCGCGCTTGAGTGCGGCGAGTTCTCGATTACAGCGTGGGTGCGTTCCCTTTGGACTGTCGCTCATGGGAAACCTCGAAAAGACATAATCGGTCTGTATATAATGTCTTTCGAAGTTTCTCCGGCGAATCTTGATCCCTTCTCACAACGCCCTTCGGGTCGGCGGAGCCGGCCGGCGCGCGATCAGGAGAGCATCTCCCACGCAATGCGCGTCCGCTTGAGCGCGTAGCCCACCTCGGCGCAGTAGTCGCCATAGCCGGTCATCCAGTGGAAGCCCGGCATGCGCTCGGCGAGACGGTGGCTGTCGCAGGTGAAGCTGATGTCGATCTGGGAGCGGCAGATCGGAAGAAATGGCGCCTCCTCGATCACGCCCTTGAGCCCCACCCACCGCTTGAAGGCGAAATCGGGAATGATATTGGTCACCACCTTGCCCCGGCCCATCTCGACCTTGGGCGCGGCGCCGTAATCCGATTCGAAGTGGGTCAGTATGCGGGCCGGCTCGAGTCGCTTCCCGTCCATGCGCCGCGGCGCGGTGCAGTGGGCGAGGGTGATGATGCCATCGTGGGGATAGGTGGGATCGTTGAGAAAGACCGGTTTCCCCGAGATGGCGGCGAGCAGGATGCCCGAGGGGATCACCACAAAATCGGATTCGCAGAAGGCGAGATATCCCGCGTCGTTGAGAAGGCTCAGGGTGAGGCACGCCGACGTCTCGGCCTTCGGCATGATCGTGCCCATGCAGCCGTTGATGGTGATCGCCCCGCAACCGGCCTTGTGCATGAGGCCGCGAAAAACCTGTTCGAGCAGAAAGGCGTTCTCCACGAAGGATCGATCGGTCTCGAGGGTGACGCCCGGCGCCTCGAGGTAGGCGGCCGCGCGGGTGCGCGCCAGCTCGACCGTCGGCCCGTGGGCGCGCGCCTCGTTGATCAGCCGGCCGAGCTCCTCGTAGGGAACGCTCTCGATGTCGAGCTGAAAGGTCTTTTCGGCCAGGGCGGGAACGACGCCGGCGGGCTGGGCCCAGCCGGCCGCGCCGCCGATGGCGAGGATCTTCGTGCCCCGCGCGTTCTTCAGGCCGCCGAGGGCGCGGAGCCGCCAGAGGATCTCGTCCTGGCTGTCGACGATCACGTCACCGTCGTCGATGTTCTTGACCTTGAGTTCGTCCGTGTGCTGGCGGAGGTAGCGCGGGCTGATGATCTCGTACCAGAGGTAGACCGGCCCCGACTTGTGGCGCACGAAGAGGATCACGTCCTTGCCCAGTTCGCCGAGGGCGTTGAACACGTCCATCCATCCGCCGGCGGCGTAGACGAGCACCGTGTCGGCGGCGGCGAGGTCGCCGATGGCGGTGAGATCGGACGCGCTCTTGACACGCGCGATCGGCAGGAAGTCGACGGGGAAGTCGGCCTGGCGCTCGAGATCGGACAGTTCCTTGCCGATGCGGGCGATCTCTTCGCTCGCGTGCTGCTCGGTTTCGATCCCCCCCCAGCTGCGCCAGCTACTCTGATGGCGGCGCGTGGGCGTGCTGTAGACAAGGATCGGCTTGACCTTGAGCGCGCGAGGAAGCGGGGGGAGCGGCAGGGCGTCCTCGCCCGCGGCGGCCAGCGCCGGCCAGGCGAGCCCCGTGAACATCATTCCTCCCAGCGCGGCGCCCCCCACGCCGGCCATGAAGGTGCGGCGCGTCACTCCCTTCGCCGAGGGGGCCGAATGGTCGGAGCACGGACAGCAGCGGGCGTGGTGGGCCGGTTCGGGCGAAGAGTCGCGATTGACCATGAGAGGTCTCCTTCTGTGAGCGTCCTTGTGTGAGATCCTTTGTTTATACCCGGCGAGTCAGGGGTTGACAAGCGCGGCGCCGCACTCGAAGGTGGGCGGTTCGCAAAGGTCACACGAGAAACGGAGGATCTCATGCTTGCAGGATTCACGATGCTTTTTCTGGCCGCGATCTGCTGCCCGCCGGCCTGCCCCGACGCGCCGCAAGACGTCGCGATCGATTACACCTTTGACAGCGCAGACGACGCGGCGCTCTTCACCGCCACGGCCAAGGGTGAGGGAACGCGTTACAAATCGAAGCCCAAGATCCACGACGGCAAGCTCTACCTCCTCGAGTCGTGGTGGAAGTTCTTCACCACCGTCGGTTTCGCTGCGCCCGCCGAGGGATTGACGCGCGTCGTCGAGGTACGCTTCGAGCTGATCATGAATACAGGCCCCGAGGGAGCCGGTTTCGTCTGGCTCGACACGGAACTCTTTGGCGAAGAGGGCAAGGCGCCCGAGATCGCCGAATGGGAAGCGCCGAGCATGGACGGATGCTTCGGCATCGGATTCGATGCGTCGAATCCGCCCAACCGCGACCCCTTCCGCGGATCGGGCAACATCTACGACCGGCCGCAGCACGAGATCTCGCTCCACTGGGACGGGATGGAGATCGTGAAGAAGACGACGCCCATGGATTTCCGCGACGAGAAGCCCCACGCGGTTCGGGTGCTGGCGGAGTTCACGGCGGGCGGGGCCGATGTGAGCGTTTTCGTGGACGGCACGGCGATCTTCGAGAAGTACTTTATCCCGTCGATGATCGCCTACCGGGGGCGGCCGGCCTTCGGCGCCCGGAACGGCGAGACGGCGGGCGATGTGCTCGTCGACAACCTGTCGATCGAATGCCGCGAGCCGATCGAGCCCTTCGCGGCGCCCGTCGAGGTGATGGCGATCGATCACAAGATCAACGACGTGAAGCATCCGCGCAACGAGGCGGAAGTCGACTTTCCCGAAGACGTGAGTGGATTCGGACGGATCGTCTGCACGCTACGCCTCGACAAGCCCGAGACGCGCTTCGATCCCTGGGACCGGACGGCGACCATCTGCGTGTGGGGCGACGGAGACGAGCGATTCGAGATCATCCGCTACATCACGCCCTACCACAACGGCCATGTGTGGAAGGTGGACGTCACCGATTTCGCGCCGCTTCTCCGGGGGAAACGGAAACTCGAGCAAGCCTGCGGCACCCAGGGCGAGGGGTGGGTGGTGACGGTCAAGTTCGATTTTTATCCCGGCGCGGCGGAGCGGCACGCCTGCCGGGTGATCAATCTCTGGTCGGGCAGCCCCGAGGTCGGCAACCCCGACAAGCCGGCGAGCGACTTCTACCTGCCCCGGGAGATCGCCCTCGACGAGGCGATCACCCATGCCAAGGTCCGCACCGTGGTGACCGGCCACGGCATGTCGCCCAACACGAACAACGCCGCCGAGTTCATGCCCCTCGGCCGCACGCTGACCGTCAACGGTGAGTCATTTCACAACGTACTCTGGAAAACGGACAACTACCTCAATCCCTGCCGCCCCCAGGGCGGAACGTGGAAGTACGACCGCGCCGGCTGGGCGCCGGGCGATGTGGTGCGGCCGTGGGAGGTGGACGTTTCCCACCTGATCACTGCGGAACGAAGCTTGAAAATCGAATACGTGCTCGACGAGTACATCAACGAGGGGCGTGGCAAGACGTGGGCGCCGACGCACAAGACCGAGGCGCACCTGATTCTCTACGGGAAAGGTTGATCCCCGTGGGGCGCCAAGAGAGGCGTGTGCGACTCACCTGAAGCGTTTTTGTGAAAGCAAAACGTGTCCGCCGGCCAGGTCCCGGTATAATGCAGATCGCCGTTCGAGAGAGTACGATTACCGCGATCAGGAAGCGGACAGGGATTTTGGGAGCACGCCATGCGCCAATCCACGTATCGAGCGTTGTGGATTTTCGTCGGTCTGTCTCTCGTGGCCGCCGTCGTCGGTGTGGCCCTACTGATCGGCGATGGAGACGGGGATCAGGGTGACGCGGTCCTGCCCCCCATCTCCAAATCACGCACGGGAAGCGAAACCAGCCTCGACGCTCGCGCGGTGGACATGGAAAACACCGGTGCGAAAATTGATCGCACCAGCTCCGAGGAAAAAATTCGAAGCAGGGAAAGGGTCACCTCGGACCGTCCGTCGATCTCAGGGCGCGTCCTGGAAAAGGGGACAGGGAAACCGATCGATCGCTTCCATTTCCGACTCCGGCGCAAGGAGGTTGACCGCAAGCCCTCGACTCTCCTCTTCGACGAGACCATACATGATGAGAAGGGGCATTTCTCGATCAGCCTCGCGCGCGGCGGGACCTATACACTCTCCGTCAGGTCCTCGAGCCACGCCCTTGCGAGTTTCGGTGATTTGAACATTCCCGATGACGTCGGCTTGCGGGACTTCCAGATCGAGCTCGATCCGGGATTGAGCGTCTCGGGTCGGGTTGTGGCGGCCGCCACCGGAAAGCCCGTGGAGAACTCTCTGGTCGGTTCGAACCGTGTGACCTGGCCGGTTCGGATAAAAATGGGACACGAGGAGTACTGCATTCACACCTATACCGATGCCGAGGGGCGCTTCACGCTGCAAGGCCTGACAGGAAAAGAACAGAAAATCGCCGCTCTTCATCCCGATTTTGCGGAAGGATTCGTTGACGTCACACCCGGCGGGGACGGGTCCGAGATCGTGATCGAGCTCGAGCCCGGGCATTTCGTTTTCGGCCGCGCGTTGAACGACGACGGGATTCCGCTCGCCGGTCTGGTCATCAGTTTGTACGGGGGCAAGCAGCGTATCCCCATCGCCCGGACGGCGTTCACCGCCAAGGACGGAACCTACAGGGTCGGTCCTGCCGAGCCCGGCCAGCATATGGTGGCAGCCGAGCCGCCGCCGGAGGCGACGGAGAGTTCATTTTGTTTCACGAAGGAAAGAAAAAAGGCCCTGCTCATCGACCGGGACGTGGAGGTCAACTTCGGCCCCGCGGCCGATCAGGTCACCTGGTCGGGGAAAGTGATCGATCCCACCGGGCTGCCTGTCCGCGGTATCGAGCTTTCTGCCAGTATGGACGTGGCCTTTGCGAAAGAACATTACAGCACGGATGGAGCAAATGCGCAGTGCGGCGAGGATGGCTCGTTCATCATGCGCAAATTATTCCCGGGACGCTATCGATTGTACCTCGACTTCCCGGGGCAGTCGGGGTTCGAATGGAAAGAGATCGTCTTCGAAAATCCGGGGCCGGTGACCCATGATCTCGAGCTGGAATGCGGCGCCATAAAGGGCCTCGTCGTCGATGCCGAGACCGGCCAGGCTGCGGCGGCAAAAAGTTGCACGGCGCAGCTCGAAATGACTCGGCTCCCAACGAAGAGTTACTCAACCTTCGACATCAAAAGCGGCGAGTTTTGCCTCCGCGGTCTTAAGCCCGGGACTTACACGGTTTCTGCATCGGGAAGGGACATTCCCTATTCAGAGACGGAAAGTGTGGCGATCTCCAGCGGCGTCATCGTCGAGGGGATCAAGGTCGAGGTGCCTCCTTTCGGCCAGGTTGAAATGACTTTTGCGGGCTTCTCGGACGAAGAGAATATCTCCTATTATTTCCGGGCGGAGGGAGGAGTCTACAGTCACGGTTCCAAATCTTCAAAGGCCTCTCGACAGCGTTTCATCTGCCTGGAACCGGGTGAATGGGAGGCCCACTTTCACCTCTACGACGTGGGATTCATCGTTCGTACGATTCGGATCGGCCGGGATGACACAATCGAAATGGTGATCAACAGAGAGGATTTCGAACCGAGTTCCCACGTGGTCGCAGTTGCGGGGACCATCGTGTACGGCGACGGGAATCCGGTCAACGACGCCTCTGTCGATTTTTCCGCAGGCGGTATCCCCGGCCTGACCGAAGAGCAGAGCCGTCTCAGCGGCAAGACCGATGGCGATGGCAGTTTTATCACCGAAGGCTTCAGGCCCGGGAGATGGACCGTGCGGATAGAAATACCGGAGAAAGGCCACCACCATCTTCCCAAGATCGTCATCCCTGAAAACTCATCCAGCCCCTTCGTCTACACCGCCACGATCTCTCGCGGCGAAGTGGTCGGCCGGATCTATCCCGATCCGACGGTGAACGACATAATGGCCGGTCCCAGGGTGAGTCTTTCCGTCAATTTAAACAATGTCGATTCCGGGAATCGTGTCGGGCCGGCACGTCTCTCATCGCTTGAGGAAAATGGCGGGCAGCGCTTCGCCGTCCGTTTCGTTCCGCCGGGACTTTACACCCTCGTTGCCGGGGGAACAGGCCACGCCCGCTACAGGAGTCCGCCCTTTTCAGTCGGTGAGGGAGAGACGATTGAGATGCCGACTCTTTACCTCGAACCGGCAGATGCCGTCGTCGTGAAGGTGACCGGCACTGCGGGGGAGAAACTAAAGGGAGTGAGGATAAAATTCCTCGATCTGGAATCCTCTTTTCAGGGCACCTATCTATCGAAGTCGCTCCGCTTCTACAAAAACGATCAGCTCCTGCCAGGCCCGAACAAGGTCAGAATCAGCGCAAGCGGTTACGGAGAAAAGGAGCTCACACTGAAACGAAGCGTCAAGGGATTGGAGCTTGTCGAGGTTTATCTTCAAAAGAAGTGATGTTCTCCGGCGCCAGGTGGCATGCTGGCACCGAAGAAACGAGCCCGGCATCCGATGCCATCACCGCCGAAACTTCGCCGGCTCGAGCCCGAAATGCTTGATCCGCGTGTGAATGTGCGACCGCGAGATCCCCGAAATGCGCGCCGCCTCGGTCACGTTGCCGCAGGTGTGCTTGAGAAGATAGGTGAGATAGTCGCGCTCGAAACCGCTCGACGCGTCCTGAAAGGGCAGCGGCTCCCGGTGGAGGCTCGTCCAGCGCGCGCCCGTGTCCCCCTGGATCTCCGACGGGATGTCCTCCACGTCGAGGAGCTCCTTGTCGCCGTGCATGACCGCCATCCGCTCCACCGTATTCTCCAGCTCGCGCACGTTGCCCGGCCATGAATAGTTGGAGAGGACCATCTTGGCTTCGAGACTGAAACCCTCGAGCGGGCCGTCGGACGACTCGGTGAACTTCTGCAGAAAATGGTCGGCCAGGATCGGGATGTCCTCGCGCCGCACGCGCAGGGGGGGCAGATGAACGGGCACCACGTTGAGCCGGTAGTAGAGATCCTCACGAAAAGTGCCGGCGTCGACCATCTCGGAAAGATCCTTGTTGGTGGCGGCGATGATGCGGAGATCGACCGACTCGGACCGCGTCGATCCCACGGGTGTGTAGGTGCGCTCCTGGAGAAAGCGGAGCAATTTCAGCTGGGCGCCGGGGGTGATCTCGGAGACCTCGTCGATGAAGAGCGTTCCCCGTGCGGCGCGCACCACGAGGCCCTTCTTGGCGCGCGATGCGCCGGTGAAGGCGCCCGCCTCGTGCCCGAAGAGCTCGCTTTCGAGAAGGGTCTCGGGAAGCGCCGCGCAGTTGAGGGGGACGAACTCCCCGTCGAGTCTCTTCGAGTTGAGGTGGATCGCGTGGGCGAGAAGCTCCTTGCCCGTTCCCGATTCGCCGTGAATGAGAACGGTCGCCACCGAATCGCGCAGAAGGTCGATGGTCTGAAAAACGGCGCGCATCTCGCGGCTCTGCCCGATCAGGCCGCCGTAGGCCCTGCGGTTGTCGACCATCTGGCGCAGCGCGCGGTTCTCGCGCAGCGTGGCGCGCTGGCCGAGGGCGCGCTCCATGAGAAGGAGCAGCTCGTCGATCTCGAAAGGTTTGGTGATGTAGTCGAAGGCGCCGAGCCGCATGGCGTCCACGGCCGACTTGATCGTGCCGTGGGCGGTCATGATGATGACGAGCGCTTCCGGGTCGGCGGCGCGCACCCGCTCGAGCACGGCGATTCCGTCGGCGCCCGGCATCTTGAGGTCGAGGACGGCCACGTCGAAAGGCCGCGCCTCGTAGAGCTCGATCGCCCGATCGCCGTTCTCCACGGCGGTCACCTCGAAGCCGTTGCGCTCGAGCGAACGCTTGAGAAAGTGGCGCATGCTCTCCTCGTCGTCGGCCACGATCACCGTCGCCCGGGGTGATGCCCGGTCCGGGCTCTCCCCTGCCGTGCCTTTTGCGCTATCGGACGCCGCGTTGTTCGCTGACTGATCTGCGTCGCTCATCAACCTCGCTCCTCCTCGTTCTTCAGAGGCGGTTCGTCCGCCGCGGGCGGTTCGTCCGCCGAGGGCGGTTCGTCCGCCGCGGGCGGTTCGTCCGCGTTGGGCGGAATCTCCGGGATGGGCAGGATGATCGTGAAGGTCGATCCCACGCCGACCGTGCTTTCGACCTCGATCGTACCCCCGTGTGCCTCCACGATGCTGTACGAAACGGAGAGCCCCAGCCCCGCGCCGCGCGTCGCGGGATCGGGATCGCGATCCTTGGTGGTGAAGAAGGGCTCGAAGATGTGTTCGATCTGGTCCGCGCCGATCCCCACGCCCCTGTCCTTGACGGCGATGACCAGCTCGCGCGCCGAGCGCTTTGCGTCGAGCGTCAGCTCGCCGCCGCCCGGCATGGCGTGGAGCGCGTTGTTGCAAAGATTGAGAAGCACCTGGTGCAGGCCGTCGCCGTCGACCGGAACGGGCCCGCCCGCGTCGATCGTGCGCACGATCGTCACGCCCCGCTCGTGGGCCGACCGCTCGATCAGGGTCAGTGCGTCGCCGATGATGGCGCCCACATCGCGGGGCTCGATTTTCACCGCCCGCTGCCGTGAGAAACGCAGAAGCTGGGCGGTAATCTCGCTGGCGCGGTCGGTGGCGCGCAAGATGACCTCGAGCGTTTCGCGCCGCTCGCCGTCCGTCTCGGTCTCGAGCGAATCGGCCGCGCAGCCGCGGATGCCGCCCATGAGGTTGTTGAACTCGTGGGCCACGCCGCCGGCGAGCGTGCCGATCGACGCCATCTTCTCGGCATGGATGAGCTGCTGCGTCTTGCGGCTCACTTCGGCTTCGAGGTTGAGGTTCAGGTCCTGGAGCTCGCGGTTCTTTCGGTCGATGTCGTCGCGCGACTGCCTGAGCTGGCTCACCATGAGACCAAAGTCGGCGGCCAGCCCCCCCACCTCGTCAGTCGACCGGACGGGCACCTCCACGTCGAGGTTGCCCGAGGCGACGGCCCGCGTACCCTGGCGGAGCTGCCGCACGGGGCGCACCACGGTGCGGTAGAGGCCAAAGCCGCACATGAGCACGAGGGCGGCAAAAACAGCGCCGTTGAGATTGAGGTAGGCGCGTCGGATGTCGCCGGCGAAGGCCGTTCCCAGAGCGGTCTGCTCCTCGGCGAGGCGGTCGATGCGGCTCTTGACCTCCTTGAGGGAGCGCTGCTCCATCTCGCGGGCGAGGATCTCCACGTTGTCCTCGAGGCGGCCGCTCATGGCGGCGTCGGCCTCCTCCACGGTGCGGCGGATCTGGTCGACGTCGCCCGCGTAGAGGCTGAGGGGGAGGTCCTTCATGTGGCGCCGCCGCGCGTCGGTCGTGTTGCGGATCACGTTGACGAGAAGATTTTTACTGTCCGCCGTATGGCGGAGCACCATGCGGCTCAGAGAGTCGTGGCTCAGCTCGATGAGTGTGCCCGTGCGGTCGGTGAAGCTCTCGTCGGCGCGCGGGCCGAAGTAGCCGTAGAGAAAAACCGCCATCAGAACGGCGGCGATGAAGAGGACGACGGCGAGCTTCATGCCGAGCGAGAATCCGCGGCCGGGCCTTCGGTCGCCTGGATCATTTCTTGACATCTTTGCCCTCCGGAAGAGCGACCCTGTCGAGAATCGAATCGGCGGAGACGAGAAACGACAGGGGGAGTTCGTAGCGGCAGCGCCGGGCGGCGGCGAGGTTGACCACGATCTTGTGGGCGTTCATGGTGCCGATCGGGATGGCGCCCGGTTTTTTTCGGCCCTCGAGAATGTCGAGGGCGATGACCACGGCGCGCTTGCCGAGCAGGGTGTAGTCGACGACCACACCGGCCACGGCGCCGGCGCGCGTCGCCTTGAGAGAAGAGGAGACGAGCGGGATCGGGTTCGGTTCGATCGCGGCGAGGACCTCCTTCATGTTGCTGTAGATGAGGAAGTCGATGGGGATCCAGATCGCCTGCACCTTGGACGCCCCGAGGGCGGCCACGGCCGACTCGATCTCCGACGGCGCGGCCACGACCTTTTCCACGATCTCCATCGACGGCGCGCCCTTCTTGGCGAGAAACTCCTTCATCGATTTGAGCTCGGCGGCGCTCACCTCGCCCGAAACCGAGGAGCGCAGGATGCCGATCCGCCCGAGGCCGGGCACGGCCTGGCCGAAGACGCGCAGGAGTGTTTCCGAGTCGATCCAGTTGCTGTTGCCGGCGAGGTTGCGGCCCGATCCCTTCCACGAGGGAACGACGCGCGACTGGACCGGGTTGGTCACGGCGGTGAAAACGACGGGGATCTCGTCGATCCGCTCGGCGGCGAGAAGCGCCGCCCGCGTGCCCATGGCGAAAACGAGGTCGACCGGTTTGGCCGCGGAATCGCTCGCGGCGTGGGATTCGTCGCCGTCGCCGGTCTCCGCCTCACCAAGAAACTCATCAAGGATACGCACGGCCTCGGCCGGGTCGGAGTCTGCGTTGCGCACGATCAGTTCATGGGGGTGCTTCGTCTCGGCGAAGGCGGCGCGGATTCCGTCGAGGGCGGCCTCGTCATTGGGCGAGTCGTGCCAGAAGAGGACCCCCATGCGCCAGGGTTTCCGATCGTCGGCGCGTGCAGGACCTTGGATCAAACTCCCTGCGAGAACGAGACCGAGGAGGAGGAGAACTCCTCGCGTCGATCGGACCACGTGCGGTCTGTTCATGACCTTTCCTTTCGTACCGCGAGGGACAAATCGGGCCGGACGGAGAAATGTTAACACAGAGCGTTCCAAGTCACCAATCCTCCCGAAGCCGGATGAGCGCCGTTCGCTCCTGGCAAGTTTGTCCGCCGGAGTATATAGTGACCCACACCCTGCTCAGCACATCGTACGGAGAATTTTATGAACCATCTCGATCGTCGCGCATTTCTCAAATCGGGCGCGGCCTTTTGCAGCGCGCTGGCCGTCTTTCCCTTCCGTTACGCCGCGCCCCAGGACGCCGCCGGCGCCAAGAGCGGGCTGCGTGTTCTGGTCTGCGAAGGCAAACCGCGCCTTCGAGGCCGGATCCACGGCGAGACCTTTCGCGACGAGATCGGCACCCTCGTCGCCATCTGGAAGGACTCGCTCGCCAGACGATACGGCACGAAGGGGGAGAGTTTCATCGAGGAGTTCCTCGCCGACACGCGCTTCGACGACGCCGCGCGGCGCTGGACGCCCGGCCTCTGGGACGAGGTCTGCGGCATTGCCGAGGGGGCGAACCTTCCCCTCGACACGATCGCCGCCTTCCAGTGCATCGACGAAGAATGGTGGTACGGCCGCAACCGGCAACTCGGCATCGAACCGCCCGCGCGCCGGCCGGCCGGCGTGGACAAGTGCAGCGTCGTCGCCGCCTTCGGCCAGGGGGGCGCGCCGGCGGTTCTCGGCCAGAACCTCGACATCATGGATTACTTCGACGGGTATCAGGTGCTGCTCCACACGCGCCACCACGAGTCGTCGCTCGAGTCGTTTGCGCTGACCAGTCCGGGCTACATCGGGATGAACGGGCTCAACAACCGCGGCGTGGGCGTCTGCGTCAACGCGCTCCTGCAGCTCGACCACCGCGTCGACGGGCTGCCCGTGGCCTTCGTGGTGCGGGGGATTCTGGAGCAGGAGAGCTTCGGGAAAGCAATCGGCTTCGTGCAAGGAATCGATCACGCCTCGGGACAGTCGTACACCATCGGCTCTTCGGGCGAGATCGCCACCTTCGAGTGTTCGGCCCACAAGAAGGCGCGCTGCACGCCCTCCGTCGGCGCGACGCGGCTCTGCCACACCAACCACCCGCTCGCGAGCGACGACCAGGCGATCTACGGCCGCATCAAGAAAAAGTACCCGCCCCAGTCCGAAGTGAGCGGGCCGTCGGGGAGCGAGATCAGGATGGACACCCTGAAGAAGAGGCTGTCCGATCGGGATGCTCCCTTCACCGTCGATGGAGCCAAGGCGGCGCTCGGCTCGCACGACGATCCGCGCATGGCGGTCTGCGCCCACGGGCCGGGGGCGTTTACCTTCGGGTGCACGGTGGTGGAGTTCTGCGATCCGCCCCTGTTCCACGTGGCGCCCGGGCCGGGGTGTAAGACGGAGTTCGCCGTCTATCGATTCTGAGCGCCCACGGGGCACGCCTTTTTTCAAAACAAATCCATATTTCAGCAGAGCAGAGCGCCTGAGAATACGCTTGGTAGAAAGGGACTTGGTCCCTCTCGTATCGGCGAGGCCCGACACCGGCGATCACGACACCGACACGTCTCTCCGAACTTGTTTCAAAGCAAGGAGTTTCAGCAATCCAAAGGAGTCAGTGATGAACACTCTGCTCAAGCCCGGAAAAAGGATTCCAGCCACTTGTCTCTGGACCGGCGCGCTCGTTCTGCTCGTGCTCGCCACCGCCGCGGCGGACGGAACCGCCTCGGGCGGTCGACGCGCCCAGACCGAGGAAGCGATGCTGCTCGCCTCGGACGGCTCGGAGGCGGCCCGCTTCGGCACGGACGTCTCCATTTCGGGCGACGCGGCCCTCTGCGGTGCGCCGTTCACGGGCGGTTACATCAACAACACCGGTTTCGCCTATGTCCACCGTTACGATCCCGGCACGCAGACCTGGGGCGAGGAGCAGATAATCTTCGCTTCCGATGGTGAAATCAGCGACTACTTCGGCGTTTCGGTCGCCATCTCGGGCGACACGGCCGTGGTCGGTGCCGACGGTGACGATGTGGCCGGAAGCTCCTCGGGAGGAGCTTATGTCTACGAGTACGATTCGGGAACAGCGACGTGGTCGGAGAAACAGAAACTCATCGGCTCGGACACGGCCGGTAACGACCGCTTCGGCGGGGACTGCAGCATCGTGGGCGACGTGATGCTCATCTCGGGGCCGCGCAACGACGACCTCGGTTCGGATTCGGGCTCGGCCTATGTCTTTCGCTACGATCCCGGCGCCGACCTCTGGATCGAGGAGCAGAAGCTTCTCGCTTCCGACGGCGCGGGCGCCGACTATTTCGGCTACACTCTCGGGCTGAGCGACGGGGTCCTCATCATCGGCGCGCCCTATGACGACGACAACGGCGGTGATTCCGGTTCGGCCTACGTCTTCCGCTACGATCCCGGGTCTGGGCTGTGGCAGGAGGAGCAGAAACTCACCGCCTCCGACGGCGCGGCGAGCGACAAGTTCGGCTGGGGGTGCTCCATCGCGGGCGACGTCGCCCTTGTGGGCGCCCACTACCACGGCCAGCGCGGGGCGGCCTATGTTTTTCGTTACGATCCGGGCAGCGGCACGTGGAACGAGGAGCAGAAGCTGCTCCCCGCGGACTGCGCCTATCTCGACTATTTCGGTTACTCCACCGCCGTCACCGGCGACATCGCCCTCGTGGGCTGCCAGAACGACGACGATGCCGGCGGCGACTCAGGTTCGGTCTATGTCTATCGATACAGCCCGGGCGTGGCCAAGTGGGTGCTCGAGGAAAAGCTGATCGGCTCGAACACTCCCGCCTCGGCCCAGATGGCCACTTGCCTGGCCGTCGACGAGTCTGCCCTCGGCGTCAAGGTCCTCGCCGGCGCGCCCAGGGAGGACACGACCGCGGCCGATGCCGGCGCGGCCTATCTCTTCGACATCTCGGGCGGCGGCGATCCGGTGATCGACATCAAGATCAACGGCGAAGACGAACCCGGGCCGGTGTGGCACCAGGAACAGGTGACCATGACCCTGTCGCTCTATCCCTTCAGCCAGACGGGCGTGGCCCAGGACTGGTGGGTGATCGGCCGGCGCGATACGGCAAGCCTCTACTTCTGGGTCTGGCCCTCGGGATGGGGCTCCTCACCGGCGCGCGCCTATGCGGGCCCGCTGTTTGAGCTCGATGAATTCGTCTTCTGCCAGGCCAAGCTTCCCGTGGGCGTCTGGGAGTTCGTCTTTGGTGTGGATGCGCTCAATTATTCTTGGGAAGGAACGTGCATGGATATGGTGGAGATTTACAGTTATTGACCGAGTCTCCCGATTCGTCGGAAGGCATCGAAACGATCTGAAAAGGACATCCTCTTCCAGGGAGGATGTCCTTTTTTCACCGATCCCGCCCGCCCGGGTGTTCCGGGAGCGTCACCTCTGTCTCGGTCCAGCGATCGTAGGGCGAATAACCTGCCGCGAGGAGAACCACAACCCACCAGACCGGGACGGCCATCGCCGCGGCCGCCGCTATCCAGAGCCAGGCCGGGGCGGCGGCGGCGCCGGAATAGATCGCCTGCTGGGCCACGGTGTGGCCGAGCTCCCACGGAACAAACCTGACCGCATTACGAAGGAGTGCGCGCCCGAAGTCGAGCGGCTCTCCCGTGGGTCGGACCACGACGAGTCCCACGAGACGCTTGCCGACCGACGCCCTCCATCGCGAACTCTCGCAGAGGGCGAAATAGACGACCACCGGCACGGTCATGGAGATGAAGCCGATCGCCTGGGCGGTCCATCGATCGGCGGGGCGAAGGGGATCACCGCCCGTTGCGACCATCACGATCCCAAAGATCAGGCCGCCCCACAGGGCGACGATGACCCAATCCGCGGCGAACGCCATCAGGCGCCCGAAGGCGATGCGCCGGGCGTCTCCTGGCTGCATGACACCTGCTGGCCCCATGTTCACTTCCCCACAGCAGTCACATAGAGAACAGGTTCGGTCAACGGATCGCTTCCCAAAATGGCGGCCACATCGTCGTCCATGAACGCCCCCACGCCGCAGACGCCCAGCCCGAGCGCCGTGGCCTGCAGGTAGAGCGCTCCGCCCATGATGCCCGATCGGATATTGGCATACCGGTAGCCGCGGTCGCCGTCAGGACGGCCGAGCGCGTCGAAGGTCACCGTCTTGAAAAAGACCACATGGGCGGTGCGGCAAAAATCCTGGTTGAGGTTGGCGCGCTTGCACTGGGCGGAAAAGTCGCCGCTCCTGATGAGACGGAGCGAGCGCGCCAGAGGATCGAAGAGGTAGACGCCCGGCTCGATGCCTTCCACGTGGCGCACCGCGGCGTAGAGATTGAGCGGCGCCGTGACCGCGTGGAAGGGATCCTCGTCTGCGCCGTCTCCGGCGGCGGCGACGCAGAGCGCCGAGAGTTCTTCCTGCGTCATCGCCGCCGACGAGTAATCGCGCGTCGAGCGGCGGCGGCCGATCACGGGGAAGAGCGCGTCGCCCCCGGCAGGATCGGGGAGTGCGATCGGGTCGTCCGCCGGGGTCGTGGCCGCCTCTCGAGCGGTCCCGGCGCGGTCGGCGCCGCCGGCATGAGCGGAGTGAGCGGCCAGGGTTCCCTCTCCTCGCCCGACGCGCTGCGACGTTCCTTCATGGATCATGCGCACGTATCGGGCAGAGCTCTCGGGAGGTTTGGGTCTGACGGCGGCGAATGGCGGCTCGGGCAGGTCGGCGGTTTGCTTTGCATCAGGTGCGGTCTTGCCCAGCGGCATGAGCAACAGAGCCGCCTCCTTCTCGGTGTCGATCTCGAGGAGCGCGTTGATCGCCCCATCGTCGAAGCGCGCGACCAGCGGAGCGCCCAATCCGCGCGCCGCGGCGCTCACACCGAGATTGTACGCCACGTGGCCGGCGTCCATGTTCACGTAGCGGTAGACCCGTTCGCGGTACTTGACGCCGCTCCGGGCGAACATGACCGACAGTAAAAGCGTCGCCGCCGCGGGCTCGTAGAGGTGGGGGCAGCCGGCGGCCTTTTCGAGCTCCTTCGAAAAATCTCCTTCCTTGAGAAGAACGAGGCTGTGCTCCTTGATCGCGTGGTGGTAGAGGCCTGGCGCGAGGCGCTCCACCCGACTGACGACGGCGTAAACGTCGACGGGGTAGAGCGCACCGGCGGACGGCGCGGCGCGCAGATCATAGGTCATGGTGCCGAACTTCAGCACATCGGTGATCCCCTGTCCGTGAAACAGGATGGCCGACAGGTCGTCGAAGGTCATCGTCGACGGCGCCAGGCGGGGCGGCGCGCTGCGCCAGCGCGCCGTGGCATCGAGCACGGTGCCGCCATCGGAGGGACGGACCTCGCGCAGGGCGGTCGTCGGCCTCCGGCGATAGGTCTTGTAGACCGACGGGCACGTCCGCCAGGGCATTCCGGGCAGGTGGGCGCGCGGCTGATAGGAGCTGGCGCGATGGTAGTACTCGGCGAGAGTGATCTGCTCCCCGCCGATCTCGACGCCCACGCGGGGCGACCGGCGCGGCGGTGTTTGGTTGTTGTCGTGGCTGTCGCTCATTTTTCCCTGTCCAGAATCTCGATGAACGCGGCTGGAACAGGCGCCTCGAAGACCATCTCGTCGCCGGTCCGCGGATGGCGAAAGGCGAGCCGCGCCGAGTGGAGCGCTTGCCGGGGCAGGATCAGCTCCTCGAGGTCCTCGGTGGTGGGCGGCCCCTCGCGCGCCTTGAAGTAATACTCCTCGCTCGGTCCGTAGATCTTGTCGCCCACGATGGGGTGGCCGATCGCGGCGAGGTGGACGCGGAGCTGGTGCTTGCGGCCCGTGGCGAGAACGAGGCGCAGCAGACAGAAAGCGCGACCGCGGCGCTCGACGTCCCAGCAGGTCCTCGCTTTTGCGCCGTCGGCGCGCACCGCCTGCTTGTAGGGAACGCGCGATCCCTCGGCCGCGCCGAGAGGAAGCTCGATCGCACCCTGATCGTCGTCGGGAGCGCCGTGAACGAGGGCGCAGTACTCCTTGCGCACCGTGCGCTTTCGGAACTGTTCGACCACGTTGGCGGATTCGTCGGCGCCCTTCACGGCGAGAAGGACGCCGCTCGTCTCCACGTCGAGGCGGTGGGCGAGAATCGGCATCCGCTCGTCGGGTACGCCGGCAGCCGCGCATCGCCTGTGGAGGGCGGTGAGCACGGTGCGGTGGAGGTTGAGTCCCACGGGGTGGACGGGGATGCCGGTTGGCTTGTTCACCGCGATGAGGCAGTCGTCCTCGAAGAGGATCTCGAGGTTCTGCTCGGGCGGCGCGGCCGCGGCGGCGCTCTCGTCGCGCGCGCGGCGCGGCCAGACGAGCAGAATCCGGTCGCCCGCCGCCACGGAGAAGGAGCCTTTTTTGACTGGAGTGTCGGTGCTGTTCGGGCGGTCCGACGCGTCGTTGGCGCCGCGGGCCGATCTCACCCCGCCGGGCGCCTCGCGCCGGACGAAGACCCGCCCCTTCTTGATCAGCCTCTTTGCCACCGATCGGGAGAGCCACTTGTAGCGCGCGGCGAGGACCAGGTCGAGCCGGCGGCCCGCGTCGTCCGTCTCGGCGGTGAAACGGAACTCCTCCTCGTCGCTTTCGAGCCGGCGGATGTCGAACTTTTCGGCGGCCATCGATGCGTCTCCCCAATCGGAACCCGATGCGAGCAGCGTCCATAGTTTTTATAGCTTCTATAGTAATGTAGAGGGAATTCAGCGGGCAAACAGTACTTTTCGTGCCGGTCAGCGATAAACGCACTGATAAGCGCGCTTCACATTCTGCCCGATCTTCCCCGGCGGCGGAGCGTCGGTGATGGTAAAGTGCTCGCTCCGCCTCTCGTGGAGAACGAGAAACTTGCAACTCAGCGCCCGAGGACCGCCGGGCGCGCGCACGGTGCGGCCCCGCATGGCGGCGATATCCACATCGGGAAACCAGCTCGGGAAGATGACGAGATAGTCGATCTTCTGTTGAAACAGCCACTGCACCTTCTGCGGCAGCGGAAGCTGGGGGAACGCCGCCTGGCGATCCATTTCGTCGAGGCCCTCGTAGCGGTTGAGGCAGTAGAGGTCGATCGTTTTGCGCCGGCCGAAGTAGCGCGTGGCGCCCGCATCGTTGACGGCCACCGTCGCGTCGGGCGGAATCTTCTCGTTGATCCACCGGCCGAACTCGACCTGCACCTCGTTGATGTTCTGGCAGTTCCAGGCGAAGGTGGCCGCTGTCGTCTTCACGCCCGCGAGCAGTCCGCCGCCGGCGAGAAGCGCAGCGATTGCGCCCACGGCGATCAGCCCCGTACGCATGGCGCGCGACAGTCCGCTCTTGCTCAGCCAATCGAGGCCGAAGGCGGCCGGAATCCACACGAAGGGAAGGGCGGGCACGAGATAGCGCCACCAGTAATAATATTCGGTCCCCCCCTCGAGCATCTCGCGCGACGCGCAGATGGCAAACAAAAAGCCGATCCCGAAGAGGACGAGCACGAGGCTGAAAAAACTGTCCGCCAGGGGGGAGTTTGTGGCAGCCGCGCGATTCTTGGCGCCTTTGCGAGAGATTTCTCCCGATCCCCTCTCCCCGGTCTGAGTGACCATCCACACAAGCCCCGCAACGGACAGCACCCCGATCGCCACTGCCGCCGCCAGCGGAATCTTCCCCCACACCGCCGCGATCATCTCCTCAAACTCTGTCGTGTCGAGATAATCACCCTCCTGCCTCTTGGCATAGAAGGTGTTGGGCAAAAGCCTCCCCGTCACCGACAGCGACCAGATCGCCCAGAGCGCCATGACAACCAGACCGGGTACGATCAACCGCAGAAGATCGCGTCCTCGTGAGCGGCCGCCCGGCGCCTTTTGCCCGGCGCGCTCCATCACGAGATAAATCATCGGAAGCAGCCCGAAGAGGAGCACGCACTCGGGCCGGGCCAGAATGGCCAGAGCCGCAAAGATCCCCGCGCCGAGATAAGCCCGCCCGCGGAACGCACAAAATGCGCTCAGCAAAACAAAAGCGGTGAGCGTCACTTCCATCCCCGAGAGGCTCGCAAAAACCATCACCGGCGACGCGGCCACGAGCAGCCCGCCGAAGAGGGCGCTCTGCAGCCGGCTCCCGGCGCCGAGAAGCAGCACGGTCATGGCGCACGCCGCCAGCCACCCGAAGAGCAGGCCGAGAACCTTGACGCCGGCCACGGCAGAGACCCCCGTGAGGCGCTCGACGAGTTGGGGGAGAGCGCCGGCGATCATCCAGAGGGGGCTGGTGAAGCCGTTCTCCGGCTCGCCGTCGTTGTAGCAGGGGACTCCCGTTTCGGCCACCGAGCGGGAATAGACCATGTGGATCCATGCGTCGTCGAGGGGAAAGCCGGTCCAGGCCGCGTCCGTTCCGGTGGCGTCGCTGGAGATGAAAAAGGACGCCACCACGAGATGGACCACGAGGAGGCCGAGAAAGAGGGCGAGCGTTATGGCGTGGCCCGCGCCAGCGGCGGGCATCGGCTCCTTGGGGCTTTTCTTTTTCGCCATCAGTTGCCGTCCTTCGTGCGACCATCGCCGTCGCTCTCGCCCCGGCCGCTCGTGTAGCCCATCTTGCGCATCCATTCGAGTGCATCGTCGTCGAGGGTGACGGTTTGGCTCGTTCCCTCGGGAAGGCTGCGCAGGTACTCGGACCTCAGGCCCCTGATCTCCTTCACGCGGGTGGCCATCGACTGGAAGAGGTCCTTTTGCTCGCCTCGATCGGCGGCCACGTTGAAGAGCTGGGGCGGGGTGCCTTCGGGCACGAGAGTCTCGATCAGCTTCCAACCCCGCGCCTGGAACGACGCGCAGCTCACCGTTTTGACCGCCCGGATCTGGGTCTGGCTAAAGACGAAACGGTCTTCCCCGTCGGCGCCGTCGATGAGCGGCACGAGGCTCTCCCCCTGGACTCCGTCGGGAACGCCGAGCCCGACGAGTTCGAGCAGGGTGGGCAAAAGATCGATGTTGCGCGTCACCGTCTCGATGGTGCGGCCCGCCTCGATACCGGGGGCGGCGATGACGAGGGGCACGTGAAGCTGTTCGTTGTAGAGGGTGTAGCCGTGGAGCACGGCGCCGTGGTCGAAGAACTCCTCGCCATGATCGGAGACGACGACGACGACCGTGTCGTCGAGCACGCCGCGGCTTTCGAGATAGCGCATGAATCGGCCGAAGGCGAGATCCCACGAGGCGATCTCCTGGTCGTAGAGGGCGGTCAGGTGGGCCTTGTCGGCGTCGTTCACGCCAACGGCGCCGGCGAGGATTCCGTCGATCTGGCGGTGTTCGCCCGTGATCGGACCGCGGTAGCCTTTGTCCACGAAGAGCCGGTTCGAGGGGGGCGGCGCCGTGTAGGGGCTGTGCGGCTCCATGTAATGAAGGTAAAGAAAAAAGGGACTCTGCCCCTTTGTCAGCTCGTCGATCCATTGGGAGGAGAGGGTGTTGATGTCGGGCGCCGTGGTGAAGAGATCGACGTGGCGGTACTGGTCGAATCCCTGGCCGAACCCGAACTGCTCATAGACGTTGGGATTGGCCACGATCGCCCGGCAGGCGTAACCCGCCTCGGAGAGGACCTCGGCGAGGGTTTGGCTCTCCTCACCCAGAACGCCTTTGCCGTCCCACTGGTCGAGGGGGTTGAGCACGCCGTGAGAGCGCACGTGGAGGCCGGTGAAGAGGCTCGCCACCGACGGGCCGGTGCGCGACGACTGGGAATAGTTGGCCCTGAATACGGCGGCGCGCGCGGCGAAGCGGTCGAGGTTGGGCGATGTGGCGCGCCCGTAGCCGTGATAGCCGAGGTGGTCGGCGCGGAGCGTGTCGACCATGAAGACGATCACGTTCTGCTTGTTGCCCTTGGAGCACGAGGCGAGCGTGAGGAGCAGGGCGGCGAGGAGCACGACCACGGCCCGTGCTTGCCGCGGCGATTCGAAATTATTGGGATGATGTGACTGATTCCTGTTCATCGTTTCTGTTTATCGGCCTCGATTTTTCTGAGCTTGTCCAAAAGTGCGGCAACATGATCTTCGTCCGGTTTGAGTTTGGCGTATTTTTCGAGATATTCGATGCTCGTCCGGATTGCGCCGAGCTTCTGGCTGACCATGGCGAGGGGGTAGAGCGGGCTGGGAGAGAGGGGATCGATCTCGTGGGCGCGCTCGAGATAACCTTTCGCCTCGACGGTGAAGGCCAGAGCTTCCTGGCGGCATCGTTCGGCCCGGTCGGGCTGCGCCCGCTGCGCATAAAGGGCTGACGCATTCGTCGATTTCTTCGATTTATTCAGGTAGAGCATGCCGAGGTTGAGCCAGGCGTGCATCGTTTCGTCCTTGATCGCGATCGCCTCGCGAAAGAGGGCTTCGGCCTTGGCATCCTCATCGCGCCTGGCGTGATAATTTCCGAGATTCACGCTGAGCTTCGTGCCCTTGTGTCCCGCCGCCGAGAGGTAGAGCTTGTCGTTGCTCGTCCAGTCGGGATTGCGCTCGTGGGTGAGACAGGCGCCAAGGCCGATCGCCACCCAGCAGGCGGCGGCGATCGCCGGCGCGCGCCAGGCCGAAGCCGCCGGCTGCGCGGCGATCGGCGCCTTCCGGGCGAGGAGCGCCGCGATCAGGACGGAGAGCGCAATCGACGGGATGTAGAGAAACCGCTCGGCCATGAGCGAGAAGGTGGGCACGATGTTCATCACCGGCAGGAGGGTGAGAAAGAAGAATCCGATGGCAAAGGTCACCGCCGGCGCGCGCCGCACGCAGGCGATCGCCACGGCGAGCGACAGGATCAGAAGGCCGAGGCCGCCGAGCGCACCTGGCGCGAGAAAGCTGTCGGCAAAGGGAAGCACGCCGTTGTAGTGATAGAGCAGGTCGACGGGCGCCACGAGGAGCCGCGCGTAGACGGGGAGGGTCTGGAGCATGGTGGCCGCCGTGGTGACCCAGTCCTTGCCGTAAAAGTAGTTGTACGTATCGCGACCGGCCACATGGCTGAGAGCGATTTCGCGCCAGACCACAAAAAGCACGGTGAGAGCCGCCAGGCCGGCGTAGATCGGGAGGCGCTTCTTGAAAGTCGGCGCGCGATCCCTCCCCACGGTGAAGTCGTAGAGCACCACGGCGAGAGGAAAGGTGACGGCCATCTCCTTGCACAGGAGAGCGGCGGCGTAGAAGAGGCCGAGGAGCCCGAGCCTCCATCCCTTCGCCTTGTGGGCGAACTGAATCCAGAAGAGACCCGCGGCGAGATAAAAAAGGCAGGCGAGGCTGTCGGTGCGGCCGCTGATCCACGTCACCGCCTCGGTGTGCGCGGGATGAACGGCAAAGATCAGCGCCGCCGGCAGGGCGGGCTTCCACGAGCCGCAGAGGAGAGCCAGAATCCTGAAGAGAAGGAGTGTGGCGATGGCGTGAATGGCGATGTTGGTCAGATGGAAGACACGCGCGTACTGTCCGTTGTAATAGGCCTCGCTGACCCAGTTGTCGAAACAGTAAGTCAGGGCGACGAGCGGCCGGTAGTAGCGCCCCATGGTCTCGTGAAATCCCTCGGCTCCGCTGAAGTGTCCTCCAAGGTGGCTGAAGGTGTGGGTTTCGGGTTTTTCCACGAGCAGCATCCTGTCGTCGAAGACGAAGGCGCCGTCGATCGCGTTGCCATAGACCAGAACGGCCACTGCCGCCACCGCGAGGTAGGGCACAATGCCGCTTTTTTTCTGGAAGTGTTTCACAGCGCGCTCGCCTCGATTCGTTTCTTTGTGGTCCGGCTCATCATAGCCGAGCGAGGGGGGATCGTAAATCCTGGAGGAAGCACGCGCCACGATTATCGTGAAGCGGAAGCTTCGCGTAACGCATGACCCACGCCGTCGGCCGCTCCCGGGCGGCCGTCAACGATGGCCATTTCAATAGAGTCCGCATTATGTTAAAAGGGCTCTTGTCCGGGCTCTCCGCTAGCCGAGACCACCGGTCGATCGCCAACCCCGCAAAGCGGGGCCGCATGGGATTTCTGGGAACCACCGGTCCGAAAGATGCCGCAGAAGCAACGATGCAACTTTGACGCTTTTCTGTGCTACCGGCGCAGTGACGGTGGCCGCGCCGCGCGATGGCTGCGGACGCGGCTGCAGGGCTACCGCATCCCCAAGCCGGTGGTGCATCAACTCGATCGGACAGAACGAGAGCTTCGGACGAAGCCCTTGAGGATCTACCTCGATACCGCTTACGAACGGGGCGATTCAGACTATTGGGAAAAGGGAATCAGGCCCTCGCTCGAGCAAAGTCGCTATCTCATCGTTCTCTGGACGCCGGACGCCAGTCGAAAGAAGGAGGGTTGGGATCCGGTCTGGAAGGAGATCGATTTTTTTTGCCGGCAGCACGGAGGCGATCGCATCGTGCTGGTCCTCGCGAAGGGGACAGACTCCCAGCCCTTGCCGGGCCGTATGGATGAACTGTCTCCCCGTGTGGAAATTCGCCGAATTACCCACCGCACCCCGCTCCGGTTTCTTTGGTTTCCGGCGATGTTCGCCCTCTCCGAGGAAGTCACCAAGATCGCCGCAACGCTCTACGAGTTTCCTCGCGAACTGATGCCCCAATTGCATCAGGAGGCTCACAAGCGGAGAATCCGGCGACTCTCCCTGGCTTTGGGCATCGGCGCGGCGCTGCTCGTTGTGATGCTCCTCCTGCTCTTCACCACGCTCCACTCTCTGTCCGAGCGCAACACCGCTCTCGGGGAAGCCAATCGCAACCTGTCTACGGCGCTCTTGACGCGCGCCATCAGCGCGGGCAGGCAGCATCAACATCACAAGGCTCTCGTCTACCTGGCGGAAGCCAAGCGTCTCAGTCCGTCCCCGCGCTGGCCGGCCCTCTCCATGCTCGCCGGGACACCGGTGGCGACGCGCGCAGGACGAATTTCGATGGGCTCCAAAGTCATCGACCTCGATTTCCACCCGTCGAGGGACGGCTTGATTGTCTCCACAGACGACGGCATTCACCTGATCGATGTTTTGACGAAACGGTCGGTGGGAACTCTGGACCAGAGCGAGGGATTTCGATCGGTCCGAATCTCTCCGTCAGGAAACTACCTCGCCTCTCGCCGCTCCAACACGATTCAGATCTGGGAATTCGGCGATCGCCGTCTCCCTCTCTTGAAGGGTGGCCCTGAAAATGCACCCGCAACCCATTCTGCCTTCGGTTTGGCCTTTCGGCCGGGAAGCGAGGAGCTCGCCTACGGGTGGCCCGACGGCTCGGTTCGCACGTGGAGCGCCGATCGCCACACCGCCGCCGGTCCCTTCCCGAGCCAGAAGGACGCATGGATTGGATCCCTCTGTTACAGCCCTGACGGCGGGCAACTGGCCGCCGTGCGCGGCCATGTGCCCATCGCCATTCAACTCTGGTCCGTTGCCGATCGCAAGCCGATCTCATCGGTCGATCTGCGCGGAACGGGCGTGGCGCTCAGCGAATTCGCGTTCAGCCCGGCGGGCTCGCACATCGCCGTGGCCGGGAATGATGGAATGATCCTGATTCTGGATGTCCCTTCAATGAAGGTCGTCCACAGGATCTCGCTCCATGTGGATTACATCACATGCCTCGCCTTCCATCCCAGTGGAGAGATTCTCGCCAGTGGTGGCGCGGACCGCACCGTTCATCTCGTCGACGTGGCCGGCGGACGAGAGCTCGCTCTTCTCGAGAGCCATCAGGGTCCCCTCACCTCGCTCGATTTCCGGCCCGACGGGAAAATCCTCGCCTCGGCGTCGTCCGATGGATCGATCACTCTTTGGGATTTGGATCTGCGCGCGGTGCGCCGCCGCGATCACAAACACGAAGGATTCGCCCACAGTGTGGCCGTCGATTCCAAGGGGCGCCGGATTGCACTGAGCGCATCTGTCGGGGAGGTCACCTTCCACCTGACAGAGGCCATTTCTCGCGAGCAGCTCAACTGGATGGACGCCCATGGGCTGCTGGGCGTCCCCTTGCCTTCCATGCGAGGGTATGGCGGCACCTCGGCCCGGCTCATCGATCTGGAGACGGAGACCGTTTCCCATACCCTGTCGGGTTCTGCCGATTCGGTCAACGCGGTGGCCTTCAACGGTGACGCCAGCCTGGTGGCGGGAGTCGGCGGCTCCGGTGGGCTCCGCCTTTGGGATCCCGAGACCGGAAATCTCGAGAGCTCCGATTCCCATGTCGACGTCAACGCAAGCTCCGTTGCTTTCTCCCATCGTGGAAACCTTCTCGCCGTCGGTAATTCGGACCAGACCACACAATTTTGGCGCCTCGACCCGACCACCCGGGCGCTGACACGTGCTTTTGTCCTGGGAAGCCCCGAGCGCGGCAATCATAACTGGAGTCGGATGCGCTTTTCGCTCGATGACCGCCTTCTGGCCTTCGAGTCCCGCTGGGGCCAAGCCTCGATCTGGGATCTGCAAGAACGAAAGAAACTCCACCCACCGGCGCAAGCGATCGATGAGGCGATTCCCCGTGTTGTGACTCCCGACCTCTCACTCGTTGTCTATCGAACCAGCGCAGGAAATCTTCAGTTGCGATCGGCTCTGTCGGGCCGGACGGTGGGCGAGGTGTTCGCGGCCGAGGTGAAACGAAACGCAAGGCTCGTTCCGTCGGAAAACAGCAGACTCCTCGCCGTGCAGACGGAGGATGGCTCCGTGGAGGTGTGGGATTTGCGCTCGCAGAGGCTCCGGGCGACACTTGCGCCGATGCGCGGCACTGTCGATCCCCTCACCTTCGATCCCAGCAGCACTCTCCTGATCACGACGATCCGAGAGTTGGATTCCCTGGCGATGTGGGACGCGATGACCGGTGAAAATCTCGGCGAGATGAGGTATGAACTCTACCCCACCGATGCGCGCTTCGCCTCCGATGGCTCGACACTGATACTCTGGGGAGATCGCAAACTCTGGTTCATACACGAGGTCCCCCAGAGCAGTCTCGAAAGGGCGGAACAACTCAGCGGTTTCCGTTTGAACGGTCTCGGTCTGGAACAGATCAGCCCCCGGCGGAGGGCGTCTCTCGACGTGGGGTACCCGGTGAAGCCGAACGACGAGTCGTTGGTCGTTTTCTGGCGATCCCTCTGGGAGGTCAAATTCAACTTGGAACGCCTCACCTTCAGGGAGAGGCAGCAGGAAAAGGAACGCTGCGCGCAACCGCTGCGCGATTGGTGCGACAAGTACCCGCGCCACCCGATGATCGACGAGGCCCTATGGCGGCTGGCGCAGATCCTTTAAAGGTGAGAACTCGTCGATAGGGAATTCGGCTCAAGATATAAAGACGAAAAAGTTGAGTGTTACCACTGCGGCCGTTCTGCTAAAATGTGATCAGTTTCGTGTATCCGAGGGATGAATCAAGAAAAGTCGCCACTGAATTGAAGGACACGCAATCCTCTCGCGCTGTTCACATTTGTTGGCGCAAAGGGAAACCATGATCGCATACGACCGAGGGGCATCGAGGTGCTCGAGAATTCCGAACCTCCTGTTGGTGACGAGATCGATCGTTTTCGCCATGCTTTTGATCTGTATTCCGTCGGGCTGTGTCACCCCTCCGGGAGAGTTCGGGATCGAAGGCATCCGGTACTTCTCCAATGTTCGTGCCAATGGACCTGGCATCAAAAAGGCCGATGATTTCTCATACACCTTCAACCGCTGCAACGGTGTCTATCACGCCTTGAAAAAGGAATACTTTCTCGAGTTCTACCACGCCAACAAGAATGTCCACGAACGGCACCTCCGGTCGAGCAACAAGGGAGGAATCGACGACAAGAAGGTCGACTGGGCTGATCTGATCTACTTCGAAACCCACGGATCCCGTTCGGACAACGCGATGCTCCTGCTTTTTAACAACAATGTCGACAAGTGGATCGGCGATTCAAGAGACTGGGAACTGGGTAACGTCGACCTCGAATGGCTGGCGATCTATGCCTGTGATCTCATCGATCGGGACACTTTCGGGGACAAAGGCTATGGCCGGTATCATCGCTTTTTTCACGGCTTGCACATGATCCTCACCGCCTGGAACGGGCTCTGGGACGGGTGGACGACCGATGAGTGCGGTGAGGATTTCGCCAACAACCTCCTCGACGGCGATTCGATGAAGAACGCCTGGTTCGATGGAGTGTCCGATTGGTGGTGTGATCAAGATCCCGCCGTGATCTCGGCAGAGGTTCACGAGACGTGGAACGGGGGGAAACCCTTTCTGAACCAGACGACGTTGTTCTCGGACCATTTTCACGGCAAAGGAAAGGTGTGCGAAGATATCGCTCATGAGGACGTGTCTTGGATAGGATTTTGGTGGGTGGATGATTGATGGGGAGAAGTAAATTGAATCAAAAGATCGCCGGAGCCGGAGTGGTTGTTTTTGGGATCCTCTTTTTGGCGGCGCCTTTCGTCAACGCGCAAGACGCGGCAGGACGCGATTATCGGGAGTCGTTGAAGCGGCACGTGGTCGAGACCATCGAGGCTGCCGGCTCCTTTGACGCCGACAGCTTGCTCCCGATCTACAAGGTCGAAGAGATCACCCGCGCCTCGGTTCGAGACGAAGCGGTGGAGCTGGCGCAAAGGCTGTTTCCGCTCTTCTCCGACAGAGTGCCCAAGTTCGAGATTTCGGAGAAGGAAAAGTATCTGATCATCAGAGGACCCGAGGACCTGAGGATCAGGGCCTATTTCCCCTCGGGATTCCTCTACTTCGAACGAACGGAAAAGATCTACGGCGGAAAAGATGTGGGAATCACGAAGGATCGGGCCGTCGAGGTGGCGCGGAAGTTCCTGAGCGATCAGGACATTCTGACCGTTCCCGCCGGCGAGAGCCTTTTCGTCGATCGCGTGCGGCAGGTCAAGAGCACCGGCTCATCCCGGAGTGGGGAGTCTTCCAGGATCACCATCCACAACATGGTCGTGATCTTCGGGCGATCGATCGACGGAATCGAGGTCATCGGCCCCGGCTCTCGTGTCGTTGTTTTCATCGGCGCCGGAGAGCAGGTCGTAGGACTTCAGAAAAAGTGGAAAAAGTTCGCGCCCGCACCGGTGAGACGCGTGGCGCCGCTACCGATCGGGAGGATCGCCGATCTGTTCGTTGCCGATATCGTGGCGAGCTTCGGCGGCACTGAGATCCGCCCCGAGGACTTCGAGATCCAGATGCTCTATCACGGGCTCTTCGTCCAGAATCGTCTCCACGGTCAGAATTACCTCCAGCCGGCCCACACGATTGGCTACAGAACAAGAGGACCGGAGTCCTCGTCCGCCCGGCTCTTCGTTTATTGCGGATACGATGATCCGATCGAGCCTCTTGTGTACCCTCCCGAGGATCCCGCGGTGGCTCAAAAGTAAGACTCCGCCTTTTCGCCCAGCTGCAAGCGGTCGTCGCCGGGCCTTGTCCGCCTACTGCGAGTGCCCCCCCGGATCGTAGAGGTAATTGTCCGCCTCGCTCCGATTCTTGCCGAGAACGATCTCGATGCCGGCCTGGTCGTCGATGTAGATCGCCCAGGTCATGACATTGGCGGCGATCTTCGAATCTTTGGCGAAGGTGTTGGCGCCGATGTAGCCCCTGTTGTTCTCGCCGCCGTTGATGTAGATGCCGCGCGCCTGCGAGCTCTCGGACCAGCTATCGGTGATGATGTTGCCTGTGATGCTGAAATCGTAGTTTTCGTGGCACAAGTAGATGCCGTTGCGCGACGATTCGACGATCACATTGTTCGCCACGATCGTGTTCTGGCTGTCGTCGATGTAGACGGCGTTGGCGTGGGACGACGTGTCGGTGCCGTAACCGATCACAGTATTGGCGATCAGCTTGTTATGAAACGCCTTCTGCCGGAGTACGCCGTCAAAGGCTCCCACAACGATGAGACCGTTCTGCGCGCCGCCGCTGAGGGCGCCCGCATCGACGCTGTTGCCGACGGCGCTGCAGAAGGAGGGCGCGTATTCGAGGGCGGCGGCGCCGAGCGACGGGCCGATATTGATTCCATAGCGGCAATCGTGGAGCCTGTTATCGACAAAGGAGATTCCCTCTCCGCCGTGGGTGTCGAGGCCCGATTTCCCGCTGACCCCTCTGATCGTGTTTTTTGAAATCACGATGCCCTGGCAGCGCGGTTTGGTGGCCAGGTCGTAGCCTCCCGAGCGGGTGGCGGTGATTCCGTAATTGCTGAAATTGCCCGCTCCCGAGTCGATATGGGAGATTCCATTTCGGATCACCTCACCCCAGCGGCAGGAGAGCATTCCGATCCCGGCGAACCAGATCGTGTCGATTGTGTTGTTCGTGATATCGAAATCTTCGACAAACTCGGCGCGGATGGCGTAGTCGCCGAAATTCGAGATCACACAATCACGGATCGACAGATTGGCGATGTAATTGTCCGCGTCGGAACCGGCGGCGTAGATCCCGTTTTCGTTGCTGTTGTTGTCGACAGACTGGGGGCCGTGTATGGCGAGCCGTGTGACCGTCACGTCGGACCCGGTCAGCAGGAGTGCGCCTTTCGTCGCCGTTGTCTGCCGGATTTGGGACGACGGGCCGGCTCCGGAAAGTGTGATCGATTTATCGACGGTGATTCTGTCATCAATCTTGTAGAACTGCGAACCTCCCGGAAAAAAGACCGTACCCCCCGCGGGCGCCGCACCGATGGCGGCCTCGATCGCGGTCCGGTCTTCGGTGGAAAATTCGTTGTTGTCCGCCCCCCACCACTGCGGATAGATCTTGTCGATCTTTCCCGCGCCAAATGTGATTCTTCCCGTTGTCGAAAAAATACGGTCAATCGGCGCGTCGAGCGATCCGTTGATGATGACATTCTTGGAACTCGAAATTTCGAGCGAGCCCCCTTTGAGAAATCGAAGGCTGACATTGGTCGGAACGATCACATCGACCGCGACCGATTGAGTGTTTGGAATGAGCAGGGTCCGCTCACTCGTTCCGATCGCGGCGACCGCTTTTTCGAAGGAAGAGTAACTGCGCACGTCGACCGGATTGGGGAGATCGACAACGATTGGAACCCTCCTGCGTTCGTCAGATGCGCAACGATCCGCCGCAAGCCCTCCGAAGGCGAGGGCGACGAGAAAGGCGATCGTCGCGGTCCTGAAACTCATTGATGTCGTCCCTTCCACGTGAGGAAAGTCTTGACCGAGTGCTTTACATGAATATTGTAACATGTTTTGTGTGCACGCGTGGTGGGAACTTTCGGCGCTGCTCGAACGTGGGACCGGCCTCGGAGACACAGACAACCTTAGGCTGTTTCAATCAAAGCGATTACGACGTTCAGAGATCCTCCCCAACTCGGTTTTTGGGATGACGGGGATCGATCGGCGTGGATTTAATCTCTGTACTCACCACACCTTTCGGATCACGATCAATAGGAGGTAATCTCGATGGAATCGAAGTACGAACCCTCGTAGAGTCTGTTTTCGTAGTCCAGGACAAAAACAAATGTCCACGATCCGACGGGAAGCCTTCCCTGGCAGATGGTGAAGTCGGTCAGATCGACCAACGGCCCATCATATGCGCGCATCGGGTGACCGCTCGAGCAGAACGTCCAGCCGCCGAGATAGGTCCAGCAGTACAGATCGGTTTTGTCCAACATCCCGCCGATCCACCAGTCGTGGGCAATCCCCTCCTGGCTGCCTGGATCGAGAGACACGGTCATCTCGATCGACTGAGTCGCCGGGACGGTGAGCGGGCCGTCCTGGCCGTCGATCTTGATGTCGGCCACCACATCCCCGAAGCTGACCTTTGCCACGAAGGCGTCAATATCGCCGTAGCCTCCGTTAAACCCAAGGTCAGGACCGACCTTCACCGGAAAGGTCGACGAATAGGACTTCGTCTCGCCTGTCACATAAGCATTGCCCTGGTCATCCACCGCGATTCCCCTGCCAGACTCATCTTTGGTGCCACCGATGTATCCGCAATAAACCAGCATGGTTGGATCAAGAAAAAGAGGTTCGCTTGGATCATAATTCCCGATGTCAAAGCCGAAGCAGTACGCATCGTCGACGGCCCGCTCGCTCAGGGCATAGTGCATGGACACTTCTTTTTCTTCGCCTTCCACGATCTGATAGGCCAAGGGCACATCGTCGACAAATCCGCCCACAGGCGTGGTTACCCTCAACGCGCCGCCTTCGGTGATCGCCACATCCTCCGCGCCGGCATATTCGAGACGAATCGTGTCCGGGTCGGCACCGGGCGCCACGACAAACTCGTACTTGAGCTGGTTGGCCGTGCCGGAGTAGACGAGGTCGATGCCGGGCCAGAGGTTCTCGTAGACAAGCTTGCCGTAGGTGGGAAGGCCCGTCTTCCAATCCTCGGGCTCGCCCTTGAAGTAGCTGAAGACGGCCTGCTGCTTGTCCACGCCAACCGGCTTCGTTTCATTGGCACCGAGGAAGGAGAGCTTGACTGTCCAACGCTCCATCTCATCGCCAGAGTCGCGAGTGAGTGCAAAGGTGATTCCTTCCGATGTGAAATAGAGCGTCTTATCCGCACCCTTCACATAGTACGCCACTTCTTCACTGTCGATTTGCCCCTGGTTTTCGATGAAGTAGACGGGAAGGTTGCCGAAGGCCCGCTCGGCCCCGGCTGTGTCGGCCGGAATGCGTTCAGCCGCAGTCGCAATCGTGGTGAGGGAGAGGAGAAGGAAACCGCCGAACAGAATGCCCTTGATCATGAGACGCCCTCCTTTGCATTTGAGAATGACATGAGAACAATTCTATCCCTGGCGGTAGATCCCGATACCGCATGTCCAATTTAGGAGAAAGACAGTTTATCAAAATTGGCCAAGAATTAACAGCTCAACGAAATAAAATAATCCCATGGGTTGTCTCTCATCGAGACTGTCTCATCGAGACAGGGTGCCGCCGGTCGACAGGGTTCTGATGATGGCCGGCCTCGAAACAACAGGCATGGCCGCGCCCGGCGCGCCGTTGTTACATGACAGGATTCGATATGTAGTAATCGATGAAATCGAAAAGGGCTTTGGATTCATCGCGCTTTCCGACGAAAGGCACAACCCAATCGGGCCATCGTCCCATGAAGGAGGAACAAAATGAGCCACGTCGATTACGCGCTATCCGCGGCTTCGGCGGCCGCCCCGCTCTGGCGCCAGGTGATTCTTCTGTCCCTCGTTCTTCTCGCGCCGTCGGCCTCGGCGCAACAGTTCGAGTTCGACAAGCTACTCGCCTCTGACGGCGCGGTCGATGCTTTCTTCGGCTCTTCGATCGCCCTTTGCGGAGAGAGAAGCCTCATCGGCGCTCGCCATGACGACGACAACGGCCCCGAGTCGGGATCAGCCTATGTCTACCGTTATTACAGCACAGGAGCAAAATGGTGGGAGGAGGCCAAACTGGTCCCCTCCGACGGCTCCATGAACGACCATTTCGGCGGTTCGGTGGCCCTGGATGACGACAGGGTGCTTGTCAGTTCCATTTATGACGACGACAACGGAAAGGACTCCGGCGCGGCTTATATTTTCAGGTACGACAGTGCCTCGGGAACGTGGCTGGAGGAGGCCAAACTGCTCGCCTCCGATGGCGAGGCTGGTGACCATCTGGGTACTTCGGTGGCTCTCTCCGGAGAAAGAGCCCTTATCGGCGCCTTCGGTGACGACGACAACGGCCTCGATTCCGGATCGGCCTATATCTTTCGCTACGACGGCGTTTCGGGAACGTGGTTGGAGGAGGCCAAGCTGCTCCCCTCCGACGGCACGGAGAGTGAGCGGTTCGGCAATTCGGTCGCCCTCTGCGGAGACCGAGCTCTCATCGGCAGCTACCGCGATGGCCACAACGGGCCTCTATCCGGATCGGCCTATCTGTTCCGTTACGACAGCGCGTCGGAATTGTGGTACGAGGAAGCCAAGCTGCTTCCGGCCGATGGCGACCTTAGCGATTATTTCGGCTGTACGGTTGCTCTTCATGGGCAAAGAGCTCTCATTGGAAGCTACGGCAATCGCAACAACGGCTATTCCTCCGGATCGGCCTATCTGTTCCGCTACGACAGCGGATCGGATTCCTGGCAGGAAGAAGCCAAGCTGCTCGCCTCCGATGGGGCGAGTTACGACTTTTTCGGAACATCGGTCTCCCTTTTCGAAGAAAGCGCTCTCGTGGGAGCCTACAAAAACGACGACATGGATAAGAATTCCGGCTCGGCCTATCTGTTCCGCTACGACAGCGTGTCGGGAAACTGGTTCGAGGAAGCCAAGCTGCTCGCCACCGACGGCGCGGAAAACGATCTCTTCGGCGTGTCGGGATCGATCTTTGGCGACAAGATTCTCATCGGCGCCAGGGGGGACGACGACAACGGCGACGACTCCGGTTCGGTCTACGCCTACGACCTGACCCGCGTTCTGGACCTCGACATCAAGTGCAATGGCCAGGATCAGAACGTATTCATAAACAGCGGCGAGAAGGTCACCCTCACCATCGATATCGAAAACGGCTATCATCCCGATCTCAAGGGCGATTTCTGGGTCCTGGCCATGAATCCCTACTCCACCTGGAGTGTGTGGACTTTCGGTCCCCGGAAGTTTCCCATGTGGAAATTGGGCTGGGCCAACGTGTACCACTCGGGACCGCCGGCCAATCACTCGGCCACGGTCTTCGATTGCCCCGCGCCGCCGCCGGGAAACTACAGGGCGATTCTGGCCCTCGACGACATTCCCGACGGCTTCCTCAATCTGACCGCGCTCATCGATTCCGACGTGGTCGATTTCGTGGTGCAATGAGCGACTGCACTTGCAGTGCAGCCAGCGACTTGACCGCCCACGGCCGCCAGCCCTAAAATGGAACCCGGTTCGAGCTGACAGCGTACGCCCAGTTCACCATCGAAACGGTTTCAGGCATCGGGAGGTGGCTCATGAGTCTCACCGTTGGAATCGCGGGGCTCCCCAACGTGGGTAAATCGACCCTTCTCAACGCGCTCACCCACGCGGGCGCCGAGGCGTCGAACTACCCCTTTTGCACGATCGAGAAGAACGTGGGGATCACGCCCGTGCCCGACCCCGACCTCGTGCGCCTCGAGGAGATTCTCAGCCCCGAGGAGGCGATCCAGACCGCGGTCCACTTTGTCGACATCGCCGGGCTCGTCGAGGGCGCGAGCAAGGGCGAGGGGCTGGGGAACAAGTTTCTCGGCCATATCCGCGATGTGGACGCCATTCTGCACGTGGTGCGCTGCTTCGAGGACGAGAACATCGCCCACGCGCCCGGCGATCCCGATCCGGTGCGCGACGTGGCGACGGTGGAGACCGAGTTTCTGCTCGCCGATCTCGAGACCGCCGAGCGCGGTCTCGACAAGTGGACCAAGGAGGTGCGCAGCGGCAAGGGAACGGGTAAGGACGAGGAGGCCGCCTTCGGCCGCGCCCTGGAGATCCTCAAGGCGCACACTCCGATCCACGAGGCGGAGTTCGACGAAAAGGACGCCGAAATCCTGGCCGAGGCCCGTTTTCTCACGGCCAAGCCCTGCGTCTACCTGGCCAACACGGGCGAGGACGATCCCGCGGGCGAAGGCCCCCTGCCGATGGCGCTCGCCGAGGCCAAGGGGTCCGATCGGGTCATCCCCGTGTCGGTGGGCATCGAGATGGAGATTTCCGAGCTCTCGCCCGAGGAGCAGGCCGAGTTCATCGCCGATCTCGGCCTCAGCGAGACCGCCCTCAACCAGGTCATCACCTCGTGCTACCAGCTCCTCGACCTGATCACCTTCTACACGATCGCCAACAACAAGCTCCGCGCCTGGCAACTACCCCGAGGCCGCACCGCGCCCGAGGCGGCGGGAAAGATTCATTCCGACATGGAAAAGGGGTTCATCCGCGCCGAGGTCATGGCCCTCGCCGACCTCGTCGAACTGGGGAGCCGCCAGGCGCTCCAGGAAAAGGGCCTCGTCCAGACAGTGGGCCGCGACTACGCGGTGCGGGACAAGGACATCCTGCAGATTCATTTTAAATAATACGGTGCCAGGCTCAATTCGTCGGCCACAGCGCGTCACTCGGTGCCAGGCACCGAGTGACGCGCTGAGGCCGACGAATTGAGCCTGGCACCGTATATCACATCGCACGGCTAACAATATTAATCGTCTCGGCATACAGTGCGCCGAAATCGCTGTAGAGATCGGCCATCTTCTTGCCGATGTCGGCCTTGAACGCTTCGTCTTCAACGGAGGGAAGGTTGATCTTCACGTTGAGCATGGCGCCCTCGAATCCCGACCGCGCCGAAAGAGCCGCCACGCCCGCGTCGGTGATCGACGCCGGATTTCCCTGCACCGCCGCGCCCTTGGCGAGTTTGAGCGCCGCGTAGCAGAGCTCGGCCGTACGGAGCGGCACGCGGGTGGCGTTCTGATTGGCGCGCTCCATGGCCGCCTTGCGCTCGGCCTTCTCCTCGTCGCTTTTCTTGGGCAAGCGCGACGCGTCGATGATTTTGTTGAAGGCGTCCGTGTCCTCGTCGACGGCGCGGAGAAGGCTGTCCTTGATCTCCTGCCCCTTGTCGGCGAGGGCGAGCATATCGTCGAAACGGTCGAACATCTGCTTCTTGCCCGCCGTGAGGTTGGCCACCATCGTGGCGAGTCCCGCGCCGAGAGCGCCGGACAGGGCGGCGACCGATCCGCCGCCGGGCGCCATCGAATCGGTACTCACCTCGTTGACGAAATCACGAATGTTCATCCCCACGAGAGGGGGCGTTTCGCGCAGACGATACTCGATGATCTTCTTGGCCGGGTCGAAGGGACCGAGTTCGTCGAGGCCGAGCGACTTGACCGCGATGTGGACGATCTCCTCCTCGGGAACGCCGGTCGACCGGTGCTGCTTCTCGAGGTAGTGGCGCCCCGAGGCGAGAATCGCGTCGAGCGGCACGAGGCCGACGAGCTCGGAGCCTGTCACCCGCAGCCCGCGCTTGGTGGCCAGGCGCGCACATTCGTCAAAGACGTCGTGGATCGACGTGACCTTGTAGTTGTTGAGGTTGAAGGAGAGCTGAGCCACGCCGTACTCCTCGATGTACCAGCCCACCCCCTTGAGAAACTGGAACTTCCCCTCCTTTTTCAGCGCCTTGCCATCGTCGTCGCGCATGATCTCGCCGTGGGAGTAAAACTGGGTCGGGCTCGGGCCGCGCTGAAGGCGCCCCGTCTCGCGCACTTCCATGGCGATGTCGGAGGCGTACTTCTTGTCGCGCGTGTTGAGGTTGATGTTGTAGGCGATGAGGAATTCGCGCGCGCCCATCACCGTAGCGCCCGTGCGCTTGACCGTGTCGTTGAACTGGTTCGGCCCGAAATCGGGCGCCCACTCGGGCTTGCCGAGCTTGTTGGGCAGCGCCTCGTACTCGCCCACGCGAATGTCGGGCAGCAGCTTGCGCTCCGGCTTGGAGGCCGAGTACTCGTAGAGAAAGACCGGAATGCCGAGCTCTTCGCCCACGCGGGCGCCCACCTTGCGCGAAAGCGCCACGCACTCGTCCATGGTCACGCCCGACACGGGGCAGAAGGGACAGACATCGGTGGCGCCCTGGCGCGGGTGCTCGCCCGTCTGCTTGCTCATGTCGATCAGCTCGGAGGCGGTCTTGATCGCTTGGAACGCCGCCTCTTCCACACCCTCTGGCGTACCGGCGAAGGTGACCACCGTCCGGTTCGTCGCCTGGCCCGGATCGGCGTCGAGAAGCTGCACCCCGTCCACCGCCTCGATGGCGGCCGTGATGGCGTCGATCACCTTCTCGTCACACCCCTCGCTGAAATTGGGAATGCACTCGACAATTCTGTCCATTTCGAATCTCCGATCTCATTGATTGCCAATCTCTCTGATCGACCGCGCCGGATCATAACAGATCAGCGCACATAGCCAAGCGATCTCATTCGGTCCTGCCGCTCTTCGTCGTCCTGCATGGGCCAGAAGTTGGACGGGTTGTTCTCATCCACGCGGCTCAGGTCAAAAAGGCGCCGCAATTCGCCCTTCATCCGGTCGTAGATCGGCCCGCGCGCCGATTCGCCGGTCATGAGGTTTTGCGTCTCGCCCGGGTCCTTTTGATTGTCATAGAGAAAAAGCGCCTGCCGGCCGCCGGCCTTCCGCTCGATCATGCCAAAAAGCTTGAAATCGCGCGTGCGCACCCCCTTGAAGAAGACCGGGTCGGGCAGGGCCTGCTTGGAGCAGAGCGTTTCGAAGTAGATCGTGCGGTCGGGATCGTCGGCAGCCGCCTTCTGCCTGAGAGAGACGCCGGCGATCCCGTCCGGGGCGTCCACGCCGGCATAGTCGAGCGCGGTGGGCAGGACGTCGATGAGGCTCGCCATGTACTTGCTGCGCGCGCCGGCCGGGGCGGCAGAGGCCGCGGCGTTTGCCTCGGCGCTCGCCGCGGTACCCGTCGGCGCCGCCACGATGAGCGGAACGCGGAGCACCTCGTCATAGGGCGATTTGCTGTGCTCGAAGCAGAGACCGAGGTGTTCGCCGAAACCCTCGCCATGATCGGCGGTGAGAATGACCAGCGTCCGGCCGCGCAGCCCCTTGGCGTCGAGCGCGTCGAGCAGCCGGCCGACCGCGTGGTCGGTGTAGGCCACTTCGCCCCCGTAGAGCTCGATCATGCGCGCCAGGTCTTCGTTGCGGATCGCGCCGCCCAGTTTTTCGCTCTCCTCCATCACCGTGGCCATCGTGCCGTCCATGGGGCCGTCGTAGCCCTCGGGGAGCTTGTCGAGCCACGGCTTCGGAGGCGTGTAGGGCATGTGGGGATCGAAGAGGTGCACCCAGCAGAAGAGCGGTTCATCGCCGCCCTGCGCGCCGATCCACTCGATGGCGCGATCGACGGTGCTGCCACCGATCCGCTGATAGGGTTTGGCCCATCTCTCCTTCCACCACTTGGAGTACTTGGGCAGGCTTTCGGCGCTCTCCTCCTCGGCCGCAATGAGAGGATTTTCCATCTCGTCGTCGAAGGTGTCGAATCCCTGATCGATGCCGAACCGCCGGTCGAGCACGAAGGCGCTCACAAAGGCACCCGTGGCGTACCCCTCGTCGGAGAGGAGCTCGCCGAGGGTGACCTGCTCCTCGGGCAGATAGTAGACGCCATTGTCGCGCACCCCGTGCTGGTGGGGGTAGAGTCCGGTCAAGATCGTCGAGTGGGAGGGGAGCGTGGTCGACACCGAGGCGAAGGCCTTTTCGAAAAGGACGCCCTCGGCGGCGAGCCGGTCGATGTTGGGCGTCTGCACCTTCTCGTTTCCGTAGCAGCCAAGATGGTCGGCGCGGAGCGTGTCGAGGGTGATGAGGACGATGTTGATCCTCTCCTTGCCGTCGGAGCAGGCGCCAAGCAGCACGGCCGCGCAGAGCGCGACGGCGCCCGCCGCCGCGGGCAGCGACCGGCAAAATTGTGTTCTCCCGTCTCGGGCCATCGACTCAACACCTCATGAAGACCTGTGGCTCCACGTGGAGCCGCGATTCTGCCGGCGAATTATACAGGAAATCTTCGGCGGAGCCAGGGATCAAGGGCTTCGTTCCTTGTGACCGACAACGTACATGGTGTCGTTGTCAATTGGCCATCGGACTGCCTCAGCCCTTTTCGATAATATGTGGTAGAAGTGGCGGGATTTGGCCCGCGACCGACGGGGCATGAGCCT